>Ga0209415_10012563_pt1 | contig 14092 bp, 14 predicted proteins | sample PeaSoiSIISIP2007_FD_187696 | JGI IMG/M metagenome (GOLD analysis project Ga0209415, IMG submission 187696) | Peat soil microbial communities from Weissenstadt, Germany - SII-SIP-2007 (SPAdes) (version 2) | ecosystem: Environmental > Terrestrial > Soil > Wetlands > Peat | place: Germany... | reverse complement strand
AACCCACGCCCATCAGCGCGTTTCGCGCATTTTACCAAATTACTAGTTCACTGAGATACTGGAAATCCGGGTTAAAAGGTTTCAGAGAAAAGCTCTTTCCTTCCGCGGGCCGCGGCCTCTCGATCCGCCGCCGCGTCAAGCCGCCGCCGGCGCTTTGACCAGGGCTTCGGCCTTCGTCGCGGCTTCTGAGGAGACCGGTTGCACGGGGTCGCGCAGCGCATGCTTTAGCACTTCGTCCACCGTATCGACGAAGATCGCTTCCATCTCGGCGCGCACTTCCGGCGGAATATCCTCGAGGTCGCTTTCGTTCCGTCGCGGCAGGATCACCGTGGTGATTCCGGCACGGCGCGCCGCGAGAACTTTTTCCTTGATCCCGCCGACCGGCAGCACCTTGCCGCGCAGCGTGATTTCGCCCGTCATCGCGACGTCGTTGCGCACTGGCCGCCCGGTTAGCAGGGACGCCAGCGAGGCCGCGATCGTCACGCCCGCCGACGGCCCATCCTTGGGTATCGCGCCTGCTGGAACGTGTACGTGGATGTCTGATTTCTCGAAAAAGTCCGGCGCAATTCCAATCCGATCGGCCCTTGATCGAATGTACGAGAGCGCCGCCTGCGCCGATTCCTTCATTACGTCGCCGAGCGAGCCGGTTAGCGTCAACCCCTTCTGCCCGCTCATCCGCGTGCTCTCGATAAAGATGATGTCGCCGCCGGCTGCCGTCCACGCCAACCCGGTCGCGACACCGGTTTCGTTGGTGCGGTCTGCGACCTCCGAGAAGAATTTCGGCGGGCCGAGATATTTTTTGAGCATCTCCGGGGTGATCTGCTCGGGCGCCGTCTCGCCTTCGGTGATCGACCGCGCGATCTTGCGAAAGACCCGCGCGATCTCGCGTTCGAGATTGCGCAGGCCGGCCTCGCGCGTATGGCTCCGGATAATTTCCGCGACGGCAGCCTTGGTAAATTCAATCTTCTGATCGCCGAGCCCGTTTTCGATTTTCTCTTTCTGGATCAGATGGCGCTCGACGATCTGCAGCTTCTCTTCTTCCGTGTAGCCCGGCAGTTCGAGCACTTCCATGCGATCGCGCAGCGCGTGCGGGATCGTGTCGAGCATATTCGCCGTCGTCACGAACAGGACCTTCGAGAGATCGAACGGGACGTCAAGATAATGGTCCACGAAGGAGTTGTTCTGCTCGGGGTCCAGCACTTCGAGCAGGGCCGAGGCCGGGTCGCCGCGAAAATCCGCGCCGAGCTTGTCCACTTCGTCAAGGATAAACAGCGGATTGCTCGATCCGGAGTTGCGCAAGCCCTGCACGATTCGTCCCGGCAGCGACCCGATATAGGTTCGCCGATGGCCGCGAATTTCCGCTTCGTCGCGGATCCCGCCGAGCGACAACCGCACGAACTTACGTCCCAACGCCCGCGCGATCGACCGCCCGAGCGAAGTCTTGCCGGTCCCGGGAGGTCCGACGAAGCACAGGATCGGTCCCTTGGTGTCGTGCTTGAGTTTGCGCACCGCGAGAAATTCGAGAATCCGCTCCTTCACTTTCTCGAGATCGTAATGGTCCTCGTCGAGCACTTCGCGCGCGTGCTTGATATCGAGATTGTCCTCGGTTGTCACGCTCCACGGCAGGCTCACCAGCCAATCCAGATAGGTGCGCACCACCGTATGCTCGGCCGATTCCGGCGGAATCATCCGCAGCCGATCGAGTTCCTTGTCGGCCGCTTTGCGCGCCTCCTCAGACATCTTCGCCGCCTCGATCTTCTTCTCGAGGTCTTCGATTTCCGACAGCCGCGCGTCGCCTTCGCCCAGCTCCTTCTGAATCGCCTTGAGCTGTTGGCGCAGATAGTACTCGCGCTGATTCTTGTTGAGCTCCGTTTGCACCTGCGATTGAATCTTGTGGCCGAGTTCGAGCAACTCGATTTCCCGGCTAAGAATTACGATCAGCTTTTCCAGTCGTCCGCGCACGTCGAGCGTCGCCAGCAGATCCTGCAACTCTTCGACCGCGACCTTCAGATACGACGCCACCAGGTCGGTCAGCCGCGCCGGATCGCGCACCTGCATCGACATCACCTGCAACTCGTCGGGCAGGTACGGCACCAATGAAACGAACTTGGAAAACTGGCTGACCAGGTTGGCCTGCAGCGCCTCGGCCTCGCGATCGGAGGTGAAATCCTCCTTCAGGCGCGTCACATGCGCCGTAAAGTACGGCTCGCGCTGCACGAATTCGCCGAGCTCGATTCGCGCCAGTCCCTGCACCAGCACGCGCACGCTCTGGTCCGGGTACTTGAGCATCTTGAGGATGCGCACGGCGGTCCCCCGCGCGAAAAGTCCTTCCGGACTCGGGCTCTCCTCCTCCGGATTCTTTTGCGCGGTCAAACCAATAATTCGCGACGTCCCGCCGACCTCTTCAATCAGTTTTAGCGACGATGCGCGTGAAACCAAAAACGGATGTATCTGGCTGGGAAAAATGACGATGCCGCGCAGTGGCAGCACCGGTAGAATATCGGGTATCTCGGCCTGGGTGAGGTCTTCTTCCGTCTCGAATCGCTTTTCGCCTAGTGCTTTTTCAGTCATAGCTTACGCGCTACCCGCGGCCCGAACGGCGCCATGCCGTCCTCGCTTTCCCCACCGTCAGAAATTAACGTAGTATACGATCCGGCGAAGGACAAGGTAGCTTCCTTGTAAGCAAAGTTAATCACGTTCGGCGGCCCGCGCCACGCGCAAGAGGCGGAATTGTCTAGACATCATTTCGGGAAGCTCTTCAGCACCTCTGATGCGAATGAGCTTGTACCTACTCTTGAAGTACTAATTCGTGACTTGCAGCTTCAAGCTAACACTCTGCGAGCGCGAATTTTAGAGTTCGTGCGCGTCGATTCGATGCGCCTGGAGGAAATCATCAAGCTCCAACCCGAATTGCGCCCGGTTACTACCCGAATGGGTGAAATTGCTCATCAAATCGAGTCGATGGGCTGCTTCCTTAAGGATATCGACCAGGGTTTAATAGATTTTCCATGCGAAATTGGCGACGAAGTCGTCTTTTTATGCTGGCAATTCGGCGAATCGCGCGTGATCGCCTGGCATCCCATCGAGGGCGGCTTCGGCGATCGCCGGCCCATCCCCGGCGCGCCCCCCAACTACCTCAACTGACCGCGACGCTCGCCGAATTGATCCCCCTTGCAGCGCGCCATGCGGCCGAGTTCGCTATGCCCAAAGTGATCGTTTAATCCAAAATTGATCGTTGCACCTAAACCCTTACAGTTTTACGATGACTCGCCGAGTTATCCACAAGTTTCTTGCTGCGTCGGCGATCATAACGCTCCCAAACCCGCGCCGCCCCGTCCAAAAAAGAGTATACTAGTAGAAGTTGCAGCTTCGACAGCTCCGCGTACCCGCAAAGCGGAGCCTAATGAGCAAACGAGTGCGCGAGGTCTGTTTCAAAAGAGCAACCGTCGCAAAAGTGAAAAACCAATTTTGATCAATCAAACCCAATTTTCGCCCTGGCGTCTCAGTTTCTAACCTATGGCCATCCTACTTTTCCTATACCTCCTCGCGATGGTTTGCTGGCTCGGCGGGATGCTCTTCTTCACGGGTATCACCACGCCGGTGGTCTTCAAACTTCTGCCGCTTGCCGAGAGGGGTAAGCTCCTGGCCGGCCTCTTCACCTATTATTATCTCCTGGGGTACGTCGCCGGCTCCATCAGTGTCGTGCTCGCAATCTACTTTGCCGTCGCACGCTCGCCGCGACTGTGGTGGAGTCTTTCGGCAATCGCTCTCGCGGTGGCGCTCGCCCTGATGGTTTATGCCGGCGCGATCGTTCGCCCGCAGGTTGCCGCGCTTCGCAGCGTGGTCGAGGAGCAAAGCCCCGATCCCGCGCGCCGTGGCGAGTTTGACCGATCGCATAAAATCTCGGTGATCCTCAACGTCGGCGTGATGGTGCTTAACCTCACCGCGCTGCTAACCACCGCCACCGCGTTGACCCCCAATGGCTAAGGCTGACTTCAAGGCAATCGTCTTCGACCTGTTCGACACCATCGTTAAGTGGGAGCCCGAGCGGCTGCCCCGGATGGAAGTGAACGGCCAGCAGATTCACACCACCATCCCGTGGGTCTTCCCGCTGCTCGAACAACGACTCGGCGCCGCCTTCGACCGCGATCGCTTCGTCGAGGTCTATCATGGCGTGATCGACGAAATTATCGCCGAGCGCGAACTCGAGGGTATCGAGATCACTTGCGCCGAGCGCTTTGTGCGCACGCTGCAGCGGCTCGCGCCCGCCCTCGGCGGCGAGATCGACCCCTTCGCCGAGCAGCTCACGCGCGTCCACATGGACGGTGTCCGTGGCGTCACCTGGGCGCCTCCCGAACGGGTTACGGCCGTTCGCAATATCGCACCGCATTATCGCCTCGGATTGTTATCGAACTTCGATGACGCGCAATGCGGTCGCGAGGTCTTCACCGATACCGGCGTCGCCCCGCTGTTCGAGGCAGTGATAATCTCCGCCGAGGTCCGGCTGCGCAAGCCCAATCCGCAAATCTATCGCCGCATGCTCGAGATGCTGCGCCTGGACGCGGCCGAGGTGCTCTTCGTCGGCGACACGCCGCGCGAGGACGTCGCCGGCCCGCATCACGTCGGGATGCGCACTGCGTGGATCAGCAAAGGCGCGCCTGCGGTGCCCGAAGGAATTCCGCAGCCGCATTTCACCATTCGCGATCTCTCGGAGTTGCCCGAAATCCTCGGCATCTGACGCCGCGGTTGACACACGTCCTCGGCATCTGAAGCTAACCGCTCGATGATCGGAACCTGAAATGGCGCCGCGTAATGCAATCGCAGTGATTGGAGCCGGCGACGCTACCGAAGACGTTCGCAGCGCAGCCCGCGAAGTCGGCAGTGCGATCGCGCGCATGGGAGCTGTGCTGATATGCGGCGGCCGTGGCGGCGTGATGGAAGCGGCGGCGCGCGGTGCGCGGTCCGCCGGCGGAAACACCATTGGAATCCTGCCCAGTTACGATCGCGGCTCGGCCAATCCTTTTATAGAATTTGCGATCGCAACCGGAATGAACCAGGCGCGCAACGCGATCGTGGTTGCCAGCGCCGACGCCGTGGTCGCGCTGCCCGGCGAAGCGGGCACGCTCTCCGAGATCGGGCTCGCGCTCAAAATCGGCCGTCCGGTCGTCGCCCTCGGCGGATGGCATCAAATTGACGGCGTGCATCACGCGACCGATCCCGAAGCGGCCGTTAGGCTGGCATTGCAACTCGCGGGTATCGCTTTGCAGCGCGAAAACCGCGACGATTAGTTGCACGAAGCTTAGCTTGATAAATGAGCACGATTCACGATAACTACCCGGCGCTCGCCTCGCTCGAACGGTCGCCGTTCTCGGCGATACTCGGGCTCCGGGTCGAAACCGCCTCCGTCGGCGCGGCTGCTGTGCGGATGCCGTTCGATCTGCGTCTGCTCAACGACGGCGGTCCCGAGGTTCCGATTCATGGCGGCGCAATCGCGTCGCTCGCCGATTTCGCCGCCTGCGCCGCGATCTGGACGATGCCCGAAACCCAACGTAGCGCGACTATTTCGATGACCGTCAATTACACTGCGCCGGGCATTCAGAGCGACCTCGTCGCCAACGCCCGCGTGCGCAGCAAGGGCAAGCGGGTCGCCAGCATCAACGTCGAGATTCGCGATGCCCGCGGCACGCTCGTTGCCGACGCCCTGGTCACCTACAAGATCGCCTGACGGCATCCTCGCAGGCGATCATGACGGAATTCCTCACCGCGATCCGTACCGCCGCTGCACGTCACGGTCTCAATCTGGTCGCCGCGATTCGAGCCGATCGCTACGATCGCGCCGTCACTCCCTCGATGCGCACGGCCGCCTTCGAATCCGCCGCGCCATCGACCGGGGCGCTCGGCGGCGCCAATCTCACCGGCCCGCGTTCAATCATCGTAATCGGCAATGGCGGCGGAGATTTCTGGCGCGCGTTCAGCAGCTTTGCCGATCGCCGTCCGGGATGGAGCGATCGCGCTAATCCCCTCGATGACTTCACGCGCGAGATCATCGAGTGTGAGGTGGTTCCGGTCGTTCGCCAATCGGGCGCGCAGGGCCTTACGGTGTATCCGTTCATGCATGGCGGCCCGACCCTGAACTTCATCGAATTGGCCAAGCTCGCGGGACTCGGTGGTCCGAGCATCATCGGCGTCGTGTTGAATCCGGCTTACGGACCGTGGATCGCCTTTCGCGCCGCGCTTATCGTCGATGTCGATCTGGATTTGCCCGGCGAGGCAGTCGGCTTCGACCCGTGTCCTGGATGCCTACCGCGCAGTTGTGTTGCCGCATGTCCCGCCGCGGCGGTCTCATTTCCCGACGGATGGGATATCCCGAAGTGCCTGACTCATCGTGTCGAGGTGGAAGCGGAATGCGCCCCGCGATGTCATGCGCGAGTCGGCTGCGTGATTGGCCCGGAGCATCGCTATCCCGACGACGAACTCGCCTACCATCAGCGCCGCGCACTCGGCGCGATGCGCCCCTGGTACGAGACTCACCTCCGCCCCCGCAAGTAGTCATCGAGCGGCGCAGCCGACCCGCTGGCTATTTCAGATGCTGGGCGACGGCGGTAGCAAAATACGTCAAGATCATGTCCGCGCCCGCCCGCTTGATCGACGTCAGCACTTCGAGCGTCGCCCGCTCTTCGTCGATCCAGCCGTTCATGCCGGCAGCGCGAATCATCGAATACTCGCCCGACACATTGTAGGCCGCGACCGGGACATTGAACTCCTGTTTCACGCGGTAAATCAGATCGAGGTACGGCAGCGCCGGCTTGACCATCACGATGTCCGCGCCTTCCTCGAGATCGAGCGCGACCTCGCGCATCGCCTCGTCGCCGTTGGGTGGATCCATTTGATAGGAGCGCCGATCGCCGAATTGCGGCGCCGACTCCGCCGCCTCGCGGAAGGGTCCGTAAAATGCCGACGCGAACTTGGCCGAGTACGCCATGATCGCGACCTCGCCGAAGCCCTCGTCATCGAGCGCCGTACGAATCGCGCCGACGCGCCCGTCCATCATGTCGGATGGCGCGACGATATCCGCGCCTGCCCGCGCATGCGAAAGCGCCTCGCGCACCAGCAGTTCCAGCGTCGCATCGTTGTCAACGTCGTTGTCGCGCACCACGCCGCAATGGCCATGATCGGTGTATTCGCACATACACACGTCGGTGATTACGACCAGTCCGGGCGCGGCCTCCTTGATCTCGCGAATCGCGCGCTGCACTTCGCCGTTATCGTTCCACGCCTCGGTGCCGGTCGCGTCCTTATGCGCCGGGATGCCGAAAAGAATCACCGCCGGCACGCCCGCCGCAAAGGTCTCGCGCGCCGCTCCGACCACGTTATCGACCGACATCTGCGCGACGCCGGGCATTGCGCTCACCGGCTTCTTTACGCCGCGTCCGGGGCAGACGAAGTACGGCTGGATAAAATCGTCGGGTGAGAGCCGCGTCTCGCGGACCATCCTGCGCAGCGTATCGGTGCGACGCAGCCGTCGCGGTCGATTGATCGGAAATGCCATCAACGTTACCCCCGGAGCCCGTAACTCAAAGCGACCACATCGTCAGTTGAAGTCGATTATATAAACGTTACGCCCGCCGTTGAAACCGCCGCGGACTAGCTTCGCGCGGCTCCGGCGTAGTACTCCGCGATTGCGGCGATCAGCGCTTCGACGGTGTAACTGACCGGCGCAGCGACGACTTCGAGACCGAGCACCCGCGCGGTCTCCGCGGTAATCGGTCCGATCGCCGCCGCCTTAATGCCCGCTATCGGTACGCCGGTCATCGCCGCAAAATTCGTTACCGTGCTGGAACTCGTGAAAGTCACGAGATCGATCGAACCCGCCGCGATAAGGGCGCGCATCCGCCCGGCGTCCGCCTCCGCACCCGTCGGGATCACCGTGCGGTAGGTGGGCGCGACCACGACCTCGCGCGCACCACGCTGCCGCAACATTTCCGGCAGGACTTCGCGCGCGACTTCGGCCCGCGGAATCAGGATGCGTGCGCCCGCGATTCGATCGGTGCCGATCACCTCGACGACGGCCTCGGCGCGATACTCCGCCGGCATGGCCGCAACCGTCAGAGCATAGCGCCGCACGCGATTCGCGGTGATGGGCCCGATTGCGGCAATTTCCGCGCGACCTATCTCGCGCAGGTCGCGGGCGTTGGTGCGCATACGATCGACGAAATGATCGACGCCGTTCGCGCTGCTGAAGATTATCCAGTCGAACGATCCGATCTCGGCGATCGCACGATCGAGAATTTCGTAGCTCGACGGCGGCGCAGTCTCGATCGTCGGAAATTCGACCGCCTCGCCACCGAGCGCGCGTATTCGAGTGGCGAAATCGCTCGCGTCATGCGCGGCGCGAGTGATCACGATGCGCCGCCCGAACAGCGGCATCGTCTCGAACCAGTTCAGTTCGCGGCCCAATGCCGCGCATTCGCCCACGACGATCACGGCCGGCGCCTTGAGCCCCGCGCGTGCGGCCTCATCGGCAAGCGTCCCGATTGTCGCGACGACGGTTTTCTGCGCTGCGGTGGTGCCCCATTGGATGGCGGCGGCGGGGGTTTCCACGCCGAGGCCGGCCGCGGCGAGCCGCGCCAGATGTGCGTCCATGCGCGCGGTTGCCATCAGAATCACCAGCGTGCCGCGTCCGCGCGCCGCGCGGGCGAGGTCGTCCCATGGAATCGCGGCGTCCGCATCCTTGGTCGAATCCTGATGTCCGGTAATGAACGCGACAAACGAGCCGCGTTCGCGATGGGTCAACGGAATTCCTGCAAACGCCGGCGCTGCGGTTGCGGAAGTCACTCCCGGCACCACCTCGAAGGCGATTCCGGCGGCCGCCAACGCCTCGGCTTCTTCGCCGCCGCGGCCAAAGATAAATGGGTCGCCGCCCTTGAGCCTTACGACCCGTCGACCGGCACGCGCATGTTCGATCAGGATGCGATTGATTTCGGCCTGTTCAACGCTGCGTTCCTCGCCGCCCTTTTTGCCGGCGAAGATGCGCTCCGCGCTGGCCGGGGCCAGCCGCAGGATTTCGGGACTCACGAGCGCGTCGTAAACGATGACGTCGGCACGGCCCATCACGGCCGCGCCGCGCAGCGTAATCAGGTCGGGTGCGCCGGGCCCCGCGCCGACCAGGAAGACGCGGCCGCGATCCTTGGTGGTCTCGCTCCTTACGGGCTTGCCGGCGCTGCGCGGAGGTTTCACCGCAAGCTGCTCATGCGTTTTCAATTAGTTCGCGTGCGCCGCGCTCGATCATCCGCTGGCCCAGCGCCGCGCCGATCGCGCCTGCGGCGGCGGTCACCTGGCCGAGGTTCGAGCCGATCGCAAACGGTGCATTGAACTCATCGTCGAGGTGCCTCGATCCGTCCGCGCTGAAAAGCAATGCGCGCAGGTTCAGCGCCGCGTCGGTGAGGCTGCCTTTGACGCCGACCGGCGAGACGCACGACGCCCCGATCGCCGCCAGAAACGCGCGCTCCGCCGTAACTTCGGCCAGCGCGCGCGGGTCGTTCAGCCCGGCAATCGCGGCTTCGATCTCCGCTGCGCCGCCGATCGCGCCGTCCGCTAACGCCTCCAGTGCGAGCGCCCCCTGTCCGCCCGACGGCACGAAGTCGTACTCGTCGAGTTCGACGAAAGTCAGGCCGTCGAGTTTGCCGAGCCGTTTGAGACCGGCCATCGCTAGGATGATCGCGTCGAAGTCGCCCGCCGCCAGCCGCGCGAGGCGCGTATCGACGTTGCCGCGCAGGGGTTCGATCTTGAGATCGGGCCGCATCCGCAGCGCTTCGAAACGCCGCCGCGTTGACGACGTTCCCAATCGCGCACCACGCGTCAGCGCCTCCCAGACGCCGCTCGCCCGTCCGGTCAACCCGTCGCGGGAAATCAGCGCGTCACGTGGATTCTCGCGCAACGGCACCGCCGCGAGGCGATATTCAGCGGGCAGTACCGCCGGCAGATCCTTCATCGAATGCACCGCGAGATCGATTCGCCCGCTCGATAGCGCTTGCTCCAGTTCGCGAATGAAAAGCCCCTTGCCGCCGATTCGCGCGAGGGAGGCGGTGGTCAGCTTGTCGCCGCTGGTGCTGACCGCGACAATCTCCGCCGTCACGCCTGGCAGCGCGGTCTCGATCTGCGCCTTCACCAAGTTGGCTTGCGCGAGGGCGAGCGCGCTCGGCCGCGATCCGATGCGCAATCGAAAATTCATCGCGCGCAACGCCACCGCATCAAAGTTCTTCGTCCTCGTCGCCGTCGTCTTCGATCAATGATCTGCCTGAAATCGCGAGGTCGGCGCTAAGTAACCGCCGCGCGATCTCCGCCGTATAAATGCCGTCGGACCCGCCCGCGCGTCCCTCGCGAATCCCCGATAAAATTCGATGCAGCAGCTTGTTGACCAGCCCTCTCGTCAACGACTCGATGCGTTCGCGCTCGGCCGGCGCGAGGGTCAAGAGCCATGCGCGATGACGATCGAGTTCCAGTTCCCGCAACTGCTCGACGCTCGAGCGAATATCGCGGATGGCCGGCACCAGTTCCAGTTCGTTGAGCCACTTCAGGAATGACTCGACCTCGAGCCTGACGATGCCCTCGGCCTTTTCCGCTTCCCGTTCGCGATCGCCGATCGATTCGTTCACCACCGCGCTCAGGTCGTCGATATCGTAAAGGTAAACGTTCTCCATCGAGTTGAGCCGCTCGTCGAAATTGCGCGGCACCCCGAGATCGAGCAGCAGGACCGGGCGGTAGCGCCGTTCCCGGATCACCCCTTCGAATTCCTCCGGTCCCAGCACCGGCTTGGGCGCCGCAATCGAACCAATCACGATGTCGGCCAGCTTGAGGTATGGCTGAAAGCCGTCGAAGGGCACCGCGGTCCCGTCGAGCTTGCGGGCGAGGGCGACCGCGTGGTCAAACGTGCGGCTCGTTATCAGCAGCGATTGAACACCGAGGCGCTTGAGACTGCGCGCCGTCAATTCCGCCATCTGGCCCGCGCCAATCAACATCACCGTCTTGTCGGCAAGCGTATCGAAGATTTTCCCAGCCAATCCGACCGCTGCCGAGCTTACCGAGACCGAGCCATGACCGATGAGCGTCGCCTTGCGTACCCGCTTGGCGACCGAAAAAGCCTTGTGAAATGCACGATGGAGAACGAGGCCGGTGGTGCCCGCCTCCGCGGCTTGCGCGTACGCGTTTTTGAGTTGCCCGAGGATTTGCGGCTCGCCCACGACCATTGAATCGAGGCTCGCACCGACCCGAAACAAATGGCGCACGGCCGCATCAGCCTCATGGTGGTAGAGCGAGGAGGCAAACGCCGCCGCCTCGACGCCGCGATCGTCCGCTAGAAATCCGGTCGCTTGTTGATGGGCCTGCTCGCCGGCCGTGGTCACACCCATTATCTCGACACGATTGCAGGTTGAAATGAGCGCGACTTCATGAATCGCGGGCGCCGCCTGTTTGAGGCGTGCGAGCGCCGCGACGATTTCACTCTCCGCATAAGAAAGGCGCTCGCGCACGGCGACCGGCGTCGCGCGATGATTCACGCCGGAAATGAAAATCGTCTCGCGCATGATCTAGCCGAAATTACCCCCATGCTTGCCGCCCGCCATCAGGCTCAATCCAACGAATGATCCAACTAGCACGGTGAAAACCGCGATTGTGAGAGTTGCCGCGCGCCGCCCGCGCCAACCGACCGTCAGCCGCGATTCCAATAGTCCCGCGTACAGGAACCAGATCAACAGGGTCCAGGTCTCGGCCGGATCCCACGACCAGAAGTGGCCCCAGATCGCATCCGCCCAAATCGCGCCGGTGAGGATCGCCAGGCTCAACATCAGGAAGCCCCAGCCCAGGAGGCGATAACTGATGCGGTCGAGTTTTTCGAGACTGGGCGTGCGCTCGTCGGTGGGCAGCAACGGCCGTTTAGCCTTCAAGCGCCGTTCGTACATCAGGTAAACGAGGCTGACGATCGCGGCCAGCACGAACAGCGCGTAACCCAGGAGCGCGAAGGTCACGTGGACCGGCAGCCACGCGCTGCGCAGGCTCTGCGGCATCGCGAGCCGCTCCGTCTGTATGGTGGCTGCGCCGACCGCCAACACCACCATTACGATGGGCGCGACGTACACGCCGATCACCGGCATCCGCCAGCGTACTATTACGACCAGCCCGGCGATCGCCGTCAGCCACGCGAGAAAAATCAGTGCCTGGCCGAAGTTCGTCACCGGCACGTTGCCAGCCTGCAGCCCGCGCATCAGCAGGTCGCCAGTTTGCAGCGCGGCACCACCGCCGAGCAGCACGCTCGCCGATTGACTCAACCGTCCGCGCAGCCCCGCACGTTCGGTCGCGAAACCCGCCGCCGAGAGCGCGTAGCAGGCCAAGGCGAGCGCCAGCCAATAAGTGTTCCGCAGGCTCAACGAGATTCGCTCGCGCGTCCGTTGGTTACCGCTGTTTGACGGCCGACCGTTGCTGACGGGCGCAGCATTTCGAATCCGAGATCGGCGAAGCTCGCGCCGAGCACTCGTCGCGCGATCGCTTCCGCTCCGGCCAGGTCCTCGCGCTTGAAGCATTGGAGCAAATCCGAATTCACCAACGCGTCGAGCAGCAGCGCACGCCTGCCGCCGTCGGGCTGATGCGATCGCAACCATCTACGAGCCGCGGCCAGAAAATCGACTGTTGACTCATATTCGGGACCGAAGCGCTCTTCAAGCTCTTCGCGGATTTTCCGCGCCAGCGCGGGACTCGCGCCGCCAGTGGAGATGGCGATTTGCAGACCGCCACGATGGACTACCGCCGGCGCGATGAAGGCGCACAGCTCAGGTACATCCGCGACATTGATGGGAACGCCGCGCTCGCGAGCTTCGGCTGCTGCGGCCTGCGCAGTCGCGCTGTCACCGGTGGCCGCGAAGGCGAGAAATGCGTCAACGAGATCGCCGTGCCGGTACGCACGCTGCAGAAGCCGGATGGTGTTCGCGTCAACCATCGCGGCGAGCGCGGCGGTTACCTCGGGACTGATTACCACGACCGCGGCGCCGGCCTCGATCAGCGATCGCACTTTGCGCTCGGCAATATCGCCGCCGCCGATCATGACGCAAGTGCGGCCGCTCACGTCAATAAATATGGGCAAATAGCTCATCCGGTTGGTTTCATCTTATTATAGAGATCTCCCGTAAGCATCATCGAAGCACTATCGCGTCACAGTTGAGGTTTATTCTCGCGTGGCACGCCGCCAAAAATTGGCGGGGAGTTTGGTCCGAACTTCACATTTCGCGGAACAGTCTCATAATCGGTCAAACGATGCAGTAGTCGGCAGGAGGACGCGATGGGTGGCGGAATCGTTCGTGCGATCAATCGGACGCGCGGCACCACGCTGTGCGAGCATGTCGAGGACGCCGGAGGGGTCGCCGGAAAGTCGCGCGGCTTGCTCGGCCGCGATGGCCTCGAGGCGGGACATGGAATGCTCTTCGAGCGCGGACGCTTTGAGCCGTTCATGTGGATGCATATGTTTTTTATGCGTTTCGCCATCGATATCGTTTTCCTCGATGCCAACGACACCGTCATTCGAATCAGCCACGCGCTCAAACCATGGCGGGTGTCCGCCGTGGTCTTCGGCGCGAGCCGGGCGTTGGAGTTGGAAGCCGGTGCAGCAATTCGGAGCGATACTCGCGTCGGCGATTCAATAGTTTTAGAAATCGCTTGATGGTGTCGCGGCGCAACTTGTGGAGACTCTGCGATCTGCTATGCGCGATTATTCATGAAGATTGCTCTGCAGGAGTAGCTAGAATCAAGTAACATGTCGTAGTGCCAAACTTGCACAATATTCGCGCAGAAATAGTGTCTTGACTAAGCACAACGCATTCTGTTACATTCGCATCAGTTGCCGAATCAAACGCTAGACAAGCTACCTAAAGGTAAGCCAAGCCTAGCAGACGATATCCGGCTTCCGAATGGATGCGGCGGTGAGAGAAGACGATCAGTTTTGGTCCATTAAAGCGCGTCCAGCGCGAAACCTAGTGTGATGTCCCATTAATAACATTACAAACATATATCGGTCTGCTAGAGTGTGGGGCGAGGTGGTGAGGATGGG
>Ga0209415_10012560_pt1 | contig 14094 bp, 15 predicted proteins | sample PeaSoiSIISIP2007_FD_187696 | JGI IMG/M metagenome (GOLD analysis project Ga0209415, IMG submission 187696) | Peat soil microbial communities from Weissenstadt, Germany - SII-SIP-2007 (SPAdes) (version 2) | ecosystem: Environmental > Terrestrial > Soil > Wetlands > Peat | place: Germany... | reverse complement strand
CGGAGCAGCCGACGAACTGCTCGACATCCCACCCAACAACTTGGTGACCATTCCTTTAGCTACACTGAGCGGGATCACTTGAATCAGAACACTGTCAATAACTTCTTCCACAACCATCCGGAAAGAGATCCGCACAAGCGGCTCATCGGCAGCTAGGAAGTCCTGAATGACATCATTCTCCATCGACAAATCATTAAGCACCAAATTTGGCGGGGTAATATCCACCATAGCATTAAACATGGTCGACATCGAGGTAGCCGCTGACCCCATCATCTGATTCATGGCCTCGGAAATTCCGCTAATTTGAAGCTCTGATAGTTCTGGAGACGGATTTTTACCATCTCCCCCCATCATCAAATCGACAATTACTGACCCATCTCGTTGAGAAAGAATCAAGAGATTTGAGCCCTCGATACCTGCCTTATATTTGACATCACAAACCACGGAAGGGATAGGATAATCTTTGCGGATCTGCTCTGATGTTGTCAGATCCACCTTCGGGGTGGTAATATTTACAGCTTTGCCTAAGAGCTGGGATAACGTCGTTGCAGCTGTGCCCATTGAAATATTAGCAATTTCTCCGAGCGCATCTGTTTCCATCTCATCTAAAAAACCATCCATCGCTGGCATCTCCGGATCACCCGCCGGAGACGACCTCAGTTCTTGTTCTTGTTCTTGTTCTTCTTCTTGTTCTTGCGTACCACGGAGCAACGCGTCAATTTCATCTTGGGAGAGCATACCGTTACCCATCTTATTCCCCTCTTTCCTCGACAACTTCCGTCAGCTGAACGGCGAGATGCTCTCCATTTAGTCCAGGCACGGATCTGAATTTCATGAATTCCCCCACATAAATTGGGAGAGGGTCATTGACGGATTGATTGAGCGGGATCACATCTCCCTTAGCAAGATCGAGGAGATCCCGAACCAGGATTTCCGTGTGTCCCAATAACGCAACTAGATCCACCTTCGCCCATTCGATTTTTCGCCTAATGGCTAGTACCTGTTCTGGCGAAGTGATCTTCGCTGCAGTGGAAAAGAGGAAGAACGTACTTAGCTTGTCTAAGATAGGTTCGAGTACAAGATAGGGCATGCAAATATTTATCATTCCCACCGCTTCGCCGATCTTTACCTCAAGCGTTACGAGCACAATCATTTCGTTGGGAGCCACAATTTGTGTAAACTGAGGATTGATTTCCATCGCTACAAACTGCGTTTTGAGCTCGAAAATTTCTGCCCAAGCCTCTTCAGTAAGCTCAATGATTTGAATCAGACGGTGTTCAAGAATAGTTTTTTCAATTTCTGTTAAATCCCGATTTTTTTCCGAACCTTGACCTTGACCGCCTAAAAGACGGTCCACCACGGTGAAAGCAAGCGTGGGGCTCATCTCCATTAAGACCGTCCCCTCCAACGGATTCAACGAGAAAAGGCCTAAAACTGTGGGGTTCGGGAGAGAACGAATGAATTCGTCATAAGTGATTTGCTCAATTGACAGGACTTTGCATTCAATGACAGAGTGCAATTGTCCAGAAAAATAGGTAGTCAAGCCACGACAAAAATTTTCGTAAATGTTTTCGAGGGAGTGAATCTGATCCTTGGAAAACTTATTCGGGCGTTTGAAATCATACACTCGAATCCGCTTTTGGTTCTTGGTTACTTTCATTTCCTCTGCGTCAACTTGCCCGTCGGACAGTGCACTCAGCAGAGCATCAATTTCTGCTTGAGACAAGACGTCTCCCATAGAATCCCCCCTCTCAATTTAATATTCTCAAACCTCGAACCACGCTTACTGGTAGACCAAGGACACAAATAAGACATCCGTGATTTTGTTATCTGCCACTTCATTTAGTCTAGCAATTAACTCTTGTCTCAATTTTTCACGCGCAGCCACGGTTTGTACATCGGCCAGGGATTTGTTAGCTAAGACTTCATTTACCCGATCTTTCAAGAATGCATCCTCTACCTTTAAAAGAGCTTCTGATTTGGCGTCTGTCACTTCGACGGTAATGGTCGTTTTAAGAAAAGCCCCCCCTTGTAAATTCACAGTGAAGTCACCGATGGGCAAAAGTACTCCTGGTGCTTTCGATTGACTAGCAACCGCTGTACTCTGGGCAGGGGTTTTAAAGATGAATTTTTGTGCACCCATTGTCCCTCCAATGCCAAAAACCAAACCCAAGATTAGAGCCGCGATCATAATGATTAGAGGTTTTTGCTTCATAACTTTGATCACTCCTCTACTTTACAAATCTGGCGACAACGACGATGAAATTCAGCGACCCGCTCAATCAGAACATCAACGGGCTCTGATACCACGAATTTATTTCCACCCGTTAAGGTAATGACCGTATCCGGGGTTTCTTCCATCATCTCTATTAGATCAGGATTCAGGGCAAAGGATTTACCATTTAAGCGAGTAACATAAATCATAGCTTCACCATTCCTTTAACTTTGGATTGATCCACGTACTGACGCCAGTGTAGGATCTGGCCAGTTTCATCCAAGATCTTCTGTTCTTTATGTAACTCAGCTACCCTGAAGGCCTGGGCTTGTTTTTCTTTAAGACGTCGAAATTTCTCCTCTTCACGGTGAGTTTCCAATAACAGACGACGTGCGTTCTCCATGACCTGATCTTGCTCCGTCCGCTCAAATTCGCATTGGCGCAGTCTCCGCTTTTGTTCCCCAGCAAAGATTTGCCACATCCCTAACTCTTCCGGACGATGCCGTCCCGCGTCTCGTTGCCCCGCCACAGCCTCATTAAAACGCTCTCGTTGAAGCACGCAAGCTTTGACACAGACTTCCAAGCGCTGCATCTCTTGGGCAAACTCTCTCTGAGCCGTTTCTAAAGCCTGTTCAGCTAAGCGGAGACTTGCATCCAAGCGAAATCGCGCCATCATTTCCACTCCCTTTCGCACTTAGCACCAACTACCCACTTCCGCCCCTATGCACCTAACTTTTGTTTAAACTAGCCTGATAATTTCTTGCATTTGCTTTTGCATCTCTTCAAAGCTTATATGTTCCTCCACCCCTTGGCGAGTGAATGCTTGAATTTTCGCCCTATGTGCAATAGCGGAATCAATCTTAGGATTGCTTCCTTGTGTATACGCTCCGATGTCAATCAAGTCCTTCGCATCACGGTAGATTGCAATATGTTCCCGTACCAGCATGGCTAAGTCCTTGTGCTCTGGGCTGATGACATCGTTCATAACTCGACTAACCGATTGCAAAATATCTATGGCTGGAAACTGATTTTGCATGGCCAACTCCCGGGTCAAAACAATATGCCCATCCAGAATCCCGCGCACCGCATCCGCAATTGGCTCATTGTGATCATCCCCATCCACTAATACCGTGTAGATCCCAGTAATACTTCCGGTTTCTGCCATGCCTGAGCGTTCTAAAAGCTTCGGCAAAAGAGCAAAGACGGACGGAGGATATCCCCGCGTGGCTGGCGGTTCACCAACTGTCAGCCCCACTTCCCGTTGGGCCATGGCAAAACGTGTCACGGAGTCCATCATCAGGAGTACATTTTTGCCCTGATCCCGAAAATATTCGGCGATAGCGGTCGCTGTGAACGCTGCTTTCAAGCGGACAAGTGCTGGTTGGTCTGACGTCGCCACAATAATGACCGAACGAGCTAACCCCTCGGTACCTAAATCCTTTTCGATAAAATCACGCAGTTCCCGCCCCCGTTCCCCAACTAAAGCAATGACATTAACCTCAGCACCTGTATTTCTGGCCATCATACCTAATAAGGTACTCTTCCCGACACCAGAACCTGCAAAAATCCCCATCCGTTGGCCACGACCTATAGTTAGCATTCCGTCGATCGTTCTCACGCCAACACTAAGCACGTCCTGAATTCGAGGCCGCAATAAGGCATTAGGTGGTTTATTTTGCAGTGGGTAGGCCGTTACTGTCAGCAACGGGCGCCCATCCATGGGCTTCCCCAGTCCATCCAGGATTCGCCCCAGTAGACCCGGCCCTACAGGCACGGTTAGCTTTTGGCGTTGAGGAAGCACACGGTCTCCCGGAGCAATTCCTTCGAGTTCTCCCAGTGGCATGAGCAAAGTCGTTGAATCCCTAAAGCCAACCACTTCGGCCGGAAGCGCATTTCCACCACGCGTGATAATATGGCAATATTCTCCAACACTAGCCCGTGGGCCGGCTGCTTCGACCATCAAACCAACGATTTTGGAGACTCGCCCTTGAGCCGAAATCGGTTCAGTCTGTTCCACCATCGGAATTAATCGATTCCAAGCCCCCATGTTCAAGCTCCTCTCGTAAGGTGTGTTCCAATTTGTTTAATTGTGCTTCGAGCCGAGCATCAAAAACCCCTTCCTGACACTCCAAGAAACAATCTCCAGGACTTAGCGAATCATCGATCACGTATGGACAAGGCGGCAAATTTCCCTCGAGCCAACGAGCATCCTCTGAGGAGACATGGAGCCTCCAGCCCAAGCGTTCTTGGGGAAGTAGAGCCAGAGCCCGAATGATTTCCATTAATCTCTGAGGCTCGACGGCCAAACAAGAGCGCACTATACGTTCAGCAATTTTCAAGGACAGCTGGAGTAAATCCTCGTCGACTTTAGCATATTCCTCTTGCATCGCCCGTTGGGCCAACTCGAAAAGTCGGTTTGCTTCTTGGAGCAAACGTTTCCCCTCCGTCTCCCCGTCCTGCTTTCCCACCTGGTACCCTTCGGCCTGCCCTGCTTGCAATCCCTCTCCTCTGGCAGCCTCCGTCACCTCTTGACGCAAGCGAACTAGATCCGTTTGGGTCTGAGCAAACATCTCCTGAGCACTCAGTTCCGCTTCTGCTAAGATTAAGGCTGCCTTTTCTTGAGCCTCTGCTAGGATTAAGGCTGCTTTTTCTTGGGCCTCTGCCTCCACAGCAATATCTATCAAACCGGGGTGTTCTAAGTTTGTCGCCGACTTATCCTCTTCTCCTATACTAAGCACCGTCAAGCATGACTCCCACAGTTGAAGACCTTCAGGGCGTTCCACCATTCGCGGTGTAGCTACCTCCACATCGTAGCTTTTGACGACGCGCCTTTTAGTAAATGATTTCATCACTGCCCCCTCTAGAAATGACAATTGCGCCACTTTCTTCGAGCTTACGGATCACCTTCACAATGCGCTGCTGAGCGTCTTCGACATCACGTAAACGAACTGGACCCATGAATTCCATATCGTCTTTGAGCATCTGAGCAGCCCGAGAAGACATGTTGGCCATGATCTTTTGCGCGGCCTCGGGGTTGGCTCCTTTTAAAGCCAACCCCAAGTCCTTGGTTTCCACTTCGCGCAAGACCAACTGAATCCCACGATCGTCCAGCATGACTATGTCGCCGAAGACAAACATTTGCCGCTTGATCTGTTCTGCCAGTTCAGGATCCTCCATCTCCAAGGCGTCCATGACCACCTTAACCGTTCCTGGATCTGTTCGATTGAGGACATCCACAATACTTTGAATCCCACCCGAGGTCGTATAATCAGTTGGAGCCAAACTTGAAATCTTACGTTCTAGGACTTTTTCAATCTCCTTGAGTACTTCCGGACTCGTCCGGCCCATCGTCGCAATACGCTTCGCCACATCCGCCTGTCGTTCTGGCGAGATGCTGGCCAGTAAAGTCGCTGCTTTATCCACTGGAAGATGGGTCATAATCAAAGCAATCGTCTGAGGATGTTCACCTTGAATAAAAGAAAAAAGTTGTTTGGGGTCGGTCCTACGCACAAGATCAAACGGTCGCATTTTCAAGGAGGTGGATAGACGACTGATAATCTCAAACGCCCGCGTTTCCCCAAGCGCCCGTTCCAAGACTTCTCGTGCATATTCGATACCTCCCTGATTAATATAATCACTGGCAATGCACATTTGATGAAATTCGTCCACCACATAATCCCGCTGTTCTGGTGAGATTCTACCGACATTCGACATCTCTAACGTTAGCTGTTCTATCTCTACGTCACCAAGGTGCTTAACTATTTGTGAGGAATTCTCCGCACCCAAAGCGATCATGAGAATCGCTGCTTTTTGAATTCCCGTTAAAACTTGCGCCATCTAATTCTCCTCCGATAGCCAGGTTTTCATAAGACGAGCAACCTCATCTGGATTCTTGAGTGCATATTGTTCAACAGCTTCTTTGGTTTTTTGTCTCTGGAGTTCTTCAACCGACTTCGTATTTTTCCGCTCAAGGTTTAACTGCGCTTCGTTCTCGGCTACTTGTTGAGCCATGAGAAGTTCGGCATCGGCGACCGTTACGGGATCTGAACCATCTAAGCCCAGCATTTTTTCAGTGCTAGCTTTCTTCGCCCGGTTGCGCAGCAAGACAAGGAAAAACCCTAGGCCTACCAGCGCGGCAACTCCCAGCTCGACATAGCTGACCAGTTGTTGCCGTTTCTGAGCGGCATCCATTGCAGCTTTTTCTTGCTGCAACTCTGTCTTATTAAACTGGATCGCAGCGACTTGAATTTGATCTCCCCGGGTTTGGTCAACGCCTGCCGCAGAAGCCACGATCCCTTGAATTTGATTAAGCTGGGCCTGAGTAATGCTGTCCGAATCTGCCATTACCGACACAGAAAGGCGTTTCACAGCTCCAGGGCTTACCACTTGCTCCTCTTGCGTCGTATCCACCTGATAATTTTTGGTAGCACTCGCCTTTGTGGAGGTGGTATTTCCACCCGGAGTTCCGGCTGGGTACGTCGGTGCTGCATTCGTTGACACTCCCGGTGTCCCACCAGCTGTCGTAGCAGCATTGGAGGAATTTTCAGTGGAACTCTGTTCGCTCACCACCGCGCCCGGTCCATTTGTCTGTGTTGTCCGTTTGATTTGATCGAAATCAAGCACCGCATTAATTCTGACAATAGTCTTGTTGGGGCCCAAAACCCGATCGAGCATACTTTGGACCGATTTTCGAGTGTCCTCTTCGACCAGTTGTTGCAGCTGATATTGAGTCCCAGTCATATGTTGGGAATCCCCGCTTTTACCTATAGCATCCGATAATACATTGCCGTTCGTGTCAACAATCGTCACATTCTCCATTTGCAGTCCTTCTACCGATCCTGCCATAAGGTTGGCAATCGCACGTACCTGATCGTCTCCCAGTTTTGTCCCTGGGACAAGCTTCACTGTCACGGCCGCTGTGGCTGGTTTTTGACTATCGACGAATAGTGACGGGTCAGGCATCACGATATTCACGTGCGCATCTGCTACACCGTTCAAGGCCTTTAATGTATTTTCCAGTTCATTCTGCAACCCGAGAACATAACGTAATTTTCGATCAGCATCCGTCTCCCCCAGATGCATCGTATTCAGACTATCAAAACTGAATTTACTTTCTTGAGGAAGCCCAGCACTAGCTAGCTGTAATCGAATATCAGCCGATGATTGTTGAGGCACCAGAATTGTCGATCCATTATCTTCCAACTTATAATCAGCTTTTAAATCTTTTAACTTAGTCAGTATAGCAGCGGCATCCGTGTCGCTGAGTTTCGAAAAAATCGCCACATATTGGGGAGTGCCAGCCCAAGTGATCAAGGAAATTAACGCAACTGCCACTAAAAGAGGAGCAACGACCGTAATTATTTTCTGTGGGTTAGAAAGCTTGTTCCAGAATGTTTTGACTGAATCTTGAATTCCGGCCCAAGAAAAATCCATCCTTTGCTCCTCCTTTCTTAAAACTTGGATTTTCCATGGTTAACCCACCGAAAAATGCCCTTGAAATGAATTTCAACCTATTTTCTAATGACACCTCAAATTCCTCACATTTGCATTCGCATTACTTGATTGTAAGCATCTAACACTTTATCGCGCACCGATACAGCCAGGGACAAGGACAAACTTGCTTTTTCTAACGCCACCATCGCCGTCGACAGGTCTTGTACCTGACCGGTTGCCAACTGCTGACTAGCGACATCGGCATTCGTTTGTAAAGCATTGACTTGACTCAAGGCATCGTTGAGGAACTTGGAAAAATCCGTCCCCGCCTTTTGAGCTCCATCTCCAGAACTGGAGTCCGGTGTATTCACTAGGCTGGTCGGGGTGATCGAACTCATTGGCCCGATGGGCAGAATAGGTGCAATTGCCGGAATACTCATCTAACCTTACCCCTTTCCAATCTCGAGTGCTTTGGCTGCCATTGACTTACTGACATTGAGGGCAGTCACATTCGCCTCATACGCTCGAGATGCGGAAATCATATCCACCATTTCCGTCGCAATATTGACATTCGGTTGCCGCACATACCCCAATGGGAGTCCTGCCTCAGCCACTTTAGCCGCATCTGGAGAATTGGGATTATATTCCATGCCAAAGGGTTCTTGAACATCGTTAGCAATGCTCGCCACTTGCACTCCATTCCCCACGTTTTGACCCTCCAAGGTTCCCCCCAGCACACTCGTAAACGAGGTCTCTGGGGCACTGGGAACGAAGGTGGCCACTTGCCGACTATAAGGAATCTGATTTCCCGCCGGGGTCAGTTTTCCGGTGCGCGTGGTATTAATATTGGCAATATTGTTGGAAACAAGATCCATTCGCAAACGCTGAGCGGTTAAACCGGAAGCACTAGTGTCGATTGCTCCAAAAAGACTCATGGTTTCCCCCTCCTCATAACACACTCTACGATCGTTCGTCCAATCTCCCCGAGCGGTACAACTCGATCTGCTAGACCAGCATCCACCAAGGACCTAGGCATCCCGTAAACCACGCAAGTCCCTTCCGCCTCAGCGATCGCAAATCCCTCTAAGGCCTTGAGTTCCTTCATACCCTTCGTACCGTCATTTCCCATTCCAGTCATGACCACCCCTAGCGTCCCTTTACCAACTTCCTTCGCCAAGGAAAGAAACATGACATCAACAGAAGGATGATAAAGCGTAGGTATCGGAGCTTCATCACCGATATGAAGGCTCAGTTGCCCAGACTTACGCTGTACCTGCATCTGTTTACCAGCCGGAGCCACATACACGGTTCCCGCTTTCAGTACTTCACCATGTATCCCTTCCCGAACATTTAACGGGCATAACCCATTTAGGCGCTGAGCAAGCGGACCTGTAAAACCCGGGGGCATGTGTTGAGCGACCAACACGGGAACCGGAAAGTTAGCTGGAAGAGCTGGTAGAACCACTTGTAAGGCCGAAGGCCCACCTGTGGACGTACCAATGGCCACAATTTCAATCGGATACTTGGGTAACGGGCCCATCTTTCCAGTGCTTGTAAATTGAGGCCCTGGTCCCGAAGAAGATGTCCCCGCCATTGCTACCGAAGCCGCTACCTTGGCACCACCCGTTTGAACAACGGCTCCTAATGTTCCAGAGGCTCCCGTTGCTATCGGGTTTATCCCCTTGATCCCCAGTCGGGCAGGATTTATACAAGCTGCAGCTTTTACTTTTTCGACTAAATCACGTGAAAGTGCCATTAAATCAGCTCCCGGACTTCCCGACGGTTTAGCTACAACATCAAAAGCCCCTAGATCAAGGGCCTTCAACGTAGCTTGCGCTCCTTCCGTCGTCAACGCACTTAAGATGATGACAGGTGTTGGCTGCCAGCGCATAATTTCTTCTAACGCTCGAAGACCATCCATGACCGGCATCTCAACATCCATCGTCACGACTTGGGGACGAAGGGATTGAAGTTTCAAAATCCCTTCTCGCCCATCTCGCGCGACATCCAAAACCTTAATACCTGGCTCCTGATTGAGGATCTTTTGGAGAGTTAAACGCATAAAGGGAGAATCATCAACGATCAGAACCCCGATCGGCATTTTAGGCGCTACATTCATGGCTTAACTCTCCACCCATGATGTTATCCAGATCTAAAAGAATGAGCAGGCGCTCGCCAATTTTCCCCACTCCACGTATAAACTGGGAATCCATACCGATCGCAACCTGTGGCGGTGGTTCAATGGCTTCACTGTCAAGGCGCAAGACTTCTGTGACCGCATCGACACGAATCCCAAACACTTTACTTTGAACTTGCAGAACCACAATCCGGCTCAGGTCGGTTTCCTCCACGCGATTCATCCCAAAACGATTACGCAAGCTGACCACTGGGATCACATTGCCACGCAAATTAATGACACCTTCTACATAGTCCGGAGCTTTTGGTACCCGAGTAATCGGTGGAATCCGAATAATTTCTTGGACCCGCATGATATCCACGCCAAATTCTTCAGACCCAAGGCTAAAGGTTACTAATTGTTCTTCTGCCATAGTTAAAATCCTCCTTTAGTTTTTGTTCATGACCAGGACATCTTGAAGCAGAGATCCAATATCCAGAATCAAGGTGACTTTGCCGTCTCCGAGAATCGTTGCGCCAGCAATTCCAGGTAGATTGTTCAGAAAATCGCCTAACGACTTGATAACCACTTCTTGTTGGCCACGCAGTTCATCCACGATGAGTCCCAGTGCTTTATCACCAAAACCTACAACAACAACAAAAACCTCATTACTTTCGGTTTCTGGAGCCGGAAGGCCAAATTTCTCTTGTAAAGAGATCAGCGGCAACGTGTTCCCACGCAATTGAACCATCGGCAACCCGCCTACAGTCTTAATATCCGTTCGATTGACGAGAAGGGTTTCTAAGACAGAAGAGAGCGGAACCGCATAAATTTCCTCTCCGACTTCAACGAGCAGCGCCTGAATAATCGCCAAGGTGAGCGGCAACCGGATGGTAAACGTAGTGCCCTTCCCCTTGCGGGTCGTGATATCCACCATTCCTCCCAGATTATTTAAGGACCTTTTGACAACGTCCATCCCAACACCCCGACCCGAAATGTCAGTCACCTTTTCTGCCGTGCTAAAGCCCGGCAGGAAAATAAGGTTGGCCATATCGCGTTCCGAGAGTTCCTCTCGTTCACCAATCAAACCTTTAGAAACAGCTATATTCCGAATTTTATCCAGGGGTAACCCGTCCCCGTCATCCGAGATAACGATCGCTATATGGTTTCCTTCATGGTAGGCGTCCAAGGTCACCGTACCAAGTTCTGCTTTGCCAGCCGCCCGGCGCTCCGCCGGGGATTCGATCCCATGATCTACCGAATTTCGAATCAGGTGCATCAAGGGATCTCCAATCACTTCAACCACGGTCTTATCTAGTTCTGTGTCTTCGCCCTTTAAGACAAGTTCAATCTCCTTGCCAGTTTTCTTCGCGAGATCACGAACCAAACGGGGGAAGCGGCTAAAGACAGTCCCGATCGCCACCATGCGTAAGCGCATGACACTCTCCTGAAGATCATTCATTAAACGACCCAAATAAACATTGGCCTCATTCAAATTATTGACCATGTTGTCCATGCTATATTGGGTCTTTAAATCCAGCCCAATTTGTACTAACCGGGTCCGAGTGATAACCATTTCCCCAACGAGGTTAATCAGGTTATCCATTCGAACCGTATCCACTCGAATCGTATGTACTTGTGTATTCCCTTCCCCATTGGTAACCCCCTCGGAGGGTGGCGAAGAATTTGCGACTGTCGCTTTTGTTTCGAGGGCGGCTTTCTGAACAGAGCCGATCTTAAAGGCTTTCTCCTCCGTCACAACGTCAAGGTTCACCTTAGGGGATACCTCCACTAAAACAGGTGCCGCAACCGCCACCGCAATTTCCTTCATCGTTTCTTCAACTCCCGCCATACCATCCGGGTAGGGGTGAATGACGACCTCCACTATCTCCGAGATCTCTAGAAGTTCCCTCTGCATTTCTGCGACGGGTTCATCACAGAGCACGAGCAAAGAAAAGGCTTCCGCATTCCCGGTTTCCAGTTCTTCTACACTCGGCATCAGTTTGATGACTGTACCCATTCCCTCAAGTCGTTGGGTGGCCATGACCGCTCGCACTGCTTTCATAAGAGTATTCGGCGCCAGCTTTATATCCACTTGATAGACACCATACCCCATAATATGAGCATTGTTAATTTTCGCATGATCGGGCTCCTCAATCGGAAATTCCAAAGGGACAAACTCATCCGCTAATACTTCTTCACTTTCTTTGACTACCTGCTGGTTCGCCTGAGCGGCAGGTATATCTCCACTGATTAGCGCCTTCATAGAAGCTACTAAATCTTCGTATCCCAGAGTGATCTCCAGACGCTGCTCAACTTGTGCCAGCATCGCTTTGACACGGTCAGTCACTCCTAAGAGGATGTCGATCATTTCGAGTGAAACCTCTGTCTTTCCCTGGCGTAAACGATCCAATAAATCCTCAGCCGCGTGGGTCAACGCCACAATCGGTGTGAAACCCATAGTCCCCGAAGCACCCTTCAAGCTGTGAGCTGAGCGGAAAAGATCGTTGATTAGTCCGATATTTCCTCCCTCTTTTTCCAGTTGCAAGAGTCCTGCGCCAAGCCTCTCAATCTGTTCTTGGGAATCCAATAAGTAAAACTCTAAGAACTCGCCTAGATCGAGCCCCTGGTTTTTGTCATCATCCTGACTCATGCTTGCCACCCCTATCTTTTTCGTAGGACATTATTATGAAATGACTTTGTGAATACCACTAAACAATATATCTGCCAATCGCAGAAGATCCTTAGATCCTTATGTAGGCCTTTTGTGAAATCAGAAATTATAGTCCTTAACATTAATTCGCCAACCTTTTTTGAATTCCTCCAAAAAAAGCACATAAATATCTACAACCGCTTCTTCCTAATAGTAGCATCATGTCGTAAAACCGTATATAGTATATTTGTAATTTCTATAGGACTATTGGGCAAAAAACAAACAGGATGCCTAACTGGCAACCTGTTTGCTTGGGAGGGATAACCATATGATCACGATTAGCTTATGCATGATCGTCAGGAATGAGGAACTACTAATAGCCCGGTGCCTCGACTGTGTGAAAGATATAGTCGATGAGATCATTATAGTTGACACGGGGTCTAATGATCAAACTAAAACAATAGCCAGGAAATATACCACCAAACTCTATGATTTTGTGTGGATAGACGATTTTTCTGCGGCTAGAAACTTCTCTTTTTCCAAAGCTAACATGGATTACATATACACCGCCGACGCTGATGAAATCATAGACGAAGAAAATAGAGAAAAGTTTAAATTACTAAAATCGACACTAAACCCTGACGTAGAAGTAGTAGAAATCAGATACGGTAATCAGTTAGAAATGGGCAGCACCTATAATTTTGACGTTGAGTATCGACCGAAGCTTTTTAAGAGGGTTCGGACATTCAAGTGGATTGATCCAATTCACGAAATCGTCAACTGTTGCCTTAATTCTCTTAAAAGTGACCTCCAAATCACCCATAAACCTCTGACTAACCATGCCTCCAGAGACCTTGCCCTGCTTGAGAAGATTACATCTGAAAATAGAATATTAAGTTCGAGATTACATATGATGTACGCCAAGGAACTATTTATTGCTGGCACCGCAGAAAATTATTATCAAGCCTTTACTTACTTCAACAACTCTTTAACAAATGCTAATCTGACGGCAAATGATCTCAGGCTATCACATTGTGTTTTGGCTAAATACTATAACCTAACATCGGATACTTATAACTTATTTAAAATAGCAACCAAAAATATCCAAGGAGTTGCCAGTGCCGAAATCTGCTGTGAATTAGGTGATTACTATATGAAGGCGAATGATTACGACGAGGCGATATACTGGTATTATATGGCCGCCAATACAGCAAGTGCGGACTTAAATATCAACTGTGTTCAGTTTATACCCAATCTGCAATTGAGTTATTGTTTCCTTAAATTAGGGAACATGTCGGAAGCAGCAAATTATAATAATCTGGCCGGAATCTACAAGCCCACAGATCCGGCAGTTATCGCCAATAAGGATTTATTCGAACGATGAAATTTATTATTACATTATTATTTTAAAGGGAATTTTATATTTCTGAGTAGCTGAACAGAATCTTGTATTTGCGCTTCTTTCACTGCTTCTTGATTTTGCCTCTGTATATCATCAAATACTTCATTGCGCAAGATTTTAAGACCTTTTGGCGCATCAATGCCTATCCGAACGATATCTCCAGATATCGAAACAATGGTTAGCTCAATGTCATCGCCGATTTTAATACGCTCATTGACCTTACGTGCCAGAACAAGCATTTACTCCACAACCCCTTCCAGAAAAGAACGCTTATT
>Ga0209415_10012558_pt1 | contig 14097 bp, 14 predicted proteins | sample PeaSoiSIISIP2007_FD_187696 | JGI IMG/M metagenome (GOLD analysis project Ga0209415, IMG submission 187696) | Peat soil microbial communities from Weissenstadt, Germany - SII-SIP-2007 (SPAdes) (version 2) | ecosystem: Environmental > Terrestrial > Soil > Wetlands > Peat | place: Germany... | reverse complement strand
AAGCGGATGAAGGGATTCGAACCCTCGACCTTCGCCATGGCAAGGCGACGCTCTAGCCAGCTGAGCTACATCCGCGCTGTGCGGCCATTCTACCGGCCGCCGCAGGCGCGCGTGCGGCGCGCTCTGCGGGGACGCACGCGCCGGCGCGCTCAGCCCTTGAAGGTCGAGCGGCCGAGGTCGCCGAACGGCTCGTCGCGCTCGCGGACCGCTTCGCGGAAGCCCGCCTCGGCGGCCCGCTGCTGGAAGGCGTAGCCCTCGGTCGTGTGGCGGGTGATCCCGTCGAAGACCGTGCCCAGCACCTGCGTGGCGTGCAGGCCCTGGGCGTAGAGCGTCTGGTTGACCAGCAGCTTCATCAGCATCAGCTGGTTGACCGGCACCCGCGCAATCCGTCGCAGCAGGATCTCGGTGCGCTCCTCCAGCTCCTCCGCCGGTGGCGCCTCGATCGCAAGGCCCCATTCCACCGCCTCCCGTCCCGACAGCGAGTCGCCCGTGAACAGCAGGCGCTTGGCCCGCTGCGCGCCCACCCGGTGCGCCCACAGCGCGGTCGTCGGCGAGCCCCACACGCGCGCCGGCGGGTAGCCGATCTTGGCGTCCTCGGCGATCACGAGCAGATCCGAGCACAGCGCCATGTCCGTGCCGCCGGCCACGCAGAAGCCATGCACCCTGCAGACCACCGGCTTGCCGCAGTGGAAGAGGCTCATGAAGCCCCTCACGTTGCGGCTCATCATCGCGTAGTCGAGCATCGGATCCCAGGTCCGCCGCGGATCGTGGTTGGCGGCGATCACCGCCGGGTCCAGCGGCGAGCCGTGCTCGCCCGCGCGATCGCTCGCCGCCTCGGCCGCCATCCCCTCGGCGCTCTCCACGAGGTCGTAGCCGCCGCAGAAGCCCGGCCCGTTGCCGGCCAGCAGGAGCAGGTGCACCGCCGGGTCGAGGTCGGCCCGCTCCACCGCCGCGCCCAGCTCCGCCACGAGCTGCGCCGTGATCCCGTTGCCGCGCTCGGGACGGTCGAGCATGATCCGCGCCACGCCGTCGGCCACCGCGTAGCTGACCACCGGGCGCGTGCTCACGAGCGCCCCGCCAGACGCCCTGCGCGGCCCCTGCAACGACCGCTGGCGCGCACCTGATCCATGTCCGCGCACTCTACAGACGCGACGTGGGAGGCCCTCAAGGCGGGCCGCGCGCCGTGCCCGGACCGAAGGCGCGCCCTGCATTCGGCGAGCGGCCGCCGAGCACGGCCGCTGCCATACTGCGCCGATGCTCGGGGATCACGCATGGTCGCGTATGTCGATGTCGATGCCCGCGGGCGTGCTGCGGACGATGGGCCGGCTCAACGTGCCGGTCTACCGGCTGACGCGGGGGCGCCTGATGGGCAAGATCGGCCGCGCGCCCGTGCTGCTGCTGACGAGCATCGGCCGTCGCAGCGGCCAGCCGCGCACCGCCCCGGTGCTGTTCCTCGCCGACGGCGAGCACGTCGTGGTGATCGGCTCCAACGCCGGCAACGCGCGCGAGCCCGCGTGGTCGCACAACCTCAAGGCCAACCCCGACGCCGAGATCGAGATCCGCGGTGAGCGCCGCGCGGTGCGCGCACGTCTCAGCGAGGGCGACGAGCGCGCCGAGCTGTGGCACAGGATGAACGAGCAGTACACCGGCTTCGCCGACTACGACGAACGCACCTCGCGCGAGATCGCCGTGTTCGTGCTCGAGCCACGCTAGGCGGTCCGTCCCGCCCGGCGAAAGCTGCGCAGCGCGACCGGTGCCCGCGGCGGCTCAGCGCGTCGAACGAGCGCGGTCGCGCACGGCCCGCTCGCCCGCACGGCGGGGGGTGCGAGGTACGCCCCGAGGCGCAGGCGGCCCGCCGCCGGCAGGCGCGCGCGGCACGTCCGTATGCGTACTCTTGCGGCGCTCGCGCACGGCCGATGCGGCGCACACCAGCAGCACCACGAGCGTCACGATGCCGGTGATCGCAAGGCCCGGGGAGATCAGCAGCAAGAAGATCGCCGCGGCCACGCCCAAGCCGAGGTCGATCCTCGCAAGTCGCCGCCGGCGGCGCGCCTCGCGCCGCCGCGCGCGCAGACGCGCGATGTCCCGCCCGCGCGGGGAGGGAGCGCCGTTGGGGTGTGGCCAATCGCTCTGGGAGCGCTGTGCGCTCATTGCTTCATCCGCCGGAACAGGGGTCGGGGGAGGTGTCTCATGACCAGCATAAGCCAGCGTAATGGGCCGGGCACCCAGATCGTCTGCGCGCGGCCGTCGAGGCCGTCGACCACCGCTCGCGCGACCACCTGGGGCGTGGTCGAAAGCGGCGCCGGCTGCAGGCCCTTGGTCATGCGCGTGTGCACGAAGCCCGGGCGCACCACCAGCACCCTCACGCCCTCGTCCTGCAGATCGTCGCCGATACCCCGCGCGAGTGCGTCCAACCCCGCCTTGGAGGCGCCGTAGACCGCGTTGGCCCTGCGCGGGCGCTCGGCGGCCACCGACGACAGCACCACGATCGCCCCCCCGGCGCCCGCGCGCAGGCGCTGGGCGGACTCCAGCAGCAGCGAGCCCGCCCCCACCGTGTTGACCTCCAGCAGCCCGACCGCCGCGCTCACATCCGCGGGCATGCCGCCGCGCTCGCCGAGCTGCCCCACAGCCAGCACCACGATGTCCGCCCCGCCGAGCTCGGCGATCGCTCGCTCGAGCACCTCCCCGTGCCGGTCGGTCTGCAGCGCGTCGAGCTCCAACGCGATCGCGCGCGCAACACCCGACTGGCGCAGCCGCTCGGCCGCCTGCTCCAGCGCCTGCGAGTCGCGCCCGAGCAGCGCCGCCTCGCGCGGGGCGCGAGCCTGCAGCTCGGCGACGATCGCCAGCGCGATCTCCGAGGTGCCGCCGAGCACGAGCACGCGACGGCCCGTGGACCACGTGCGCGCGGCGCTCACGCAGGCGCTCCGCACAGCCGAAGGCGCGCGGCGAGGTCCGAGCGCAGCACGCCCTCGGGGTCCACGCGGCGACGCACCGCATAGAAGCGCTCGAGCTCCGGGTACATCGCCCGCACGGCCTCCGGGCGCATGCGCGAGTCCTTGCTCAGGTACACGCGCCCGCCGCAGCCGGCCACGAGCTCGTCCAGCTCCGCGAGCGTCTGCGCGACCCCGGGGGCGCCCGCCGGGACGTCCGCCGCGAGCGTCCAGCCGTGCAGCGGGAACGACAGCGGACCCCGCGACGCGTCGCCAAAGCGCTTGAACACCGCGAGGTACACCGGCAGGCGGCGGCTGCGCATCAGCTCGAAGCTGCGCTGCAGCGCGTCCTCCTGGCCGCTCGGGATCACGAACTGGTACTGGATCAGCCCCGCCGCGCCGTACATGCGATTCCAGCGCCCGAGCACGTCCAACGGGAAGAAGTACGGCGCGAGCGCCTGTGGGTGCTCGCGCTGCCGGCGCGGGCTCGCACGCCAGTTCAGCGCGTTGAACGCCCGCACGCTCGCCGGGCGCAGCAGCGCCGAGGGGAACACCCGCGGCACGTCCAGCAGCGGACCGCGCGAGAGCGTGCCGGGATAGGCCTGGGCGCGCCGGGTGGCGCGGCAGGGGCCGGGAGCCTGCTCGGCGGGCAGCGGGTCAGCACGGCTGATCACCGCCCGGCCCATCCGCGGCCCCGGCGCGAGCATGTCCAGCCAGGCGACCGAGTAGCGGTGGTGCTCGGGGCCACCGAGCAGCTCGAGCGTCTGCACGAGGCCGTCGGTGCGGTCCACGTCGACGGCCACCCACGGCGAGGGCAGCGGCGTCGCGCTCAGCGTCGCCCCGGTGATCACGCCCGTCAGCCCCATCCCGCCGAGCGTCGCGTGGAAGAGATCCGGGTCGCTCTCCGGGGTGACCTGCAGCGCGCACCCGCCCGCCGGCGTGCACAGCGAGATCGACCGCACATGCGCTGCAAAGGCGCCGTCGCGGTGGTGGTTCTTGCCGTGGATGTCGCTCGCGATCGCCCCCGCGAGCGTCACGTGCCGCGTGCCGGGCACGACCGGCAGCGTCAGCCCGTGCGCGGCCAGGCGCGCCATCAGCTCGGCGATCGTCGCGCCGGCCTGCGCGCTTACCAGCCGCTGCTCCGGGTCGATCCACTCGACCCGCCGCTGCGCCGTCATGTCGAGCACCGCGCCGCCCTGGTTCTGGGCCGCGTCGCCGTAGCTGCAGCCGGCCCCGCGCGCGATCACGCCCGTGCCCGCACGCTCGGCCTCGGCGAGCGCGTTCAGCACCTGCTCCTCGTCAGCAGGGGTCTGCACGCGACAGCTGCTGCTCGCGGTCCGTCCCCAGCCGCTGAGCGAGCGCTGCGTGGCGCCGAGCGCCGGCCGGCTGCGCAGCTCAGTGACCGACATATACGCCGCCCAGGAAGAGCAGGCCCCAGGCCACGCTCAGCCCGAGCAGTGTGCGGTCGCGCAGGATCAGCTCCTCTGGTGCCTGGCCCGCGCCGGCTCCGATCAGCGCCGCGTAGCGTCCCAGCCAGGCCAGGAACGGGACCACCGAGAGCACGTACCAGACAACGTGCGACGGCCGTGTGAAGGCCCAGGAGATGTAGGCGATGCCCGCCGCCGAGGCGGCACCGGCGAGCGTGAGGCGCAGGCTGCCCAGCGAGTAGTAGTGCAGGGTCGCGCGCGCGGGGCCCGAGCCGCTGTGGTCGCGCAGCTCGGCCAGCCGCTTGGCGGCGACCAGGAAGATCGCGCAGAAGGCGGTCACGAGCACGAACCAGCGCGAGAGATAGATGTCGGTGGCCACGCCGCCCGCGAGCGCGCGCAGCACGAAGCCGGCCGCGATCGCGACGATGTCGAGCACCACCACGCTGCGCAGCCACAGCGAGTAGCTCGCCGTCAGCACGAGGTAGCCGAGCGCCACCGCCCCGAGCCCCGGGGTGATCGCGGTGGCTCCCGCGATGCCCACGAACGCGAGCGCCGCCGCGATCCACAGCGCGGTGCGCGGCGCCAGTTCACCCGCCGCTATCGGCCGCAGGCGCTTGCGCGGGTGCAGGCGGTCCTGCTCGCGGTCGCGCACATCGTTGACCAGGTAGGTGGCGCTGGAGACCATGCACAACACCACGAACGCGCCGGCCGCCTGCGCCGCTACCTGCGGCTCGTCGATCAGCCCGGCCGCACAGGGCGCGGCGAACACCAGCAGGTTCTTGCTCCACTGGCGGGGCCTGCACGCCCGCAGCAGCATCCGCGCCCAGCTCGCTGCCGGCCGGCGCCGCGGCGGGTTCTGCACCAGCTCGAGCGGTGGGGCCTCCCGCACCTCTCGCGCGCGCGGGCGGACATGCTGGTCGCGGGCTACTGCCTCGAGTCGGTTGATGTTGAACCTCCGGTGGGGGATCGGAAGGGGGTCGAAAGCTTGAGGGCGCGAGGGAAGGATTCCACACCGACGGCCGTTCTCCGCCGCTTGAACCGGGCTACCCAGATTAGATGTTTCTTAGTGAGAATCCGCTTACGCCTGTCGTCATCCACAGGACCGGCAGCGCGGGGCTCGTACAGTTTGAGCATGGAGCTCGGCGCCGCATCCGCACGTCGCACGCCCTCGGCGGGCCGGCCGGCGTCTCGCGAGGTGACCGGTCTCGGTCGGGTCCGCCGCGTCGCGCTGGTCGCCTCGATCGTAGCGCTTATACCGGTGACCTTCTCCTACATGGGGGCGCTCAGCCAGCGCTCCAACTCGCCCTGGGGCATCCGTACGGTCGAGTGGCTGCGCGACAACGGCGCCGCCGGCATCGTCGCCAAGGTCGAGTCGATCTACTACAGCCTCACCGCCCCCGCCAAGGGCGGCCCCACGCTGAAGGCCCTGCCCAAGGTCGGCTTCGGCGCCGCCGCGGCCGCCAGCGCCGAATATCGACCCGCGCGGGTTCCCGCGATCATCCGGCCGGCACTGCCCGGCGAGGGCGTCTGGCACGCCACGCGTCCGTCCCTGGAAGGCGAACCGCCGGTGCTGCTGACCACGCTGCGCAACCAGCCCGAATACCCGCGGGTGCTCGCGGGCGTGGCCTGGATCAACACCAAGCACACGACGCTCACGCTCAACCCCGGGCGCCTGGAGCCGTCGGTGACGCTGCCGCGCGGCCTCAGCGAGGTGCCGCCCGGCAGCCGCCCGAGCCTGATCGCCACGTTCAACAGCGGCTTCAAGCTGGCCGACTCCATCGGCGGCTTCGCCGTCGGCGGGCACACCTATGCGCCGCTGCGCAACGGCGCGGGCACGATCGTCGGCTACAACAACGGCACATACGACGTGGTCGACTGGAAATACGGGTCGGTCGCGCCCGCCAACGTCTCCTTCGCGCGCCAGAACCTGCCGCTGATCGTCGATGAAGGCAAGCCCAACCCGGCGATCGCCAACGACGCCGAATGGGGCGCCACGGTGGGCAACGCGGTGCTCGTCTGGCGCTCTGCGATCGGCGTGGACGCGCGCGGCAACCTGATCTACGTCGCCGGCGAAGACCAGTCGGTCACGAGCCTCGCGCGCACGCTCGTCCACGCCGGCGCGGTCCGCGGCATGGAGCTCGACATCAACTCGTTCTGGGTGAGCTTCATCACCTACGGCCTGCCCGGCGCCGGCAACCCGAAGAACCTGCTGCCCGGCATGGAACGATCGGCGACCCGCTACCTGGAACCGGACGACCGGGACTTCTTCGCGATCTACTCGCGCTGAGCGCCTGCAGCGCCCGGCCTGCCAGGCCGCTGCCGCAGCGGTGCCCGTCGCGGCCCGTGCGATCGGCTAGCCTCTAGCGATGCGCTTCTTCGGGCGCCAGAAGACGGCGATGGTGGAGCCCCAGGACGCGCTCCCAGGGCGCGAGCAGGAGATGCCCGTGCCCGCGCGCCACGAGGTGCTGGGGACGCCGCTGAAGGGCCCGTTCCCGGCGGGCGTGCGCACCGCGGTGTTCGGCATGGGCTGCTTCTGGGGCGCCGAGCGGATCTTCTGGCAGGCCGACGGCGTCTACAGCACAGCCGTGGGCTACGCCGGCGGCCGCACGCCCAACCCGACCTACGAGGAGGTCTGCGGCGGGCGCACCGGCCACGCCGAGGTCGTGCTCGTCGCCTACGACACCGCGAAGACGAACTACGAGGAGATGCTGAAGCTCTTCTGGGAGGGCCACGACCCCACCCAGGGGATGCGTCAGGGCAACGACGTCGGCACGCAGTACCGCTCGCTCGTGCTGTGGCAGGGAGAGGACCAGCGAGAGGCCGCCGAGGCCTCGCTCAGCGCCTACCAGCAGATGCTCTCTGCGGCCGGTCACGGGATCATCACCACCGAGCTCGCCGAGCTCGCCGACGCGCGCGCTGACGGACATCGGTTCTACTACGCCGAGGACTACCACCAGCAGTACCTGGCCAAGAACCCCGGCGGCTACTGCGGGCTCGGCGGCACCGGCGTGGCCTGTCCCGTCGGCATCGCCTCCTAAGCGCCCGTAGCCTCCCCGGATGGCCTGCCGCGCCCGCCCCACCAAGCTGGGGGCATGAGGCTCCTCGCGCTCGCCCTGTTCGCCGCCGCATACGCCGCGCTCCTGCGCCGTCCGGTGCTCACCTGGGGCGCCACCGCCGCCGAGGCCGACGCTCCGCTGCCAGGCGATGAGCTGCTCGCGCAGCCCGACGGCGTCAGCACGCGCGCGATCGACATCAACGCGCCCGCCAGCGCCGTGTGGCCGTGGCTCGCACAGATGGGGCCGGCGCCGCGCGGCGGCGCCTACACCTACGACTGGATCGAGAACGTGCTCGGGCTGAACATGCACAGCGCCGAGGAGGTGCTCCCCGAGTTCCAGCATCCACGGGTGGGCCAGGAGATCGCCTTCGGCTCCAACCGCATGCGCCTGGAGCGAATAGAGCCACAGCGGCTGCTCGCGTTGCGCTCCGCCGACGGCAACTGGGTATGGACGTTCGTGCTGGAGCAGCACGACGGAGCCACGCGCCTGATTAGCCGCAACCGCTTCCGCCTGCCCACGCTCACCACGCGCCTGGGCATGCTGCCGATGGAGCCCGCCTCGCTCGTGATGGAGCGCAAGATGCTGCTCGGCATCAAGCGGCGCGCCGAGCGCCTGGCCGCCGCCGAGCCGGCCGCCGGGAGCCCGCACCCCGCCTGAGCGCCCCGCCCCGCCGCTCGGGCCCGCCGCTGCGCCCTCTGCCCGAGCCCGCCGCTGCGCCCTCTGCTTGAGCGCGCCACACGCGAAGCGGCCCCGCCTGCGCGGGGCCGCCTCTTCACATCATCGCTTCCCTGCACGAGGCGGGGGCATCGCCCCCGCCCGCGGGCTGCCTCCTGCGTTACGCGCCTGCTCCCGCACCGGCCGGCACCGCGCCGCCGGGCTGCCACGCCGGAGCATGGGGTCCGCCGAGCGTGGGCACGTCCGAGGGGTAGACCTCGTTGCCGTGGATCGCGTGGTCGCCAACCTCGAGCTCCTCGTCGGAGAGCCGCAAGGGCACGAAGATCCCGACCACCTTCAGCAGGATGAACGTCGCGATCGCGCAGTAGATGATCACGAAGCCGGCGGCCTCGGCCTGCCAGCGCAGCAGCGTCCAGCTGCCGCCGTTGAACACGCTCGCTTTCCCTGGCAGGTTCGACGCACCGCCCACGCCGATGTACTCGACCATGTGGGGGTCGGCGAACAGGCCCACGCAGAGACCGCCAACGAGGCCGGCGATCCCGTGCGTATAGATCACCCCGAGCGTGTCGTCCACGCTTCGGAACATCGGCGCCCGGCTCAGGAACCTGATCGCCATCCACACGATCGTCGATGCGACCACGCCGATCGCGATCGCGCCGTAGCCGTTGACGAAACCGGCGGCCGGCGTGATGCCCACGAGCCCGGTGATCATCCCGTTGACCGAGCCGATCAGCGACGGCTTGTCACGGAAGATGTAGTCCCACGCGATCCACACGAGCACCGCCACGGCCGTGCACAGGTTCGTGTTCACCACCGCCGCCGACGCGTTCGCGCCCGCGTAGTAGGAGTCGCCGCCGTTGAAGCCGTTCCAGCCGAGCCACAGCAGGCCGGCTCCCGCCATCACCATCAGCAGGTTGTTCGGCGCGTCGATCTCACGATCGCGTTGCAGACGTGGTCCGATCACGGCCGCCGCCACGAAGCCCGAGATGCCCGCAGCGAGGTGGATCACGTAGCCACCGGAGTAGTCCAGCGAGCCGTGCGCAGCGAAGTAGCCGCCGCCCCACAGCAGGAACGCGTTGACCGTGTAGACGAACGTGATCCACACCAGCACGAACGGGATCCACGCCTTGAAGTTGATCCGGCCGAGCACCGAGCCCAACATCAGGATCGGCGTGATCGCCGCGAACACGAACTGGAAGTACACGAGCGACGCCTCGGGGAAGTGGAACGGCGGGCCTTCGGTGATCGACGGGATGATCGCCTGGCCCTCCTCAGCCCCTGTCGAGAGCACCGTGCCCGACTTGCCCCAGAAGGTGTCGAAGAACCCTTTTCCGTGGCCGATCGGGCTGCCGAAGCCCATCTTGAACGCCCACAGACACCAGGCCACGAGGACCAGGCAGAACGCCACGAACGTAAGCATCATGCTGTTCACCGACCAGCGCTTCTGCATCACGCCGCCGTACAGGACCGCCAGTCCCGGGATGCTCATCAGCCCGACGAAGGTCGCCGCGGTCATCTGCCATGCGTTGTCTCCGGCGTTTAGCCAAGTTGGGTATGCAAGCCAGCTCATATGCCTCCACTTCCTACAGGTCGAGAACACGCTCGCGCGAGGACCCCACGCCCTCCACGCGCCGTTGATGGTCCCGTTATGAAATCCGGCGCGCGATGACCCCGGTAGGGCCATCCTGGCCAACTCTCACGGGCGCCCTTTCGACAGATGTCCAAGAGCCCCGCTGCGGGCCGCGCGCGCTAGGACGGCGCCACGTAGGGGAAGCCCGCGCGGCGGCAGGCCTCCCGCAATTCATGCGCAATATGCGGGAAGGATCCCGACGCGCACACCTTGCGCGCGGCCTGCCCGCACTGGTGCAGCTCCGCCCCCCCGAGCGTGCTCGCGAACGTCACCTCCACGCAGTCGCTGCGCGCGCGGGCGCCGCTGCTGAGCGCGTACACGCCGAGGCCCACGAGCGCCAGCGCCACCACGCTGAGCAGCACCGCCACAGCTGTCTTCTCGCGCCGCCCCCACTGCAGCGGCTCCGACAGCCGCCGGGACTGATCGAACATGATCATGGCTGTCGCGTAGGTTAGCCGGGCGCGACTAGGCCGAAGCGCCGCCCGCATCCGGGCTGTCCTCGCCCGCAGCGGGGGCAGGCTGCCCGGCGTCCCCGGCCTCGGGCATGAAGTCCAGCGCGAGCGAGTTGATGCAGTAGCGCTGTCCGTCCGGCCCCGGGCCGTCGTCGAAGACGTGCCCGAGGTGCCCGCCGCAGTTGCGGCACACGACCTCCGTGCGGCGCATGAACAGGCTGTTGTCCGGGCGCAGCTCGACCGCCTCGGCCACCGCCGGCTCGGTGAAGCTCGGCCAGCCGGTGCCCGAGTCGAACTTGGTGTCCGCGCTGAACAGCACCGCCGAGCAGGCCGCGCAGCGGTAGTCGCCGGACTCCTTGTTGTAGACGTACTCGCCCGTGAACGGCGCCTCGGTACCGGCCTTGCGCAGCACCTCGTACTGCTCCGGCGTGAGCTGCTCGCGCCACTCCTGCTCGCTCTTGACGACCTTGGGCTCGGTCGAGGACATCAGCATGTTCTAGCACCGTCCGCGAGCGCCGCCAAGCCCCCTCCACCGTGCCGCCGCGCGGCTCCTCGCGCTGGCGGCCCGGTGCTATTATGATCCTTACGTTCACGTTAGTTTCTGGGAGCAAAGACAGGAGCGAGACGGCTTGAGCAACGCAGCGCCCCCCGCACCGATCGCGAGCGCCGCGCGGCGCTCCCGCTACGGGGTGGCCGCGGGCCACGAGCACTACCGCTGGTGGGCGCTCTCCTGCACGAGCCTGGGGATGCTGCTGGCGGCGACCAACTCGGGCACGCTGATCATCGCGCTGCCCGATCTCGAGCGCTCGCTGCACACGAGCCTGCTGGCGCTCGTGTGGGTGATCCTCGCCTACCTGATCGCGGCCACCGTGCTCGTGCTCATGGCCGGGCGCCTCAGCGACCTGTTCGGCCGCAAGCGCGCCTACGTCGGCGGCTTCCTGCTGTTCGCGTTCGCCTCGCTCGGCGCCGGGTTCGCCTCCGACGGAACCGTCCTGATCCTGTGGCGCATCCTGCAGGGCACCGCCTCGGCCTTCCTGTTCGCCAACGCTGCCGCGCTCGTCACCGACGCCTTCCCGCGCGAGCAGCTCGGCCTGGCGATGGGCGCGAACACGATGATCGCGGCCGTTGGCCTCGTGCTCGGCCCGGTGCTCGGCGGCGCGCTGGTGGCGATCTCCTGGCACTGGGTCTTCTGGTTCAACGTACCGATCGCGCTCGCCGGCGCGGCCTGGGGCGCCCTGATCCTGCGCGAGCTCTCCAAGCCCGACGAGGAGCGCGGCTACGACGTGCTGGGAACGAGCACGTTCATCCTCGGCCTCACCGGACTCGTGCTCGGCGTCTCCCGCGGCGGGCTGAGCGGCTGGCAGGACCCGCTGGTGCTCGGCGGCCTGGCCGCCGCGGCGGTGCTGCTGCCGCTATGGGTGCTGATCGAGAGCCGCTCGCGCGCGCCGATGCTCGACCTGAAGATCTTCCGAAACCGGCTGTTCGCCGCCGCCAGCGCGGCCGCGTTCATCAACGGCCTCGCGCGCTTCGCGCTGATGTTCCTGTTCGTCTTCTACTACCAGGGCGCCCAGGGCAACTCGCCGATAACCGCGGGCATCAAGCTGATGCCGCTGGCCCTCGGCATGCTCATCGCCTCGCCCCTGGCCGGGCTCTACGCCGACCGCCACGGCTCGCGCACGCTCGCCGCCCTGGGGATGCTGCTCAGCGCGATCGGCCTCGCCGGCATGACCACGCTCGACGTCCACACCGCCTACTGGCAGAGCGCCCTCTGGCTGTTCGCCGTGGGAGCCGGCTCGGGGATGTTCAACAGCCCCAACACCGCCGCGATGATGGGCGTCGTGCCCGCGCACCGCCGCGGCGTGGCCGCCGGCGCGAGGACGCTGCTGCAGAACACCGGCGCCGTGCTCTCGATCGCGTTCGTGCTCGCGATCGTCACCTCCGCCGTGCCCAAAGCGACCCTGTTCGCGGTCTTCTCCGGCCTGGCCAAAGGCCTCTCCGAGGCCAAGCTCGCGCCCTTCATCGCCAACATGCACGTCGCCCTGTGGGCGCTCGCCGCGGTCTCGCTGCTGGGCAGCGGGGTCTGCCTGCTGCGCCCGCGCCACGCGCAGGCCGCCGAGGCCGCTGCGGCGCTCGCGCCGGCCGACAGCGCGGCCGCCGAGGGCGCGCCCGCGCTGGGCGCTCAGCGCAACGGCCCCCCCTCCCCCGCGTCCGTACCCGCGAGCACGCGCTGAGGCAGGCGATGGCCGGCGCACCGAGATCAGAGCTGCAGCGCGCCGGACGCGCGCCCGAAGAGAGCCTTCGCATCGGCGACGTGGCACGCCTCGTGGGCACCACGCCGCGCACGATCCGCTACTACGAGGAGATCGGGCTGCTGCCCGAGTCCTCGCAGCGCGCCTCCGGGCGCCACCGCGTGTATGCGCCCGCCGAGGTCGAGCGGCTGCGCGAGGTGATGCGCCTGAAAGACCTGCTGGGCCTCACCCTGGAGGAGCTCAAGACGCTGCTGTCGGCCGAGGAGGCGCGCGCCGCGGTGCGCGCGCAGCTGCGCCGCGACGACGTCGACCCGGCCCGCCGCCGCGAGCTGCTGAGCGAGGCGCTCGGCCACATCGACCGCCAGCTGGCGCTCGTGCGCCACCGCGCGGCCGAGCTCGCGCGCCTGCAGCACGAGCTATCCGAGACGCGCAAGCGCGCCAGGCGCAAGATCCGTGAAATCGACGCCAACGCCACCGGCGACTTCCCGCCGTCCCCCGAGCTGCAGGCCAGCGGGGAGCCCAAGCGGTGAGCGCGCCCGCGACCTCGCCGGCGCTGCTGGTCGATGACCTCGTCGTGCGCTTCGGCACCCTGGAAGCCGTCGGCGGCGTCTCCTTCGCCGTCGCCGAGGGCGAGGTCTTCGGCCTGCTCGGCCCCAACGGCGCGGGCAAGACGACCACGATCCGCGTGCTCACAACGCTGCTGGCGCCGACCGCCGGGCGGGCGCTGGTGGCCGGCCACGACGTGCGCAGCGAAAGCCTCGCGGTGCGCGCGAGCATCGGCTACATCCCGCAGGCGATCTCCGTGGACGGCGCGCTGACCGCCTATGAGAACCTCGACTTCTACGGCCGCGTCACCGGCGTGCCGCGACGCGAGCGCCGCCAGCGGATCGCCGAGGCGATCGAGACGATGCGACTGCAGCCGATGCTCGACCGCCTCGCGCGAACGCTCTCCGGCGGCATGCTCCGCCGCCTGGAGATCGCCAGCGCGCTGCTCAACCGACCCCAGGTCCTGTTCCTGGACGAGCCCACCGTCGGCCTTGACCCGAACGCGCGCACGATGGTCTGGGAAGAGCTGCAGGCGTTGCGCGCGCACGCGGGAACGACGATCCTGGTGACCACGCACGTGATGGAGGAGGCCGAACGCTACTGCGACCGCCTCGGCGTGATCGACCGCGGGCACCTGGTCGATCAGGGAGAGCCCGCCGAGCTGATCGCGCGCCACAAGGTCGAGACGCTCGAAGAAGTGTTCACGGTCGTCACCGGCCGCAGCATCGGCCACACCGGCGAGGACGACGAAGACGAAGGGAGGCTCGCAGATGTCCGTGCCCAGCGCCGCGTCGCCCGCCGCCTCGGCTGAGCGATCCGGGGGCGGCCACCGCCCGGCGGCGCTCGCGACGGGACCGCTCGCCCGCGTCGTCACCGGAACCCTGGCCATGGCCCAGGCCGAGATGCGCAAGCTGCGCCACGACCACCTCGACATCTTCACCCGCTCGGTCCAGCCGCTGCTGTGGCTGTTCATCTTCGGCACCGCGCTCGAACACACCCACGCGCTGCAGGCGAGCGGTGTCGAATACCGCGCCTACATCGCGCCCGGGGTGATGGCCCAGGCGGCGATGTTCATCGCGATCTTCTTCGGCCTGGCGGTCATCTGGGAACGCGACGTCGGCCAGCTGCAGCG
>Ga0209415_10012557_pt1 | contig 14098 bp, 12 predicted proteins | sample PeaSoiSIISIP2007_FD_187696 | JGI IMG/M metagenome (GOLD analysis project Ga0209415, IMG submission 187696) | Peat soil microbial communities from Weissenstadt, Germany - SII-SIP-2007 (SPAdes) (version 2) | ecosystem: Environmental > Terrestrial > Soil > Wetlands > Peat | place: Germany... | reverse complement strand
GCAGTACCCGAGCCATCTTCGTTGGTCTTGGTATTACTCCTGCTGCTCGCGATCGCATTCGTGGCGCGAAATCGAATTGCACAGCGATGCTAAAGTAGATGGCTGCCGAGGCTGATCCAGCGCCTCGGCGTCTTCCTATGCCCGTCCCTTCACTTCGCGTAACGCAACGTTCGAGTTACTTAACTACGACCGGCGCGTCCTCAAGGAACGTGGCCGCGAGCCATCAGCGTATGCGTAAAGCGACACCTTAGTCATACTACCATCCACCTAAATCGGGCACTTGTAAGGACCTTGGAACCGTAGTAGGCTGTTTCCTTCTATGGTTTGCAAAACATGCGAAAAATTGCTGGCTGCATACCAGATCTCGGTGCGCTCCTACTCTGAGGCGACCGGCAACCTCAAGGGCGCGACCAAGGACGACCTCATTTTCGCGATGGAAGACACCGAGCGACTTCACAAGTCTTGCCGGGAAGCACACGCCCGCTTGCTTGAACATTGGCGAGCCAGCCACAACGCCGCGCGTGCGGCTGGCGACAAGTTGTAGATTAGGGGGAGGTCTGCGTGTTATCGCAGGGGGGGACTAGGCCGGAATCGGCCGCCGCGCCCGTCGATCACGTAGCTCTTCTCCGGGACCTTCCCTTTGTCCGTAATCGTTACCGTGAAGCCGCCGTGGGCTTGAAAGACGTGTCCGATTCGGGCGGCGTCTACGAGCGAGTCTGGCTGGTACTGGCTGACATCGATTGTGGTGCCGTCTTTGGCCTTAACGGTGAGCACAAAGAGGCGACGTTCCTGTTTTACAGCTAACTGCATATGACATCTCGGATCGAAAAATACTATCACCTACCTGGACAAATGTCCAGGTCCAGAAAAGGCCATTGGATCAGTACCACCTCGTTCGCGCCTTCACGCGGTCAGCGAACTAGCTCTTTCTAATCAGGAAGTGCGTTGCCTTTTCCCCACAGATGGTCCTGAAGAGGGTGAAGCCGAGCTCGGGAAGATTGATTCCGGACAGTAGATGCTCGCCTTCGCCCAATAGTACCGGCGCTAGGGCTAAGTGCATTTCGTCAATCCGCTTCGAGATCAGATACTGGCGAATCACGGACACGCCGCCGCCGATTCGGACGTGTTTGTCCTGGGCCGCATCCTTGGCTCGCTTTAGAGCATCGTCAAGTCCGCCGGTGACGAAGTAGAATGTCGTGCCGCCTTCCATCGCGAGGGGAGATCGCGCGTGATGCGTAAGCACAAAAACAGGAGTATGGAAGGGCGGATTCTCACCCCACCACCCTTTCCAGGAATCATCGTTCCAGGAGCCGCGAACCGGCCCGAACATATTGCGTCCTAAGATCCAGGCGCCGATATTTTCGAAAGACTGAACAGCAAAGTCGTTGTCGACGCCTCGGCTCCCGCCACTTTGCTCATGTATCTTCTTGAAGACCTCGGTGTCTCGGAGCCAGCCGTGCAGCTCGACGCCGCGGACACCGAGGGGATTGTTCAGGTCTTGCCGGGGCCCGGCACCGAATCCGTCGAGTGAGATCGAGAACGCGGCGACTCTAACCTCGCTCATGAGTTGCTCATTTTCTTCGATAGTAACAACGAAAATGTTAGGTAGCCACCGGGAAATACTGCTGTCCGCCGACTCGTAACAGCTTGCGGCGTGAGACGATAACAGTACTCCGCTTCCGGCTCGACCTCAAGTCACGCGCCAATCGCCCATTGTCTATTAAGGAACGGCCGCATGGGTGGTAATGTCAGCAGGCCTGCCATTCGCTGATCCGTGGACCGGCGATAGAATGATTCGCAGTATGCCCACTCTCAGCAACTCGCGGATTTTGCGCGCCATTCTTGCGAGCCTCGCTTTTGCGGCGTTCGTAGACCTCGCGATTTTTGCGGGTCACGCCCAAACGACTGCATCGGGCAGCGGGGCTCCGGCGCATGCACTCGGCAATTTGGACGACGCCCTGCTTGAGTGGCCGCTTCCTCCGGGCGACGCACGCTATGGCGCCATCAATGGCAAACAGCTCCACGAACTCGTTGTGGAACAAGCATCCATTTCACGACAGTATCGTGATCAGGGCCACCCGAAGTTCTGGGGGCGGATCATCGGCACCTCTTCCGACGCACAAGCGGCGGAATGGCTCGCGGGGAAATTCAGCAAGCTCGGCCTGTCCGGCGTGCGGATACAACCGTTGGATCTCGCGCCGCAGTGGATGCCGCACTCTTGGAATGTTTCCCTTAGTTCCGACGGCAAAACAATAGATATCGAGTCAGCCCAGCCCGACTACGGAGCAAATGGCACGCCACCGGAGGGATTGGATCTGCCAGCAGTCTACGTTGGCTTGGGGAGCGAGGCGGATTTCGCCGGCAAGGACGTTAGCGGCAGGGCGGTCTTCACATTCAACATGCTCGGTCTAAGGCCTGAGGGCGCCATGAAGCGAGCCGATTCGAAAGGCGCCGCGGCGATCTTCGAGGTGAACATGCTGCCCGGCAACATGCGTTATCAGGCCTATCCGTCCGGTACCAAGGCTCCTGCGTTCACCGTCGGAAGTGAAGACGGATACGCGGCGCGAGAGCTGATCGCTGCGGCGAATCCCGCTCACCCACCGCGTGTCAAAGTCCGGCTGGATGTACGGCGAGTTCCTGGCCTCAAAACAGCACTGGTGTGGGGCGCGCTTCCAGGCACGACCGACGAAACCATCTACGTGGTTGCGCACCGCGATGGCTGGTTCGAGGCGGCGGGCGATAACGGTGGCGGAGTCGCGTCGATGCTCGGCTTGGCGGAATACTACGCCAAGATACCGCCGAGTGAGCGCCGCCGGACGCTGGTCTTCATCGGACTGGATGGACACCACAACACGGGGGAGGGGTCAGGAGTTGGGCGAAAATGGCTGGTCGATCACCGCGAAGAGCTTTTCGGGAAAACCGCTCTCATGATCAATTGCGAACATCCGGCCACACTGCAAACTTACGTATACCCGCGTTATCAGGAGGATCGCGGTATGGTCTGGACCAATACAACGCTCGCCCAGCAGTGGTACGCCGGCGGTCCGTCGCGGCCGCAGCTTCAGGCGATCGCGGCGAAAGCGTTCCTGGAGTTCGGCGCGCCGCTGTATCTCGATCCGAACGCTCGTCCCCCGGCTGGGGATCTGGGGCAGTTCTGGAGATTTCTGCCCGGCGTGGCTTCGAGCGAGTTCCACTACTATTTCCATACAGACCAGGAGACGCCGGACGTTGTGCCGTGGACGGGTCTGCAAGCGACAACGCGAGCCTACGCCAAGATCATCGACGAGGTCAACAAACTTCCGTTGAGCGCGTTACAGCGGGCGCCGGAGTCAGAGCCGCAACGTTGAACCCCGCGGAGACCAGCCGCGCACGGGCCCATCTGGGCAACCTATAGACGGATGGATGGAGTTGCCTCAGGAACCGGGTGAAGCAGAGCATATAAGCATGGGTGAACCGTCCGGTGTAAATGTCTGCATGAAGAGTCGAGTAGTAGGCTCGCTTCGCTGGGTAAATGCAGTTGCCGATTGCACCAGCTATTCAGCGTAGGCTATATTCGAGTCCACGGCGCGTTCGCCATGTTGAACAGTGTTGCTCCCTCTTTTATCGTCGACGACTTGGGCGCTACGCTCGCGTTCTATCAGTCCAAGCTGGGGTTCGATGTTCTTTATCAGGGTGGTGGTGACGGAGACGGCGATGACTTCTTCGCCATCATGGGACGCGACCAGGTAATGCTCATGTTCAAGGCCATCACGCCCGAGATCCATCCACAGCCGAATCGCTCGCGTCACGAATGGGCTCGCTGGGACGCCTACATCGCCACGGATGATCCCGACTCACTGTACACCGAGTTCCTAGGCAGGGAGGTCCCCGTGCATCGGGAATTGGCCAATACGAGCGATGGACTCAGGGCCTTCGAGATCACTGATAACAGCGGATATGTGCTCTGTTTTGGGCGCCCCATTGAGAAGTAGCTCTGGCCCCCTATCAGTATCAATCCGGTCACTTGCGGTTGGGCGTTCGCGCTCTGGTCCACTGTCTGCCGACGGGACTCGGTCCGATTTATGGAGCGGTCGGCAAGAGCTTGCGCACGCTCATCAGAGATGCATTCCGGTCCGAGACGATTCTCAATGCTTCATCAAATCGCGCTCCGGACAAGTTCTGTAAGAGCTGTTCCCAATGAACCCTGCCATACACAATTCGCATCCCGTCGTCAGCCAAGTTGACTTCGCCTGCCCAGATTCGGTGGTGAAAATCTCGGAATAACGGCAATCTGTCACTCTGGTTTACCGGCTTGCCCGCCGAGCCTAGCAACAGAAAGACCGTGGCGTAGAACATGTGCGTAACCTGGCTCATAAGAAAGAATCGCGCTCGTTGGTATTCGTCGGGCGGTTGGCCAAAATACTCCCGAAGATAAGCTTTTTCGTCTGCGTCGGTGGTGACTATGAAGTTCGCGACGACAGCGAGGTCGAAGTAGCGGTCGTTCAGGAAGGCGGCTTGCCAGTCCACCAGCCATACACGTCGGCCATCGAAAAGGATGTTTTCCGGTTTCAGGTCGCCGTGACTCGACACCATATCTGAATCAAGGCGTGGGTAAACGGCGCACACTTGCTCGTACCGAGTGAAGATTTCCTCGACCTCGTCCTTGGCGAGAAGATTCGCTTTCCGAAATCTCCAGATAAAGCCGTTGTGCGCCGTGACGTAGTTGAAAGCTTTGTGAAATGGCGGCAGGGCATGAAGCCTCCGCAACGATCTAGGAATTAGAACCAACGCTTCCACTGCCGGTAACGGCACCGTCTCTATAAAATCAGTGATCGAAATGCCGTCTTCGATGTTCGTGTACCAGACGCGAGGCGACAAGCCAGCTTCAGCCTCCGCCTTCATAGTCGCGAATATCCGCTGCGGGTCGTTCCTCTCATCGATTCGCGTCATGATCCTCAATAGAAATGGAGATCCTTGTACGACGATGCGAAAGATCAGGTCCGAGCTGAGACCTTTGGTCATCCTACGAATGTCTTCGATGGCGGTTACGCCGAAAGCTTCGCGCAGTCTTCGAAACACGGCAGCGCTTTTCTCTTGCGGGATCATGGAGCCTCCACTGCGTGGAATTGTGAGCAACTGACGAAATTGCGGCTGGCGCAGAGGGATGCGCCGCACCTTGGGAAGGAACCGGTTGGCCCCTTCAAGTTGTTTCTTAAGCGATGTTACTCGAATTCGGGATCGAAAACGAGTTTTAAAGTTGACTCCGCCGCACTCGTATCTTTATTGCTTTCTATTAATTAGACTTTCTTGGAGAGGCTTTGCTAAGTTGGAATCAGGCGTCACTGGTAATCCTCAGCGGAACATTCTCAGCCAGGCCCCCGTCCGCGTCCATCGATTGGACTCGCTCGCCTCGAGCCAAATCGAGCCCATGAATCGAATGGGCTCAACCGCAACATCTCTCCTTTACGTTTTAAGAGCCCACCGCAATACTCCCCGAACGGGTCGATTGTTGCAGCGTGGGTATCTACGGAATCACGGTAATGCTCGTCACAGGATGAATCTCCATCCACTGCGCGTGGAAAGTATCCTGGACGTAGGTCCCCAGGATTCGAACGTGTGAACCGACTGCAGGCAGCTTCACCTTGTCCGTGTAGCCCTTGCAGGCAGCTTTAGCGTCCGGCTGCGTCACTGGGAATCGACACACGATTTCAAACACCAAGTTTCCGCCTTCGTCACTCAAATTCCCGGCGTTGAGAAGGCCCTGAAATTGAGAGTCGACCTTGAGCCAGCCGTGGGTGTCTCCATCCGCCTCGTGACGGACTCCATCAGACTGAGTCCCGTTGGTAGCGTCCACGATGACGCCCGTCACTTCGGTGCACTGCTTCTGCACGATCAGACGTTGCGGATGATAGACGTGTTTCCATAGGCTGGCGTCACACTGAGCGCCTGAGGCGGCATTGAGGTCCGTAGCCGTAGGCGCGGGGGCGGCCGAGAGGGTGACGTACTTGGCGAAAACCCAGCCGACCTGGTCGTCCTCAGTCTTCACGTGGAGAAACCCGGCGTCGGCGGCCGTATCAACGAGGGTCACCCGGGCTCCCTGCTGCAAATGTGCCAGTGCAGGGCTGGAGGTTGAAGGGTCGCGTCGAAGAATGACATTTCGGGTGGTGCTGCCTTGTTGCCCCCATGCAACCGACGGGCAAAAAAGCAAAATTGCGCCAATCAAGAACTTAGTCCAGGTGATCGTCATGCGCGATTCCTTTTCCGGTAGCGACTTTAAACAGGATCTCAAATCCGAATGCCAATCTAGTGACGATCGGATGGGATCCGTTTCAAACCGCGAGGAGCGCGCGTTTCGCGGTGTAGCAGCCGCTAGGGCTTCTTGTCGTAGGTCTCGCTCAGGCCCGGCATGAACAGCGGCTGGTTCGCAGCCATCGCGCCCTTCAAGAAGATAACGTAGGTGGAGATGGTCAGGCTCTGGCGCAGGGCGAGGCCGCGCTGGCATTTTTGCCAATCCGGGCCGTCGCCGCCAAGCGAGGTCGGATCGCGCGTCGCCTTCCAGTGATCCAGGCTGGCGTACCGAGTCGATAGGTACACTTCATCGTAGTCGGCGCTGGGCTTCGCTTGGCCTTCCACTCCCTCGGCTTCGATCACCTTCCACATGCCGATCATGCGTGCGCCGATCTTGTCGAAATACGGCCAGACATCCTCCTGGCTGGCTTTGAGAAACTGATCGAACGAGCCCTTCTTGATGCGGAAATACCGGATCGTAATGATTTCTTCCCCGGGCTGCGCCACGTTGTTGCGCACCGGATGGGGCTTGGCCTGATCCTGTGGCGGGCGCACGGCCCCTCGGGTCTGAGCGTGTAGCGCGGGCGAGCCACAAACGATCAAAACTGCGGTTAGGAGCTTGAGCATTCGGCAAACATATCACAAGCGTCGCCGATGCGAATGCGATGGAATCTCAACCACCGCTCGTACGTGATATAGTCGTAACCCTCTGGAGAGTATATATGGAAACAAATGGGGACAGCGCCATCCAAGTGCCGCGCAGAGTTATCGTTGGCTTGATCCTGCTGCCGTTGTTCTTCGGCTCCGCTGCGTTTATGAATATTATGAGCGATCCACGATTCCAGGACATCCGCAACCTGGACGTGGTAAGGCTGATCGCCATCGGAGCGTGCTGGGGTGTTGCTGCTGCCGGACTTGCGCTGCTGCTGCGGTCGAAGTTCCGCATTCGTGGAGCCGCAACGCACGGCGAACACAAGCGGGCATAAAAGCAGACCGGTAGCTGTCGGAAGCCGACTATAGATGGCTTTGCGATTCTCTTGCGTCCGTATCCAGGTGTAAACCTAAACCTCTTCCGGCCCATGTTCCCATACATCGATGCGACTAACTGGCACGCTGGACGATATCGATTTGATCCATTTCCGGCGCTGGTGGCGATCGGTATCGCCACCGGATACCTGATCGCCACGCGACGGGCGAAGCGCAACGGCATCGACCGGGAACAATTCACCCAGCTGGGTCTGGTCGTGATCGTGGCGGCGTTTCTTGGCGGCCACGTCGCGAAGTTTCTGTATTCGCCGGAGGGCTGGCGGATCATCACAAAGCAACCGTGGATGCTGCTGCAGGTTCTAAACGGCCAGGCGTCCTTCGGGAGTTTCATCGGAGGATACGTCGCCGCGCTGGCGTTTCTGTGGTGGAATTCGATCCCTTATCGGGACTGGTACGTCTACGCGGACGCGAGCTGTTTCGCAATACCGTTCGCATGGTGGATCGGGCGCGTGGGCTGCTACCTGGTACACGACCATCCCGGCATTCGCACGTCGAGTTTTCTGGGAGTGCGCTATCCGGGAGGAACTCGCTACGATCTAGGCTTGCTGGAGGCGCTGTTCCTGATCGGTCTGGCAGCGGTATTCCTGTTCCTGGATCGAAAGCCGAAACCGCGGGGCTTCTTTTATGTTGCCTTTCTGTTTTCGTATGGCTTATTCCGCTTCTTGTTAGACCGCCTGCACGTCGAACCTCTGCGCTATGGCGGATGGACTGTCGATCAAATCGGCGGGGCCCTGATGATCGCCGCTGCGGCGATCACGATCGTGGAGTTGAACCGGCTTGGTCATCGGAAGATGTAGAATAGAACACACTCGGAGGTCATATGGTCGGACGGGTAGCTCAAACCGTTGCAAAGCGGCGATTTGCGATTACGCTATGGACCGGAATCGCAGGGTTGTTGCTGTTCGGTTGCTTTGGATCCGGTGTTGGGATCGTGGCGGCATTCCTTTCCGGCTGCGGAGTGCTTGGTCCCGGCAGCGGAAGCAGTTCTTACGACAGGCTTCCGTCGCCTGCGCAATATAGCGCGATCCGCTTCGAACCGAACGTAGGTCAGGCCGATCCGAATTATCGCTTTCTGGCACATGGAAGGGGACACTCGATTTATCTGTCCTCCGCCGAAGCGGTGTTCGAGCTGCGCGGCTCAAAATGGATCGGAACTGAATCTCGTACCGTCCACGCAGTACTCGAAGGCGCCCTCGAAAGCGTGGAACCGGATGCCCAGGAGGCGTTAGGCGGACGCGTCAACTATCTGATTGGGAACGATCCTCACCGCTGGCACACGAACATTCCAACCTTCGGCCGGGTCGCATTTCATGGGATCTATCCAGGCATAGATGTGGTCTATCACGGCACCGGCGGATTCCTGGAAAACGATTTCATCGTCCAGCCCGGCGGCGATCCGGCGGCGATCCGCATTCGCTTCACGGGCGCCGATGAGGTGCGCCTGGAAAGCGACGGCTCGCTCGCCCTTGCGGCTGGCAGGCGCACGCTTCGCTGGAAGCAACCTTTCCTCTATCAGCGAGGCGAGCAGGGGCAACTCAATCACATCGAGGGCCGGTTCCAAACACCAAAAGATGGGGTGGTCGGATTCGAGGTCGGTGTTTATGACCTGCATCGTCCGCTGGTGATCGATCCTCTGCTGACCTACGCGACTTATTTCGGAGGGCCGAACACGGAAGCGGCCGCCCGGGTTGCCGCGGACAGCGCCGGCAACGCGTACATGATCGGCGGCACGGACGCCGAAAACTTTCCCAGCTCGCCCGGCGTCTACGTTAGCCGGACGTCGGGAGTTCTGGGCCACGTGCTGGTCGCCAAGTTGACCCCCGACGGCAAGAACATGATCTACGAAACGCACATTGGCGGATCAGGCGGAGATACGGGCTTGGGAATCGCTCTGGATGCCACGGGAAATGCCTATCTTACGGGCATGACGGCCAGCGCCGATTTTCCGGCCATGAGCAATCTCACCACTAAGAACCTCTCCGATCCGTTGAACTGCTTCGTGACCAAGCTGAACGCTACGGGCAGCGCGCTCGTATACTCGACTCTGATTGGGGGCAGCCAGGCGGACGGTTGCAGCAGCGTGGGCGTGGATTCAACCGGCAACGCGTATGTAGTCGGCGCAACGGGTTCTACCGATTTTCCGCTGGTCAACGCGGTCCAGACGTTTTCCCCGAGTGCGGCTACCGGGGGCGCATCCGCATTTATTTCGAAACTGAGCCCGGACGGCACGAAACTTTTATATTCGACGTATATCGGCGGGGCCGGCAACAACGGCGCCACCTCGGTTGCCGTAGACAGTACCGGAAATGCATACTTCACCGGGTTCACTACCAGTATTTCGTTTCCGGTGACGCAGGGTTCGTTTCAGACGACCTACGGAGGTGGCGGCGGTCAGAATTCCGTGCTCAGCACCCTTTTTCCGATGGGTAATTTTTTTGGGTACGCGGTCACCGATTCGCTGGGCGATGCGTTTGTCGTGAAGATGAGCCCTACCGGTCAGAAAATCTATGCGACATATCTTGGCGGGGAGCGGGACGATATTGGCTTCAGCATCGCCGTCGACTCGAAGGGCAACGCGTACGTGGGTGGATCCACGCTCTCTTCGAAATTTCCGCTGCAGGGCGCATTTCAGGCGAGTTATCACGGCGCGGGCGGGAACTCGCAGGCCTCGGCGGGTGACGGATTTATCGCGGAAATCGATCCCACGGGGAGTCAACTTCTGTTTTCCAGCTACATCGGAGGCTCGGCCGACGATCGCGTGCTGGGAGTCGCGCTCGATGCGAGCGGCAATATCTATTTGGCCGGACATAGCTTGTCAAAGGATTTCCCGACCGCGGGACCAGCCATCCAGAGCACCTACGGCGGCGATGCGGAGGGCTTCTTCCCTACCGGCGACGCGTTTCTGGCCGAGGTCGATACGACCCACAAACTGGCTTTCTCGACATATTTGGGTGGTTCGAGTGGAGATTGGGCAGGCGGCTTAGCTGTCGATGGAACCGGAGGAGTCATCGTCGCGGGTGGCACCAGCTCCAGCGATTTTCCGGTGAGTAACACCGGCGTGTATCAAAGTAAATATAGTGGCAGCGATACGCAACTGGCTGGCGTTGCCGTTGGTGACGCATTTATCGCGCGGTACGGCGGCTCGATCTCGACGGTGTCCATCACGTCCATCAGCAACGCCGCGAGCTACGTAGGCGGAGCCATCGCGCCGGGCGAAGCGGTCCTGATCCAAGGGGCGAGCATCGGTCCCGCAAGCTTGCAGACCGCGCAACTCACCGCCAGCGGAAATATCAGCACGCTGGTCGCGCAAACGCAGTTCACGTTCAATGGCGTCGCTGCGCCGATCGTATTCGTGAGCGCCCAGGCCAGCACCGTGATCGTTCCTTATGAAGTTGCCAATTCCACGAGCGCGCAAGTCGTTGCGACGTACAATGGCGCGCAATCGCTGCCGTTCACGATACCGGTGGTCGCGACGCTCCCGGGGATTTTTTCGTCCAATGCATCGGGGACCGGCCAGGGCGCGATTTACAATAATGATCTGACGGTCAACTCGGCGAATAATGCCGCGCCGCGGGGCACTACCGTAATTTTGTACGTCACCGGGGAAGGGCAAACCGTGCCGCCGGGAGTGGATGGAAGTGTCACGGAGACTCAGATTTCGCCAGCCCAACCGGTCACAGTGAGTTTTGGAGGGGTGCCGGCTACCTCCTATCAATTCGTCGGCGAAACGCCGGGTGTGGTCGCGGGAGTGATGCAGATCAACGTGACCATTCCGCAACTCGCTCCCACCGGTAGCGCGGTTCCGATCACGGTGACGGTAGGCAGCGCGACCAGCCAGTCGGCATTGACGATCGCGATTCAGTAGCGGATCACTCCCGGAATATCCGGGGCGGCGAGCTGCGATCGATCACGGTCGATGCTGCGGTCTACTCTCACGTTCCCCCGAAGACGAGCAAGAAGGCCGCCTGAGAGACTCCGCATGGCTGCATATGGCTGCACGATGGGCCATATTTCTGAGTGAAGTGTTTGAAACGAAAAGGGGTTATCTGGTCGGGCCGCCGGGATTTGAACCTGGGACCTCTTGCACCCCAAGCAAAAAATATCAATCACTTACAGACAGCCATTACTGAAAACAAAAGACTTGAGTCCACCCGATTTGGACGCCAAATGGACGCCAACCACCGGCGAATCCGGAACTTGGACTCCGGGGGACTCCATAATCTGGCTGCCGCCCCCTAAGAAGCGGGAACGCCCTCGCCTAGCGGGACCTACTCGTTGACTGGCACGAACCGAACGCGGCCTCATGCTGAGTTGATTCGAATCCCGAGAACCTGCTCAGACCGAGACAGGAAGCATCGCAAATACCACGTTCAACGTTGGCGAACACCCGGCGGACCGCCGCGTAGCCGGACCCGATGGTGGTCAACCGCGAGATCGATCTGACTGCATCGTCGCCGGTTTCACCGTTGCTCGCGCCCAGCTATCGCCCGTAAGATACCATCAGCTTGCCCTGTTGATTGCCCAACGCAGCTCGCGGGCGCATTTACTCGATTGTTTGGACGAATTTCCTAATATTCGGTTTCTGTCGATCTAGCTGCGACTGGTTAACCTGAACTCGCCTTCCCGCCAGGGTCTTCGTGCCCGCAGCAAGATTGGTAATCGGAATTCCGAGCCCGCCCGACACGACCGATGCGGTGTTGGCGTCGTTGATCTCGACCTGAAACATCCTTCGAAAGTCGGCACCGGTTTTGGGGGCGGGCTGTCCGGACGGGTGGATCGCAAACTGGTTGGGGTTCGTCTGCCAGACCGCCCATATTTCTTTCGCGATTTCGTTCACGACCGTCTTGAACGCGCTCGCGGCGCTGAGGTTCATCTGGGTTAATCTGTTCCCGACGTAGCTATATATCTTGGGACACGACATTCTGAACTTTTGAGAGTTCAAATAAAACTCGGACTGCTCCGCGCCCTGGACCCGGGTAATGCCGTAGAGCAGGGCCAACACCGCGCGAACTGCACGCTTGGATGATCCGTCCGCCGAAAACGGAATGATCAGGTTGTCGGACGCCGACATGGCCAGCTCGGTGTAAATGGAAAAGCTGGGATTGCAGTCGATGAACACGGTCGAGTTGGTCACATTCCAGGAGTGGCGCACGTCGGATATCAGCTCGCTGATCCAGCCGTGAACCACGCGCCACGCATCGGTCGGCCCTGGATTCGTCGCGTTCGAGACGCGAGATGTTTGCACCTCCAGGCTTTCGTCGCCAACCACCAGGAAAAGATTCGGTGACACCTGGTCATTGAATTGGCGCACGTTCATCGCGAACTGCGCGCCAACCTTCGGGCTCACGTACGGGCTACGAATACGCTCGTCGACATAGCCCGCGATCGTTAGGCGCCTCGGGGAGCTCGCGATTTCGACAAGCCGCTTTTCTCCCTCGACGATTCCTCCAAGGAGCATGCTAGATGCATTGGCCTGCGGGCATAGGTCAACGACGAGGACCCTCTGATCGGGATGCGTCTTAGCGTATTCAGTTGCGATCTGAAAGGTCAGGTAGCTCTTTCCCACCCCACCCTTGTTATTCCATATTGCGTAGACGGCCATGTGCTCCTTTTGGACCGGAGAGCCTGCTCCTAGTCTACGGTTAGGATGCCAGAAAACAATAGTTTAGTGGTAGTGTTTCTCGCCTCCGGCTCGTCTGCGCCGCCGGGTGGGGCGATCGAGCTGCATTCGAAGGTCGCCTGCGAGCTTCGACGGCGCGACTTGAGCCGGTCTTTGTGATGCCCGATGTGTCGCGAATTACACCGCGTTCCAGAGAGCGCACGGCGGCGCTGAGCGTGCGCCAGACCCAGGGTCCGATCAGAACTTCCACTGCGGGAGAGTCGGGAAATCAGGTTCGCCATCGACCCATCGGAAGCCGAGCAGGTCGACGCCGATTTTCTTCAGCTTGTCGCGGGTTTCAGCGCTCAACTCCTCTGGAGCGACGAAAAACAGCTTCAGTTCGCCGGCCAACCCAGCGCTGTGGATCAGGAGTTGGCCGACTGCGCTGTAGATACTGGTCGTCGACGTGTCCGGCTTGACTTCGAAAAGCGATGTGATCCGCCCGTTTCGGTGAACATAGAGATCACGGAAGCGGTCCTTGCCAACCGAGAACCCCCGCTTCCGAAGGCGCTGCCGCAGACGATTGACGATGATGCCATGGTCGCATGAGGCCTCGATCCTGCGCGCGACGGTATACGTCTTCCCGCCTTCAAACTCCTCGCCGATGTCTTTGATGTCGATTCCTCCCGCGCCGTCGCCTTCGCGGCTGGCTGGTTCTTCTGGTGGATAGGCGAGCGATTTAATACGCTCGACTTCTCGAACGAAGAACTGAAGGTGGCGCAAGAGTCTGGGCGAGTCGATCGAGTCGACAACCACCACATCTGCGTCACGGTCGGGGTCGACGACGGGCGAGGGACTGCCGTCGAAATGCTTCCAGAACAGCTCGGCTCCAATGCCCTTCCGACCACCCCCGATCTGGCCACGATGGATCAGAAACAAACGTCCCCTTTCGTCCTCCGCGACGGCCCCGCTGATTCGCCGATCAATGCCGGACAGTGGAAAGTTGATTTCACAGCAGATCGTGACCATTTTGCGCTGCCTAGGATCTTGGGTTCCGAAAGCGTTCCAGAATCGGCTCTTTGGAATCACATTACAGCCAAGCCAGATTCCAAGATCCTCGACCCAATGGACTGTCTGGGGATCATGCCCGCCTGGGTAACCTATGACTGTACGGATTTCCGCAGC
>Ga0209415_10012556_pt1 | contig 14099 bp, 14 predicted proteins | sample PeaSoiSIISIP2007_FD_187696 | JGI IMG/M metagenome (GOLD analysis project Ga0209415, IMG submission 187696) | Peat soil microbial communities from Weissenstadt, Germany - SII-SIP-2007 (SPAdes) (version 2) | ecosystem: Environmental > Terrestrial > Soil > Wetlands > Peat | place: Germany... | reverse complement strand
CCACCGGCACCGGTGAGGCCAGTATCGCCTTGATGATATCGCGCATGGAGGTGTCGAGACCGCCGGGCGTATCCATCCGTAGGATGACGACCGCGCTATGTTGGTTGCGCGCGTCCGCGAGCGAGAGTTCGACATAGCGGCTCATCGCGGGTCCGATGGGACCGTTGAGTTCGATCAGGGTTGCGAAGCGGCCAGCCGGCGCTAAGGCTTCGGCGATTCGACTCGATGCCGCACCCGCAATCAGCAGGGCGACCGCCAGCCCCTGCGCGATGCGGCGCCATTCAATCCGCCTGGAACGAACCTCGCTCACGGTCGGGCCCCCTTGGCGGTGGCCGTATGTCACCAGATTGATAATGGTAGCTCGAAGCGGGCCGCGCGTGTTAATTCCGCTTCACCGCCCCGCCTCACCGCCGCCAGGTTCAGTTCTCCCTCGCCCCGGCGTTCAAGGGGCGGGCGGCGCTCGCTGCATGCCCTTGGAATACACCACGGTGCCGTCAAGCTTGACGATGATCGCATCGATGTCGTCCAGCCGGTTGTAGATTTCCATCGCCTTCTCCGGACCGAGCACGAACGCAGTCTTGGATAAACCATCGGTGCGGGTCGCGTACGGCCCTATGACGGTCGCGCTGCGCACCTTGCTCGCCGAATGGCCGGTGTGCGGGTCGATGATGTGGTGGTAGCGAACTCCCTTCTCTTCGAAGAACCGCTCGTAGTCCCCGGAGGTGGAAATCGCGGCGTCGACCAACGGTATTCGCGCGATCACGTTGCCCTCGCCCTTTCTGGGATCGCGTATACCCACCACCCATGGTTTGCCGAATCGGTCGCCGATGATCCGGCTGTCGCCGCCGGCGCCCACATAGGCGCGCGTGTAGCCGAGAGATTTCAGCACGTCGATGCCGCGATCCACGGAATAACCCTTGGCAATGCCGCCGAGATCGATCCGAACCCCCTTCTGCGAAAAGTACACGGTCTGATTTTTCGGATCGAGGATCACGTGGCGGTAATCGATGGCCGGCAATGCCTTGGCGATTTGCTCCTCGTTCGGGTGTTGGTGTTTGCGAAAATCATAAAGATAGCCGACGCTCGCATAGGTAATGTCGAACGCGCCCTCGGTGATGACCGAGTACTCCTTCGCGGTGGTCAACAGATCGAACAGCTCCTTGCTGATGTGCATGGGTCCGTCCGCGGCCTTATCGTTGACCTGGGATACTTCGCTGGTTGGCTTGTAGGTGCTCATCGTGTCGTCGATATGACGCATCTCGGCGAGCACGGCATCGATGGCCTGGTCCGCCTTCGCCGGATCCTCCGCCCACAATTCCACGGTGATCCGCGTGCCCATGATGCCGTCGGTGATGCGACGCACCCACTCGGCGTGCGCAGGCGCCGACCCGCACACCAACGCAAACAGACACAGGTAGATTTTTGGGAAATTTTTCATAGGTGCGTAGCCACTGGGTGCGTAGACTAACGCACACCGCGCGCCCGACGCCATTGCATCACAGTCAATCCGCTGCCGATCATGCCGCCGAGGTGCGCGAAGTGCGCGACGCCGGAAAGACTGCCGGTAACTCCCAAAAAGAGCTCGACACCCGCGTATAGCGTGGCGAAGAGCCACGCCGGCATCGGGATGGGTGGTATCAACGGGACGACCTTGCGATGCGGGAACATCAACGCGTACGCGAGCAACAGGCCGAATACGCCGCCAGAGGCGCCGATCGTGGGTGCGGGCGGTGCGCCCAGCAACGCCGGCACGGTGAGCTGGGTCAAGCCCGCGGTGACCACCGATGCGAAGTAGCATGTCGCCAGGCGGCGCGGCCCGACGTAGCGTTCGATTTCGGCGCCGAACATCCACAGCCCCAGCATGTTGAATAGCAGATGCGTAAGGTTGCCGGTACTATGCAGGAACGCGTAGGTAACGATCTGCCAGACATGAAAATAAGATTGACCGTCCACGGGCTGCATCGGCCACAGCGCGAACAGATCCTCCATCCTGCCATTCGATGCGCTTTGCAAGAGGAACACTGCCACGTTGGCTGCGATCAAGGCTTTGACGGCGGAAATTTTCATGTGTAGCGGTTCATTGTAACGCGATGCAGTGCGTATTCTTGGATTACGACACGGTCTCCAACGGCGACCTGGACCGATCGGTGTTTAACCGGGCGGCGGCAACGGTCGAGTTTTTCGGCACCACCGACCCTGCGCAAATCATCGAGCGCATCCGCGATGCCGACATCGTGATGCTCAACAAGGTGAAACTGGCGCGCGCTCAACTGCAAGAAGCCCGAACGCTCAAATTGATCGCGGTAGCCGGCACCGGTACCGACAACGTGGATCTTGTCGCGGCCCGGGAGCGCGGCATCGCGGTGTGCAACGTGCGGGGCTATTGCACTCAATCGGTGGTGCAACACGCATGGGCGATGATCTTGAGCCTCACCCAGCATTTGCCGCAGTTCGCGCGTCTGACCATGAACGGATCGTGGGTTAAGAGCGAGGAGTCGACCCTGTTTGCGTACCCCATACGCGAGTTGGCGGGCTGCACGCTGGGAGTGGTGGGATGGGGTGATTTGGGCCGCGGGGTCGCCAAGATTGCGGACGCGTTTGGGATGCAAGTCATCATCGCCAACCGCCCCGGCGGAGCCGCCGGGCCCGGACGAGTGGACCTTGCCCGGCTGCTGGCGACAGCCGACGTGGTATCGCTGCATTGTCCCTTGACGCCTGCGACGCGCGGCTTGATCGGTGCGCGCGAAATCGCGCTGATGAAGCCGGGAGCCTTGCTGATCAATACCGCACGGGGCGCGCTGCTGGACGGTTTCGCACTCGCCAAGGCGTTAAAGGAACGGCGCCTCGGCGGCGCCGCGATCGACGTGCTGCCGCAGGAACCGCCGGTCGACGGCGACCCCCTGCTCGATCCCGACATTCCCAATTTGATCGTCACGCCCCACATCGCATGGGCTGCGCGCGAAGCGCGCCAGCGCTGCCTCGCGGAAATGGCGGCCAATATCGAGGATTTCTTACAAGGCGGCCGGCGCGGGCGGGTGGTGTAACCCGCCCGGTCGGAGGTTGTCAGCCCCTGTTTTGCTTCTTTTCGCGTTTCGCCGCGCGCTTTTCCTGCAACGTCTTAGTCGGTTTCTTCTTTTCTTCCTTCTTTCGTTCCATGCCTTTACCCATGACTCACTCCTCGCGTGTTGACAAAAATCTCGATCAACTCTTCGTCGGCCGCCGGCTCAGCAATTTGCGCCCGACGTGGCGGCCGGCCGGATTTCGGGGCGGCTTGGGAGGCTTTTCGGCAACCTTGCTGATCTTGAGTTCGAGGCCCGCCACTCGAACTTTCTGCAGCGCTTTGAACACCGGCTTCGGCATGCCTTCGGGCAAATCGACAAAGCTGTGATCTTCGCGAATATCCACGCGCCCGATGTGCACACCATCGATTCCCGCCTCGTTGGCGATCGCACCGACGATGTTGCCCGGCTTTATTCCATGTACCGAACCGACTTCGATGCGAAACGTCTCCATGTGCCCCGCGGCGGCGTGCGGGCGTTCCGGGCGCGGGGGTTCGGGGCGCGGGGGTTCGGGGCGCGGGGGCGCTTGGGCGCGTGGCGCCGCCCGTTCGACCGGCGCAAGGGTTTCGGGAATATGCGTCCCTTTGCCACCCAACAACAGCGGGGTCGCGCCTTGACCTAAGCTCGCGAGCGCGGCCGCAATGTCGATGAGGGGCAGTCCGGTTTCCGCCTCCAGCTGCTCCAGTATCGGGCGGAACGCGTTCGCCTCGCCCTTGGCCACGGTCTCCGAGACCCGCAGCTTGAACTTCGTAATGCGCAACTCATTGACCGCGTCCACCGTCGGCAGATTCATCGGTTCGATGACCTGGCGCGTGGCGCGTTCGATGATGCGCAGCATATTACGTTCCCGCGGCGCGATGAAAAGAATGGCCTCACCCTTACGACCGGCTCGCCCGGTTCTACCGATCCGATGTACGTAGGATTCGGAGTCATAGGGGACATCGTAGTTCACGACATGGCCGATGCGCTCGACGTCGAGTCCGCGCGCGGCGACGTCGGTGGCGACGACAATGTCGATTTGCCCCGCTTTCAAGCGCGCGACCGTGCGCTCGCGATCCTTTTGCGGTATGTCGCCGTTGAGCGGTGCCGCGGCAAAGCCGCGTGCCTCGAGCTTTTCGGCGAGCTCGACGGTGGATTGCTTGGTGCGCGTGAACACCAGCATGCCTTCGAAGATTTCGGTTTCCAGGATGCGCGTGAGCGCATCGAGCTTGTGCATGCCGCTGACCAGCCAGTAACGCTGGCGGATATTGGTCGCCGTGCTGGTCTTGCTCTTGATGGTCACTTCCACCGGCGAGCGCAGGTGTTTTTGCGCGATGCGGCGAATCGGCGCGGGTAGGGTGGCCGAGAACAAGGCCACCTGGCGCTTCGGCGGGGTCTGCTCGAGAATGCTCTCGACCGCGTCGAGAAAACCCATGCGCAGCATCTCGTCCGCTTCGTCCAGCACCAACAGGGTGAGGTTCGCGAGCTTCAAGGTGCCGCGGTTCATGTGATCGATGACGCGTCCCGGTGTGCCCACCACCACGTGCACGCCGCGCCGCAGCGCATTCAATTGCGGTTGATAGCTCTGGCCGCCGTAGATGGGCAGGACGTGAAATCCCTTCAGATGCGCCGCATAACGCTGAAACGCTTCGGCCACCTGCAGGGCGAGCTCGCGGGTGGGAACCAACACCAATACCTGAGGCTCGCGGCCGGCGAGATCGATGCGAGTCAGCGCCGGCAAGGCGAATGCGGCGGTCTTTCCCGTGCCGGTCTGCGCTTGACCGAGCATATCGGCACCTGACAGCAACACCGGAATCGTCGCGGCCTGGATGGGCGAGGGCGATTCATAGCCAACGTCCTCGAGCGCTCGCAGCAGCGGCTCGCACAATGCCAGATCTGCGAAGGTCGGGGACTTCGGGGATTCGTCCGCTGGGACAGCAATCATAGGGCACGCCTTGGAGAAGTTGCTTCAAGTCTAGCGGTTTGAACGAGTATTGCTACCATGCGCGTGCGGAAGGCGGCGAATCTCCAATGCAGGACGATACATCATGGGACGCATATTCGAAGTCAGAAAACACGCCATGTTCGCGCGTTGGAACCGGATGGCCAAGCAGTTCACACGGGTGGCCAAGGACATTGCCATCGCGGTCCACGCGGGCGGGCCCGATCCAGCCTCGAATCCGACGCTGCGGCGCGTGCTGCAGAATGCGCGCGCGGTCAATATGCCGAAGGACAAGACGGATGCGGCGATCCGGCGCGCCAGCGGGAAGGAAGCGACCAATTATCAGGAAATCCTCTACGAAGGCTACGCATCGCACGGCGTTGCGCTGCTGGTCGAAACCGCCACCGACAACGCCACCCGCACCGTCGGGAGCCTGCGCAATATCTTTGCCAAGAACGGCGGTAATCTCGGCACCACCGGCAGCGTGAGCTTTTTATTCAAGAAAATGGGGGTGTTTCGCCTCGATCCGGCCAGCGTTAAGGACCAGGATGAACTGGAGCTCGATCTCATCGACTACGGCCTCGAGGAAATGGGCGAAAGCACGGGTGAGAAGGGCGAGCCGCAATTGGTGATCCGTTGTGCGTTCAATGACTTCGGAAAGCTGCAGGAAGCGCTCGAAGCGCGCCACATTACCCCGCTGTCGGCGGAACACGAATACATCTGCGCGGTACCGACCGAACTGCCCGAAGAACAGGCCGCCGAGGTCTTGACGTTGATCGACAAACTCGAGCAGGACGATGACGTCCAAAAGGTGTTTCACACCTTGGCCTAATGGTGCCGCGGACGGCGCCCCTAAGGGGCGCCGCGACTACCGCGATATTACTTATTCTTAATTCGGGGCCGTGGGCGCTGTGCGGGGCCGGCGCTGCACGTTGGCAGCGGCACCTTAAGGATCATTCATGCTGTCATCGATGGCCCGCTCGCGACGTTGTTCCCTATGAGCGCGAAAATCTTTAAGGAGATGAATCATGAAGCGGCTGCTTATGTTGTTGATTCCGGTCGGCCTCCTGGCGATGTCGGGATGCGTCGTCGCTCCTTACGGCTACTACCACCGTGGATATTACGGGCCACGCGTAGCGGTGGTGGCGCCGGCGCCCGTCGTGGTGGTTCGACCGTAAGCGCGGCATTCGGCAAGCGGCGCACGGCAGGGGCGGTGCGACCGGCCCTGGAGGTGGGCGTATAGTTCGACATGCATGTCGACCCATCCATTCCGCATCGTCAACGTATTCACGCACCCGCAAGGTGCGCTGACCGGCAATTCATTGTGCGTATTCGAAGACGGCGCGTGCTTCGATTCGAAGACCATGCAAGCGTTGGCACGCCAATTCAACCTGTCCGAGACGACGTTCATCCTGCCCTCGTCGCGAGCCGCGGCCAGGGTTCGAATTTTCACCCCGAGCTACGAGATGCCCTTCGCCGGACACCCGACCCTGGGCACGGCCCACGTGTGCCGCGCCTTGAAGCTCGGCGGAGATTCATTGAAACTCGAGATGGAAGCGGGATTGATTGCGGTCGATGCACGGCAGAACCGCTGGACCCTGTGGGCGCCAAGCCCCAGCTGGCGCGAGGTTCAAGTGGCGCGTGGCGAGCTCGCTTTCGCGCTCGGATTGCAGGCGCACGACATCGGGGACCGCCCGCTGTGGGTCAAGGCGGGCAAGGAACAAATGATAGTCCCGCTCAACTCGCAGGACGCGGTGCGCCGCGCGGTGCCGCAGCCGAGCGCTTTCGCGAACATCCGCAGCGAAGACGGCATCGGCATGGCCTATGTGTTCGCCGCGAGCGGCGATGCAGCGCAGGACGCCCTGACGGGCGCGCGCGGCGCGACGATCCGCACGCTGGCGCGGTTTTTCTTCCCGCAAAACGGCGCCATGCTCGAAGATCCCGCCACCGGCTCCGCAACAGCCAACTTCGGCGGATGGTGCCTCGCCATGGGTAGGCCTGCGCCGCTGCGGGTGGAGATTTCCCAGGGTGAATCCGTCGGCCGTCCGTCCGTGCTTCATCTCGAGATCGATACCGAGCGCAATATCCGCGTCGGCGGCGATGTGATCGACATCGGCAGCGGGGCAGTGACTCTAAGCTAGGGCTGATGCGCGGAGGAGGGCGCACGTGCTGCCGGCATCGCACCGTGATTGACGATGCCATACGCCCATCGGAGCACCGGCACCACGCGGGGGCTCACCATCTCGAGCGCTTTGTGGTAATCCACCCATCGCGCTTCATGGTGCTCCGGGACGCCGAGTTCCGGGTTCACCGGCAGGCGCACCTCCGTCGCCTTGCTGCGAGCAATGTAGTAGCGGGCAATCTTGCCCTTGTTATACGGACCGGTGTCCATGTAGACCGCGCCCCAGTCGAATGAGATGTCGTCCAGCGTGGTTTCTTCGCGGACCTCGCGCAATGCCGCATCGATCGACGTTTCGCCGGCCTCGACCAGTCCCTTGGGGAAATCCCAGTTCCGATAGGCACGCAGCAGCAGGAATTTCAATTTATGGTTCTTCACGCTCACGACCACGACACCGGAGGACAATCTTGTGGGCGGCACGACACTGGGCATAGGTGGCTCTGAAGCGTGATTGCCCTGCCATTGTACTCGCCGCGGGCCGCTTGGGCGGCAGCGCCGGTCGCTATTAGTGAAGATGATTGATTTTATAGATATCATAGATGCCCTCTATTTCACGCGGGACATAGTCATAGGGCAATGAATCTCAAGGATCTCAAGTATTTGGTGGCGCTGGCGGACACCGGACATTTCGGCCGGGCCGCCGAGCGTACATTCGTGAGTCAACCGACGCTGTCGGCGCAGCTCAAAAAGCTGGAGCAATTCTTGGGCGTGAAGTTGGTCGAGCGTCAGCCGAAGAAGGTGCAACTCACCGAGGCCGGCAAGCAAATCGTGGTGCACGCGCGGCGCATGCTCGACGAAGCCAATCAAATTGTCGCGCTCGGCCTCAATAGCACCGATCCGCTTTCCGGCAAGCTCAAGATCGCGCTGATCCCGACGATTGGACCCTATCTGTTGCCTCGCGTCATGCAAAAAATCCGCAAGGCGTTGCCGCATCTGGGACTCATGCTGTACGAACACCAGACCGACGGCTTATTGAAACGCCTGCATGACGGCGAGATCGATATGGGGATCTTGGCATTGCCGGCGGCGCTCGACGGCTTGGAATCGCGAGCACTCTACAAGGAATGTTTTACCCTCGCCGTGCCGAATGGCAACATTCTGGCGGATAAATCGACCGTCAAGGTGCAGGACCTCAAGGACCAAACCCTCCTGCTGCTGGAGGACGGCCACTGCCTGCGCGACCAGGCCCTGGAAGTCTGCAGCCGCGTGGACGTTCGCGAGGCCGAGGATTTTCGCGCTACCAGCCTCGAAACCTTGCGGCAAATGGTGGTGGCCGGACTCGGCATTACCTTGCTACCCGAATTGGCGGTCGACTCGCCGTTCGGTTCGCAGCGCGGGCTCACCGTACGGCACTTCGCCAAGCCGGCTCCGATGCGAACGGTCGGCGCGGTTTGGCGCAAATCGAGCACGCGTACCGCGGCCATATTCGCCGTGTGCGATGTGCTGGCCGAAGTCATGGCCGTACGAAAGCGCTGAAGCGTTGCGTCCGATGAAGCAATCCAATCCCGCTGCGATGCGTGCCGCGAAACGCCGCCATGCTGGCGGTGGCGGCGCCGAAGCGCCGGATTGGGGGTTTCATGCAAACGACGCGGCGGTGTTCGGCGCGCTGGCCGCGGGTCGGCACGAGGAGAGCCTGCGGGAGTACTTCGGCACTGCGGCCCACAAGGAATTATGCGTGCTGGCGGCAAGCGCGAAAAAGCTTAAGAGCGCCGACGGTCCGCGGGTGCTCATCATTCCGGGCATCATGGGATCGAGACTCGGCCGATCGAACCGGCGCGGGGCAAAGGCCGGCTCACAATCGGTACTGTGGATCGATCCCATACGCATCGGCGCCGGCCGGCTCACCGACCTCAAGTTGCCTTCGGCCAAATCCATACGGCCGATGGGTGTGCTGCTCCTCTCCTATGCGAAACTGAAGCTTCAACTCGATATCGCCGGTTTCGACGCCAAGTTCTTTCCCTACGATTGGCGCCTCGGGATCGATGAACTCGGGGCGGCGCTCGCCTCTACTATCGCCGCAGACGGCAAACCCGCCATGCTGATCGCGCACAGCATGGGCGGACTGATCGCGCGGGTGGCGGTCAGACGATTGCCCAAGCGTTACGTGCGCAAGCTCATCCTATTGGGCACGCCCAATCGGGGGTCCTATGCCCCGGTGCAAGCGCTGCGCGGCACTTACCCCTTCGTGAGAAAATTGGCGCGGCTCGATCTGCGCCATACACCCGAGCAGCTCGCGCAAAAGGTATTTGGCACCTTCCCGGGGATCTACCAGCTGCTGCCCCCGCCGGGACCGGGGTCGAAGGTCGACTTGCTCGATTCTCGTTGTTGGCCGAACCTCGGCCCCAAGCCCGACGCGACGTTGCTCGCACAGGTCGCCGCAGTTCGCGCGCAGCTGGCGGCGCCTGACGCACGGATGATGCACATCGTCGGCGTCAACCGGGAAACGGTGGTCGCGGTGCGGCGCACGGCAACGGGCTTCGAATACGGTTGTAGCGCAAACGGCGACGGCACGGTTCCCGTGGCCATGGCGTCGCTGCCGCGCCTCAAGACCTACTTCATCGACGAGGCGCACGGCAATCTTGCCAATAATTCGCGAGTCGTAAGCGCCATCCTCGATTTGCTCCGGCACGGACGCACCCGCAAGCTGGCGCGACGCTTCGTACCCCGGCGCGGTCGCCTGACCCGCATCGACGACGCGCGGTTGCGCTCGGCCGGCGCGGGGAAGATCGATTGGCGGCGCCTCGATTCGGCGCAGCGTGAAGCGGCTCTGATGGAGTTGGACGCGACCGCAGACTAGCGCCGGGCGGCGCGGGCGGGCCGGGCGCCGCGGGTCCCCCGCCACCCCCCGAAGACCGCGCTTTTACGACCTAGTACGCTGAAATCGCTGCCTTTTCCTGCTGCTTTTGCCGAGTATTTCACATATTCCGCTGACCGGACCCGGCAAACTAATCATTGGAGAAGTGCCTGGCCATGAATGCCCCAACCGCTGCAGCAGGAAATTTGAAAGCACCGACGAGGCGTTTCGATGCCCAATTCATCGAAGAGCATCAGCTCATCGAGCGCTACCTCGAGAACAAATTGCCGTACAAGGGCGCTCGTGACCTCGAGAATTGGTGTCGCGAGCATCCCGAATACTTGAACAAACTCAAGTTGTCCGAGCGTGCGCAGGCCAGCCTCAAGCTGCTGGAAGCGATCGGCCAGGTGCAAGACTTGCGCGAACCGCCGCCGCCTTGGTGGAAGACGACTTACGCATTGATCGGCTTGGCGGTGGTGACGCTGGTGAGCCTGGTCGCATTCTGGTTCCTGATGGGCAAATACGTGCTGTTGCGCAGCGAGCTGCAGGATACCCGCGAAAAAAAGGACCAAGGGTCTCTGGTACAGCCCGCAACCGAAAGGGACCTTCAAGTATCGCCGGATCGCGCGCCCGGCCTCGACCGGGCGCGAATCGTGGTCAACCGTGCGGCGCCTCAGCTGATCGATGTGCACATCGATATGAGCTATTCGAAAATGATGCAATTCCGCATGTTCGTGGACAAACAGGACCAAGGCCGCGCCTTGGTCCTCAACAATGTGCTGAAGGATTCGAACAACGAGTTGCGCCTCACCATCAATACCACGGGGTTCGCGCCCGGTATCTACACCGTGCGCATCGAGTCCCTGCCGCCGCGCAACGGCATCCCGATCCCCGAAGGCTGGCTGATCCTCGAAGTGCAGTGACGGACCTCACTCGTCGCGCAGCGTGACGATGGGCGGCGTATTCACGACCCGCCGCGTGGCCAGAGTACCGCTCACGCCCACCAGTATCGTGCCGCACACCAAACCGAGCACCCACACCCACGGGTCGAATGTGAACTGCAGCCCGAACAACCGGCGCGCCAATATCCAGCCGACGCCGCTGGCGCCGAAGGCGGCCAATGCGCCGGAGAGAAATCCCAGCGCCGAGAATTCGGCCGCGACTCCCTGCAGCACCGTGCGCCGGCTCGCCCCCAAGGTGCGCAGCATCGCGCTTTCATAACGGCGCTCATCGCGCGTCGATTGCACCGCCGCGAGCAGCACCACGATGCCGGCTGCCAATGTGAACAGAAACACGTATTGCACCGCCAGCGTCGCGCGGTCCATGATTGCGCGGATCTGCCTGAGAATGGCATCCACATCGAACACCGAGATGGTCGGAAACTGCCTCACCAGATCGACCAATGCCGGACGCTGTGCGGGCGTCAGGTAGACGCTGGTCATGTAGGTGCCTGCCGCACCCTCCAATAGGCCCGGCGGAAACACCAGAAAGAAATTCGGCCGAAAGCTGTCCCAACGAACCTTGCGAACGCTCGCGACGCGCACCGTGAGATCCTCCCCGGCGACATCGAAGCGCAGCGTATCTCCGAGTTCGAGCTGAAGCGCATCTCTGTACTCGGAGGAAATGGACACCAGCGGCTTGCCGTAATCGGCCGCCGTCCACCAATGTCCCGCAACCAATTGGTTGTCATCCATGAGTCGCGACGCCCAAGTCAGATTTTGCTCGCGCTCGAGGTAGCCGCGCGCGCTGTCTCCCTTGAACTTGAGCGACTCGGTGGGCTTCGAATTGATGGCCGTTATGCGCGCGCGGACCATTGGGTACATCGGCGGATCCCCGAAGCCGTGCGACTTCAGGAATTCCTCCAACGGCGCGCGCTCCTCGGGCTGAATATTGATCAGGAAATTATTGGGAACATTGGCGGGCAGGCTGCGGCGCCAGTCCGCCAGCAGATCGCCGCGCACCACCGCGAGCAGCAGGAGCATCATCAGGCCGAGGCCGAACGCCACGATTTGCACCACGCTCGCGCCGCCGCGGCGCGAGACGTTGGCGAGACCGTAGCGCCACGCCACCCCCACCGCGCCGCGCAGGCGGCCCGTTACCCGCACCAGAGCGTACCCGGCCAGCGTGAGCACCAGCCCCACTCCGAGCACGCCGGCGAGCACGCTCACCACCAGCTCGCCGTCGCGCACCAAGCTCCACAGGATCGCAAACAACGCCCCGAACGCGAGCACGTACGCGAGACCGAAGCGCAGCGGCGGGGCCGTCGCCGTTTTGCGCAACACGCGAGCGGGCGGTGTATTTTTCAATTGCAGAAGAGCGGGCAGCGCGAAGCCGATCAGCATGGACAAGACGGTGACCAGCGCGATGGCCACCGGCGCAAGCGACGCGCCGGGCAAATCCGTGCGGATCAGATCCCGCAGCAGCCGCGCGATCCCCAATTGCGCCGCATAGCCGAGCATGGCGCCCGCGGCAACCGAGGAAAGCGCAAGAAGCGTCAATTCGATGATGGAAATCGACAGCACGAAGCGCTGCGATGCGCCCATGCATTTCATCAATGCGACGGTATCGACGTTGCGCGACGCATATCGGCGGGCGCCCATGGCAACGGCAACCGCCGCCAACAATACCGAAGCGAGACTCGCCAGATTCAAGAATCGGCTCGCGCGATCGACGGCGGAGTTCAATTGACGGCTCGATTCATCGACCTCGCGCAAACGTTCGCCGGCCGCTTTGGTGGCGATCACATACTCGCGAAACTCGGCCACCGCCGCCGCGTTGCCCGCAAACAGCGCGGCGTAGGTGGCCCGGCTGCCGGGCTGAATCAGCTGCGTCGCGGCGATGTCTTGGTAGTTCAGCAGCACCGCAGGCGCCAGATTGACGAAGCCCGTGCCCTGGTCGGGCCGATAGTCGAGCACTTCGGTCACCCGAAACGAGGCGGCGCCGATGCGCAGATCCTGCCCCAATCGGATTCTCAATTGCGCAATGATGCGCGCGTCCACCCACACCTCGCCCGTGCCGGGAATTCGATCCGTGATGCGCGCGGCTCCGAACGGCGTGTCGGCGATGCGCACATGCCCGCGCAGCGGGTAGTCCACCGTCGCCGCATTGAGCGCCGCCAATTGACTCGCGTCGCCATTGAAGATCGCGGTCGGGAACGAGACGAGCTGCGCGCTCCTGAGTCCGAGGGCGCGGCTTTTGTCGAAATACCGCGACGGAATGGCATACGGCGATTCCAGGCGCAGATCGGCCGCCAGCACCTCGGCCGCTTGCGCGCGCACTCCTTGCGCGATGCGGTTGGTGAAGAAGCCGACGGCGGTCAGCGACAGAACCGCCACGCATAGAGCAAGCAGCAATACCGATAGCTCGCCGGACTTCAGGTCGCGCCAGAGATTGCGCAAGGCGAAACGCAGGATCTGCATGCGGTCAGTCCACCGCGCGGCCGGCGTCGAGTTCCAGTATTCGGCCGCAGCGGCTCGCCAGCTCGCGGTCGTGAGTCACCAAGATCAAGGTGCTGCCGGTACTGCGGTTGAGTTCGAACAACAGATCGGTGATGCGCTGCCCGGTGTGGGTATCCAAATTACCGGTCGGTTCGTCCGCGAACAGCACGTCTGGGTGGGTCACGTAGGCGCGCGCGATCGCTACGCGCTGTTGTTCGCCGCCGGACAATTGCTTGGGATAATGGGCGCTGCGTGGCGTTAGTCCCACTTGTGCTAGCGCCTGCGCCGCCATCTCGCGGGCGTCGCCGCGGCCACGCAGTTCGAGCGGCAACATGACGTTTTCCAACGCGGTGAGCGAGGGGATCAAGTGGAACGACTGGAAGACGAAGCCGACGTGCCGGCCGCGAACCGCGGCACGGCCGTCTTCGTCGAGTTCGGTCAAATCGGCGCCGGCGATCAGCACGCGGCCGGCGCTCGGCGAGTCGAGCCCCGCGAGCAGCGCCAACAGCGTTGATTTTCCCGCACCCGAGGCGCCGATGATGGCGAGCGTCTCGCCGGTGCGCACGCTGAGGCTGACATCGGCGAGAATGGTCAGCGGGCCCTCCGGGCTCGGCACGGTTTTCGAGAGATTTCTGGCTTCGAGAACGATTTGATCTAGCATCGGGAGCATCCGTGAAACGGCTTTTCGTCCTTTTGGTGTTTTGTTTGA
>Ga0209415_10012553_pt1 | contig 14100 bp, 15 predicted proteins | sample PeaSoiSIISIP2007_FD_187696 | JGI IMG/M metagenome (GOLD analysis project Ga0209415, IMG submission 187696) | Peat soil microbial communities from Weissenstadt, Germany - SII-SIP-2007 (SPAdes) (version 2) | ecosystem: Environmental > Terrestrial > Soil > Wetlands > Peat | place: Germany... | reverse complement strand
GGTTCACCCACGGCAGCTTCGAGCGCGTGAAAATGTGCGCGTCGGGCCTGATCGGATTGGGCTTGTCCAGCGTGCCGGCGCGCACGAACGCGGTTCTCGTGCGCCCGCCATAGTGGCTCCAGAGCGCCACATGGCAGCTCGGGCAGCGGTGGATGATCTGCCCCGTCCCGCTCTCGCTCGGCGTCGCCACGGCTAGCGTCTCACCCTTGGTCACCTCGACCCGCGCCGTCTCGATGATCGCATTGATGACGAACGCACTGCCGGTCTCGCGCTGGCACCAGGTGCAGTGGCAGCAGTTGACGAACATCGGCGCGGACGCGAGCCGATACCTCACCGCGCCACAGGCACAGCCGCCTTGGAGTGTCTCGGTCATGGAGACGTTCTACCTTCGCGACCGACAGGCTGTGTCATCAGAACCCTTGGCGTCCTTCTCCCCCTGCGGGAGAAGGACGTTAGGCCGCCACCTTCAGCGTCCCGTCGAACAGCGCCAGCATCTCGGTCCAGTGCCGTTCGGCGGCTGCCTCGTTGTAAACCGGCAGGTCCGGCATGGTGTAGCCGTGGCGGGCGCCGGGGTAGATGGTCACCTCGTTGTCGACGCCGGCAGAGGTCAGCGCCGCGCGCAGGCGGTCGGCCTGTTCGGGCGGGAAGCCGGCGTCTTCTTCAGCGCCGGCGACCAGCACCTTGGCGGTGATCTTGGGCGCCAGCAGATGCGGGCTCTCGGGCGCGTCGGTGGCGAGGCGCCCGCCGTGGAAGCCGGCGGCGGCGGCGATGCGGTCGGGATAGGTCCCCGCCACGCGCATGACCACGCCGCAGCCCATGCAGTAGCCGGTGATGGCGACCTTATCGCCCTTCACCTGCGGCTGCTTGGCCAGGTAGTCGAGGCAGGCCTTGGCGTCGACCAGCTGCTTCTCCGGGCTGGTCGAGCCCGTCAGCTTGCCGAAAACCTCGCGGCGCTTGGCCTCGTCGGCGAACACCTCCTTGACGTTGATCGGCGCGTAGGGGCCGGCGCGCCAGAACAGGTCGGGCAGCAGGGTGAAGTAGCCGTTGGCGGCCAGGCGCTCGCCGAACTCGAACAGTGCCGGGCGGATCGCCGGGGCGTCCATGAAGATGATCGCGGCGGGCCACGGTCCCTCGCCGCTGGGGGTGAAAGTGAAGGCGCGGGCGTCGCCATCGGGAGTCGGAAGGGCGATTTCTTGCATGCGGAAATCCTCGCTTGAAAATGGCTTTGGGCTAATCGGCCAACAAATCGGCGCTCGCGGAATTTACATCGACGCACCCGGTCAGCGCCATCGCCACGCGCAGCTCCTGGCGCAGAATCTGCAGCATGTGGGCGACGCCGGCCTCGCCCCTGGCGCCCAGCGACCAGGCCCAGGCGCGGCCGATCAGGCAGGCCTTGGCGCCGCACGCCATCGCCTTCAGCACGTCGAGGCCGGAGCGCACGCCGCCGTCCATCAGCACGCTGACCCTGTCCCCCACCGCCTGGGCGATCGGCGGCAGCGCGTGGATCGACGACGGCGCGCCGTCGAGCTGGCGCCCGCCATGGTTGGAGACCACGATCCCGTCGACGCCGGCGTCGGCGGCGAGGCGCGCATCGGCGACGTCGAGCACGCCCTTGAGTACGATCGGGCCGTTCCAATGCTCGCGCACCCAGGCGATGTCGTCCCAGCTGACCGCCTGATCGAAGTTGCGCCCGATCCAGGTCATGAACTCCACCAGCCGCTTCAGGTCCTTGGCGGCGCCGGCCACCGTGCCCAGCGTGTGCGGGCGACCATTGACCTGCACGTCCCACAGCCAGGCCGGATGGGCGATGCCGTCCATCGCCTGGGCCAGGCGCTCGGCGGCGGTCGTGGCCAGCATGCCATTGCGCACGTCGCGATAGCGCGTGCCAGGCACCGGCAGGTCGACGGTGAACACCAGCACCGGGCAGCCGAGCGCCGCGGTGCTGGCCAGCACCTCGGCCATGAAGCCGCGGTCGCGGGTCATGTAGAGCTGGAACCATGGCGGCGCTCCGGCCGCCTGCGCCACCTCCGCGGCGCTGCAGACCCCGACCGTCGAGAGCGTGAACGGCACGCCGGCGGCTTTGGCCGCCCTGGCCGCCTGCGCCTCGCCGCGCCGCGCGTACATCCCGGCCAGACCCACCGGCGAGAGCACCACCGGCATCGAAAGGCTCTGCCCGAACAGCGTGGTCGCGGTGGAGAGCTTGCTGACGTCGCGCATTACCCGCTGGCGCAGCTTCAGCGCGCCGATCTCGGCGACGTTGGCGGCCAGCGTCTCCTCGGCGTAGGAGCCGCCGTCGATGTAGTCGAACAGCACCCGCGGCAGCCGCCGCCGGGCGGCCGCACGGTAGTCAGCCACGCAGGCTGGCTTCATGGGGTTAGGTCACCCGCAGACATCTCCCCTCCGTCGCGCATCGGCCTGCGGCCTCGCAGGCGACACCTCCCCTCACTCCGCGAGGGGAGGAGCAACTTGCTCTTCCCCCCGCTGGCGGGGGGAGGTGTCGCCGGCGAGCCGCGCAGCGGCGATGCGCGACGATGGGGGGACTTCAAGTCAGCGCCTCGCGCACCTTGCGGAACGGCGTGGTCTTTGGCGCCGGGCCGTGTGACGACGGCGGGGCCTTCAGCATCTCCAGCGCCGCCTTGCTCACCGCGCGCGGCTCCTCCTCGAACAGCGAGGCGAGCTGCTCGGTCATCGCCCCGCCCAGCTGCTCGACGTCTACAATGGTGACGGCGCGGCGATAGTAACGGGTCACGTCGTGGCCGATGCCGATGGCGATCAGCTCCACCGGGCTCTTGCCCTCGATCTCGCCGATCACCTTGCGCAGGTGCCGCTCGAGGTAGTGGCCGGAGTTCACCGACAGGGTGGAATCGTCCACGGGCGCGCCGTCGGAGATCACCATCAGGATGCGGCGCTGCTCAGGGCGGCCTATCAAGCGGTGGTGCGCCCACATCAGCGCCTCGCCGTCGATGTTCTCCTTCAAGAGACCCTCGCGCATCATCAGGCCAAGGTTCTTGCGCGCCCGCCGCCAGGGCGCGTCGGCCGATTTGTAGATGATGTGGCGCAGGTCGTTCAGGCGGCCGGGCGACGGCGGCTTGCCGTTTTTCAGCCAGTCGTCGCGCGAGGCGCCGCCCTTCCAGGCGCGGGTGGTGAAGCCGAGGATCTCCACCTTCACGCCGCAGCGCTCCAGCGTGCGCGCCAGGATGTCGGCGCAGACCGCGGCGACCATGATCGGCCGCCCGCGCATCGAACCGGAATTGTCGATCAGCAGCGAGACCACCGTGTCGCGAAACTCGGTGTCCTCTTCCATCTTGAACGACAGCGGCGCGGTGGGATCGATGATGACGCGAGTCAGACGCGCGACGTCGAGGATCCCTTCCTCCAGGTCGAACGACCAGGTGCGGTTCTGCTGCGCCAGCAGGCGGCGCTGCAGCCGGTTGGCGAGCCGCGCGACGACGTTGGACAGATGGGCCAGCTGCTGGTCGAGGTAGGCACGCAGCCGCGTCAGCTCCTCGGCGTCGCAGAGCTCCTCGGCGATCACCACCTCGTCGTGGGCGGTGGTGTAGATTTTGTAGGCCGGCTCGACCTTGCCGCTATCCTTCAGGTCTGGACGGGCGGGACGGTCGCCGTCGCCGGTCTCCAGCTCGTCGTCGGAAGGCTCGGCGTTCTCGTCCTCGTCGGTCTCGGTGAGCGTGCTCTCGGCGGTTTCCGACTCGCGGTGCGACTTCTCGGAGTCGTCGAGCGTGGCGCTCTGCGGGGACTGGTCCTCGCCCTCGCCTTCGCCCTCGTTGCTGGCTTCGGCCTCGCCGTCCTGGCTCTCCTCGTCCTGCGAGTCCTGGTCGGGGGCGTCGGAGAGATCGTCGCCGAGCTCCATGTCGCGGACGATAGCCCGGGCGATGCGGGCGAACGCCTTCTGGTCCTCGACGCTGCCGGTCAACCGGTCGAGGTCAGGCCCTGCCTTGGCCTCGATCTGGGCGCGGAAGGCGTCGACCAGCGCGCGCGCGGCGGGCGGCGGCGCATCGCCGGTGAGCCGTTCGCGGGCGATCAGCGCCAGGATGTCGGCCATGGGCGCGGCGGCTGGATCGATCAGGTGGTCGAGCCCCTTGCGTTGGATCGCGTGTTCCCAGACCGCGGCCAGATTTCCACGCACGCCGCCCAGCGCATTGGCGCCGATCGCCTCGATCCGCGCCTGCTCCAGCGCATCGTAGACCTGCGCGCCCTCGATCGACTTCGGCCGCGCCCGGCCATGCACCGCCTCGTCGTGGTGGGCGACGCGCAGCGCCAGCTGGTCGGCCAGCCCGCGGATGCGGGTGGTCTCGGGCCCGGACAGCTCCCGCGGCGGATGCGGCAGCACCGCCCGGTGGCCGGTCAGGCTGGGGCCATCGCCGGAGAACACCACCTCCAGGTCCGGCTGCTCGGCAAGCGAACGCGCCGCGTTGGCGAGCGCGCGCTTGAAGATCTCGGTCGGGGTCTCCCGCTGTGACATGGGGTTGTCTTATCGCCGGTCAGGCGTCCGGCGAAAGCGGAATCGCCGAGGCGTCCGCCGGCGCCGGGTCAGCCGATCGGCGGCGCGGTCTGGATCGGGCCGTCGTCGGGCGTCGGCGGGCCGGGCTTCACCGGCTCCAGCAGCCAGGTGCGTCCGTCCGGCGCCTTGGCCTGGTAAGGTCCTTTGGGCTGCACCGGGAAGGTGACGATGGTCTGGGCCCGGGCGTCGGAGAGGACGATGCCGCCCTTGTCGTCGAGCGCCCAGTTGGCGACGGTCTTCAGCGCCGGGAATGCGCGGCGGCAGGCCAGCGGCGCCTTCAGCTCGAAGCCGGCGAAGCTGGTTTGTCGGGTGAGGGTGAGGGTGCAGGCGACCTTGCCGCCCACTTCGCTGAGACGCCAGTCGCCGGCGGTGCGGATGGCAGCCGCATCGACCGCCGCCGCGGAGGCCGCGCTGCCCGCAAACACCAGAAGGCTGAAGAGGGCGATCCCGCGCATGGCGCTCCAATTCGATCCCCCGGCGCGGAGCTTAGCGCCTTTGGGCTCGAACGCCAAACGGGCGAGGCGGAACCGGCGGCCTAGTTGCGGTCGATGATCGCGGTCAGTGTCAGCGCGTGCTTGCCTGCCTCATCCGTGAGCCGCCGAGCGATCTCCCGCGCGCCGACCGCATAGAGCTCGCCGCCCTCGGCGATCTCGCTGGAGAGCCGCGAGACCTCGTTGAGCGCGGTCGCGAGCATCTCGATGTGCTCGCGCGCCAGGCTCTTGGCCTCGTGCTGCAGACGTCGGATGCGGTCGGCCGGCGACTCCGGCTCGCCTGGCGATGGGAAGACGACGAGGTGACTTGCGGACATGACCAACCATCCCGGTTTTCGATAGGGCGAGGTCTTGGGCCCGGCGTTCTGCCGGGCTCCGCCTCCCGTTTAACACTCAATCCGCGATTTGGCGGGCGGTTCCCGCTTTATGGTAGTGTTTCTTACGGACGTGACGATTCCGCCACTGGGGTTTTCCCTGCGGCGACAACGACTTCGACCGGAGGTGTCGCCCCGCGTCCGACCTCACCCGCGCTGGTAGATGTGGTGCCTGCCATCGGCCGCGAAGCCCATGGACGCATAGGCGTGGCGCGGCACGGGGTAGTCGTCGTCGCCGCGCGGCTTGACGGTGGCGAGCGTCGCGCCCGCCGCCTTCAACGCGTGCAGTGTCGCCAGGCACATCGCCCGTGAGAGGCCCATGCGGCGGAACTCGGGGTCGACGCCGACCGGCTCGAACAGGCCGACCCGGTTCGCCTCGTCCAGCCAGGCCGTGCAGGACGCGACGATGCGCCCGTCCGGCCCTTCGATGCCGAAGTCGAGCTCCGGCCGATAGGGCCAGGTCCGCATCATGTCGCGATAGCGTCGAACCGTCATGCCCGAGACCAGCGGGGGGTCGGACTTCTGATAGACCGCGAAGCGCGACCAGCTCGCGCGGTGTCCGGCGACCTTGCGCTCGACATCGCCGATCTCGACCATCGAGACCGCCTTGAAACCCGCCGGCAACACCGGTTCCGGGATGTCGCTCAGTGTACGGAAGGTGTGAATGCCGAACGGTCCGTGGGCGCGCGGCTGGTATCCCCGCCGCGTCAGGGCGCCCACCAGCAACGCGTCGGCCTCGTGCGCCGGGGAGGCGAGCTGGGAGCTGGGGTTAGTCGCCTCGGCCCAGTCGATGACCTCGTCGCAGAGCCCGGCGTGATCGGGCCGGACCAGGAAGTAGAACTCGTCCTCGTCGGCCGCCGCGTCGGCGTCGGTCCAGACCCAGCTCCAGGCGACGATCCCGTCGTCGGCGAACCAGAGTCGGGTGGGCCAGTTCGGCTGCGGCTCGCGCGGATAGCGCTGCCAGACAAGATCGCCGATGTGCAGGTGGCTGTTGCGGGTCCAGGTCGCCTGGACCAGCGCCTGCATGGCGCGCAGGTCGTTCGGCCCAGCGTAGTCGCGGGAGGTGATGGAGGGCATGGAAGATCCGATCGGAAAGGAGGAGCAAGCCGCGGCGCAACGCGCCGCGAGGGGCGGTCTGAACCAGGTTCAGGGCGAGCCTGCTAAGACACCGAGGTCCTCTCCGAGCGAAGCCGCCAGCCTACGCCTGCCGCCGCCGGGCGCAAGCGCACCAAGGTTTACTTCGGCCGCGAGCCCGGCTATGGGCGCGCCATGCTGTTGCTCGGCCAAGGTTGCCCGACGAACTCGAACGCCCGTCTCACGGGGCGGGGAGAAGTCGTGCGCGGTCAGCCGATCTAGCAGCGATTTTCCCCCGAGCCCCGCCGAGATGGTCGGGGCTCTGGCGTCTTCCTCAGGTCCCGTCCGTCCGGCTCATCCCAGAGACGAGACCCATGACCACCCCCGACGAAAAACCCTTCCCCGAGCATCTGCGCATGCCGGCGACGCCCGTGCTCGAGACCGAGCGGCTGATCCTGCGGCCGCTGCGCGAGAGCGATGCGCCCGTGATCCAGCGCCGCTTCCCGCAGTGGGAGATCGTGCAGTACCTCCACAACGAAGTGCCGTGGCCGTACCCCGACGACGGCGCGGCCGTGAACATGGCGCAGTGCGCCGAGAAGATGGCCAAGCGCCAGCAGTGCTACTGGGCCATCACCCTCAAGGGCGGCGACGACGAGCTGATCGGGCGGATCGACCTTTGGGCCGACGACGGCGTGCGCCGCGACCAGCGCGGCTTCTGGCTCGACCCCGCGTTCTGGGGGCGCGGCCTGATGACCGAAGCCGCGAACCGGGTCACCGACTTCGCGCTGGTCGAACTCGGCTGGCCGCATCTGTGGCTCAGCAACGCCGAGGCCAACATCGCCTCGCACCGGGTGAAAGAGAAGCAGGGTGCGACAGTGATCGAGCGTACGCCGCGCGGTTACGTTTCCGGACCGGGAACCAAGGTCACCTGGCTGTTGACGCGCGAGGCGTGGATCGCGCACAAAGCCCCTCCCCCCTGAGGGGAGGGGTTGGGGTGGGGGTCTGGCCGCGACACCCGGGTTGCGGGGAGAGCCCCCCACCCGGTCGCTTCGCGACCACCCTCCCCTCGAGGGGGAGGGTTTGCTGGACCTCTAGTGGCGGCGGTGTGGCTTGTCGCCGTCGGTGATGTCGGCGATGCGGCCGTCGATCAGTTCGCCGCCGGCGGTGGAGACGATCTCGCCGGCATCCGTCACGCCCTTTTTGGCCTGATGGTGCGGGGCGTTCAGGTGCTCCTGGAAGTGGTCCACTTCCGGCTTGTCGTCGGGTTTCTTCTCGTCAGACATCAGCTAGCTCCAATGGGTTGCCTGGAAGAAAGCACGCCCGAGCGCGCCTGTCACCCCGAACGCTGAAACGTGAAACGTCGCCCTATCCAGAATGGCGCGCGGCGGGGTTCGAACTTGAGGGGCTTGACTCCTCGCATTAAAAATATCAATTTGTGGATTAAGAAAATTGATTGACCAGATGCAACACCCTGAACCCACCGACTGGCAGGAACTGACCCGGCTCACCGGCGGCGCGGCGTTCGTGGTCGAACGCGTGCGTCTGGTCGACCGGGATATCGCCATCGAGGGCGCGTTCGCGCCGCCGCAGCTGGCGCGCCTCACCGCCGAGGATCAGGTGTTCATCGCCGCCTTCGTGCGCAGCCACGGCTCGATCAAGGACATGGAGCAGATGTTCGGGGTCAGCTACCCGACCATCAAGGCGCGGCTGAACCGCATCGGCGCCAGCCTCGATTTCATCGACGAGAGCCCGGCGCCGGCGCGCTCTGAGGTCCGCGCCGAAGTGCTGGACCGCCTCGCCAGCGGTGAAATCACCGCCGACCAAGCCATCGCCGCCCTGGAGGATGTGAAATGAGCCTTGCGCTCTTCCGCTCGACCCTTCGCACCGCCATCCGCGACGCGCTCGCTGCGGACGCAACTTCTGCGCCGCCGCACGCCCCCCGGACCGAGTCATCGACCTCCATCAAGGCGCGCTCGGTCCCTCGCGCCACGCGTGTCGAGCTCACCGTCTACGACGGGCCTGGCGCTCTGGGGCGCGCGCCATGAGCAAGCTGGCAATCCCGTCATCAGGGCCTCTGCAAGGCGAACTGATCGACGGCGGCGGAACCCGGTCGCGGCGGCGGCGCGGCGCGCATCGACCCAGCAACCCTGTCGCGCGGCCGGTCTCGATCAGTCTGTGGCTGCCGTTGACGCCGCTGTGGGTCCTGCTGGCGCCGTTCGCCCTGCTGCTGGCCCCGTTGCTGTCGCTGTCGCGCGAAATGCGGGGCGTCAATCCCTATCGGGCCGCGATCACCATCGGCGCCGTGCTGTTCGCCTTGTCGGGAACGCGCGTCCACGTCGAGGCGCCTGGCGCCAACATCCGTATCCGCATCTTCTGAAGAAGGAGTCTCTCGTCATGAACGAAGACCGCAAACGCATCCTCGGCATGCTGGCCGACGGCAAGATCACCGCCGACGAGGCCGAGCGCCTGCTGGACGCCATGGCGCTTGGCGCAACGCCACGCCTGAGCTCGGCGCCAGCAGCGGGTTCCAACAGCTCGCCCAAGTACTTCCGGGTCGAAGTGAACGCCAACGAGGCGTCGGGCGCGGCCAAGGTCAACGTCCGGGTGCCGATGCAGCTGCTGCGAGCCGGCGTGCGCCTCAGCGCCCTGATCCCGCCGAAGGCGCGGGACGAGGTCAACGCCGCCATGGCCCGCGAGGGCATCCCATTCGACATCAACCAGCTGAAACCGGAGAACCTCGATGACCTGATCGAGCACCTCGCCGACTTCACCGTCGACGTCGACAGCGGCGACGCCAAGGTGCGCGTCTACTGCGAGTAGGCGGCGGCCCAAGCTCCGAAAGGGGAGCAGGATGTTTGACTCCAGCATCGACGCGGCCGCTCTGGCGGTCGACGAAACGGCGGCGGTTCGCCAGGTCATAGCCGGCGCCCACCAGGCCTGGGCCAGGGGCGATGGCAGATCCTACGCCGCCTGCTTCACGCCCGAGACGGCCGACACCGCCTTCTTTGGCCTCTGCCGCGACGGCCGCGCCGCGAACGCCGAGCTGCACGGCGCGCTGTTTCAGTTCGCCGCCAAGGGCGCAGCCGCGAATGCGAGGATCGAGGCGGTCGAATGGCTCTGTGGCGAGGTCGCGCTGGTCCGCACCGCCACGCACGGCGCGGCGCCCGGCTACCAGACCTATGTGATGGTCAAGCGAGACGGCGCCTGGCTGATCCGCTCGTTCCAGCACACGCCGGTGAATCCGCTCGCTTCCTGGGCCGGCCGCCGGCTGAAACAGCGCTTCCTTCTCCCCTCGCGGGAGAAGGTGTCGCCCCGGACTTGATCCGGGGCGACGGATGAGGGGTCGCGCTGAACTCAGCGAGCGTGCGCGATGCTTAGGCGGCCAACACGCCGGTGCGACCCCTCATCCGGCGGGCAGGCGCCCGCCACCTTCTCCCGCAAGGGGAGAAGGAAGCAGAATTAAAGGTTGAACAGCGCCGGATCGCCGCCCTGGGCGGCGGTGTTGACGCTGACCACGCGCTCCACCGCGAACCGGGTCAGGGCGTAGGGGCCGCCGGCCTTGGGGCCGGTCCCCGAGAGGCCCTCGCCGCCGAACGGCTGCACGCCGACCACCGCGCCGATGATCGAGCGGTTGACGTAGCAATTGCCGGCCGGAACCAGCCGCCGCACCTCGTCGGCGAAGCTCTCCAGCCGGCTGTGCACGCCGAGCGTCAGGCCATAGCGGGTGATGGCCAGTGTCCGGGCGACGTCGGCGAGGCCGCCGGCCGGATAGCGCACCAGATGCAGGATCGGACCGAACACCTCACGGGTCAGGAACCGTGCGTCGGGGATCTCGGCCAGGATCGGCGGGAAGTAGAGCCCGGGCGGGGCGTCGAGGCGGCGGACGACCTTTGCATCCCGTGTCAGCCGCACCGCATGCGCCCCCAGCGCCGCCTTGGCCGCCTCGTCGATCACCGGGCCGACGTCGGTGGCCGGGTCGGCCGGGTCGCCGAGGATCAGCGCGTCCATCGCCCCGGCGAGGCCGTCAAGCAGCTCGTCCGCGGTCTCGTCGGGCGCGATCAGCAGGCGCAGCGCCGAGCAGCGCTGGCCGGCCGAGCCGAACGCGGAGAGCACCGCATCGTCGATCACCTGTTCCCTGAGCGCGGTGGTGTCGACGAACATGGCGTTGAGCCCGCCGGTCTCGGCGATGAACGGCACGATCGGGCCCTCGCGTGCCGCCAGCTTGCGGTTGATGGCGAAGGCGGTGTCGGTCCCGCCGGTGAAGGCGACGCCGTCGCAGCCGGGATGGGCGATCAACGCCTGGCCGACGCTCTCGCCGCCACCCGGCGTCAGCGCCAGCAGGCGCGGATCCAGCCCCGCGGCGTGGAAAAGGCGCACGGCCTCGGCGCCGATGCGCGGGGTCTGCTCGGCCGGCTTGGCCAGCACCGCGTTGCCGGCCGCCAGCGCGGCGGCGACCTGGCCGGTGAAGATCGACAGCGGGAAGTTCCACGGGCTGATGGCGACGAAGACACCGCGGCCGTGCAGCGCGATGGCGTTGAACTCGCCCACCGGGCCCGGCAGCGGCTTGGCGCCCGTGAAGTCGCGCGCGGCGATGGCGCCGTAGTAGCGGCAGAAATCCGCCGCCTCGCGCACCTCGGCGACGCCGTCGGCGAAGGTCTTGCCGGCTTCGCGGCAAAGCAGCGCGACCAGCGCCGACATCCGCGCCTCGATGGCGTCGGCGACCGCATTCAACGTCTTCGCCCGCGTGGCGCCGCCCGCCGCGTCCCAAGCCGGCTGCGCAGCCCGGGCCGCCGCGAACGCCTGGTCGATCTCTGAGCTGGTCGCGTCGGCCGGCGTGGGACCCAAGCCCCGAGCGTCAAGCGCTGTGACCGCGCCCGCCAGCCGCGCCCGCTCGGCGGCGATGCTGAGGTCGACGCCGGCGGCGCTGCGGCGCTCGGGCAGCAGGATGTCGCGCGGCCCCGGGATCTTCGGATGCGGGCCCGGCTGTGCGCGCACCGCCGCCAACGGATCGCCCGCGACCACCTCGGCCGGCACGTCGTCGTCCAGCAGCGCGTGCACGAACGAGGTGTTGGCGCCGTTCTCCAGCAGACGGCGCACCAGGTAGGGCAGCAGGTCCTCGTGGCCGCCGACCGGGGCGTAGACCCGCAGCGGCATGTCGCTCCAGCGCGCCGAGGCGGCGGCGTGCAGCGCCTCGCCCATGCCGTGCAGCCGCTGGCGCTCGCAGCGCACGCCGCGCCGCTCCGCCAACCGCCGGACAGACGCCAGGGTGTGGGCGTTGTGGGTGGCGAACTGGCCATAGAGCGCCGGCGCGGCGGCCAGCAGGCGGTCGGCGCAGACCAGGTACGATAGGTCGGTCGCGGCCTTGGTGGTGTAGACCGGATAGTCGGGCCGGCCGCCGATCTGGGCGCGCTTGATCTCGGCGTCCCAATAGGCGCCCTTCACCAGCCGCACCATCAGCCGCCGCCCGCTGCGCCGCGCCAGCTCGGCGACCTGGTCGATCACAAGCGATCCGCGCTTCTGGTAGGCCTGCACCGCGAGGCCGAGGCCGCGCCAGTCGGCATGCAGCTCGAGCGCCGCCGCCAGCTTCTCCAGCAGCTTCAGCGACAGCACCAGCCGGTCAGCCTCCTCGGCGTCGAGGGTCAGGTTGATGTCGTGCTCGCAGGCCGCCGTCGCGATGCGCAGGAGGCGCGGATAAAGCTCCTCGAACACCCGCCGCTCCTGCGTCGCCTCGCAGCGCGGGTGCAGGGCCGAGAGCTTGACCGAAATGCCGTGGCCGTCTTCGGGCCCCTGGCCGCCGGCCGCCTCGCCGACCGCGGCGATGGCGTCGAGGTAGGATGCTTCGTAGCGCTCGGCGTCGGCGTAGGTGCGGGCGCCCTCGCCCAGCATGTCGAACGAGCAGACGAAGCCCGAGCGCGCCGCGCGCCGCAGCGCCGCGCGGATGGTGCGGCCGAGCACGAACTGGTCGCCCATCACCCCGATCGCGGTGGCGACCGCACGCCGGATCACCGGCTCGCCGATGCGGCCGGCCAGGCCCCTGAGAAACCCAGCCAGGTCGCGCCGCGCGGTCTCGTCCGGCTCGACCAGGTGGCCGGTCAGCATCAGCCCCCAGGTCCCGGCGTTGACGAACAGGCTGTCGGAGCGGCCGACGTGCGCCGACCAGTCGGCCGAGCCGATCTTCTCGGCGATCAGCGCGTCGCGGGTCGCCTCGTCGGGCGTGCGCAGCAGCGCCTCGGCCAGGCACATCAGCGCCAGCCCCTCGGGCGTCGAGAGCCCGAACTCCTGCAGGAAACTCTCGACCACCCCCTGCCGCCGCGCCAGCCGCCGCGCTTCGAGCACCAGCGTCACCGCCTGGGCGCGAACCGTCCCGGCGTCGGCGCCGAGGGGCTCGGCTTTCAGGAGGCGCGCAACGGCGGCGGTTTCGTCCTCGTATTTGCCGGCGTCGAGCCGGTCCCAGTCGAGGGGAGCGGTGACGGTGGTGGCGGGGGTGGACATGGGCGCACAGCTAGGCGGGGGGTGGCGATGTTGCAAGCCGGGCGGGTGGTGGCGGGCTTGGCGAGCAGGCGAAGCGTTACTGCAGTGCTAAGCCGCTACTCCCAGTCCAACCACACCTCAAACACTATGCGGTCGGGCTGCTCACGAACCTTCGTGACCAACTCGACGATCTCTTCGTGTGAACGTCGCGCGCGCTCCTGCCATGTGTCCGCCCAGCCACCAGGGGGATCGTCGAGAAGGCTGAACTCCGGCCGCGCCGTGTCCGCGTCTTCGGTGATGGCGAACGCTTCTACGGTGTGGATAGCCCGGTCCGACTGCAGACAGATCGCCGAGAGTTCGAGGAGCTGTGCGTCCGTCAGGTACGGATTTGGATAGGGTCCGGACTTGCCAGCGCTGAAGATGGCAAGAACGTCGGCTGAGGGCGTTTCTCGCATCCGGCTTGTTTCCGGCCATCGGGATGGCCCTTGGGTCGAAAATCAGCGTCTTCGCACGCTGCGCTGTCGTTCGCTTGACGGAGTGTGTTTCCGAAGCCCGAGCCTGGTCAAGGACGGCCCGATGGGCCGCCGCTACGCGGCCGGCGAAGCCGGTCCTTGACCAGGCTCGGGCTTCGGAAAGGCTGGCATTCAAGCGTTCGACGGCGGGCTCTGAGCTTGGCTTCGCCTCAAGCGCAGTTCCCCTCCCCCTTGCGGGGAGGGGTCAGGGGTGGGGGTGCGAGCTGGATGCTGGACGTCGGCCCGCGAAAGGACTGAAGCTGCCGATATCGAGCTGACACCCCCATCCCCGACCCTTCCCCGCAAGGGGGAAGGGAGTTGGCGCTGCGCCTCTTGACCGCGATTCATCCGCGTGGGCTGCTGTGACCGCGACGCCGACGGGCGCCGGGTCTTTGACATCGTTGATCGTTGAAAAGCTGGGCCGCCAAGGCGCGCCGAGGGCGGGCAGCCACCGTAGTTTGCGGATCGTTTGCGGTACGGGTCGCAGAAAATCTCGCGTGTCAGGCCGTCGCGGGGGGCGTATCCAGCCGCGTCCTTTCAGCGCCCGATGCCAGCTATCGCCGGCGCGCCCCCACACATTCGATGAGGTGACCCATGCGCTATCGCCAGCTCGGCCGTTCCGGCCTGTTCGTTTCCGAGATCTGCCTCGGCGCCATGAC
>Ga0209415_10012552_pt1 | contig 14103 bp, 6 predicted proteins | sample PeaSoiSIISIP2007_FD_187696 | JGI IMG/M metagenome (GOLD analysis project Ga0209415, IMG submission 187696) | Peat soil microbial communities from Weissenstadt, Germany - SII-SIP-2007 (SPAdes) (version 2) | ecosystem: Environmental > Terrestrial > Soil > Wetlands > Peat | place: Germany... | reverse complement strand
GAGTCGAGCTCTTTCCATCCCCCATCCCTCTGAGGCAGTGAACGCCTGGACTGAGCGTGGATCTTGTCTAATCGATGTCTCCATCCCGAATGGTTGAGAATCGACTCGTAGCTTGCATTAATAAAATTGCCGTGTCTACGTTCCGCCACCGATGACTTGTAGACGACCACGGGCATATCTCCGTAGCTCGTGGCATGGGGAAGTCCGAATGCGGAGGCATAGGCCGCATTTCGCAAACTCAACTCACGACGCAACAACGCTGCATAACCCGTGTGCATTGATCCGATTGCCATCGCAATGGGGGGACACGCTTTTTACCTTCATCCACGCTGATGAGTGTAGCTTATTCGCTTTATATTCGCTACATGAGAATCTGCCTATCGATCAGCAACTCCCGGAATTTACACAGCGGGCTCATGGACTCGATCCATCTGTTTTCGAGTGATTTCGTAGTACTCTCTGAGCCATGCGCATCCTTGCTGCCCTCCGCCTTTCACTCATGATTGCGTTCTATCTGCTAGTAAAGCCCGTCAGCACTGCGCAATACAATCCTGCACCGGTCCCGACTGTGATCACGCACGCGACTGTCATCAATCCGGGTACGTCATCGGTTCACAGAAATCGGACGGTTGTTATCACCGGCAATCACATCACCTCTGTTTCTGATACGGAAAAATTCCAGTTACCCAAGAACGCGCGGGTCATCGATGCCACTGGTCAATACCTTATTCCCGGGCTTTGGGACATGCATGTGCACTCCGCTTTCGGCGATTGGTTTCCCGGTGGACGCGATATTATCCTGCCGCTTTTCATCGCCAACGGTGTCACCGGTGTGCGCGACATGGGAGGAGACGTTCCGGTTCTCCTGGAGTGGCGCAAAGAGATCACGTCCGGCCAAATCATCGGCCCGCGCATGGTCATCTCCGGCCCCATGCTGGACGGGTATCTGCCGAACGGTAAACTGCGCTTCCCTAGTTCTGTCGCTATTAGCACTCCGGCCAGTGCGGTTGCTGCTGTGGACTCGCTCAAAGCGCAAGGCGTGGACTTCATCAAAGTCCAGTCCGTCATTTCGCACGATGCCTATCTTGCCGCTGCCGTGGAAGCCCACAAACAAGGCTTGCCCATCGTAGGCCATGTGCCTGATAAAGTTCGCATTCACGAAGTTGTCGAAGCGGGGCAGAAGAGTATCGAGCATCTGATGGGTATTTTCGAAGGCTGTTCCACTGAAGAGGACAGATTCATCAAGGGCGAAGGCAGCCTGAAACTGCTGCTCACCACACAGGACCAGCAAAGATGCGACTCGCTCATCAAGCTGCTCGCGCAGAACCAGACATGGCAGGTACCCACGCTGGCCTGGCAACGTGGCGGAACATTTCTTGACCAACGCGACCTGAAGCACGATCCACTCGACAAGTACGTTCCCGCCTACTGGCGCGATGTAACCTGGCGCCGCTTCACTGATGAAATGATGCCCGACCTTCTACGCGATCCGCTGGCGCTGCGCCAGGAATACTTCGCGCATAATCTGCAAATAGTCGGCGCGCTACACCATGCCGGAGTGCCTTTCATGGCCGGAACGGACACTGCCCCAGGCGTTTACATCATGCCAGGCTTCAGCTTGCACGATGAACTCGCTAATTTTGTCGAGGCCGGTTTCACCCCCATGGAATCGCTCCAGACGGCGACCAGCAACCCGGCGAGATTTCTTGGGATGGAAGCCAGCCTTGGTTCAGTCGAACCCGGCAAGGTCGCCGATTTGGTGTTGCTGAGCGCAAACCCGCTCGAAGACATCCGGAATACTCGAAAAATCAGCATCGTTGTCGCGAACGGCCAGCTTTTTGATCGTGCGGCACTCGATCAGATCCTGATCCACGTCGAGGCCGCCGCGAAGCGGCAGCAGTGAGAGTACGACTTTGGGTTCAAATCCATGCCGCCAGGGCCTAACCGCAACGCTGGACCAACTCGCTGATTGCCTGACGAGGGCATGAATTTCTGAGCGCATACCCCGGCTGCTTGCACGACGCAGGATGTCCGAATCTGGTCAAAGCATCCCAAAATCGCGCAATGTCAGGCACTAGACAGCCTGGCGTATTTTGGAGTAACCCGATCACGGGAAAGAACTTAGTTTGATCACTACTGTGGATTTCTAATTGCATTCCTATCTTCGACACCGTTCGCTGAGATGACGCGAAACGAATGCAAGGCTGGTGGCTGCTTCTATCGCTGGGGAGACTGACTTCCGGGAAGGCAGAGCAAAGTTATGTCATTCGTTCACGATCTGAGAGTTGCGGTCCGCTCACTCGCTCGAACCAAAGGGCTTGCGATCACGGTGGTGTTGACCCTGGCGCTGGGCATCGGCGCCAATGCCGCCATCTTCACCCTGGTGCGCGGCGTGCTCCTCAAGCCGCTCGTCAACCGCGACGAGGACCGGCTGATCTACATCCGCCAGAGCGCACCGGGCGTCGGCGACGAAAACGCAAGGTTCTCCGTGCCCGAAATCCAGGACTTGCGCGCCAGCGTAAAAACCCTGAGCGCGTTCGGCGATTTCTCGGCCATCGGTTTCACCATGATCGGCCTGGGTGAGCCTCGCGAAGTTCAAGCCGGCGTTGTCGGCGGCACCTACTTCGACGTCATGGGCCTGCACCCTGTCCTGGGTCGTCTCATTGGACCTCAAGACGACGGTCCCAATGCTGCCGGAGCCGTCGTTCTCACCTATCGTTTCTGGTCGACCACGTTTAAGAAAGATCCTTCCGTCATCGGCAAAACCGTTCGCTTGGGTAGTTTCGGCGATCGGTCTGCGACTATCATTGGCGTCCTCGAACCCTGCGTCCCTTATCCGCAGGATACCGAAATCATCGCTAACGTCGTGACCAGCCCGCACCACCTCTCTGCCACCATGGTCACTGGCCGCGTCCATCACATGACGGAGCTCTTTGGCCGTCTCGCTCCCGGGGTCACGCTCGATCAAGCTCGCGCCGAGTTGCGCTCCGTCTACGGGGCCATGATCAAGGAACATCCCGAAGCATATTCGCCCAAAGCGGACTTTCAGATCAGTGCCAAGCTGCTGCGCGACCAGATCACCTCGGGCGCCCGGACCGTGCTGCTGGTGCTCCTGGCAGCGTCAGCGCTGGTCTTCATCGTCGCGTGTTCCAACGTCGCCAACCTGATTCTCACCCGCACGGTTCGCCGCGAAGGCGAGTTGGCGATCCGTGCGGCGCTGGGCGCAAGCACGGGCGCGCTGCGCCGCATGCTGCTGGCCGAAAGCCTTCTGCTCTGCGGCGCGGGCGCCGCGCTCGGTGTACTGAGCGCGCAGCCGATGGTGGCCATCCTGGCCCGCTATGCCTCGCGCTTCTCGGTCCGCGCGCTCGATTTGACGGTCGATTCCAGCCTGCTCTGGGTGGGCGCGGCGCTGGCCTTCGTCGCCGCCGTGATTTTGGCATTTGTCCCGCACCTGCCGGCGGCCGATACCTCCAGCGGCCTCAGCCTGTCGAGCGGCAGCGTACGGATCACGGGCAACACGAGCCGTCGCCAGCGGATCTTCGCGGTGACCCAAATCGCTGCATCCTTCGTGCTGCTGGCCGGCGCAGGCATGTTGATCACTACCCTGATCGCACTCCAAACCACGCAGACGGGTCTCGACATGCACCACGTCCTCGCCATCAACGTTCCCGCTATGACCGAGGGAAAAACGCCGCAGCAGGTGGTCGATTTCTACAAGGAATCAATTCGTCGCATTGATGCACTGCCTGGCGTGAAGAAGACCGCGTTCGGCATTGTGGTTCCCTGGCGCGATGCCGACGCCGCGGTCGGCCTGGAATTTTCCGCCGACGGTCATGTTCATGCCCCCGGCGAAGAGGATCCTCGCGCCCAGTTGCGCGTTATCTCGCCCGGATTCTTTGCCGCGCTCGGCGTTCCCATCGTAGCCGGCCGGGATTTCAACGATCTCGACCGTCAAGATAAAGAACCAGTCGCTATCATCAGCGAAACGCTCGCACAACGCATGTTCCCCAATCAGGATGCCGTCAATCGGCATGTCTATTGGACGGATCCAGTCCTGAAATTCATCCCTGGGATTGTCCCTAAGCCGCAGCGCATCATCGGCGTCGCCGCCGATATTGACGACCAACATGTCGTTCCTGAGCCATCCGTCACTATCTATAGCACCTTTGAACAGGGGCTGATCTTTGGCGGCCGCCTTTTCATCCACACCGATGCAAATCCTTATTCGCTAGTCACGCCGGTCACGGGCGTGATTCGCAACATGTCCGCCGAGCAACCCATTGAGCGCGCAGCCACGCTCGCAGACGTCCGCGCGGAGGTGCTCACGCCGGACCGTTTGAACTCGCTGGTATTCGGCGTGTTCGCCGCTGTCGCGCTAGCGATTGCGTTAGTTGGCGTCGCAGGTGTGCTGGCGTTTTCGGTCAGCGCCCGGACGCGCGAATTCGGCATCCGGCTCGCGCTTGGATCGCAGCCGCGCCATCTCCTGAGAGGTGTCATCACAGAAGGCGCAGTAATGGCTGCGTCGGGTGTCCTCGCAGGCGCGGCATTCGGGTTCGTGGCGGCACGTTTGGCGCGCAGCTATTTCATTGAGTTGAAGATGCCGGGCGCCTTGCCCGTAATCCTCTCGGCGTTCGTGCTGCTGGCGGCCGCGGTCGTCGCGTCCTCGCTGCCGGCCGCCCGTGCTGCGCGCATCGACGTCATGCAGGCTCTTCGCGCCGAATGAAATGCACAGTAGGATCCACCATCACTGCAGTACAGATATCCAGCCAATACAGATGATCCAAACCCGCCCAGGTGATATAGACTCCTTAGCTGTGTAAAACCGGTCGCAGCTACGTCTCCGCGCCGGTAGTGGAGCGTGTTTCATGAATCGGCTTTGGGCAGAACGACGCAAAAGCCTGAGTGCGCTAGCCCCGTTTGCTATCGGCTACTCAGGGCTTGGGCTCTCGGATTGAATGAAGTTAGAAATGAACCTGGAAGCAGTTCAGGGTTCAAAGATTCCCGAGTTCAAAGACTCTTGTTCAGCAAATGTGAGGTCTGATCGGATGGCATCTACTTTCTTTCGATCTGTTCGCTCTCTCCAGGCCGACAATTCCCAGCGTTCTTACCTGGGCCTCGCTCTCGCAGCCTCTTTGTTAGCGGCGTGGATGGTTTGGTTCTTTCTGGCGCGAGTGTCGGTCTATGCGGTCACGAATAAAGCCGAGTTGGAGGTAGATCGGGCGGCGCATCCAGTGGAATCCGCAGTCAGCGGCCGAGTCGTGGCTACTCATCTGGTGCTCGATCAGGATGTAAAGGCTGGTGATGTTCTAGTGGAACTCGACTCCGGGGCTCAGCATTTTCAGCTCAGTGAAGAGAAGACCCAGCTCGCTGGCGCAAGTCCGCAAATCCGTTCACGCGAAGAAGAAATCGCCTCGGAAGAGCAAGCCCTTGAGCAGGATCAGCAAGCGGCAAAGGATGCCCTCGAGGAAGCGCGCGCGCACTCCCGCGAGGCAGAAGCAGCCGCCGCGTTTGCGCAGGCGGAATCGGAGCGGCTGCGCAAAATGTACAACGCCGGCGTGATTGCCGAGTTGGAGCTGAACCGGAGCGTAGCCGATGCCCAGCAGCGCCGGGCAGCAGCCGACAGCCTGCATTACGCGGTCGTGCGCTTGGAAGGAGAGCAACGCGCACGCACCAACGAGCGAAAAGCCCACATCGAGCAACTCACCAGCGAACTGAATAAGCTGCGCGGCGAGCAGGCGACGGCTGGCGTAACCATTCAGCGGTTGCAAGAAGAGGTAGATCGCCGGCAGATACGCGCCCCGGTTGACGGAACATTAGGCGAAGTGGCGCCGTTGCGCATCGGAGCCGTCGTTCATGAAGGCGACAAGCTTGGGGTAGTCGTACCGGCGGGAAATTTGCGGGTGGTGGCCAACTTTGATCCGCCGGCAGCTTTGGGCCGCATTCGGCCCGGCCAGCACGCACGTCTGCGGCTGGAAGGTTTTCCCTGGGCGCAGTATGGAAGCGTCACTGCTACCATCACCAACGTCGCCAGCGAAATCCGCGATGGCAGCATCCGCGTTGAACTGGCACTCGATTCCCATTCAGATTCTCGAATTCCCCTCCAACATGGTCTTCCTGGCTCGGTTGAAGTCGAGATTGAAACCATCTCGCCGGCAAATCTCGTTCTACGCACGGCAGGAAGTTTGCTGGCTAGAAGCAATCTCGGAAACTTGAGCGCGGTGACAGCGCAATGAATCTGAGCCGGCGGCGCATATTCGTTCCGGAAGTGGTGCAGACCTCCGTAATGGATTGCGGGCCGGCGTCGCTGAAGTGTCTAGCCGAGGGCTTCGGCATACCCGTCAGCTACGGCCGCTTGCGCGAAGCCTGCCAGACCGACGTCGACGGCACTTCCATCGACACCATGGAAGAAGTCGCGATACAGCTTGGACTGGACGCCGAACAAATCATGGTCCCAGCGGATTTTGCGCTGCTGCCAGAAGCCAATCTCTTGCCCGCGATAGCCGTCGTCCTGCGTGCCAACAGGACGACGCATTTCGTCGTTGCCTGGCGGAGCCACGGCGGTCTCGTGCAAGTCATGGATCCTGCCATTGGCCGCCAATATCAACCTAAAGCGCAGTTTGTTTCCACTCTCTATATCCACACGCTTCCGGTTTCCGCGAAAGGTTGGAGGGAGTGGGCGGAGTCGGAGAAATTCACGTTCCCGCTTCGGCGGAAGCTGGACGACTTAGGTATTTCGCACAAGGCCGCCAAAAGATTTCTCGAATCGGCGCTCAACGTTCCCGGCTGGCGAGGTTTAGCAGTTCTGGAAGCCGGCACGCGCAGCCTTGGCGCAATTGTCCGATCCGGAGGACTACGCCGGGGAGCGGAGGCTGAGCGGGTGCTGCAACGGCTCATCGAACAAGCCAGCCGAGACTCGAAAGAAGGACAAGGCGTAATCCCCTCCAATTATTGGTCCGCGTGGTCAGCCCCGCCTGAAGACGGTGAAGAGCAAGTCTTCTTTAGGGGCGCGGTGCTGGTGCATGTCAAGGGACGCCGCTCCGAATCCGCCGCCACGGAAACTGGAAAGCTTCCGCCTGAGGTGGCCGCCGCACTTCAGGAGAAATCGAGTCGACCCGGCGTTGACCTACTGCGAATGCTGAAGGCGGATGGATTGCTCGCGCCTGCAGCCGTAGTAACCGCCCTTGGCCTCGCAACCCTCGGAGTATTAGTTGAGGCGATTCTGTTTCGCAGCTTGCTGGACATGCCGCGCTACTTCGGATTATCGGGACAGCGCCTGGGTGTGATGACAGCCTTACTGGTTTTTCTGACGGCCCTTATGCTACTCGAGTTGCCGATCGCATCCGGCATCCTGCGCATCGGAAGGCATCTCGAGGCCCGCTTACGCACTACCTTCCTGGAAAAAATTCCCAAGCTCGGGGACCGATACTTTCACAGCCGCCTGACTTCTGATATGGCGGAACGCAGTCATAGCACCCACCGTATCCGCCTGTTGCCGGGACTGGGAGGTCAACTTCTCCGTTCCGTGTTCGAACTCGTAGTCACGGTTGCGGGAATCATCTGGCTGGATAAGTCGCTGGCTGTGCCGGCCCTTATCGCCGCTTCGCTCGCGGTCGCCCTGCCGCTGATGGTGCAGCCCATGCTCACCGAACGTGACCTGCGAGTGCGTAACCACACCGGAGCCCTGAGTCGCTTCTATCTCGACGCACTACTAGGCCTTGTTCCTGTGCTCACTCATCGAGCCGAGCGCGCATTGCGCCGGGAACATGAGAGCTTGCTGGTGGAATGGGCGCGCGCATCATTTACGTTGCAACGTCTGGTGGTGTGGGTCGAAGCTCTGCAGGGGCTGACAGGTTTTGGCTTGGCCGCATGGCTGATGCTCAGCCACATCAGTCGCGCGGGCGAGACCGGAGGCGCGCTGCTGCTCGTATATTGGGCGCTCAATCTGCCAGGGCTGGGAGAGGAAATCGCACAGGTCGCGCGCCAATATCCCTCCTATCGCAACGTAACCCTGCGCTTGCTGGAACCCATCGGCGCCCTCGAAGATAAAACCGCTGCGCCCGAGTCCGTGAGCACCATATCTACTGTCTCGAGTGAACTTGAATCCGCAAACTTATCCAGCGGAGTAGCTATCGACTTAGCAAACGTAAGCGTGCACGCCGCGGGACACACCATTTTGGAAGAAATCAACCTGAAGATTGCTCCAGGTGACCACGTAGCCATCGTCGGAGCGTCGGGCGCGGGCAAGTCCAGCCTGCTGGGCCTGCTTCTGGGATGGTATCGCCCGGCTGAGGGCAGCCTCCTCGTGGATGGCACCGCACTTGAGGGCGTTCATCTGGACCACTTGCGCAAAGATACAGCGTGGATCGACCCGGCAGTGCAACTATGGAATCGCTCTCTGTTTTTCAACCTCTGCTACGGCAATCCGGAGGGTGTGCCCACAGCGAACCTCTTGGAGCAATCCGAACTTCGCCAGCTCCTTGAAAAACTGCCCGATGGATTGCAGACCGAACTCGGAGAAAGCGGTGGCCTGGTTTCTGGCGGAGAAGGCCAGCGCGTTCGATTCGGCCGTGCCCTGATGAGACACGGGGTGCGCCTCGCTCTACTCGACGAACCCTTTCGAGGACTTGATCGCTATCAGAGACGCGAGTTGCTGGCGCGTGCTCGCCGTCACTGGGAGGGCACTACATTACTCTGTGTTACACACGACGTAGGCGAGACCCTGGGATTTTCTCGCGCCCTTGTCGTAGAAAACGGCCGGATCGTCGAAGACGGCAACCCCGCAGACCTTGCTCGACAGACAGATTCTCGTTATCGAGCACTCCTGGAAGCCGAAGAGAGTGTACGCGAAGGATCGTGGTCGAGCGGCCACTGGCGCCACCTGCGGCTGGAAGATGGCCGCCTGATCGAAAAGTTACAACGGGCATCGGTATGAAAAGTATCAAAGACCATCTGCCCCCACTTTTCTGGTCGTTGTCGCAGCTCGGCTCTGGCCTCGAAGCTCTCGCGCGCAGAACCGAGCTAAATCCATCCGCTGTGCAGGTTCCACATCCTCCAGGTTCGCTTGCTTCTTTGGACAGTACGGCCGCGAGCCGCGATGCGCTGAACCAGTGGATCGAGTCGGCGGCCACTTGGTTAGGTCTCGAAGCGGAGCCCTCGGCGGTGCCGTATGAAGGATTGGAGCGGCTGATACAAAACGCTGGGCCAGCAGTGCTGCAAGTGCCGGGCAACGGCGCTCCCAGATTTCTTTTTCTTCTGCCGCGAAACCGTGGACGCGTATCGGTACTCGCCCCCGATCTACGTACGGTGCCACTCCAGTTAGAGACCGTGCGCACTCTGCTCTGTCATACGCTCGAGGAGACAGTGACCCCAGAAGTTGACAGGCTGCTCGACGAAGCCGCCATCCCCGAAACACGCCGCCGCGCGGCCAGAGCAGCACTCTTGCTCGAACGCCTAAGGAACAAGGAGGTTGGCGGATGCTGGGTGCTTCGTCAGTCACCAGGCGCCGGCTTCTGGAGCCAGGCTAAGCGAGTCCATCTGCCGAGACGTTTAGCCACGCTACTGGTAGCCCACGCAGCCGAGTACTTCCTTCTGATTGTCTCCTGGTGGCTCATCGGCCGTGCCGCTCTCTCCGGACATTTGGACCATGCCTGGCTGATCGCGTGGGCGCTCATTCTGCTCACCCTGGTTCCTTTCCGCGTTCTCAGCACATGGTTGCAGGGCGTTCTGGCCATCAACGGAGGAATTATTTTCAAACAGCGCCTCCTCTTCGGAGCCCTTCGTCTGAAGCCCGAGGAAATTCGGCACAAGGGCGTAGGCCAGTTCCTGGGCGAGGTAATGGAATCGGAAGCAGTCGAATCGCTGGCTCTGAGTGTCGGTTTTCAAGGCTTGACCGCAGCCATCGAGCTGATCGCTGCCGCATTCGTTCTCACGCAAGGCGTGGCTCGCGGGCTCGAGCTGATTTTATTGCCGGCGTGGCTCGCCCTTACGCTCCTCATGGGAGCACGATATTTCCGGCAACGGCAGCGTTGGACGGAATTACGGCTGTCGATGACCAACGATCTCACCGAGAGAATGATCGGCCACCGTACTCGACTCGCGCAGGAAGCCCGCGATCACTGGCACGATGGTGAAGATGAAGAATTGGAGCGCTACCTCGAAATGTCAAAAAGGATGGACGGTGCGGCGGCCTTGCTGATGGCCATCGCACCACGTGGCTGGCTGCTTCTGGGCATGCTCGGTTTGACATGGGCGTTTGTCGCAACTCAGGGCCTGACCATCACACTCGCCATCTCTCTCGGCGGAATCCTGCTGGCCTATCGTGCGCTGAAACGGCTCTCCTTGGGCCTGATTTCCCTCGCCGACGCGCTAATTTCCTGGCAACAAGTCGCTCCATTATTTCAGGCAGCGGGGAGAGCGCAACTACAAGGCTCGCCCGCCATTGCTTTCACCCCCGCATCCCAAAACGACGAGGGCGGAGAAAACGCGGTGATGGAAGCTCATGATCTCGTTTTCCGCTACCAGGATCGAGGCGAGCCGGTGCTGAGAGGATGCAGCCTGACCGTTCGTCGAGGCGAACGGCTCCTGCTGGAAGGCGCGTCCGGTGGAGGCAAATCTACCCTGGCTTCGCTGCTGGTTGGTTTACGAGTGCCGCAGTCCGGCTTGCTTCTGCTGCACGGACTCGACCGGCAAACCTTGGGTGACCAAGGCTGGCGTCAACGAGTTGTCTCCGCACCCCAGTTCCACGAGAATCATGTGCTCAGCGAAACCTTCGCCTTCAATCTTCTAATGGGCCGCCGCTGGCCGCCACGCGAAGAAGACATGCGGGAAGCATCGGCGATCTGCAGTGAACTCGGCCTCGAGCCCCTGCTGAACAAAATGCCGGCAGGAATGCTGCAAATGGTGGGGGAGACCGGCTGGCAACTTTCACACGGCGAACGCAGCCGCGTTTACATAGCGCGGGCGTTGCTGCAGGGCGCAGAGGTAGTCATTTTCGACGAGAGTTTTGCCGCTCTCGATCCGGAAAACGTAAAGCTTGCCCTCGATTGCGTCCTGCGGCGGGCCAGCACTTTACTCGTGGTCGCGCATCCCTGAGGGGCGCCTGCCAACCTTTCGTTCGGAATACAGGACAAGAACTATTTGCGACTCAATCCGAGATCCTCCTAGTTTAGAATTGCACGCTCAAGAGGTTGACCCCATGGTTGGCAAGACACTTCGCTCCTATCGCATCGAGTCAAAGCTTGGTGCCGGAGGAATGGGCGTCGTCTACAAAGCCGTGGACTCCCGTCTCGACCGAACCGCTGCGATCAAAGTTCTGGGCGCCTCAGCCTTCAGTGCCGACCGCGAAAAGCGCTTTGTGCAGGAGGCGAAGGCCGCGTCCTCGCTGAATCACGCAAACATTGTCACCATCTACGATATCGACACTCAGGAGATCGATGGTAAGCCGGTTCACTACATCGCCATGGAGTACGTGGCCGGCGAAACCCTGGATCACCTGATCGGCCGCAAAGGTTTTGGCATTCGTACCGCGCTGAAGTACGCATCGCAGATCGCCGACGCGCTCGCCGCTGCTCACGCCGCCGGAATCGTCCATCGAGATCTGAAACCCTCGAACGTAATGGTAACGTCGCAAGGAGTGGTCAAGGTTCTTGACTTCGGCCTAGCCAAGCTGAACAACGAAGACCAAGCCGACGCCTTCGCGGAAACCGTCCACGGCGACGGTGCTTCTCTCACCGAAGAGGGGACCATCCTTGGCACGGTTGCTTACATGTCTCCGGAGCAGGCTGATGGCAAGAGAGTCGACGCCCGTTCCGACATCTTTTCCTTCGGCTCCGTGCTCTACGAAATGGTTACCGGACGCCGTGCCTTCGCTGGCGGATCGAAACTGTCCTCCCTCTCGGCCGTTCTGCATACCGAACCGCTGCCTCCCTCGCAGACAGTCCCCGATATTCCGCCGGAACTGGACCGGATCATCACCCGCTGTCTGAAAAAAGATCCCGCGCGCCGCTGGCAGAGCATGGCCGACGTGAAAGTCGCGTTAGACGAGTTGCGCGACGAGATGGAATCAAGCAGCATCGATCTCAGGCGACCAATGAGTGCCAGCAGCCGGGCCGCACTCCCCGCCAAACGCTGGCTCATCTTCGGCGCCCTGACACTGCTGCTCATCGGCCTTGCTGCAGGTGCGTATTCGGCGCGCAAATACTTACGCTCTGCGCCACTCACCTTCCAGCGGCTGACGTTTCGCAGAGGCGACGTGACCGCGGCGAGGTTTGGTACCGGCGACTCGATTGTTTACAGTGCTGCGTGGGACGGCACCCCGTCCACGTTGTTTTCTACCCAGCCGGGCAATCGTGAAGCCAGATCCTTGGGCCTTCCCACGGGAAGGATTCTGGCAATCTCCCGCGCCGGCGAAATGGCGATCCTGCTCGGCGCCGAGGATGTAGGCACACTTGCGCGCGCCCCTTTCGGTGGAGGTACCCCGCGCGAAATGCTGGAAAATGTCAGCGCTGCCGACTGGGGCCCGAGCGGCGACACTCTCGCCGTGGTCCGAACCATCGGGGGAAAACATCGCCTCGAATATCCCATCGGGACCGTGCTCTACGAAAACGATGTACGCCCGCCGATTGCACCACGAGTGTCCGCTGACGGCAAGCTTGTCGCCTTTTTCGATTACGATGCCGAGGTTGGAGATTACTCTCTGTGCGTGGTTGGCCCTAACCAGCCGAAGCGCGTGCTCTCCCGGGGATGGCGCGCGATCGGTGCGCTGGACTGGTCTCCCCAGGGAGATGAGATCTGGTTCTCTGCCGGCCAGCCGGGCAGCGATCCCGCCCTTTACGCGGTCGACTTTTCGGGCAAGCAGCGATTTCTCACCCAGGCTCCGGGTTGGATCGTGATGGAAGATGCAGCTTCCGATGGCCGTGTGCTGCTCAGCGTGGTCAACTCACGACTCGGCATCCGCTATGTTGACTTCGACAATTCCACCGAACGCGATCTGGCATGGCTGGACGCTTCTTTGCTCTACGAGCTCTCCAGCGACGCCAAGAGCCTGCTTTTTGTCGAACTCTCCAACGGCCAAGGCCGCAACGCAGCGATATATATAAGGAAGACCGATGGCTCTCCCGCGGTGCGACTCGGATATGGCAATCGGCCCTCACTCTCACCTGACGGGAAATGGGTGGTATGCATCCGTCATGAGCCGCAGCGCTCCCGCTTAATGCTGCTCCCCACTGGCCCGGGCGAATCGCGTTTTCTGAAAGTTGATGGCGTCCACTTCGAATCGCTCGGCTGGTTCCCTGACAGCCAGCGGGTTGTATTCACCGGAAATGAGTCGGGCCATCCCGTTCGGACTTGGACATACGACCTGGATTCTGACAAAGCCACACCATTGACCGCCGAAGGAACTCGGGGAACTCAAGTCTCACCCGACGGCCAGTGGTTCGTGCTCGCTGATCCCCATAAACTGTCCCTTGCGCCGGTCGGGGGTGGGGCACCCCACATCATTAGTCCCCTGCAGAATGGCGAGTCGGTGGTGCGCTGGAGCGCCGACGGACGCCAACTTTTCCTGCAACAGCCGGAAGGCGAAACCATCAAGATCAGCCGGCTCGACGTCGCCACCGGACACAAAGAACTGTGGCAAGCCCTGAAAGTTCCCGAACCCGGCGCTGAATTTATCGGAGCCCTCGCGCTCTCCGCCGATGGAAAGGCATGCGCCTTCTCATTCCAGCACGACCTCGCCAACCTCTATTTAGTAAACGGCCTGAAGTGAACGCACGCGTCAAAGAGCCACTCTTTAGTGCTGTCGTCCTGAGGCAGCGGAGTCGCTCGCTCGCGAGCGACTCCCAACGAAGGATCTCTGCACTTCCTGACGACGAAGCACCCCCCTCCCCCCTGTGCTTGCACAAAATCTAGAAAACAAGGGATTTATTTTGTCACTATATGCTAAATCTTTGAGTTTACAGGAGTTACACGCAAAATCTAGAGAACACAGGAGTTACGCCCGGAGCAATGTCCCGATTTGGGAAAGCGCAGTCATTCTGGGAGCGGGCTTTAGAAGCCGCGCCCTCGCCGGGGTCAGATTGTCAAAGAGCGCTCATTACCGAAAGATAA
>Ga0209415_10012550_pt1 | contig 14104 bp, 10 predicted proteins | sample PeaSoiSIISIP2007_FD_187696 | JGI IMG/M metagenome (GOLD analysis project Ga0209415, IMG submission 187696) | Peat soil microbial communities from Weissenstadt, Germany - SII-SIP-2007 (SPAdes) (version 2) | ecosystem: Environmental > Terrestrial > Soil > Wetlands > Peat | place: Germany... | reverse complement strand
CGATGAGGTCCGCCTCGGCCTGCTCGCGCTCGGCCAGGTCGAGGCGACCGGCCTTCGTGTAGGCCTCCACCGACTCGCGGCGCATCCTGACCTCGCGGGCCAGGACGGCAAGCTGCTCGTCGTCGGTGAGCGGCCGTCGGGCGGCCTTCCCGGCGTTGTACAGGGCCGCCGCCACCATGCGCAGCGCGTCAAGGCGCGTAGCGTCACGCTGACGCATCGCGTCCGTGATCGAGGCCTGGATCTGCTCCTGGAGGGTCACCGTGGGGGCTCCTGGGGGAGCCACGCACGCCCGCTGGGGGCGGCGAGGCCTTTAGCCCTGGCGAGCGGCCTTCTTGCGCTTGGCTTCCTTGCGCTTGCGCTTCACGCTCGGCTTCTCGTAGTGCTCGCGGCGGCGTGCCTCAGCGAGGATGCCGCTCTGCTGGATCTTCTTGTTGAAGCGGCGCAGGGCGCTCTCGAAGGTTTCATTCTCGCCGACTCGGACTTCGGCCAATGACGGTTCACCTCCCGCCGGCGTGTCCTGGCCCAGTCAGCTGACGGCCCGCTGCCGGAAGTCGGGCTCGTGACGACGTTCGGGACATCCCGGTGGGATGCCCGGCGTCAGGGCCTGCGGAGTGTAGCCGCGGGTGCGAGGACGGTCAATCAGCCACGCGCATCGCCCGCCGGAGCCGCCTGGTGCGGGGCGGTCCTCAGCGCTTCCCGTCGCGGTTGGCCGCCAGGTGCGCCTTCCACTCGTCGGGCTGGCGCGGGTCCGTACCGACGCTGCCTTCCCAGCCGCAGATGCAGGTGACGTGGAGCTCGCGGTGGCGGTACTCGGCGATGACGTGCTTGGGCGGCTCGAGGGCGGGCTTGGTGAGGCGGGCGGGGTTCAACGATGGGCTCCTGTGGCCTGGCCGCGGACTCGCCTGCGGCCAGCCGGAGGGTCGGCCGCACCACCGGATGACGGTCCAGGGCGAGCTAAGATGGTACCACGGCGCCCACGCGGGGGCTCAGGGACAGGGCTGGCCGAGCCCCCCTGCCGTGGCGTCGGACACGACGCCCGGCCCGCCCACGACGATGATGGACTGGGGGTCCAGCGCACACACAGCGCCACGCACGACGGCCGGCAACGCCCCGGCGGCCGGCGCGAGCAGGAGCACGGTCTGCTGGAGGGCGACCACCGGCGCCACCGACAGCCCGTCCGCGAACCCGGCACCCGAGGCGACGTAGATGACGGCGGGATTCGCGCTGGGGGGCGGGTACTGCAGCGCGACATCGGCGGCCGTGGCGTACCGGTCCGCGCCCGAGACCCGCGTCGGAGCGGTCGTGCTGTACGCGCTGAGGGCCTGGAACACCGCTTCGCTCACCGCGCCGGGGCCGCCGACCACGACGATCTGCGCCGGTTGCAGGTGCTGGAGGGCAGCCACGACCTCCGCCGGGATGGAGGTCCCGGGCACGAGGAGGACCGGCCAGCCGTTACGTCCGGCGATCGAGGCGGCCGCCAAGCCGTCCGGGTAGGCGATCCCGCTGGCGATGAAGACGCCGCCGACGCCCGCGCTGTAGAGGTGACCACGCGTCGGATCGGCGATGGCGGCCGAGGTGTCGTAGCGATCCACGCCGCCCAGGCGGGTCAGCCTGCTGGCGTCACCGGCCAGATACGTCGTCACGAGGTGCGTGGCGACCGACGCCGGGATCGCGCCAACGCCGCCGACCAGGGTGATGTGGTTCGGCGAGAGCGCCGCCAGCCGGCTGGCGATCGACGCCGGCAGCGGCCAGGTCGGGGGCACCAGCAGCAGCGGCGTGTGGTCGCGTCCGGCCAGCGGGGCGGCCGAGAGCGCATCCGCGAAACCGGCTCCGGACGCGAGGTACACCGTGCCGTTGGTGGCATAGCCGCCCAGGGCCGCGACGGCGGCGGACGTCGCATACCGGTCACTGCCCGACACGCGGGTCGTGTCGGAGACGATGTGATAGACGCCGCCGTTGATGTCCTCCAGGTACAGTTCACCCGATGCGTCCTCGCCGAAGCCCGTGAGCGTCAGGCCGGACTGCAGGAGGACCTCCGGGGTCGCCGGGCTGGTGGCGGTGGCCGCCACGTCCCAGATCGTGCCCGAGCACAGGTCGCCGAAGAGGTAGCGGCCGACCAGGTCGGGGAACTCGCTGCCGCGGTACACGTACCCGCCGATGATCGCGCAGCCGTGGCTGTGGTCGTACGCCAGCAGCGGGGCCTGGGCGCCGGCCGGGGCGCCGCAGGAGTGGAAGTTCTCGACGTGGAAGCCCTCGTAGTAGGGCCAGCCGAAGTTCAGGCCGGTGCCCGGGCTGGCGTCGGCGACCCGGTCGACCTCCTCGTAGGTGTTCTGGCCGACGTCGGCGATCCACAGGTCGCCGGTCGCGGGATCGAAGCTCCACCGCCACGGGTTGCGCAGGCCGCGGGCCCAGACCTCCTTCGCCCCGCCCGAGCCACTGGCGAAGGGGTTGTCGGCCGGGATGCCATAGGCCTTGCCCGGCAGTGGCGACGCGCTGTGGACATCGATCCGCAGGAGCTTGCCCAGGAGCACGGACGTGTTCTGGGCGTTGCCGCAGCCGCCGCCCGGATCGTCGGACCCGCCGCCGTCGCCCGTCCCGATGTACAGATCGCCGTCAGGACCGAAGTTGAGCATCCCGCCGTTGTGGTTCTGGTTGACCGGATGGGGGATATCGATGATCGGCGTGGCCGTCGTGCCGGCCGTGTCGGCCGTCGCGGTGGCGGTCGTGAAGGACGACACCTGGAGGCTGCCGTCCGTCCGCGTGTACGACACGTAGAACGTGTGGTTGGCGGCGAAGGCGGGATCGAAGACCAGGCCGAGGAGGCCTTCCTCTTCACCCGAGTCGTTGAAGGCGGCGCCGCTCACGGCGCTCATCGAAAGGAAGGGCGTGCTCTCCTCGACCCCCCCGTCGATGACCCGGATCGTGCCACCGCGCTCGACCACGAACAGGCGGCCGCTCGACCCGTCGTTCGTGACCAGGACGGGCTCGCCGTAGGTCCCCGAACCGGCCACCGGCACGAGGGAGAGGATGGGCTTGCCCGGCGGCCCGGCGACCGCCTCGACGGCGCCCGGGTGGCCCAGCGACGAGGCACCCAGGCCGGCCAGCAGCAGGGCCCCGGCCGCGCTCACGGCGACCGCGCGGCGCAGGACGAGGGAGGCGGCGAGGTGCGGCATGCCAACTCCGGGGAGAGCTCCGGGCAACCCGCCCGGGGTCGCGGCGGACCGTACCACGCTCGCGGGATCCGTGACCTCGCAGATGGTCCCCTCGCCCGTCGGACCCTCGGTGCGCAACAGCACCAGGTTGAGAACCCTTAAGTACCGCCCGTCGGCGTGGGGTGGTAGGGTGCGCCGGTCATCATCGACTGGGCCGGGGCCGCACGCTCCGGCGTCATCACCGTCGGGGAGTTCGGGCATGTCCGCGCGCCGCTCGCCGTTCCGCCACCGCCTCGGCGCTGTCGCCTCCACCCTGGCCGTCACCGCCGCCATGCTGGCCGGCGTCGCGAGCCCGGCGGCCGCACCCGTCGCCGCCGCGGCGCCTCCCGCCGCTCCGTCCCCCGGCCTGTTCGCCACCAGTACCGCCTCCACCGGGCCGCGCACCGTCAAGCCCGATGCCACCCCCACCCTGCCGGCGGGCTTCGTGGACTCCACGGTCTTCACCGGCCTCACCGAGCCGACCAAGGTCCGCGTCGCGTCCGACGGGCGGGTCTTCGTGGCCGAGAAGAGCGGCCTCATCCTCGAGTTCCAGAGCCTCTCCGACCAGAACCCGCCGACGGTCTGGGCGGATCTGAGCAGCGAGGTCGACGACTACTGGGACCGCGGCCTGCTGGGCTTCGACCTCTCGCCGAACTTCGTGACCGACCACACCTTCTACGTGCAGTACGCCTACGACCACAACCCCGTAGCCGACCTGCCCGGGAACCCCTATGGCGCGCCGTCGTCGTGGAACGATCAATGCCCCGCGCCCCCCGGCCCGACCACCGATGGCTGCACGATCCTGGGGCGCATCTCGCGCGTCACGGGCGTGCCGTCGGGCACCCCACTGGGTCCGGCCAACGAGACGACGCTTGTGCAGGGCTGGTGCCAGCAGTACCCCAGCCACTCCAACGACGACCTGTGGGTCGGTCCCGACGGCGACCTCTACTCCACCGCCGGCGACGGCGCCAGCTTCTCCGACTTCGACTACGGCCAGCTCGGCGGCAGCGCCGGCTCGCCCACCCCGGTGAACCCCTGCGGTGACCCGCCCGCGGGAGTCGGCACGGCCGACAGCATCCCCACGGCCGAAGGTGGGTCGCTGCGCGCGCAGAGCGTCCGTCGGGCGGAGGGTCCGGGGGCTGCCGTCCTGAACGGGGCGCTGTTGCGGATCAATCCCAGCACGGGCTACGGCGTCCCCGGAAATCCGTACTACACCGGCAACGGCAACAACAACCAGAGCCGCATCCTGGCCTTCGGCCTGCGTAACCCGTTCCGCTTCACCTTCCAGCCCGGGACCGGCACGATCTGGATCGGCGACGTGGGGGACGTGACCTGGGAGGAGATCGACCGCCTGGCGCTGCCCGCGACCGCCAGCAACGACGACTTCGGCTGGCCCTGCTACGAGGGGCCCGAGGTCCACCCCGGCTGGCCGAGCGGGCTCAACCTGTGCACGTCGCTGTCGAACGAGGTCGCCCCCTACTTCACCTACAACCACGAGGACTCGGTCGCCGCGGGCGACGGCTGCCTGACCGGCAGCTCGTCGATCAGCGGCATGACCTTCTACAGCGCCAGCACGTACCCCGCCAAGTACAAGGGCGCGCTCTTCTTCACCGACCACTCGCGTGACTGCATCTGGGCCATGCTGCCCGGTGCGGGCGGACAACCGGATCCCACCAAGATCGTGCCGTTCGCCGTGGGGAGCGTGGCACCCCCGTCATGCGTGACCTGCGCGGTCGACCTGGAGACCGATCCGGTCAGTGGCGACATCCTGTACGCCGACTTCGACGCCGGCCAGATCCACCGCATCTCCTACGGCGTGCCCATGGCCGTCGCCCACGCCGATGCCACCAGCGGCCCGGTCCCCCTCGTCGTGCACTTCGACGGCACCGACTCCACGACCTCGGCGCCGCCGCTGACCTACGCCTGGACGATCCCCGGCGGCTCGTGCGACAGCCTGACGAGCTCGACCCCCACCTGCACCTTCAGCACGGTCGGCTCGGACCACGTGACCCTCAAGGTGACGGACGCCAACGGCGTCTCCAACACGAGCGCCCCGATCACCATCACCCCCGGCGACAGCCCGCCGACGGCGGTCATCGACACCATCGATGGCGCGGCCCCGCCGGCCCAGCCCACCGTCGACGGCCAGGGCAACCCCCCGGCCGTGCGTCCGGGCGGCGTGCCGGCCTTCTTCTCGGTCGGTGACTCGATCACCTTCAGCGGTCACGCCACGGCGGCCGGTGGCGGCGCCCTGCCGACGAGCGACCTGACCTGGGACGTGCGCATCTATCACTGCCCGTCGAACTGCCACACCCACGACATCGAGACGTTGACGGGCACCTCCAGCGGGGGGTTCCCGGCGCCGGACCATGCCTACCCGTCGCTCATGTGGATCCAGCTCACGGCGACCGACTCGTACGGCCTAAGTGACTCGACGTCCGTCTACCTCTACCCCAAGACCTCGACCATCAGCTTCACCAGTTCCCCGTCGGGCGTGACGATCACGGCCGGCACCTTCACCGGCACCACGCCCTTCAGCGACACGTTCTTCCAGGGCGGCGCGGTGGGGCTCTCCGCGCCCGTGCTGCCCGTCGTGGGATCGGTGCAGTACGGCTTCGTCTCGTGGTCCGATGGCGGTGCGGCGACGCACGGCGTCACCGCACCGGCGTCCAACCCGACCTACTCGGTGCGGTACATCCCGGATTCCCGGCTGGCCGGGCCGGATCGCTACGGGACGTCGGCCGCGGCGGCGGCCCTCTACGCGGCGCCCCAGCCGCTGGTCTACGTGGCCTCCGGCGCCGACTTCCCCGATGCCGCCGCGGCCGCCGCCATCGCCGGCCAGCAGGGCGCCCCGCTCCTCCTCGTCCAGCCGACCGCCATCCCCACCGCCATCAGCACCCAGCTGACCCGTCTGGCCCCCGGCCGGATCGTCGTCCTGGGCGGCCCGGGCGCCATCTCCGCGGGCGTGCTCGGGCAACTCGGCGCGTTCACCACGCCGACGAAGGGCCAGGTGACGCGGGCCGCCGGTGCCGACCGGTATGCCACGGCCGTCGACCTGGCCGAGACCGCCTTCCCGGGGACCGTCGACACGGTCGTGGTGGCCAGCGGTCTGGGCTTCGCCGATGCCGTCTCGGCGGCGCCGCTGGCCGCCCTCGACCATGCGCCGGTGCTGTACGTCCAACCCAACGCGATCCCGACGTCGGTCCATGACGCCCTCGTCAACGTCCTGAAGCCGACCCACATCGTGATCGTGGGCGGCACCGCCGCCGTGTCGGCCGGGGTCGCCACCGCGCTCGGCGCCATCGCCGGCTCGACCCCCACACGCCTCGGTGGCGCCGACCGCTACGCGACGGCCGAACAGGTGGCCCTCCAGGTCGCGGATGGGTCCCACCCGTCGGCCGTCTACGTGGCGAGCGGGCTCGCCTTCCCCGATGCCCTCACCGGGGCCGCCCTGGCCGCCTCCCTGGGCGACCCGGTGCTGCTCGCCCAGCCGCTCCTGCCGCTGCCGGCCGGCACCTTCGCCGGCATGAGCACGATGCACCCGCAGGCGGTCATCGTGATGGGCGGCACCGGCGCCCTGTCCGACGCCGTGCTGGAGGCCCTCCCGGCCGCCAGCGCACCCTGAGCGCCGGGGGCGCACCCCCTTGACGGTCGCGCCGGGCGGTCCGATGCTGGCCGCCCATGGCCGAGGCCTTCCCCGATCCGACCGGCTACCGGTCGCTGGTCGACCTGGCCGACCGGGCCCTGGACCGCGCGGGGCCGGACGAGGTCTTCGCCTTCGTCGGTGACGACGGCGTGCTGGTGGCGTGGTCGGGAGCGGAGGTACGGCGGCGCTCCCGTGCGGCGGCGTGGCGACTCCGGGCCCTCGGCCTGGCGCCCGGCGACCGCCTGCTGGTGTGGAGCCCGCCGGGGCCCGAGGTGCCCGTCCTCTACCTGGGAGCGCTCCGGGCGGGGGTGCTGGTGGTGCCCCTTGACCTGCGCATGGCGCCCCAGACGATCGAACGGATCGTCAGCCTCGCCGACACGGGGTGGTTGGCGCTGGGGACCGGCCGGGACGCACCCGACCGGCGCGACGTGGACCTCGGCGGGGTCCAGGTCCGCGCGGTCGACTGGCTGACCGCCGACGCGCCAGCCCCCGATGCGCCCGCCGCGGCGGGGCCCCCGGACGTGCCGTTCCCGCCCGACTGGGAGGCGCGCCTGGCCGACTGGCCCGCGGCGACGCGCGAGACGCCCTTCCTGATCGTCTTCACCTCAGGCACCACCGGGAAGCCCAAGGGGGCCGTGCTGACGCACGGCAACCTCCTGGCCACGGTCGAGGCGACCGACGCGATCATCCCGCACCGCCGGCACCGCATCGTCTCGCTGCTGCCCCTGTCACACCTCTTCGGCGTCGTGGAGCTGTACTACGGGCTGCACGGCAGCGCGCCCATCCTGTACGTGCGGTCACGCAACCCGCGCGTGATCTTCGAGGCCATCCGGGCGCATCGCGTGACGACGATGGTGGTGGTCCCGCAGCTGCTCGATCTGTTCTGGGCGGCCCTCACGCGCGAGGTCGCACGCCTCGGCCGCACGGCGAGCTTCGAGCGTGGACGCCGGCTCGGCCGCCACCTCCCGTACGCGGTTCGCCGCTGGCTCTTCCGGAGCATCCATGCCCGCCTGGGCGGCGGGCTGACATTGTTCATCTGCGCCGCCGCGTTCCTGCCCCCGGCCCTCCAGGAGGCCTGGGAAAGCATCGGCGTGGTGGTCGTGCAGGGCTTCGGGTCGACCGAGTGCGGCTTTGCCACGGCGAACCACCCCGGCGACCACGACCCCGGCACGGTCGGGCGGGCCATGCCGCCGGCGCGCGTGCGGATCGATTCCGCGGACGGCGAGGTCCAGGTGGCCGGCCCGACGGTCTTCCAGAGCTACTGGCGCGACCCCGCCGCGACGGCCGTGGCCTTCACCGACGACGGCTGGTACCGCACCGGCGACGTGGGCCGGTGGGACCGCCGCGGCAGCCTGGTCCTGTCGGGGCGGCTGAGGGACATGATCGCCCTGCCCAACGGCATGAAGGTCTATCCCGAGGACATCGAGAACGCCCTGCGGATGGCCGGCCTGGGCGACACCGTCGTGCTGGAGACGGCTCCCGGTCGGATCGAGGCGGTCGTGCTGCCGCCCGGTGCGCCAGCCCTCGCGCTCGCACCCGGGGCGCCGACCCCGCCGGCCCCACCCCGATCGGCGGCCGAGGTGGCGGCCCTGCGCGCCACTGTGGACGAGGCGGTGAAGGCCGCCAACGCCTCGCTCGGGATGCACCAGCGCGTCGTCGCCTGGCGGTTCTGGCCCGAGCCCGACTTCCCGCGCACCCATACCCTGAAGGTGCGCCGTGACGCGGTGCGCGCCTGGGTGCAGAGCGACCTGCAGCCCGTCCCCGCTACCTCGTGACGGGCACGGCCGTGCCCACCACCGCCACCAGGCCCATCGCCGCCTGGGTCACCGCGGGGTCGCTCGCCCGGCTCGGCGACCACCAGGTGAAGATCACGTCGGCGCCCAGCCAGGCCACCGAAAAGACCGCATCGCCGGGATAGGTCGTCTCGCCGAAGCCGCTGCCCACGAAGCCGGCGAGGGCGGCGGCCCCTGCCGCCGCCGCGGACGGCGCGGGGAAGTCGTAGATCAGGACGAAGCCCTGGTCGGGGTCGGCCAGCTCGACGCGATAGACGACCACCGGCACCGTGGCGAACATCACGGGCACGGCCGGCTGCACCGGCTGGCTCACCGGGCTCAGCTGGAAGCCGCCCGTCGCCAGGCTGCGACGCAGCAGGGTCACGGACGTGGCCTCGGCGGCCGACAGGCCCGCCTCGGGTGGCACGATGGCCACGCTGCCGTTGGGCGGGGGCGGCGTCGTCGCGGGCGCCGCCGAGCAACCGGCACAGGCCACCGCGAGGGCCACACCCAGGATCAGTCGCCTCGACCGGCCGGTCCCGACGGTCGTCCGCGTCACCCGGGCGGCCAGTCGAAGGGGCGCCCACCCATGAGGTGCCAGTGCAGGTGGTCGACCGTCTGGCCGCCCCACGGGCCGACGTTGGTGACCAGCCGGTAGCCGGTCGTGGCGAGCCCGGCCGAACGGGCCAGCTCCGCCGCGACCGCCATCAGGCGGCCGACGAGGGGCGCGTCCGCCTCGGTCAGGTCGGCCGCGGACGGGATGTGGCGGCGGGGCACGAGCAGCAGGTGGGTCGGGGCCCGCGGGGCGACATCGTGGAAGGCGATGAGGAGATCGTCCTCGTGGACACGCCGGGACGGGACCTCGCCCGCCACGAGGCGGCAGAAGAGGCAGGTCGGGTCGGTCGCGTCGGTCGACTCGTCCGCGCGGGTGGGATCTCCGGGCACGGGGGCAGGCTACCAGAGGTGGCCGCTCAGGCCGGCCGCTCGGCCTCCAGGGTCACCCACTCGCCCTCGTGCAGGCGGCCGACGAGCCGGAAGCCGGCCGCTCGCAGCGCGCGACGCACCGCGATCTCGCGATCGGCGAAGATGCCGCCGGCCACGAGCCGCCCGCCCGGTCGGGTCGCCTCCCGCAACGGCCGCGCCAGGTCGACCAGCAACGAGGCGATGAGGTTGGCCAGGACCACGTCGTAGGGCCCATCGGGCGCCGGCAGCGAACCCTGGCGCGCGCGGAGGCGACGGGCACACCTGTTGCGACGGGCGTTCCGCGAGGTCGCCTCGACGGCCAGCGGATCGGTGTCGAGCCCCAGCACGCGGCGCGCGCCGAAGCCGGCCGCGGCGAGCCCCAGGATGCCCGACCCGCAACCCACGTCGAGGACACGTGCCCCGTCGAGCAGCCGGGCGTCCGCCAGGCGCTCGACGGCCTCCAGGCAGAGGCGGGTCGTGGGGTGCAGGCCCGTGCCGAAGGCCATGCCCGGATCCAGGGCCAGCACGACGTCACCGGGGCGTCGGCGGTGGCGCCGCCAGGCTGGCCGGATGACGATGCGGCGACCGAGGCGCAGCAGGGGGAAGTGCTGCTTCCATGTCACGGCCCACTCGGCGGGCGCCACGACGCGCCGTTCAAGGTCGCCGATGGGCCCCAGGCCGAAGGCCTGCAGGTGGCCCAGCGCGGTCTCGGTCGTGGCGACCGCGGCCTCGACCGCGACGCTGTCGCCGAGCTCGAGGTACGCCCGCACCACGGCCGGACGCGTCGGGTCCAGGCGGGCTCCCAGGCCCTCGTCGGTCAGGATGAAGGCGGGCTCCACGGTGATCCCGGTGGCGACGCGCGCGAGGATCTCGCCGACCGCCTCGACGGCCTCGCCGTCGGCCCGCACGGACACTTCCAGCCAGCCGCCGGCCGGCCGCTCCATCAGCCCAGGCGGCCCTTGACCTTGCCCAGCAGGCCGTCGGCCTTGAGGTCCACCACCTCGCCGGCCTCCGTCGCGAACTCCGCCAGCAGCTCGCGTTGCCGGCGGCTCAGGCGGGTCGGTACACGCACGTCGACCAGGACGTGCAGGTCGCCCCGCGCCCCCGCCCGTCGGAGATGCGGCACCCCGCGGCCACGCAGGCGGATCTCCGTCCCCGACTGGGTCCCGGGCTTGATCTCGACGGTCTCCTCGCCGTCAGCGGTCGGCACGACCAGGCTGGCCCCCAGGGCGGCCTGAGTGATGGAGACCTCGAGCGGCACGAACAGCTCGGTCCCCTCCCGGCGCAGGCGAGGATGCGCGGCGACGTGGACGACGACGTACAGGTTGCCCGCCGGGCCACCCCGCGGTCCGGCCTCCCCCTCCCCTGACAGGCGGATCTGGTGGCCATCGTCGATCCCGGCCGGGACCGTCACCCGCAGCGTCCGTTTGCCCTCCGTGCGTCCCTCGCCACGGCACGTCGGGCAGGGCTTCTCGACGAGGGCGCCGCGCCCCCCGCAGCGCGGGCAGGCGCCGGCGGTGACCATCTGGCCGAGCATCGTCTGGCGCACGCTGCGCACCTCGCCGCTGCCGCCGCACTGGGGACAGGTGATCGGGCTGGTGCCCGGTTCCGCCCCGCTCCCGTGGCAGGTCTCGCAGCGCACCGGCGAGCGGTACTCGATCTCCTTCTCGGCGCCATGGATGGATTCGGTGAAGGTCAGCCGCAGGTCGTAGCGCAGGTCGGCGCCGGCCAGAGCCCGACCGCGCCGTGCAGCGCCCGGGGCCGTCCCGCCGAAGAACGCGTCGAACAGGTCGCCAAAGCCCTGGAACCCGCCGAAACCGCCGAACCCTTCCGCGCCGTTGCCGAGTCCCGCCCGCCCGAACAGGTCGTAGGCCTGGCGACGCTGCGGGTCTGACAGGACCTGGTACGCCTCGTTGATCTCCTTGAACTGTTCCGCCGCCTCGGGGGTCGAGTTGACGTCCGGGTGCCACCGCTGGGCCAGCCGACGGAACGCCTTCTTCAACTCCTCGTCGGTCGCGCTGCGCGCCACGCCGAGGATCTCATAGTAGTCGCGCTGGGTGGTGGCCATGGGGAGCCGAGTATAGGCAACCATCGCGCCGGGCCGGGCCGGAGACGCTTGGGTACCATCCCGTGGTGCCCGACACCCCCGTCATCAGCGGTGCCGTCGCGCGCCGGTACCTGGCCCTGCACCATCTCCTGGCCCCGCCCCGCGCCGTCCAGGGGGGCCCCGATGGCGTGATGGCCGTGATCGGCCGCCTGGGGTCGGTCCAGTTCGATCCGCTCGGGGTGGCCGGGCGCAACCACGACCTCGTCCTCCACGCCCGCGTCGCCGGCTACCGGCCTGCCTGGACCGACGAGCTGCTCTACGAGCGCCGGGCGCTCTTCGAGGCCTACAACAAGTCGCTCTCCATCCTGCCGATCGGGGAGTTGCCCTGGTACCGCATCAGCTGGGACCGGGCCCTGGAACGCCATGAGGGCGACGCCTTCGTGGCCCACGCCGAGCTCGCCCGGCACATCCTCGAGCGGATCCGGACGGAGGGTCCCCTCAGCTCGCTGGACTTCGAGCGCGAGCCGGCCATCGAGTGGTACTGGGGTCCGACCAACCGCGTGCGGGCCGTCCTGGAGGCACTCTGGGAATCCGGCCTCCTGGTGCTGTCGCGCCGCGCCGGCAACCGGCGCTACTACGACCTCCCGGAGCGGCTCTTCCCGGGCGCGCTCCTGAAGGCGGCGCGCCCCACGGTGGACGAGCAGATGCGCCACAAGCTGCTCTCGCGCTATCGGGCGCACGGCCTGCTCGGGGACGGCGGACAGGCCGAACTGTGGATCGGGATCTGGGAGCACACCGCTGACGGAGGCCGAGCCGGTGCCCCGCTGCGGACCCGCCTGCGCCGCGATCTCGTCGGCTCGGGCGAGCTGGTGCCGGTCCTTGTCGAGGGTGTGCGGAGGACGCGCTACGTGCCGGCCGATGCGCGCGGGGAGCTGGAGCGGGCGGGGGACGAGGTCGCGGCGGGCGCGCTCCCCGGCGGCGCCGATCCGGGCGTGACGTTCCTGGCGCCGCTCGACCCACTGTGCTGGGACCGTGACCTGCTGCGGCTGCTCTACGGCTTCGACTACGTCTGGGAGGTCTACGTGCCCGAGGCACGCCGGCGCTGGGGCTACTACGTGCTCCCCCTGCTCTTCGGCGACCGGCTGGTCGGCCGGATCGAGCCGCGGATCGACCGGCGCACGGGCCACGTGACCATCCTGGGCCTGTGGTGGGAAGCCGGCTTCGATCCGCGCCGTGCCGACGGCTTCGTGCCGGCCATGCGGACGGCGCTGACCGACTACCTCGCCTTCGCCGAGGCGCGGACGCTGGCGTGGAGCGACCAGGCCGCACGCTGGGGCCGCCTCCTCTCCCCGCCTCGCCGCCGCAGCAAGGTCAAGATCGCGGCCCCCTGAGCCGCCGCGATGCGGCGCCGGGCCCTGTCGTCCCGTCTGCACCGACTCAGCCTCGGCTATGGCGGCCCTTGAGTCGGCGCGTGCCTGCTGCATGGGCGCTGCGAGCACATCCCTGGTGCCTAAGGTCCCATGGCGCCCGCGGAGCGGACCACGGCGGCCCGATCCAGCCCGCAAGCGAGCACGACCCGAGCTCGACCCGCTCGGGCGGGAGGGCGCTGGACCTGCGTCGGACCCCCTGGAGGGCGTCCTCGACGCGTTAAGTCGCAGCCATGTGCGTGCAGCGACCATGCAGCGAGCATGGTCAAGCGCAAGCGTCACGAGCTGGCCGCGGAAGCGGCTCGTCGCAACCGCGAAGTCCTCGCCCGCCTCGGTTCGGAGGTGCGCGAGTCCCGCCTGAGGCGGCGCATGACGCAAGCGCGCTTGGGCGAACGAGTCGGGCTGGCGCGCTCGACCGTCGGCGCGATCGAGCGTGGGCTTGGGGGCAGCCACACGTTGGATGCCTGGCAGCGGATCGGGCTGGCGCTGGACCGCCCACTGCGCGTCGAGCTGTCCCGAGATGTGCGCGAGGAGCCGGCCGACGCAGGCCACCTCGCGATCCAGGAGCTGGTCATCCGGGTGGGTCGCGGCGCCGGATTCCAGCGAACATTCGAGCTGCCGACGCGCCCGTCCAATCCCGCCCACTCCACGGACGTTGGCCTGCGGGACGACCGCGGCCGGCGCCTGATCCTCGTGGAGTGCTGGAACACGATCGGGGACGTCGGTGCGGCCGTGCGCTCGACGAACCGGAAACGGGCGGAGGTGGAAGGCCTGGCCGCGGTCATCGGGGGCGGCCGACCCGCTGCCGCGCGCGGGCCTCAACTGGATGGGCCAGACGTCCCCGGCGAGCCGTACGACGTGGCCACCGTCTGGGTGGTGCGCGCCACTCGTCGGAACCGGGACCTCGTCGCGCGCTACCCCGAGCTCTTCGCCAGCCGATTCACCGGCTCCAGCCGAGCCTGGGTCCGCGCGCTGACGACCGGCTCAGCGCCCCCGTCGGACCTTGGTCTCGTCTGGTGCGACGTGCGCTGCACACGCCTGTACGCCTGGCGGCGTGG
>Ga0209415_10012549_pt1 | contig 14104 bp, 9 predicted proteins | sample PeaSoiSIISIP2007_FD_187696 | JGI IMG/M metagenome (GOLD analysis project Ga0209415, IMG submission 187696) | Peat soil microbial communities from Weissenstadt, Germany - SII-SIP-2007 (SPAdes) (version 2) | ecosystem: Environmental > Terrestrial > Soil > Wetlands > Peat | place: Germany... | reverse complement strand
CGCCGCGCGCGGGCCTGGGACAGGACGATCACCGCGAGGGCGAGCAGGTACGGCATGGCGGCGAGCAGCGACGGCGACATCGCGATGCCGCCGGCCTGCAGCCGCAGCGCCGCGGTCTCGCTGGCGCCGAACAGCAGCGCGGTGGGAATGACCAGGAACGGGTTCCATCTGGCGACGATGACCAGGCCGACGGCCACCAGCCCCTTGCCCTTGGTGATGTCCTGCGCCCAGGTCTGGGTGTAGTCGACCGAGAGCACGGCACCGCCGATTCCTGCGAGCAGCCCGCCGAGCAGGATCGACTGCAGGCGGATCCGCGCCGGCCGCAGGCCGAGCGCCCGGGCGACCTCGGCGGATTCGCCGACGGTCCGCCACATCAGTCCGGTCCGCGTGCGGTAGAGCCAGATCCCGGCGAGGCACGCCAGCACCAGCGCCAGCGGAGCCGTCGGCGTGATCTGCTCGAGCACGGCGCGAACGAATGGCGGCGCGTCCGCCGCATGGGTACCGAGCGGGCGCAGCGATTCCACGCGGCCGCCGACGAAGGGCCGGCCGTAGTAGGACGTCACCCCGAGCCCGATGATCCATACCGCAAGCCCGGATCCGATCTGGTTCGCCCGGGCGCCGAGCACCAGCCCGGCATGCAGGCTCGACAGCGCGAGGCCCGCGAGGGCGCCGGCGGCGAGGCCCCAGGCCGGGTCGCCGGTGGTGGCGGCGGCGGCGAAGCCGACGCAGGCGCCCATCAGCATCTCGCCCTCGACCCCGAGATTGATCACGCCGGTGCGCTGGGTCAGCGTCTCGCCGAGCATCGCGATGAGCAGCGGGGTGGCGCTGCGCAGCGAGGCGGCGCCCCACGCCCCGAGCATCGCGCCGTCGAAGTCAGCCATCCGCGCGCCTCAGCCTGCCGGCAACGCCGCCGACCGCCAGCGCGGTGGCGAACAGCAGCCCTTGCAGGATGGTGGCGCTCGCCGCCGGGACCTTGGCGTAGAGCTGCAGCGAGTCGCCGGCCGCGATCAGCCCGCCGATCAGGAACGACACCACGATCGTCGGCAGCGGCCGGTGGCCGGAGAGCCAGGCGACCAGGAACCCGGTCAGTCCGTAGCCGACCGACAGTCCGGGCTGCAGGCGGCCCTGGATCGCCGCGACCTCGCAGATGCCGGCGAGGCCGCCCAGCCCGCCGCCCAGCGTCATCACCAGCATCGCCTGGCGCGGGAACGACAGCCCGATCATGCGGCCGACCTTGTGGTTGCCCCGCAGCACCGCGAGCTCGGTGCCCCAGCGGCTGCGCGCCAGCACCACAGCGAGCACGACCGCCGCCGCCAGCCCGAACAGCAGGCCGGCATGCACCCGGGTCCCGAGCAGCCCGGGCAGCGTCGCGGCGGGCGGAAAGGCGGCGGTCGCCGGCCAGCCGAGGTTGCCGGGGTCCTTCCACGGGCCGTACACCAGGGCGTTCACCAGCAGGGCGCCGACGTAGTTGAGGAGCAGCGTGGTGATCGTCTCGTTGACGTCGAGGCGTCCGCGCAGGACGCCCGGCACCAGCCCGAACATCGCCCCGCCGGCGACACCCGCCAGCAGCGTCGCCGGCAGCAGCAGCGCGGCCGGCGCCGCGGGCCAGGCGAGCACCACGGCGGTGCCGAGGATCGCCCCGACGAACAGCTGGCCATCGGCGCCGACCGACACCAGCCCGAGCCGCGCCGGCAGCAGCGTGGCGAGCGCGCACAGCAGGATCGGCGCCGTCTTCACCAGCGTCTCGGACAGCGAGTAGGCGTCGCCCACCGCGAACAGCACCATGTCGGCCAAGGTGCGCAGCGGCGGCTTGCCGATGGACAGGAAGAATCCGCCGGCCACCAGCAGGAACACGCCCGCCATGACCAGCGGCGGGAGAACGGCGGACGCGAGAGCTTTCGTGCGCGACTTGCCCTCACGCGGCATCGGACTGCACTCCCGCCATCATGCGGCCGATCCCATCGCGCGTCGCCGCCGCACGCGGCACCACGCCGACCAGGCGTCCGCAATGCAGCACGGCGATGCGATGCGCCAGCATCAGCAGGTCGTCGAGGTCCTCGGAGAGCCACAGCACCGCCGCGCCGTGCGCCGCGTGCTCGAGCATGGTCCGGCGCACCGCAGCGGCGGCGACGACGTCGAGCCCCATGGTCGGATAGCAGGCCACCACCGCCTTCGGCGTGCCCGACAGCTCGCGCGCAATGACCAGCTTCTGCAGGTTGCCGCCCGACAGCGCGGCGGCGTGCAGCGCCGGGTCGGGCGGCCGCACGTCGAAGCGCGCCAGCAGGTCGAAGGCCCTGCGGGCACGGTCCGGGCGCGCGCCGAACAGGGGTTGCCGGGACAGCCGCCACAGGTCGAGGTTCACGGCGAGGTCGAGGTCGCCGACCACCGCATTGTCGATCGGCCGCTCCGGGATGTAGGCGAGGGCATCCGATGGCGTCGGGATGTGGCCGCGCCGGCTCACCAGCGAGGCGCCGTCGAGGGTCGCGTCGCCGGACACCACCGGCTCCAGCCCGGCCAGGGCCTCGGCCAGCGCGACCTGCCCGTTGCCGATGACGCCGGCGACGCCGACGATCTCGCCGCCCGCGACCTCCAGGGTCACGTCGGTCACCGGGCAGCCGGCGTGGGTCGCAACCGTCGAGAGCTTCAGGATCTGCAGGCGCGGCGTCGACCCCGCCGGCGCCGGCGGGCGGGACGGCTCGGCGATCGCCGCATCCCCCACCATGGCGCTGACGATCGCAGCCGGCGAGCGCTCCGCCATCGGGCCTTCGTCGGTCACCCGGCCGCGCCGCATGACGGCGATGCGGTCGGCGCACGCGGTCACGTCGGCGATCTTGTGGGTGATCAGCACCACGGCTTTTCCCTGGGCGGCGAGATCGCGCACGAAGCCGTGCAGACGGCTCGCCTCCGCGGGGGTGAGCACCGACGTCGGCTCGTCGAGGATCACCACGCGAGGGTCGAGGTTGAGCACCTTGGCGAGCTCGACGACCTGCCGCTCGCCGACCGCAAGCTCGCCGACGCGGCGGCGCGAATCGATGCCTGGCGCCAGCCGGTCGAGCCACGCCAGCGACCGCCCCACCTGCGGCCGCGTCCGCCCCTGCCACCACGGCGCCTGCGGCCAGGCGACCAGGAGGTTCTCCAGCACGCTCAGCGCCGGAACCAGGGAGAACTGCTGAAACACCATGCCGACGCCGGCCGCCATGGCGTCGACCGGCGAGGCGAACGACACCGCCCGGCCGTCGATCGCGATGCGGCCGCCGTCGCGCCCGTAGAAGCCGTAGAGCACCCGCATCAGCGTGCTCTTGCCGGCGCCGTTCTCCCCGATCAGGGCGAGAACCTCGCCGGGAAAGATATCGAGATCGACGCCGTCGTTGGCGATCACGGCGCCGAACCGCTTCACCACGCCGCGCATCTCGACCGCCGGCGTCATGGCTCGATGGCGAAGATGGCGTCGACCTCCACGGACGCGCCCTGCGGCAACGCGGCAACTCCGACCGCCGTGCGCGAATGCCGCCCGCGCTCGCCGAACAGCTGGTGGATGAGGTCGGACGCGCCGTTGATCACCTGCGGCACCAGCTGATAGTCGGGCGCGCAGTTCACGAAGCCGCCGACCCGCAGGCAGCCGGTCACCCGGTCGAGCGATCCGCCGCAGGCGTGGCGCAGCGAGGCGACCAGGTTGAGTGCGCACATCCGCGCCGCCTTGATCCCGTCGTCGAGGCCATGCTCGATCCCGATCTTGCCGCGGTACATGACGGCGCCGTTCCACTCGCAGATCTGGCCCGCCAGGAACACCAGATCGCGGTTGCGCCGCCAGGGGACGAAATTGGCGATCGGCGTCGGCACGTCGGGCAGCGCCAGGCCGAGATCCGCCAGGCGCCGTTCTGCGGACTCATCCATCGTCGACGGCATCATGCGCCCGCCTGTCCCGGAGCATTTCCCGGAAAATGCCTGCCCCGGACTTGATCCGGGGTGGACACCGGTTTTCCGGGAGGAAATGCGACAAACATCGACTCTTCGGCGCGGTCAGCGCGACGCATCCAGCGCCGCGCAGATCGCCGCCGACCGGGTGACGAATCCGAACAGCAGCTTGACGTTATAGAGCACGGCCTGGACGCAGTAGTCCGGCGAGGTCGTCGCGGTGGCGTCCTCGATGAGCACGGTGTCGTAGCCGAGGAAGCTCGCATCCTCGAGCGTCGTCATCACGCACTGGTCCATGTTGACGCCGCCGATGAGCAGCGTCTTGACCCCGAGGTTGCGGAGCACCGAGTCGGTTTCGGTGTCCCAGAAGGCGCTGAACCGGTGCTTGACGATCTGGATGTCCTTAGTGCCGGGATTGATCTCGTCCACCACCTCGGCGCCCCAGCTGCCGCGGGCGATGACCTCGGACCGGGTGCCCGGCACCGGCTCGGCGAGCCCCGGCTCGTCGCCGCGCGGGCTGTGGGCGTGGCGCAGCGAGGGGTGGATGTTGAGCAGGTCCTTGCGGACGCCCCAGTTCACCCAGACCACCGGCAGCGACTCCCGCCGGAACGCCGCGACCAGGTCGCGGATCGGCCCGATCGGCTTGCGGTTCGGCGTCACATCGATGCCGCGCGAATGCAGCCAGCCGCCGTCGTGGCAGAAGTCGTTCTGCATGTCGACGATCAGCAGCGCCGTCTTGTGCGCGTCGATCACGATGTTCTGCGGCTCCGCCGCGATCGCCAGCGGCCGCGGCGGCGGGACCGGCCGCGTCATGTCGACGCTATCGCGCGACACCAGCCACGACTGCCCGGGCGCGGCGCCCATCTCGACGGCCGGGGATTCCGTTGCAACCGGTTTTGCTTTCATCTTGGCGATCTCCTGCGCGCGGCGGTCCCGACCGCAAATAACAGCTTCATGAGTCCCGCCGAGTCGGGGCAATCGCCGCGCCAGAAACGCCGCGCCACTATTTGGCCGAGCCGGTCACGCCCTTGACCAGATAGTCCATGGTCTCGATGCCCTGCAGCGGGAGCGCCTGGCCGGCGGCGACGGCGATCGAGCCGTCCTGCCGGGCGATCGGGCCGGACCACACCACCTTCTTGCCCGCCGTGATCTCGTCCTTCACCGCCAGGACCTTGGCGCGCACGTCCGCCGGGACGCTGTCGCCGAAAGGATCGAACACCGCGGCGCCGCTGGCAAGGTTGCCGCGCACGTGCGACGGCTTCCAGGTGCCGGCGCGCGCCTCGTCCACCAGGGTCTTCATCATCGGCCCCCAGTTCCACGACACCCCGGTGAGCCAGGCCTTGGGGGCCCGGTCGTGCACGTCGACGTCCTTGCCGATCATGTGGATGCCGCGCTTCTCGGCGGTCTGGGCGATCGTGATCGGGCTGTCGACCTGCTCGGCGACCACGTCGATTCCCTGGTCCGCGAAGGCGTTGACCGCCTCGGCCTCCTTCTGCGGCTCCCACCATGCGCCGGTCCACACCACCGTGGTGGTCGCCTTCGGGTTCACCGCCTGGGCGCCGAGGGTGAACGCGTTGATCGAGCGGAACAGCTGCGGGATCTGGAAGGCGCCGACGAAGCCGAGCTTGCCGGTCTTGCTGACCGAGCCGGCCGCCATGCCGGCGAGGTACATGCCGTCGTCGGAGTCGGCCCAGTAGGTGCCGACGTTCTTGGAGAGCTTGGCGCCGCCCGCATGCAGGAAGGTCACGTTCGGGTATTTCTCGCCGAGCTTGATCGCCTCGTCGAGATAGCCGTAGCTCGTGGCGAAGATGATCTTGTGGCCGGACGTGATCAGCCGCTCCATCACCCGGGCGACCTCGGCGGTCTCCGGAATGCCCTCGAACGCGGTGGTCGTCACCCCGGCCACGTGCTTCTCAACGTAGATGCGGCCGAGATCCATCGACGTGTTGTACCCGAAGTCGGCGGCGGGGCCGACATAGATGAAGCCGATCTTGCTGTCCTCGGCGCCGGCCGTGCCGGCCGTGCCGGCCGCCAGCATCGCGGCAAACGTCAGTGTCCGCAGGGTGGTCATCCGTGTCCTCCGATTGTCCGGTTGTCCGCGAGGCTACCTGGTAAGTAATAACATACTTACCCATGCACGCGGCGTGCCATCCGCCGCCCGGCGGCGCCGGACCGCCGGCTTCCCGGTCTCCGCGTCGTCCGCAACATGTTTGCTGAGCTGGAGAAATCCTCGTCGTCCGCAGCCGGCGCGATCTCGACCCGCCGCGGCAGGCGCGAGCAGGGTGCGGCGCCCGAGATCGCAGGTCCGCCGGTTCCTGCCGATTGCGTGAGCAACTGCGCCGGAGATTTGGGCAGGCGAGTTGGTCACGACCCGCTCCGGCGTCGTCGCCCGCGGACGCGGGCGACCCAGTAGTCCATGTGCGCGCAGTGACGCACGACGGCGCATCATCCACCATGTTCCATGGCTACTGGGTCGCCCGGTCAAGCCGGGCGATGACGACGGAGCGTGATTCCACGTGATCGGAACATGCGCTACCCGACCGGCGCCACAGCCATGAAGCGTCGCACCACCTCGCGAGCGATCGCCTTGTGCCGCGACAGCCAATCGGGCTGGAACAGGTCGCTCTCGAAGATCACCGACAGCGTGTGGCCGTTGGACAGATGGAAATAGCTGAGACTCACCAGCATCACGTAGAGCTGCAGGGGATCGATGCCGCCGCGCAGGCTGCCGTCCGCTTCGCCCGACCGCAGGATCTGCCGGATCAGCCGCAGCACCGGCGAGGAGATGACCGGCGTCCGGGTCGAGCGCTTGAGGAACTCGGCCTTGAGCAGGTTCTCGCCGCTCAGCAGGCTGATGAGCTCCGGATGGCTGGCGAAATGATCGTAGGTGAAGTCGAAGAGCTGGAGCAGCGCCTCCATCGGGGCGGTCTGGTCGACGTCGAGCTTGAGCTCCTCGTGCCGGAGCTCGCCCAGGACGTGCTCGAGAACCGCGATATAGAGGCCGGCCTTGTCGTGGAAATAGTGATACACCATGCGGATGTTGGCGCCCGCGCCCGCGCAGATGGTATCGAGCCGGCCGCCGGCGAGGCCCTTGTCGGCGAACTCCGCGATGGCCGCCCGCAGGATGCGATCCCGCGTCGGCGGTTTCGGCCCGGGGCGCGCCGTCGCGCCGCGCCGTGGCGGCTTTTCGGCGTTCGCCGCGCGAAGCGGCGTCGACTGGCTCGATGTGGATCGCACGAGGACCTGTGGTGGTGGTGGGCGAACGAGCCCATAGGTAAATCGTTGCTTACCCGGCTGGCAAGCGCCTTGTCGGCTTCTGGCACGCCGATTGCCCGGTTGACGCGGCCGGCCGGAGCCGGAAAAGCATTCCGGCAGGGAGGACATGGCCGATGTCGCCTGGCGCGAACGAGACCGACGCCCCCGACGGCCGCGCGGCGTTGCGCGACGACATCCGCCTGCTCGGCCACATTCTCGGCGACACCGTGCGCGACCAGGAGGGCCAGGCGGTGTTCGACCTGGTCGAGCATGTCCGGCAGCGCTCGGTCGGCTTTCGCCGCGACCAGGACGAGCAGGCCCGGCAGGACCTGAACGCGGCGCTGACCGGCCTGTCGCATCGCCAGACCATCCAGATCATCCGAGCCTTCAGCCTGTTCTCGCATCTCGCCAACATCGCCGAGGACCAGCACGGCATCCGGGCGATCCGCGCGCACGCACCGGCCGGGTCCGGTCTCGGCGAAGGGACCATGACCAGCGCCCTGGCGCGGGCCGGCGCGGCCGGGCTCTCGCATGCCGAGCTGCGGCGTTTCTTCGACACCGCCCTGGTCAGCCCGGTCCTGACCGCGCATCCGACCGAGGTGCGGCGCAAGAGCGTCATCGATCGCGAGATGGAGATCGCGAATCTGCTCGGCGCGCGCGACCGCGCCGACCTGACCCGCGAGGAGATCGAGGCGACCGGCGAGAGCCTGCGCCGCGCCGTGCTCACGCTGTGGCAGACCAGCATCCTCCGCCGCAACCGGCTCGCCGTCGTCGACGAGGTCGAGAACGCGCTCGACTATTACGACTACACCTTCCTGGACGGGCTGCCGCGGCTCTACGCCGGGCTGGAGGACCAGCTCTGCGCCCTCGATCCGGCCTGGGCTTCGGCCGAGCTGCCGTCGTTCCTGCGCATCGGAAGCTGGATCGGCGGCGACCGCGACGGCAACCCCTTCGTCACCGCCGAGGTGTTGCGCCAGGCGCTGCGCATGCAGAGCGCCCGGGCGCTGCGCTTCCACCTCGAGGAGCTGCATCGGCTCGGCGGCGAGCTGCCGCTCGATGCCGACGTCGTCAGCGTGTCCGACGAGGTGCTGGCGCTCGCCGACCGCTCGCCCGACCGCTCGCCGCATCGCAGCCGCGAGCCGTACCGCCGCGCCATCTCCGGCATTTATGCGCGGCTCGCCGCCACCGCCTGGGCGCTGGACCGGCTCGAGGCCCCGCGCCACGCCGTCGGCGAGGCGCCGCCCTACCGGCTCGCTGCCGAGCTGAAGGCGGATCTCGACGCCCTGTCCGTCTCGCTCGCCGCCAACGGCTCGCAGGCGCTCGCCCGCGGCCGGCTGCGCAGCCTGCGGCGGGCGGTCGACGTGTTCGGGTTCCACCTCGCGGCGGTCGACCTGCGGCAGAACTCCGACGTGCACGAGCGCACCGTGCACGAGCTCATGGAGATGGCCTCGCCCGGCACCGGCTATCGCGGGCTCGGCGAGGACGCGCGCATCGCCCTGCTGCGGCGCGAGCTCGCCACCGCGCGGCCGCTCGCCTCGGCGTTCCTGTCTTATTCGGAGGAGACGACGTCGGAGCTCGCGATCCTCGGCGCCGCCGCCGCCGCCCATCGCAGCTACGGCAGCGCCGCGGTCCCGACCTACATCATCTCCAAGGCCGACGGGGTCTCCGACGTCCTCGAGGTGGCGGTGCTGCTCAAGGAGGCGGGGCTGATGCGGCCGCTGGACGGCGCGCTCGACCTCAACATCGTCCCGCTGTTCGAGACCATCGCGGACCTGCGCAACAGCGGCGAGATCATGGACCGGCTGTTCTCGCTATCGGACTACCAGCGCCTGCTCGACGGCCGCGGCCGGGTCCAGGAGGTGATGCTGGGCTATTCCGACAGCAACAAGGACGGCGGGTTCCTGACCTCGGGTTGGGAGCTTTACAAGGGCGAGCTGGCGCTGGTCGAGGTGTTCCGGCGCCATGACGTCCGCCTGCGTCTGTTCCATGGCCGCGGCGGATCGGTCGGCCGCGGCGGCGGCCCGAGCTATCAGGCGATCCGGGCCCAGCCCGCCGGCGCCGTTTGCGGCCAGATCCGCATCACCGAGCAGGGCGAGGTCATCGCCAGCAAGTATTCCAACCCCGATGTGGGACGGCGCAATCTCGAGATCCTCGCCGCCGCGACGCTCGAGGCGACCCTGCTGGAGCCGGCGCAGGCCGCGCCCCGCGACGGCGAGTTCCTGGCCGCCATGGAGGAGATGTCGGCGCATGCCTATCGCGCCTACCGCGGTCTCGTCTACGAGACCGACGGCTTCGAGCGCTACTTCCGCGACGCCACCGTGATCGGCGAGATCGCCAACCTCAACATCGGCAGCCGCCCCGCCTCGCGCACCAGGTCATCGAGCATCTCCGACCTCAGGGCCATTCCCTGGGTGTTCAGCTGGGCGCAGTGCCGGCTGATGCTGCCGGGCTGGTACGGGTTCGGTGCCGCCGTGAAGGCCTTCCTCGTCGCGCGCCCGGCCGACGGGCTGTCGGTGCTGCGCGCCATGCACCGCGAATGGCCGTTCTTCGAGGCCCTGCTGTCCAACATGGACATGGTGCTGGCCAAGAGCGACATCGGCATCGCGTCGCGCTATGCCGATCTGGTCGATGACGCGAGCCTGCGCCACGCGGTGTTCGCGCGCCTGCGCGCCGAATGGGAGGATTCGATCGAGGCGCTGCTCGCCATCATGGAGCAGAAGACCCTGCTCGAGCGCAATCCGCCGCTGGCGCGCTCGGTCCGCGACCGCTCCGCCTATCTGGATCCGCTCAATCACGTGCAGATCGAGCTGCTCAGGCGCCATCGCGCCGGCGACGCCGACGAGCGCGTCGTGCAGGGCATCCACCTGACCATCAACGGCATCGCCGCCGGGTTGAGGAACAGCGGGTAGCTGATCACAGCGTCGCGATCGTCTTCAGCGCGCCGTCGAGCGCGTCGCCCTGCTCGTCGGCGAGTGCGGCCTGGCGCAGGCGCCGCAGCCATTGCGCGCCGTCGTCGCGCGTCTCGAGCAGCGGCACGGCGGCGATCACCCGGTCGAACTTCGTCGTGCCGCGGACGTGGGTGTCCGCGTATCCCTTCACCAGGCGGCGGGCGCAGAGGATTTCCACCGCGAGGTCGTAGTTCCTGGCGGCCTGCGCCGCGGCGAGCGCCAGCCAGCGCTCCAGATGCTCCTGCTCGCGCGCGTGGCGCAGCGTCGCCCGGCGGAACGGCTTGAGCGCCGAGACCGCATAGAGGGCGAGGAACCAGCGCACCGTTCCGCTGCGCACCCGCCGGCCCTTGCGAAACAGCGGCGCCACAAGGCCGGGGTGCGCCTCCAGCCAGGCGCCCAGGCCCTTCGGCAGGGTGCCGGCCACTTCCTCGATGCGCGGGTGCATGAACTCGGTGGTGTAGACGATCTGCGCGTCGGTGGCGCCGACCTCGTGCCGCACCCGGGCGAAACGATGCGACCGGGTCTTCAGCTCCGCCACCCGGATGACGTCGTCATAGGCCATCGCGACCGCGATGTATTTGGCGGCGGCGGCGGTCAGCGCGAACGCCTTGCCGGCGCCGCCGTGGGACTGGTCGAGCGCGAGGAACCGGCCGATGCGGTCGAGATACTCCTCCGCATAGGCCGGGTCCTGGAAGTCGGTCAGTCGCCGGGCGCCCGCATAGAGCATCTCGTGGAGAACGGCCGGACAGGCGCGGATGCGCGAAAGGATGCGGTCCAGCGCCGGATGTCCGGCCGCGGCCGGCAGCGCCGCGAAGCGCTTCGCCGGGGCGGCGACGGCCGGCGCGCTCGCGTCCTGGCCGGCGCGCTCGCAGGCGGCAGCGAACGCCTTGAGGCTCGGCTCGATGCCGCGGCCGCCCGACCGGATGACCGCCTCGAAGGCGTCGCGGCCGAACGGCAGGACGCCGGACGCCGCCAGCGCGCCGAACAGGCAGGCCGACACCACGCTGCCATGCCGCGCCGCCAGCCCCTCCATGTCGAAGGCGATGACGCGCTTCGCCGCGACGCCGGCGGCCTCGACCACCGGGCCGGAGTCGGCGATGCCGCTGCCCGGCTTTTCCTTCTCGACCACCGCATAGGCGCGGTGGCTGGAGGCGATCAGCGTGGTGCGGTCGGGCGTGACCAGGCCGCGCAGCATGGAGCGGCCGGCCTCCATCAGCTCGGCCGCCAGCACCACGTCGACGTCGCCCGGCGCCGGCATCAGGGAGAGCACCGGCGCGCGGCCGTCCTTCGGCGGCAGCATCTCGACGTAATAGATGGTGGCGCCGGTGCGCTGGGCGACGCCCGGAACCGAGGTCGACTGCGCGTGCCAGCCTTGCGCCTCGGCGAGCGCCACCACCCAGTCGGACAGCACCCCGCCGCCCTGGCCGCCGATGGCGAGGATCGCGACCGAGATCGGCTTGTCGGACGCCCGCCGGACGAACGGCGCGACGCCGCCGGTATCGTTCATGTCACGTCTCGAATACGAGCAGCCGCGCCTCGCGGCGGCGCTGCAGCAAGCCGATCACGCCGGCGCGCAGCCGCGCCAGCGCCCGGTCGAGCCAGGTCGGATTGTGGATGATGTCGGCGCGGTAGAACGACGGGCACAGCACTGCGGCCTCCGCCACCTCGCCGCAGTTGCCGCAGCCGACGCAGCTGTTGTCGATCGCCGCGACCGGATCGTCCTTGAGCGGATCGTCGGTCTCCTTCACCGACAGCGACGGGCAGCCCGACAGCCGGATGCAGGCGTGATCGCCGGTGCAGGTGTCCTCGTCGACGCCGAAGCGCTCGCGCACCATGCGCTTGCCGTCGCGCACCGCCTGCTGGAACAGCGGCTTCACCCGGCGCTGCTTGTTGAGCATGCATTCCGACGACGCCACGATCACCTTCGGTCCGGGCTCCTTGGTGGTCAGGGCTTCGCGCAGAGTGTCGCGCATGCGCGCGACGTCGTAGGTGCGGTCGATCTGCCGCACCCACTTGGCCCCGATCCCCTTCACGGCGTCGACGATGGCGTTGTTGGTCTTGCGCGCCGGATTGATCGCGCGCGACGACATGATGTCCTGGCCGCCGGTCGCCGCCGAATAGAAGTTGTCGACCACCAGGATGACGCCGTCGTGCTTGTTGAACACCGCGTTGCCGACGCTCGAGGACAGGCCGTTGTGCCAGAAGCCGCCGTCGCCCATCACCGAGATCACCCGCTTGCTCGTCGGCACGTTGAAGGCCGACGCCGAGGCCGGCCCCAGGCCGTATCCCATGGTGGTGGTGCCGATGTTGAACGGCGGCAGGATCGAGAACAGGTGGCAGCCGATGTCGCCGGCGACGTGATGCGGCCCGAGCTCCTGCTCGACGAGCTTCATGGCGGCGAAGATCGGGCGCTCCGGGCAGCCGGTGCAGAACCCCGGCGGCCGCGCCGGCACCACCCCGGCGAGCGCCTTGACCTTGGGGTGCGCCAGCGTCTCGGAGGCGTCGGGGACCGGCGGGCTGTTGCCGAGCAGCTCGGCGCCGTGGGTCTCGATGAAGCTCCTCACCCCCTTGGCGACCACCGCGGCGGTGTACTCGCCGGCCATCGGCAGCACGTCCTTGCCGGCGATTTTGGTCTGGATGTCGCGGCGGCGCAGCACCGTGTTGAGCGCCTGCTCGATGAACTCCGGCTGGCCTTCCTCGACGATGAGGATCGCCTTCTTGCCGGCCGCGAACGTCGCGATCTCGTCGTCGATCAGCGGATAGGTGACGTTGAGCACGTAGAGCGGCACCGCGCTCTCGCCGTAGACGTCGGCGAGGCCGAGGTGCTGCAGCGAACGCATCACCGCGTTGTACATCCCGCCCTGCATCACGATGCCGACGTCGCCGTGGGCCGGGCCGAAGAACTCGTTGAGCTTGCGCTCCTTGATGAAGCGCACCGCCGCGGGCCAGCGCTGCTCGATCTTCTCCTTCTCGTGCGCGTAGGACGCCGGCGGCAGCACGATGCGGCCGGGATCGCGCCGCGGGTTTTCCAGCGCCTCGCGCAGCGTGAAGGCGGGCCGCTTGTTGTCCTTGGCGATGAAGCGGCCGTGGACGTGGCAGGCGCGGATGCGCACCTCCAGCATCACCGGGGTGTGGGAGATCTCGGAGAGCTCGAAGGCGTCCTCCACCGCCTGCACGATGGTCGGCAGGTTGGGGCGCGGATCGAGCAGCCAGATCTGCGACTTCATCGCGAAGGCGTGGGAGCGCTCCTGCATGATCGAGGAGCCTTCGCCGTAGTCCTCGCCGATGATGATCAGGGCGCCGCCGGTGACGCCGCCGGAGGTGAGATTGGCGAGCGCGTCGGAGGCGACGTTGATGCCGACCGGCGACTTGAAGGTCACGGCGCCGCGGATCGGATACATCACCGAGGCGGCGAGCGTCGCCGCCGCGGCGGCCTCCGAGGCCGACGACTCGAAATGCACGCCGAGCCCGTCGAGTACCTCGCGGGCATCGCCCAGCACGTCCATCAGGTGCGAGATCGGCGCCCCCTGGTACCCGCCCACGTAGGACACCCCGGACTGCAGCAGCGCCTTGGTGATGGCGAGGATGCCTTCGCCGCGGAACTCCTCCCCGGCTCCAAGCTTGAGATCCTGCACCTCGCGCGCAAACGACCGTTCTGCCATCGGACCCTTGGCCTCTTCCCGCCGGGCAACCCCCGGCACGCCGTCGAAACGCCAGCCCAATGTAGGACATCCAGGGCATCGGTTTAAGTGTAAAATAATGGCTCCGTGCGCACCGAAGCCGGGTTGTTGCAAGGCTGGAACGCCCAATGGGCCGCGCAGCGTCAGAGGCACGTCGCCAGACTTGTCCCGGCCATCCGCGGACGACGAGGTAACGTTTGTGTTACCGACGACCGGTGGCAACGACAAGACCTTTCACGGATCTGGTGCAGCAGCGAGTGGCAACGGACGCGGCTTTTGCCGAGGCCCTGCTGCTTGAAGGCATCG
>Ga0209415_10012548_pt1 | contig 14104 bp, 13 predicted proteins | sample PeaSoiSIISIP2007_FD_187696 | JGI IMG/M metagenome (GOLD analysis project Ga0209415, IMG submission 187696) | Peat soil microbial communities from Weissenstadt, Germany - SII-SIP-2007 (SPAdes) (version 2) | ecosystem: Environmental > Terrestrial > Soil > Wetlands > Peat | place: Germany... | reverse complement strand
TGCCTCTAACGCCTGGCGATGCTGGCGGCGCCGCCAGACCCATGCCGCCAGCATCGCCGCCGGCAGCCAGACGAACCGCTGGGGGCTATCGAAGATCCAGCGCTCGAAGCCGGCGCCGATCTGCGTGAACGCTTCGAATGCCAGAAACTGCGTGATGCACAGCACCAGGAAGTTCTGGCGGATGCCGGGCATGGGACACGTCAGCGGAACTTTCCGGTAGCCGGAGAGCAGAATCTCCATCAGGCATATGGAAAGGCCCAGCAGGCATCCGGCCTCGAGCAGCGCGGCGCCCCAACCCCATCTCCACCAGAAGTACGCCGCCGATGGCAACAGCACCGAGGGAACCAGAAACGCCAGCATCAACCGGCGCGCCACGCCGAGGGTCTGGTTGCCAAGCGGGTCCACCAGGGATTGGTAGATCCAGTTGGCGGGCAACGTCGCCGGCATTTCAAATGCCAGCCGCAGCGCCAGCGCCAATAAGTAAACCGCGATCAGCGGACCCTCGAGCAGCGCCGCCGATGGCCGGGCGCCGCCGGGAGAATCCACCATGCTTTGAAACTCGAGCAGCCAGCCCAGCCCCAACGCCACCGCCAGGCAAAGGCGGTGGCTTTCATTGCGCAACAAAGCGCGCGCTGCAAAGCGGTGGGATGCGCGTTCAAACCCGTAGGCGCGACTGGCAAACAGGTCGAGCACCGCCGGCACCAGCCGGAAACCGCGGAAGCCGGCGCGTCGCCGGGTGGATTCCAAGACGGCTCGAAAGCGCCGCCGGTAACTGAGCGCGTAAGCCACCGCCATGCAGACGAACAAGGCCGCGGTGGCTGGCAGCGCCATCCGTCCCAACTCCGCGAGCGCCGGCGTGGCCTTGTGCTGCAGCGACTGGTAAAGGCCGAGGAACCAGACAGGCGGAAGCCAGCGGAACGGCGAATCCGGCCGCTGCGCCAGTTGCCGGAGCAGCGCCGGCGCCGCCTCGCCGCTTGGCAACAGCATCAGGAACGCCACCACCAGGATGCCGCGCAGCCAGGACGACGCGGCCTGAAACGCCCGGCGCGGCAATACCGTCGCGAAGATCCCCAACACCGTGAAGACCAGGAAGAACGTGAATAGACTGGCCAGCGCCATGACTCCGGCATGGACCGCTACGAACCGCACCAGCTCGGGCAGCCCGGCCTGCGCCGCGGACGCCACGAACCCGGGGAATAGCAGCGTGGAGAATGCATTGGCGACCGCCACGAACAGCAGCACCGCAATCCCGATCGCCGTCACATTCGCGGCGAGAATCGTGCGCGCCCGGATCGGCAGTGGCGCCAGGTTCGTGTAGTCCTGTGCGTCGGGCAGAATCCGGTCCCACTTCAGCACGGTGACGATTCCGGTAACCGCCATAGCGATGGAGATGAACAGGTATTTGTCCGGGATCGAACGGAGGTAGTAGTCCGGGTGCAGGCGGTGGGAGAAGAAGTCCAGCAGCGTCGAGTACTTATTGATCATGACGAAGCTCTGGAACGCGCCTGGGGCGGCCAACAGTCCGAGGAGCGCGCCCGCGCCCAGATTGAAATCCGACCCGTCGTCCTGACCGCCGTGCACCAGCCGGGCGAGAAAATGCCGGGTCAGGCGAAAGATTGGCTTCCGGGCCAGGCGGCTAGCGCGAAGGCGCCATCGCCGCCGCGAAAAGATTTCGTGCGATTTCACCGGCATCCACCTGCTCCGTCAGTTGCATCACCCGCGCTTCCAGGCTCAGTTCGCCGGCGCGTCCCTCTGGACCGGCGCGCATTTCCTCCATCGTCCCGCTGGCCACCACCGAACCGCGCCGCAACAGCAGCAGGTGCGAACACAACTGGTCCAACTGCTCCAGCACCGGCGAGGAGAAAAGGATGGCCTTGCCGGCGGCCGCCAGCATCCCAATCAGGCGCCGCAGCACCAGCGCGCTGGTCACGTCCAGCCCGGAAAACGGCTCGTCCAGGATGAGCAGGGCGGGATCGTCCAGCAGCGCCGAAATCACCACAATGCGCTGCCGCATACCCTTCGAATACCCGGCAATGGGGTTGTGACGGTGTGGAAAGAGGGTCAGGCCGTCGAGCATGGCCTCGGCCTTGCGCCGAAACCGGTGGCGCTCCAGGCCGCGCAGCGTGGCCACCATTTCCAGATACTCCCAGCCGGTGAGAAAGCCGTAGAGGTCCGGTGTTTCCGGTACATAGCCGAGGTTGCGTTTGTAAGCTCCCAGGTCGCGGGCGATCGGCTGGCCGCGAAACAGCACGCTGCCGGCGGTCGGCTCGGCGAGACCGGTGAGCATTCTGACGATGGTGCTCTTGCCGGCGCCGTTCGGCCCAACCACCCCCAGCAGCTCGCCCGGCCGGATCGAAAAGCTCACCTCGCGAACCGCCCGGAAGCCTCCGTAGCGCTTGGTCAGGGCCCGCGCCTCGAGCACCGGGCCGGCCGCTGCCGGCTGTTCCTGGTCCATGCTGGAATGGACACCACGCCCGGCTGAAAGTTCCCGTGTGAAATGTGACAGAATGGGGTTTCCGGATTCACCCATGGGCAAGCTGCATGGGGCCGGGCCGTCTCAGCGGCGCGTCACTTGCGAAATCTCCGCAAAGGCAGCTAAAATCAACGCGTTCGCATATCCCAGGAGGAGTGCATGGCATTAGTAGAGCAGAAGGTGAAGCAGATTATCGTCGAGCAGTTGGGCGTCGACGAGAGCCAGGTCGACAGCAGCGCGTCGTTCGTTGACGATTTGGGCGCAGATTCGCTGGATATCGTCGAGCTCGTGATGGCCTTCGAAGAGGCTTTCGAGCTGGAGATCCCCGACGAGGACGCCGAGAAGATCACGACCGTCAAGGACGCCGTTGACTACATCGAAAACAAGACCGCCAAGAAGTAGCCGCTTTTCTCAGGGAGACCAGCATTGACGAGAAGAGTGGTAGTGACCGGCGTGGGCTTGGTGACGCCGCTAGCCATCGGAACCGAGGACTCCTGGGCCGCCATTCGCGCCGGCAAATGCGGCATTGGCCCCATCACGCAATTCGATGCTTCGGCCTTTTCCTGCCGTATCGCCGGAGAAGTCAAAGGATTCGATCCGGCGCGGTACATCGAGAAAAAAGAAATCAAGAAGATGGGGCGCTTCATCCAGTTCGCCATCGCGGCCTCGGATTGCGCGCTCGTCAATTCCGGCCTGAAGGTGACGCCGGAGACCGAAGAAATGGTGGGCGTCTACATCGGCAGCGGCATCGGTGGATTCGAAGTCATCGAACGCGAGCACAAGACCCTTTTGGAACACGGCCCGCGCCGCATTTCCCCGTTTTTCATTCCTGCCACGATTGTGAATCTCGCTTCGGGCTACGTCTCGATTCGCAGCGGCGCCAAGGGACCCAACTCCGCCACCGCCACCGCCTGCACCACCAGCGCCCATTCGATTGGCGATTCTTTCCGCATGATCCAGCGTGGAGACGCCGATGCCATGATCTGCGGCGGCACGGAGGGCGCGGTCACCCCGATGAGCATCGGCGGTTTCGCCGCCATGCGCGCGCTTTCCACGCGCAATCACGAACCCGAACGCGCCTCGCGCCCCTGGGACCGCGACCGCGACGGCTTCGTGGTGGGCGAAGGCGCCGGCATCCTGGTGCTCGAGGAACTGGAGTTCGCGCGCCGGCGGTCCGCACGCATTCTGGCCGAAATCGTCGGTTACGGCATGAGCGCCGACGCGTTTCACGTCACTGCGCCATCGCCCGATGGCGACGGCGCCTACCGCGTGATGCGCAATGCCCTGCGCGATGCCGGCATCACCCCCGATAAGGTGGACTACATCAACGCTCATGGCACTTCCACCGAGGTCGGCGACCGCGCCGAGACCACGGCTATCAAGCGCGCCTTCGGCGACCACGCTTACAAAGTGGCCGTCAGCTCCACCAAGTCCATGACCGGCCACCTGCTGGGCGGCTCCGGCGGCATCGAGGCCGGCATCAGTGTGATGGCGCTGCGCGATCAGGTGGCGCCGCCCACCATCAACCACGAGAACCCCGATGCCGGCTGCGATCTGGACTACGTGCCCAACCAGGCCCGGCCGATGAAAATCGACTATGTGCTTTCCAATAGCTTCGGTTTCGGCGGCACCAACGGCTGCCTGATCTTTAAGCGGTATTCTGAGTAGAGAACTGGTGGGACAGGCGCTCGGTTTTTGTCGCCTGTCTTCTGCCGGCAGTGACAAGCCAAAAAAGCGACAGGCCACAAAATGCGATGGCCTGTCCTACCGCCGCTTCTATGAAAATCATCGTCGCCATTAAACAGGTTCCGGCGCGCGATTCGCAATTGCGCATCGCCGGCTCGGGCCAATGGATCGAGGAAGCCGACCTGGCTTACGAAATCAATGAGCCCGATGCCTATGCCCTGGAAGCCGGGCTGCAGCTAAAGGAAAAGCACGGTGGAGAGGTCATCGCCCTCAGCGCCGGCCCGGAGCGCGCCGGGCAAAGCATCCGCGAAGCGCTGGCCAAGGGCGCCGACCGCGCCATCCACGTGGAAGAGGACATGGGGGCGCTCGATCCGCTCGCCCAGGCTCGCCTGCTTGCCGCCGCGGTGAAGAGCGAATCGCCGGACCTGATCCTGACCGGCCTGCAATCCGACGACCTAGGGTATGGCCAGACCGGCGTCATTTTGGCCGAGCTTCTGGGCCTGCCGCACGCCACCATCATCATGGAAGTGGAGGCGATCGAAGGCGCGGTCCGCGTCAAGCGCGAGCTCGAAGACGGCTGGTTCCAGCATATCGAGATGCCACTGCCGGCACTGCTGGCCGTCCAATCCGGCATCAGCAAGCTGCGCTACGCCACTCTGATGGGCATCAAGAAGGCTAAGTCCAAGGAAGTCCGTCGCGTCACCGCTGCCAGCCTGGGCATCGCGCCGGCAGCGCCCAGCATCGTTCTGCAACGCCTGTACCTGCCCGAGCGCACCAAGCGCACGCAACTGTTCGAAGGCGATCCCAAGCAGGCCGCTGCCCAACTGGTGGAGAAGCTGAAATTCGAGGCGCGCGTCATATGAGCGTTCTGGCGGTATTGGAACAGCGGGCGGGCGCCTGGAACCGGGCGTCGTTCGAGACGCTGGCCGCGGCGCAGCAAATCGCGCGCGAACTGGGCACCACCGCCGCGGCGGCGGTGTTGGGGCAGAACATACGCGGGCTGGTAAACGAGCTGGCGACGAAGCAGCTCGAGGCCGTCTATGCGCTCGAGCACGAGCTGCTGAAAGAGTACACGCCGGATGCCTACACCGTGGCGCTGGCGGCGCACATCGATTTTTTCAAGCCCGCGATCGTTCTGTTTCCGCACACTTACCAGGTTCGGGACTTTCTTCCGAAGCTGGCCACCAGGCTTGGCCGCGTGGCGGTTAGCGACGTGGTGTCGCACCGCATCGAAGGCGGGGAGCTGGTCCTGGTCCGCCAGCTTTTCCAGGGGAAAGTGAACGTGGATGTCCGTTTTGCGGGGGACGCGCCACATCTGGCCTCGTTGCAGGCTGGCGCGTACCGGGCCGACCGTGTGGCCGAAGGCACCGCCCCAATCGAGGCGACACTGCCGTCCATCCAGCCCGGCGATGTCCGCACCCGGCCGCTCGAGCCGTTCCGCGAATCGCAGCGCGCAGTGGATCTGGGCGCGGCGGAACTGATTGTCTCGGTCGGCCGCGGCATCAAAGAGGCCGATAACATTCCGCTGATCGAAAAACTGGCGCAGGCGTTGGGAGCCGAACTTGCCGCCTCGCGGCCCATCTGCGACGCGGGCTGGCTTCCCATGGAGCGCCAGGTGGGCAGCTCCGGCCAGACCGTCGCCCCCAAGATGTACATGGCGATCGGGATCTCCGGAGCCATTCAACACCTGGTGGGCATGAAGGGCGCGCGCATCGTGGTCGCCATCAACAAGGACGCCAACGCCCCGATTTTCGAAGTCGCCGATTATGGCATCGTGGGCGACCTGTTCCAGGTAGTGCCCGCGCTGATCGAAGCCATCCAAAAATCAAAGTAGGACAGACGATCGGTTTGTGTCGTCTGTCAAGAGTCGCGCTCTGGCAATGCATGGCAGACCACAAAAGGCCATGGTCTGTCCTGCCACCTGGTGCGGTAAGCAGCCGCCTTACGCGCCCAGAAACAGCGGCTTGATGTGACGCTCAAAAAGATTGGTGGTGACGTTGCGCGCGATGCTCTCCTCGCACGCATCCAGCATCTTCGTGTAGCGCTCGCCCATCTTGGCCGCGATTTTGTAGCCCACGTGCAGCAACTGGCGCAGGTTGGGATTGAAGAGCGGATTCTGCCGTTCGTGGCGCAACGCGCCGGCGTACTCCTCCGCCGTCCAGCCGTTTACCACTGCAGGCGTGGGAAGTTTGGCGGTATCGATGTCAATCACCGAGGCGTAGGGTTCGCATAGCTCGCGCTGGTGTTCGTAAGCCTCCGCGTAAATTTCCTTGGCCAGCGCCAGCCCTTCCGCACCGGCTTCCGCCAGGCCGATGAGTTCCTCCAGCCACGTGGTGCCCGCCGTCTTGACGTGAACGCCGGTGCCGTTGTTTCCCAGCGCACGGCGAATGGGCGCGTACAGCGAAAACTTGTCGCTGCCGGAATGCACGCTCAGTTTCAGGTCCTTGGGCAGTTTGTAGCGCTCCGCCGCGTGCGCGATTACCGCCAGGTCGCTCGAAAACTCCTGCTCGAACTGCTCCACGTTACCCACGTAGTCCACACCCTTGTTGAAGCGGCCGGTGAACTTGGGGGCGATGGTCTGGATGGGGATACCTTCATCCGCCACAGCCGCCAGAATCAACAGCAACTCGGCAGGCGTCTGCGGCGCGTCGGTCTCATCCATCGAAACTTCCGTGATGAAGCTGCCCGGCGCCCGCTGCGCGATGTGCCGGTAGATGGCCGCGGCCTCGCTGACCGCGTGCAGGTATTTGGATGCGGCGCGAAAACCCTTCTCCTTGGTGATCGTCAGGGGTTCTGCCATGCCGGCGATCTCGATTCGCCCCACCAGTTCCCGGTGGCGCGCCAGAAACGCTTCCACCGCGCCCGGCTTCGGGCGATGCGCGATGGCGTGGGCTACATCCAGCGTAAAAAAGTCGCACGACTCAAGAAACCGATCGACCGTTTCCAGGTTAATGTGGTCCGCGTCGAGAAAATAGGGCTGCTTCCAGCCCAGAGCCGCCACCGCCGCATCGGCGGCGGCGCGCGCGCTGGCGGGTTCCGAACCTACAATTTTGTGTTCCCGGTTGGACTTGTTCCAAACCGGCGCCACCGAAGCGCCCTGCTCGGCCGCGCATACGAAAGCCGCCAGTTGCGCTTTCGCCTGGTGAGCAAACCGGTCGCCCACGCCCAACGAATATCGTTCCAGCCGAAGTCCGTTTTGATCGCTCACCGTAGAGCCGCTCGCAAGCGGCAGAGTTTTGGATGCCACAAAGAGCCTCTTCGGTTCTGAATATATTGGGCGGCGGCGGAAGCCGTCAAGGCCGCGCCACTAAACCGCCGCTTTAGAAAAACTCAATGAAACTGAAGAGCACAACTCCTATAATGATCGGGGGAAATGCATCATGACACGCCGCACTTTGTTGGGAGGCGCCGCCGCGTTCGCGGGCGGGCGCTTCCGGCTCCGCGCTGAGCCCCCCGACGACGATGCCGGCAGGCTCGAGCAGATTCTGGCCCGCATCCGCCCACCCCAATTCCCGGATCGCGTGTTCGAAATCACTCATTTCGGCGCGCGCGATGGCGGACGCGTCACGGCTACCGATGCCATTCGCAAGGCCATCCAGGCCTGTGCCGCGGCCGGCGGCGGCCGGGTACTGATCCCCGCCGGGGTCTTCGTCACGGGAGCGATCCATCTCGCCAGCAACGTCAACCTGCACCTGGAAGAAGGCGCCACGCTGCGGTTCAGCCAGGACCCGCAGGACTATCTGCCGGTAGTCTTCACCCGCTTCGAAGGCACCGAGTGCATGAATTACTCGCCCTTCATTTACGCCTTCGAGCAAACCAACATCGCCGTCACTGGAACCGGAACACTCGATGGCGGCGCGGATGCGGACCATTGGTGGCCATGGAAGAACCCCGCCCCGCGCGGCGAATACCCTGCCGCCGACGACCGCCGCGCCCTGGTGGAGCAAGGCGAAAAAGACGTGCCCGTGAGCCAGCGCGTCTACGGTCCGGGCTCCACCCTCCGCCCCAATTTCGTGCAGCCGTACCGGTCGACCAACGTTTTGATCGAGGGCGTCACCATCCGCAATTCGCCCATGTGGGAACTCAACCCCGTGTTGTGCAGGAATGTCACCGTGCGCAACGTCAAGATCTCCAGCCACGGCCCTAACAACGACGGCTGCGATCCGGAGAGCTGCACCGATGTGCTGATCGATGGCTGCGAGTTCGATACCGGCGACGATTGCATCGCCATCAAGAGCGGCCGCAATCGCGACGGGCGGCGCGTCAACGTCGCTTGCGAAAACATCGTGGTGCGGAATTGCCGCATGAAGGACGGCCACGGCGGCGTATCCATCGGCAGCGAGGTGTCCGGCGGCATACGCAATGTGTACATGGAAAACAACCGCATGGACAGTCCGCACCTGGACCGCGCCCTGCGCATCAAGACCAACTCGCACCGCGGCGGCGACCTCGAGAACTTCTACTTCCGCAATAACACGGTCGGCGAGGTGGCGCGCGCGGTGGTCGATATCGATTTCTATTACGAGGAGGGCCCCGGCGGACCGTTCACGCCCAGCGTGCGCAACGTGGTGGTGGAGAACATTAAGTCGCAGCGCAGCCGCTATGCGCTCTACCTGCGCGGATACGAAAACGCAAGGATCGCCGGCGTGCGGGTCGCGCATTGCGTCTTCGACAACGTCGCCGAGCCGGACGTCATCGAAAACGTGGCTTCCCTCGATCTCGTCGACGACGTCAGAAATGGCAAGCCGATGACGGTAAAATAGGCGCGAGCCGCCAAACCAATGACAACGCCATCACTGCTGGCACGCGCCGCCGATTCGGTGCTGGTTATCGTCGATATTCAGGACCGCCTGCTGGCTATCATGCCCGACGCCGCGCGGGAGCAGATGCTGCGCAACACTCGCATTCTCGCCGAATCCGCAGCGCTGCTCGGCATACCTATCCTGGTGACGGAGCAGTATCCCAAAGGACTTGGTCACACTGCCGCGGCAGTGGCGGAAGCGCTGCCTCCGGCCACGCCTCGTATCGAAAAGACCTGCTTCTCCTCCGCCGGCTGCGAGGCGTTCGCCGCGGCGCTCGCCGCTGCCGCCCGTTCGCAGATTATCCTCGCCGGCATGGAAGCCCATGTGTGCGTGCTCCAGTCCGCGCTCGAATTGCGGGCCGCTGGCCGCGAGGTCTGGATGGTCGAAGACGCCTGCTGTTCGCGCAATCCAGCTAACCGTCGCAACGCAAGCGACCGTTTGCGCGCGGCTGGAGTGGTAGTGACCAACACCGAATCTGTGGTCTTCGAGTGGCTGCGCGATGCCCGCCACGAACACTTCAAGGCCATTTCGGCGTTGGTGCGTTAGTGCAAACGGGCAAGCTAAAGCGTGCCCTACCAATGCTTTGCGTAACGCCGGTAGGGCACGCTTTAGCTTGCCCGTAAGAATCGCGTGACCTCGGCCGCAGTGAAGTAGCGGCGCCCGCAACACAGCGCTACTGTTCACATAAGTTCGTGGCGCAGGCTGTCGAGCCTGCCGAGCCGAGAGTCGTCTCGGCTTTTCCGGAGTGTGGTGGCCCTCCGCGCCACCTTGATCCGTCTTATGCGATGCCGCCGCGTAACAGAGATGCCGCCGTGGGCGGCGCCGCGCTGCGCAGCCGCGGGGCATCTTCGCTCTCCTCTACTTTGTCCCCTTCGCCGGGAGCCAGGAACAGGTTGGCGTCGATGCCGTGCTGGCGCGTGTAGAGATCGTAATAGCGCCCGCCGAGCGCGTACAGCGAATCGTGCGTACCGCGCTCCAGAATACGCCCCTCCTCCACCACCAGAATCTGGTCGGCGCGGCGGATGGTGGAAAGGCGGTGCGCGATGACGAACGTGGTGCGCCCCTTCATCAGGTAAGAGAGCCCCTCCTGGATAGCGGCTTCCGATTCGGAATCGAGGCTGGAGGTCGCCTCATCCAGAATTAGCATGCGCGGGTCGGCGAGAATGGCGCGGGCGATCGAGACGCGCTGGCGCTGCCCGCCGGACAACTTCACGCCGCGCTCTCCCACGATCGTGTCGTACTTCGTTTCAAACTTCTCTGCGAACTCATCCACGCGCGCGATGCGGCACGCCTGCAGGATCTGTTCTTCCGATGCGACGGGCCGCGCAAAAGCGATATTCTCGCGAATGGAACCGTCAAACAGAAACGTGTCCTGCAGGACCACGCCAAGCTGCGTGCGGTAGGCGTCGAGGCGTATGGTGCCGAGGTCCATCCCATCCACCAGAATCGTTCCTTCGCTGGGCTCGTGAAATGCGGCGATCAAACTGATGATGGTGGATTTTCCGGAGCCCGACGGGCCCACCAGCGCGGTCACCGTACCGGGCGCGGACGCGAAGCTCACTTCATGCAGCACCGGCTTGCCGGGGTCGTAGGCGAATGTCACGCGGTCGAAGGTGAGATAACCCTGGATAGGCCCGATGGCCGTGGTGCGGCGCGGTTCCTCGTCCTCGGGCTTTTCATGCAGCACCTCCTGCGTGCGGTCCAGACCGGCCAGCGCTTCGGTAAGCTGCGTGCCGATGCCCACCACCTGGAACATGGGCGCCACCAGAAAGGCCAGGAACGCGGTGAAGCTCATGAAGCCGCCGAGCGTCAGCGTGCCGGCGAGGATGTGGCGCGCACCGAGAAACATGACCGTCGCTCCCACCAGGCCCATCAGCACAGTGGCGGACAGGCTCATCAGCGAAATGGCGGTGAGACTCTGCAGCACATTGTTCAGCAGCCGTTGCACGCCGCCGGCAAACACCTTCGCCTCCTCGGCCTCGGCGTGATAGCCCTTGACTACGCGCACGCCGGCCAGCGATTCGGTGAGCCGGCCGGCGACTTCCGCGTTGATCTTGCCGCGCTCGCGAAAAATCGGCCGGATACGGCGAAACGCCTGGTTCAACCCGAAAGAGAAAGCTCCGATGAACAGCAGCGCCAGGCCGGTGAGCAGCGGGCTGATGTAAACCAGCGCGGCCAGCGAAAACAGCGCTTTCATGATCCCACCGACGAACTCCACCAGGCCCGTGCCCACCAGGTTGCGCACGCCTTCCACGTCCGTCATGATGCGGGAAACCAGCGCTCCGGTCTTGTTGGCATCGTAGTAGGCTACCGGCAGACGGCCGATATGCTCCTGTACGCGGCGGCGCATTTCCGCGATCAGACGCTGCGCCTCTTTGGAAAGCAGTTGCGTGAGCGAATAGGATGTGGCGCCCTGAATCAGCGTTGCCACCAGAACCGCCGCCACCAGCGGTATCAGCAGGCCCGCCTGATGTTTGCCGATGACGTTATCGATCAGGAATTTGGTCGAACCCGGCAGCACGATGCCGCAGACGCTGTTGATCAGCGTCAACAACAGGCCGAGAGCGAACAGGGAGCGGCGCGGGCGCACCAGTTCCAGAACCAGCGGCCAGGCGCTGCGCAGCGTTTCCGTGGTGTTTTTCTTGGGGGCTGGAGGCACTATTTTCAGAGTACACTGGGCGCGCCCAGCCCGTCAGCCTGCTCTTTCGGCCAGGCGGCGCGTTACCAGCGCGGGCACCTGCGATGGCGCGCCGATGGCGAGCACCGCAAACCCGGCGGCGCGCCCGCTGGCCAGGCCAGCCGCCGAGTCTTCCACCACCAGCGCCGCGCGAGCGCCCAGCAGCTTCGCTGCCTTGCGGTACGGCTCCGGGTCGGGTTTGTAGTGGGTCACATCCTCCGCGCCGACCAGCGCGTCGAAGTGATGCCGCAAGCCGCCGGCGGCGAGCAGGGGATCGATCTCGGCCCGCGCGCTCGAGGTCACCACAGCGAGCTTCCAGGTGCGATGCAAGTCTTCGAGAAAGGCATCGAGCGCAGGGTCGAAGGGTGGATTGACCAGCACGCGCTGGCGAAACAACTCTTTCTTCCTGGGATACTCTGCGAACAGCACCCGCCAGTCGAGCGGCGGGCTGGCAAGCGCTCCCAGCACGCGCAGCATGTCCCTGTCGTCGATGCCGATGCCGTGGTCCCGGTAATATTCCCATTCGAGAGTGATGCCGAACGGCTTCAGCACCTCGGCCCAGCACGCCCAGTGGATCGGCTCCGTGTCGGCCAGCACACCGTCGAAATCGAAAAGAATGGCGTCAAACTCAGGCATTAAGGTGGGAGCCTTGAGGTTAGCATGCGATCTAGAAGTAGGTGGTTCCGAAGGTGACGTCCGGGATCAGTTGACCGTGCCGGCGGCGTCAGGGTCATCTAGGCCCAGAGACGCGGCCAGGGCTCCGGCGAGTTCTCGCAGTGCAGCCGATCTGAGCGACCCGACATAGTGGGTCAAAAGCGATTTCGGAAGGCTTACCAGCTCATCGCAGTGAATACTGGACTCCTTCTTCATGCCTTCGGCGAGGCCGACGCGAACCTGCGTGCACAGACCATCATGGCGGGAGTACACGGGCGCGCAGATCACCGTCGAGAACCGGGAATCGATCAGTGCCTGACGACTGACGATGGCGAAGACGCGTTGGCGACGCGGGTCGCGCGGACCCGGCTTGCGCACCAGGTAAAGCTCGCCCCGATTCATGGCAGTTGCTGGTATCCAAGCGTATCCATCGCCTCGCGATTCAACCTCTTGGCGTTGCGCTCGATGATCTCGATGTCCCTCCGGTCCCGCACCTCTCTTTCGAGGCGCGCCAAATACGCGACTGCGGCCCGTTCCAGTATCGCGGACCGGTTCTTGTCGGCGCGATCCAGTCGGATAAGGAGGTTCTCGGGCAAGGTGATAGATGTCTTGACTCTCACAAGACAATCATACTCCCTGAAGTGGGACGAAGGCGACGCGCCCGCAAGCGGGCGTTGGCAAGCTGAAGCGTGCCCTACCAAGCGTGGTAGGATAAGCATCCAGGATTGTCCGCGATATGCTCGGCTTCGACCAGCGCACCGCCCGCTCCACGTGGACCGCGGCGCTTGTCCTGCTGTTGCTGTACGTGGTTTACCTGGCGCGCAAGACGCTGTTCGTCTTCACCCTGGCCCTGCTGTTCGCCTATTTGCTCTCTCCGCTGGTGAACATGCTCGACCGCATTTTTCCGGCGCGCCGCACCCGAACGGCGGCACTGGCGGTGGCGTTTGTGATTGTGGTCGCGGTGCTGGGCGGGTTGGGATTTGAGATCGGCGCGCGGGTGGTGGACGAGGCCACGGTGCTCGCCCGAAGCTTTCCCGCCATGGTGCAGAACTGGCAGCACCCGCTGCCCAACGACCAATCGTTGCAGGCGCAGGTCGTCGAAAGGGTCCGCTCCGAAGTGGCGGCGCGATCGAGCGGCCTGATCTCCGAATTGCCGCAGTATGGGTTAAGGCTTCTGAGCGTAGCGAGCGACGTCATCTACGTGGTCATCATCCCCGTCCTGGCGTTTTTCTTCCTGAAGGACGCTCCCACCATGCGAGGGCATGTTCTCGACCTGTTGGAGGAGGGCCCGCGCCGCGCGCTGCTCGGCGATTTGATCTCCGATGTCCACCTGCTGCTGGCGCACTACATGCGGGCGCTGTTCCTGCTATCGGTAGCGGCCTTCGGGGCTTACGCTATTTTCTTCTCCGTGTTGCGTGTGCCGTATGCGATTTTGCTGGCTGCCATTGGCGGCCTGCTGGAATTCATTCCCATGCTGGGCCCGGTCGCCGCCATCGCCCTGATCCTGATCGTGGCCGGTGCGGCGGGCGTGAACTTGCTGCCGATTCTGGCGGGCGTGATCGTCTACCGTATGCTTCAGGACTACGTCCTCTCGCCGCACTTGATGGGGCGAGGGGTGCAACTGCATCCCTTGCTGGTGCTGTTCGGCGTGTTCGCCGGCGCGGAGATCGCCGGTATCCCGGGGACCTTCCTCTCGGTGCCCGTGATAGCGGTGGTGCGGATCGTGTACCTGCGCATCCGCAAGGCGCGGCTGAGCGCCCGGCAAGCCGCAGCGTAAAGGTAGGACAGACGATCGGTGTTTGTCGTCTGTCA
>Ga0209415_10012547_pt1 | contig 14105 bp, 15 predicted proteins | sample PeaSoiSIISIP2007_FD_187696 | JGI IMG/M metagenome (GOLD analysis project Ga0209415, IMG submission 187696) | Peat soil microbial communities from Weissenstadt, Germany - SII-SIP-2007 (SPAdes) (version 2) | ecosystem: Environmental > Terrestrial > Soil > Wetlands > Peat | place: Germany... | reverse complement strand
CGGCGTTGGCGCTGGTGCAGCAGATGTCGATCTCGGCTTTCACCTCGGCGGTGGTGTTGATGTAGGCGACCACCGGTGTGTTCGGATAGCGCTGGCGGATCAGGCGCACGTCGGCGCCGGTGATGGAGGCGGCGAGCGAGCAGCCGGCGCGCAGGTCGGGGATCAGCACGGTCTTGTCCGGGCAGATCACCTTCGAGGTCTCGGCCATGAACAGGACCCCCGCCTGCACGATCATGCGCGCGTCGGACTTGGCCGCCTCGCGGGCGAGGCCGAGGCTGTCGCCGACGTAGTCGCCGACGCCGTGGAAGATCTCCGGCGTCATGTAGTTGTGGGCCAGGATGACGGCGTTCTTCTGGCGCTTGAGGTCGTTGATGGCGGCCACCAGCGGCGCCTGCAGCAGCCACTCGAGCGGCGTCACCCGCGCGCGCACCTTCTCCCAGATCGGGCCGGTCGCGGCCTGGACCTCTTCGGTGAACTTCAGCGGGAGTGAACCGTCCGCCATTTCCCCCATCTCCTTTTGCTCAATCTGAGCATTATACGGGGCCGTAAAAACGCCGTGCATCGGATGAGGACGCCGGCGCCGCCCCAGGCTTATGCTTTCTTTGAGCATAAGTTGACTGTTGATATAGGCCCCCACGGCGCGCGTGAAAAGGGGGATTTTGTAAGCAGCGATCACAAAACCGCGCTGTTGCGCTGCAACATTTCGGCGCAAGAACCCTCACCCCGCCCTCTCTCCACGCTGCGCGCGGGCGAGGGCGGGACTCGCAATGGCCGCCGCGCTAGCTTTCGCGGCAGGGGGCGGCATGGCGGTTTTCATTCCGGAACTCGACGACGTGCGGCGCGCGCAGGCGATCGTCGGCGGCTACACGCGATCGCGGCAGGCGATCATCGCCGCGCGGCCGGGTAACCCGATGGGCGCCGAAGCGAGGGACTTCGGCGCCGGCGCGTTCGCGCTGCGCACGCCCGGGTTTCCGGGCTCGGTGTTCAACCGCGCCTACGGGTTCAGCGATGCGCTGATCGACGAGGTTCCCGGCGTCATCGACTGGTTCAAAGCCGGCGTCGGCGGCGTCTTCGAGCTCGCGCCGGGGCAGCCGATCTCGACGCTGGCGCGGCTGCTGGCCGATGCCGGCTATGCGCAGACCGGCTTCCACTCGACGCTGGTGGGTCCGGTCGGCCTGCCCGATGCGCCGGCGTCGGGCGTCGAGGTGACGAAGGTCGAGGACCAGGCCGATCTCGCCCCGTTCTCCGACGTCTATCACCGGGGCTGGGCGATCAGCGATTTCCGCATCCCGATGACGCCTTGGCTCAGTGCGCCGCGCTGGTCGCTGTACCTGGCGCGGTTCGAGGGCCAGCCGGCGGGCGCCGCCATCCTCTATGTCGTGGGCGAGGACGCCTATCTTGCCGATGGCGCGGTCGATCCGGCGTTTCGCCGCCACGGCGTCCACCGCGCGCTCCTGGATCGGCGCTGCGCCGACGCCAAGGCCGCGGGCGCGATGCGGATCTTCTCCGGCTGCGACTTCCTTTCCGCCAGCTACCGCAACCAGCTCCGCAAGGGGCTGGTGCTGCTCTACACCGAAGCGATCTGGGCGAGCGCTTGAGACCCCCGTCCAGGGGGCGGGGGCGAGCGCCGTGAAGGCGCGAGCGGGGAGGGGTTACGGCGTTTCAGGCAAATCCCCAAGCCGCGTAGCCCCTCATCGCCCCCACGCCTTCGGCGCGGGTCCCCCCCTTCTCCCTTTGGGAGAAGTTCGAAAATGAGGCTCACCCGAACGCTCTTGGGTAGTCGACCTTCTGCGGCGCGCTCAACGCGCCGGGCTTCAGCTCCAGGGCCATGAAGGCGGGGCTGCCAGCATAGGGGGAGATCAGCTTGGCCGCCGCGGCGGCCGAGAAGCCGAAGCGCGGGTAATAGGGCGGGTGACCGAGGACGACGACCGCCTCCATGCCCGCCGCGCGGCAGGCTTCGACGCCTGCGCCGCAGAGCGCCTCGCCGATGCCGGTCCGCTGCCTGGCCGGCGCGACCGCGACCGGCCCGAGCGCGGCGATCGCGCGCGGCGGGTCGGCGCGCATGCGGCTGAAGAGGACGTGGCCGACGATGCGCCCGTCGTCCTCGGCGACCAGCTCGACGAGCACGCGGCCCTCGGCGCGCACGCCTTCGATGATCGCCGCCTCGTCGAAGCGGGACTCGCCAAACGCGGCTTCGGTCACCCCGCGGATCATTGCGTGGTCACCCGAGCCCGCCTCGCGGATCACCATTGGCCGATCTTCTGCGCCTCGGCGTGGCTGAGCTTGTGGTGGGCGCGCTCGTGGTCTTCCTCGGCCAGGAAGCGCACCGCCTCCAGCGCCGCCATGCAGCCCATCCCGGCCGCGGTGACCGCCTGGCGGTAGACGTCGTCGGTGACGTCGCCGGCGGCATAGACCCCTTCGATCTCGGTCGCGGTCTTGCCGGCCTTGACCTTCAGATACCCGGCCTTGTCCATCTCCAGCTGGCCCGCGAACAGGGCAGACGCCGGCGCATGGCCGATGGCGACGAAGATTCCGTCGCAGGCGACCTCGCTGACGGCGTGGGTCTTGAGGTTCTTCAGCCGCGCGCCGGTGACGCTGCGCGGCGCATCCGAGCCGAGCACCTCCTCGAGCGCTGTATCCCAGATCACCTCGACGCGCGGGTGGGCGAAGAGGCGGTTCTGCAGGATCTTCTCGGCGCGAAGCTCGTCGCGGCGGTGGATCAGCGTTACCTTGGCGGCGAAGTTGGTGAGGAAGAGCGCCTCCTCGACCGCGGTGTTGCCGCCGCCGACCACCAGCACCTCCTTGCCGCGATAGAAGAAGCCGTCGCAGGTGGCGCAGGCCGAGACCCCGAAGCCCTTGAATGCGTCTTCCGACTCCAGGCCCAGCCATTTCGCCTGCGCGCCGGTGGAGATGATCACGGTCTCGGCCAGGAACACCTGGCCGGAGTCGCACCGGATGCGGAACGGACGCACCGAAAGGTCGGCTTCGACGACGATGTCGTTCAGGCATTCGGCGCCGACGTGCTCGGCTTGCGCGCGCATCTGCTCCATCAGCCACGGGCCCTGGATCACCTCGGCGAAGCCCGGATAGTTCTCGACGTCTGTGGTGGTGGTGAGCTGTCCGCCGGGCTCCAGCCCCGCGATCAGCACGGGCGCAAGCATCGCGCGCGCGGCGTAGACGGCGGCGGTGTAGCCGGCGGGACCAGAGCCGATGATGACGCAGCGGGCGGGACGGGGCTCGGCGGACATGGCGGTCTTTCGCGTGCGGCCGGCGGATTCGGCCGGCCTCGGGCCACTATGTAGCCATTCCGCGGCGCCGGTGAAGTCGCTCAGGGCGCGCGGGCCTTGCCGTCGTGCGGTCCGAGCGCGCGCTTTGGGGCGTCGCGCCAGCGCCACTGCTGCTCCATGGTCGCCTCGCGGGCCGGGTTCACCGGATAGCACGTGCGGTTTTCCGTCTTCGCCGCTTCGCCAACCACGAGCAAGCGCACCTCCTCGGCCGTGTTGTTCAGGAAGCTGTGGCAGATGCCTGTTCCGGCCGGAAAGCTCACCGCATCGCCGGGTTTCAGCGGGTGCAGATGGCCGTCGATCCAGACGTCCGGTCGGCCCTCGAGCACGAAGACGAACTCCTCCTCGGCGCTCTCTGCGTGCGGATAGGAGGTGCGCCGTCCAGGAAGCAAGCGCTCGTGATGGATGCCGATCCGGGTGAGCCCGAGCTTGGCCGCCAGCGGCGCGCCGATGGACATCAGCTCCGAGTCGCCGGGATAGTACGAGTTGTCCTCGCCTTCGAGCTCGGTCCAGTGGGCGATGAAGTCGGGACGGTCGGGCATGGGGGTCTCGGACGATGAGCGGGACGCCGCGCATCCTATTCGTCGCCGACGCGGGCGAGAAGATCGGCGGCGGCCATGTCATGCGCTGCCTGACGCTGGCCGAGGCGGTGATAAGGGCCGGCGCGGCGGCGATCTTCGCCGCGACGCCGTCGGCGGTCGCCGTGATCGGCGTCTTTGCGCGCGCGCCGATCGAGGTGGTTTCGCTGGCCGACGAGCTGAGCGCCGCCGAGCTGGCGGCGGCCGCCGCGGCCGCGGCGCGATCGGCCGGCGCGAGCGCCGTCGTTGCCGACCACTACGGCTTCGGACTCAAGGAGGACGCGGCGCTGGCGGCGGCAAGCCCACGCCTGCTGATCATCGACGACCTCAGGCGGCGCCACGCGGCGGGGATCGTCCTCGATCCCGCCATCGGTCGAAGCGCACGAGACTATCCGGGCTGCGAGCTCATGGCGGGACCGGCCTTCGCGCTCGTCCGCGCCGAATTCGCCGCCCGTCGCGACTGGACGCTGGCCAGGCGAGCGGGCGGCGGGCCGGCCGCGCGCGTGCTCGTGGCGCTCGGGCTCACCGACGCCGGCGCGATCACGGCCCGGGTGGTCGGCGCGCTCCTGCCCGCGCTCGGGGACGCGGTGCTCGACGTGGTCATGGGCGACGTGGCGCCCAGCCGGGCGGAGGTCGAGGCGCTGGCGGCGGCCGACGGGCGGGTTGTCGCGCACATCGACGCGCGGGACATGGCGCGGCTGACGGCGGAGGCCGACGTCGGCGTCGGTGCCGGCGGCTCCAGCGTCTGGGAGCGTTGCGTGCTCGGCCTGCCCAGCCTGACCGTCGTCGTCGCCGACAACCAACGGGAAAACGCCGAGGCGCTGGCGGCGGCGGGCGCGGCGCTCGCAATAGCCCCGCCGTCGGGCGACTTCGACCAGCGGCTGCGCGCCGCCTTCGAGCGGCTGATGGGGGACGCGGGCCTGCGCGCGGCCATGAGCCACGCCGCCGCCGGCCTCTGCGACGGCATGGGCGCCGACCGCGTGGCCCAGCGGCTGCTCGCCTAAGCCACCGGCGGGGGTTGGCCCTCGACGCGCGGAATATCGGGGTCGATGCAGGCCCAGCTCGGCGCCTCTGAAGTCCAGATCGTCGCCGTCGGCGCGGCGATCTCCCGGTCCTTGAGCGCGCCTGCACGGACGAAGATCAGGTGCGGCCGCGGCTCCGCCTCGCTGAACAGCGGCGTGCCGCAGCGGGGGCAGAAGCGGCGGTGCATTCTCGCGCCGCTGTCGGCGAGTGACACATAGTCCGCCGTCTCGCCCGTGATCGCGAATCCCTCGGTCGGAAAGCAGACGTTGACTGTGGCGCTGCCGCCGCCAAGCGCCTGGCAGAGCCGGCACCAGCAGGTGCGGGTTCGCATGGGCGCGGCCTCGGTCCGGAAGCGCACGGCGCCGCACAAGCATGCGCCTTCGATAGCCATGGCGTCCTCCTAGTCGATGATGTTCGGGATGACCTTGTCCGGGTTCGCCGCCTGCCAGTCCAGCACGTCCTCCGTGGTGAACGCCGGGTTCGCCGGATAGAGCGCTTTGTAGACGGCGGTGACGAAGGCGAAGTCCTCGGGCGTGTCGACGGTCCAGCGGAAGCGCAGCGGCGGATCGCGGGCGACGTGCTCGATCCTGAACAGCTCCGGGTGGGTGGCGATGTAGGGCATGACGTGCTCGCGGTCGTAGGCCTTCGTCGCCTCGCGATCGGCGCGCAGAAGGGCGGCCGTCTCGCAAACCTCGACGTCCAGACCCTTGGGCCAGGTCCAGCCGGCGACGTTGTTGGTGTAGTCGGCGCCGGCGCTGTCATGGGCTTCGATGCAGGCGTCGACCAGACGCCAGTCGGCGAGCGGGCAGTCGGCGGTGAGCCGCACGAAGGTCTTCGGGTTTGCGGAGGCCGCAAGGGCGCCGACGAAGCGGGCGAGCACGTCGTCCAAGGGGCCGCGATGGATGCCGACGCCGAGCCGGACGGCTTCGGCCGCGATGACGTCGTCCTCGGCGTTGGCGCTGGTGGCGACGACGATGCCGGAGAGCCGCCCCGCGCGGCCGACACGCTCGATCTGCCGCGCGATCATCGGCTCGCCCAAGATCGGCCGCATCACCTTCCCCGGCAGCCGAGTGGAAGTCATGCGCGCCTGAAGGATCGCGAGTGTCATTGCTTTGGCGCCGCGACAGCGGCGCCGTCGGATTTGACCACGAAGGGCACGAAGGACACGAAGCAGCCGTACGAGCCGCGACGTCGCAGCCTCAACTGCCTCTTCGTGTCCTTTGTGTTCTTCGTGGTTGAAAAAGCCTTGGTCCCCGCTGTCGCGGGGATGAGCGGAATAGAGGAGCCGCGGTGCGACAGGCTCCGCATCTGCTCCTAGCTCACCGCCTTTTTCAGTTCTTCCGTCCAGGCCCATCTTGGGTCGGGGCCGTTGGGGACGGTGAGCATGGTGTTGGCGACGTAGGCGGCGGCGACGCCCGCTTCGGGGTTGGCGAAGCCGACGCGGCCGCCGGCGCCGGCGTGGCCGAACGAGCCCGCGCCCACCATCGGGTTCACCTCGCGGGCGAACTCGAAGCCCAGGCCGTATTGCATCGGCGCGCCGAACTGCAGCTTGGCGAAGTCGCCGGGCGGGACCATGGCCCCCGTGCGCAGCGTGCGGGCTTTCTCGACCGTCTCGGGCTTGACGAGCCGCACGCCGCCCACCTCGCCGATCAGCGCGGCGTACATGCGGGCGAGCGACTTGGCGTCGGCGACGCCGTTGCCGGCCGGGACCTCCGCCGCGCGCGCCTCGCGGTTGTTCATCGTCTCGATCAGCTCGCCGGTGTGCCTGAACGAATTCAGCACGACCTTGGCCAGGCGGGTCTCGGTGTCGATACCCATGCCGGCGATGAAGGCGGTGAGCTGATCGGCGCTCATGCCCGGCGTCGGCGAGAAGTGGGGGGCGACGCGCGGCTCTTGCTCCGCCGGCAACCCGATCCAGAAATCAAGGTCGAGGGGTTCGGCGATCTCTTCGGCGAAGACCTTGGCGACGCTCTTGCCGGCCACGCGCCGCACGACCCCGTCGAGCAGCGACCCATAGGTGATGGGGTGGTAGTGGCAGGACGCGCCCGGCGTCCACACCGGCGCCATGGCCTCGAGCGCGCCGATGTGCCGCTCGTGATAGAGCATGTCGTTGGCGGTGACGCCGCTCTCGGGATCGAGGCCCGGCAGGCCCACCGAGTGGCTCATCAGCTGCCAGATGCGGGCGTCAGCCTTGCCGCCTTGCGCGAACGCCGGCCAGTAGTCGGCGACCCGCGCCTCGTAGTCGATGAGCCCCCGCTCGGCGAGGCGGTGGACGACCGCGGCGGTCGCGCCCTTGGTGCAGGACATGATGACCGTGATCGCGTCCTCGCCGTAGGGACGGTCGTTGACCTTGTCGCGGCCGGCCCAGAGGTCGACCACCACATCGCCGTGGCGATAGACGCAAAGCTGCGCCCCGCCTTCGTCGTTCGCCTGCGCCGCGAGGAAGACGTCGCGCACGCCCTCGAAGCCGCGTGCGACGAACCCGCCTGTCTCGGTCATGCTCACAGCCACTCGATCTTGCGGATCGCGTAGGCCTTGACGCCGCCGGGCGTGTTGACCTCGACCACGTCGCCCTTCTCCTTGCCGATCATCGCGCGGGCGAGCGGCGAGGAGACCGACAGCTTGCCGGCCCTCACGTCGGCCTCGTGGTCGCCGACGATCTGGTAGCGGGACGCTTCCTCGGTGTCCTCGTCGACGACGCTGACGGTCGCGCCGAATTTCACCTGCGCCCCCGAGAGCTTGGAGATGTCGATGACCTGGGCGCGCGCGATCTTGTCCTCGATCTCGGCGATGCGGCCTTCGATCCAGCCCTGCCGGTCCTTGGCGGCGTGGTACTCGGCGTTCTCGGACAAATCGCCGTGCGTGCGCGCTTCCGCGATCTGAGCAATGACGCTCGGACGCTCCTGGGTCTTCAAACGTTTCAGTTCCTCGTCGAGGACGGCATAGCCCTCGCCGGTCATCGGCACTTTTTCCATTATCGGATTTAGCTCGGTTGGCCCTAAGGGGAGGTGGGTGATCCGGCCGCGGGCGCTGGCGTCCGGGGGGCTGAGACGATAGATGTGAGCCCCGCAAATTTCAAGGGCTCGCCCCATTCGGGTCATCCAGACAGTGGATCAGGTGGAGGTGCGGCGGGCGCGGGAAGCCGATGCGGCGGCCCTTGCCGACTACATGGCCGGCCTCATGGCCGAGCGCCTGGACACCATATCGGCGCGCGAAACCCCGAGCGTTCCCGACGAGCGGGATTGGATCCTGCGCGCGACCATGGCCGAGCGGGGGCTGATCCTGCTCGCGGTCGTGGGCGACGCCGTGGTGGGGGCGCTGGACCTTTGGGCCGGCGAGCGGCCGGACAATCGCCACGCCGGACGCTTCGGCATGTCGGTGGCGCGCCAATGGCGCGGGCGGGGGGTCGGCCGGCGGCTTCTGATGCGGGCGATCGAGGAGGCGCGCGCCTGGCCGGGATTTTGCCGGCTGGAGCTGGAATGCGTCGCCTGGAACGCGGCGGCGATCGCTCTCTACGAGAGTCTGGGATTCAAACTCGAAGCGCGGATGGTCAAGGCGATCAATCTGCGCGGGCGGCCCGAGGACATGCTGCTGATGGCGCGGACCTGGTGAGCGAGGATGGAGCCGCACTGGCGCGGGAACTGTTCGAGGCGATGGACGGCTTTCGCGTCAAGCGCATGTTCGGCGGCCTTGGCCTGTTCGCCCGCGACGTGATGTTCGGCCTGATCGACGACGGCCTGATCTATCTGAAGACCGATCCCGAGTTGGAGGCCGAACTGCGAGCGGCGGGCGCCCAGCCCTGGCTCTACGCCGAACGGCGGGGACCCCGCGCCGGGATCACCGTTGAGACCTCGTACCTGTCGCTGCCCGACGAAGCGTACGACGACCCGGGCGAGGCGTTGCGCTGGGCCGACCGCGCGCAGGCCATCGCCCTAACGGTTCGCGAGACGCGGCGCCCGCGCCGGCGCAAGACGCGCGGCTAGCGAGCCGCCATGCAGGTTGGTTCATCCAATCCGCCCATCCCCGCGAACGTGGGGCGGCGCCGGCCCGGCGTCTTCAGAACCCGGTCAAGGCTGCCGTGCCGCGCTGGCGGGGCTGACCTGCGGCTGGGCGGCCGGCGACGGGTCGGGCGGGTTGTACCTCTCGACGAAGGCGACGGACGCCTTGACCATTTCGATGCGCATGTCCTCGTGCAGCAGCCAGTGGTCTGAGGTCGGCAGGATGAGGACCTCGACCGGTTTGCCCGCGCTCTGGAGCGCCGCCTGCATCTCGTTCATCTGCACAAACGGCACCACCGTGTCGTCGCGTCCGTGGATCAGGAGGATCGGCGCGTCCGCGCGCCTGGCCAGCGAGACCGGGGTGATGTCGGCGAGTTGGGTCTCCAGCGCGCTCTTCGCGCCCATGTAGGATTCCCAGTAGCGTTCGGCCGCATCGCTCGTTTCGCCTCTGGCCCGATCGATCATCTCTCCCGGATGGGAGACGGCGCCGCCGGCGACCGAGCAGCGGTAGAGGCCGTTCTGCACCGTCACGCCGGCGAGCGAGGCATAGCCGCCGTAGCTCCAGCCGACGATGCAGGCGCGCTTGGGATCGACGATGCCGCGTCGCGCAAGGTCGGCGAGGCCGTCGGAAATGTCGGTCTGCATCTTGCGGCCCCATTCGCCGAAACCGGCGTTGCGGAAGGGCGTGCCGAGATCGCCCGAACCGCGATAGTTCGGCCTGAAAACGGCGTAGCCGCGCGAGACAAAGGCCTGCGTCCACCAATCGAAGGTCGGATAGTCGCGCGCCTGCGGTCCGCCGTGAGGCAGCACGACGACGGGCAGGTTCTTCGGCTCGCGGCCGGGCGGCAGATCCAACACGCCGTGCAGCGGCATGCCGTCGGCCGCCTTGTAGTCGACCATCTCGATCGGACCGACGTCGCCTGGGCCGACGTCCGGATAGTCGTAGCCGAGCGCATCGGCGTGGCCCGTCGTCAGGTCGACCAGATAGTGGGTCCCCGAGTCATCCGTGCCGCTAGTGTCCACGATCAGCTTGCCAAAACCGTCGTCGGTCGACTCCAGCGTCACGGTTTCGTTCGGGAACGCCCGCAACACGCTGTCGATCTTTGCCTGCAGGTCCGGCGAGAACATCTTGGGCGCCGGCCGGTCGCCGGGCAGGATCGAGCCAATCCAAAGGTGGGTGCGCTTGTCCAAGAGCGGCGCGGCCAAAGTGTCGCCATCTTGCGGAGGTCCGACGGGCTTGCCGGAGAGCGACATCTCCTGAAGCGTCGTACCCCCGTCGTCACGCGGCTCGACGATGAGTACGGCGTCGGGCGTGCGGCCGCGATAAAGGTCGGCGCCGCCGTACTTGCCCTGACCCGAGGCGAGGAGACCTCCACCCGCGGCTCCGGTGAGCACGCGCCATGCGCCCGACCTTTCGTTGTAGGTTGTCCGGGCGATGACCTGCCCCGTCGCCGGATCGATGAGCCAACTTCCGACGTCCTCGCCGCCGCTCGCGACCTTGACCGCATCGCCGGTGTCGAGATCAACCCGGTAGAGGTCCGGCGCGGTCGCGTTGATCGCCTGATCGCCGCCGCGCTCGCGGGTGAGGACGCCGTAGTACCCGTACCAACGACCGCCTGTCTCGCCGACGCCGAAGTCGCCGAAGGCGTAGGGGACGAACTTGTCGACATCGCTCAGCAGGACAATGCTCTTCTTGGTCGCGATATTGATCGCAACCACCGTCTCCAGCTCCTGACGCTCGACGTTGAATCCGACCATGGGCACGGTCGCGCTGGTGACCACGAGCAGGTGGTCGTCACCCGCCCAGCGCAGGACGCGCACCTTGGCCGTGCCTGTTGCGGCCTGCAGCTCGGGGCGGCCGTCGGTCGTGCCGACGTAGAGCTTGCGCTGGTCGCCCTTGACCCCGATGAACGCAAAGCGGTCGCCTGACGGCGAGAGGCTCATGGCCTCGACCGCCGGAAGTTTGCCGTAGGCCTCGAGCGGCGGCGCGGCGAAGGAGGGCGCCGCGAGGGCCAGACACACAAGGGCGGCGAAGGTGAAGCTTAGAGCGCGGAGCATCAGGCGAACTCCTCTAAATCGGGCGCCATCTTCCGGTTGTCTGACCCCTCGTCAATATGAGCTCCTGGGCGCCCCCCCGCTGTCGCGGGGATGAGCGGCTGAGGAAGGCTGAGGCTCTGGATCAATCCGCGAGCCGTCACGACGCTCACCGCTCGGACAGGCCGCCGTCGACGACGAGCTGGGCGGCGGTCACGTAGCGGGACTCGTCGGACGCGAGCCAGAGCACCGCGTTGGCGATGTCGGACGGCAGGCCCTTGACGCCAAGCGGCACGGCGACGCTCGCCATGGCGTCGAGGTCGGGCGGCGCGTTCGAGCCGGTCGCGGGTGTGATCTGCTCCCAGATCGGCGTCTCGATGATCCCGGGATGTACAGAATTGACCCGAATGCCGTCCTTCATCTGGGCGCATTCCATGGCGACCGCCTTCGACAGCAGCCGCACAGCGCCCTTGCTGGCGCAGTAGCTGGCGAGCAGCGCCGAACCCCGCAGGCCCGCGACCGAAGAGAGGTTGACGATCGATCCGCCGTGGCCGGCTTTGCGCATGAGCTGCAGGCCGTGCTTGCAGCCCAGGAAGACGCCCTCGACGTTGACCGCCTGCTGCTTGCGCCAGTCGGCGAGGGTGACGGTGGTGATGCTGAGGCTGGGCACCGCGATGCCGGCGTTGTTGACCAGCACGTCCAGCCGGGCGTGGCGCCGCTCGATCGCGGCCATGACCTGGATCCAGGCGTCCTCGTCGGTGACGTCGTGGTGGAGGTACTCGGCCTTGCCGCCGGCGGCGACGATCGCAGACACGACGCCTGGCCCCTTGTCGTCCTGCACGTCGCTGATGATCACGGTCGCGCCCTCGCGCGCCAGCGCCTCGGCGCAGCCGCGCCCGATCCCGCTCGCGCCGCCGGTGACCAGCGCCACCTTGCCCTCGACCCGTCCGGCCATCGACGCTCTCCTGTCAGCTTTCGGCTCGCGCGCGTTCTACACTCAGCGCCTGACGCGCCAAGGCTAACCCGGCGTCACTCGGAGACATCGCATGTCCGAAGAGATCATCCTCTATCGTTCGGTCGCCAGCCGCTCCTACACCGCGCTCTGGATGCTCGAGGAGCTTGGGCTCACCTATCGGATGGAGACCGTCGACATCCGCGCCGGAGCAACGCGGACGCCGGCCTATCTCGCCATCAATCCGATGGGCAAGGTCCCAACGCTGAAGATCGGCGATGTTGTGGTGACCGAGGCGCCGGCGATCTGCCTGTTCCTCGCCGACCGTTACGGCTACGGCACGTTCGCGCCGAAGGTCGACGATCCCGAGCGCGGAGCCTACCTGCGCTGGAGCGTCTTCGCCGCCTCGGTGCTGGAGCCGGCGATGACGCTCAAGGCGCGCGATATCGAACTCCCGGCCCGCCAGGTCGGCTGGGGCTCGTTCGAAGACGCCGTGCGCACGCTTTCGGGCGCCCTGGGCGGCCACAGCTTCATCGTCGGCGAGCGCATGACGGCGGCCGACGTCATCGTCGGCTCGGCGGTGGGCTTCGGACTCTTCAACAAGATGCTGCCCGAGGAGCCGGCGCTCGTCGCTTACAACGAAGCTATGAGCGCCCGCCCCGCCCAGAAGAAGGCGGGCGAGCTTACCTGGCCGCCGGAGCTGATGTCCGAACTCGCCGCCCGCCAGTAACGCCGATCAGCGCCACGCCTGCTGGTAGCTCTGCAGCGGGCGCACTTCGAGTTCGCCCTGGGCGGTGATGGCGCGGGCGGCGGCGAGCGCGCCGGCGGTGGTGGTGAAGTAGGGGATCTTCATCATCAGGGCCGTTCGCCTGAGCGAGAAAGAGTCCTCCAGCGATTGGCGGCCCTCTGTCGTGTTGAAGACGAGCTGCACCTCGCCGTTCTTCATCGCATCGACGATGTTCGGCCGTCCCTCGAGCACCTTCTTGATCAGCGCCACATCGAGCCCCTGCTCGCGCAGATGCGCGCAGGTGCCGCCGGTGGCGATGAGGGTGAACCCGGCCTCGAGCAGGCGGCGCGCCGGCTCGACGATGAAAGGCTTGTCCGTCGCCTTGACCGAGATGAACGCGCAGCCCTCGCTCGGCAGCATGACGCCGCCGCCGAGCTGGCTCTTGGCGAACGCGCGAGCGAACGCCGCCCCCGGGTCCTCGCCCGGCCTTCGCCAATCCAGCCCCATCACCTCGCCCGTCGAGCGCATCTCGGGCCCCAGCACGGTGTCGACGCCGGGGAAGCGGGCAAAGGGAAAGACGGCTTCCTTGACCGCGATGTGGTCGAAACTGCGCTCGCTGAGGGCGAAATCCTTCAACCGCGCGCCGACCATGAGCTTGGCCGCGATCGCCGCGATCGGCCGCCCGATCGTCTTGGCCACGAACGGCACGGTGCGCGACGCGCGCGGATTGACCTCCAGCACGAAGATGCGCGGCTCGGCCGAAAGCGGCTCCTCGATGGCGAACTGCACGTTCATCAGCCCGCGCACGTTCAACGCAAAGGCCATCGCCTCGGTCTGCCGCTTGAGCTCCGCGATCGTCGCGTCGGTGAGCGAATAGGGCGGCAGCGAGCAGGCGGAGTCGCCGGAGTGCACGCCGGCCTCCTCGATGTGCTCCATGACCCCGGCCACGAAAACGCTCTCGCCGTCGCAGAGCGCGTCGACGTCAACCTCGGTGGCGCGGCTGAGGTACTGGTCGATGAGCACCGGGCTCGCGCCCGACACCTCGACGGCGGTCTTGATGTAGCGTTCGAGCCCCTCCTCGTCGCGGATGATCTCCATCGCTCGCCCGCCGAGCACGTAGGAGGGGCGGATCACCACCGGCAGCCCGACGCGGCGCGCGGCCTCGAACGCCTCCTCGGCGCTGCGGGCGATGCCGTTCACCGGCTGGGCAATGCCAAGCCTGTGCAGCAGGTGCTGGAACCGCTCGCGGTCCTCGGCCAGGTCGATGGCGTCGGGCGAGGTGCCGAGAATGGGCACGCCGGCTTCTTCCAACGGCTGGGCGAGCTTCAGCGGCGTCTGGCCGCCGAACTGGACGATGACGCCCAGGAACTGGCCGTTCGACCGCTCGACGGCGATCAACTCCAGCACGTCCTCGGCGGTCAGCGGCTCGAAGTAGAGCCGGTCGGAGGTGTCGTAGTCGGTGGAGACGGTCTCGGGGTTGCAGTTGACCATGATCGACTCGATGCCGAT
>Ga0209415_10012546_pt1 | contig 14107 bp, 11 predicted proteins | sample PeaSoiSIISIP2007_FD_187696 | JGI IMG/M metagenome (GOLD analysis project Ga0209415, IMG submission 187696) | Peat soil microbial communities from Weissenstadt, Germany - SII-SIP-2007 (SPAdes) (version 2) | ecosystem: Environmental > Terrestrial > Soil > Wetlands > Peat | place: Germany... | reverse complement strand
GCGGGAGCCGAAGAACGGCGCCAGGTGAACGCGCGCCACCGACTCGTAGCTCATCACCGTTGAGCGCTTCAGCCCGCGAGTGCTCGCGGTCGCCACCAGCAGCTCGCCGGCCTCGGCGATCGTCATGCGCTCGCGCCGCGCCAGCGCGACTGTGACGGAGCCGATCAGCTTGCGCAGCTCTGCCTCGGCCTGGCTGCGCGTCAGGCCGTCGCGTGTGGAGGGCAGCCGCTTGGGTCCGATCCGCCGCTTGATCTGCGAGGAGCCCACCCACCACTTGCCGTACCAGGTCTCCCGGCCCGCGGCATCGCGCCGCACGAGGAGCGCACCCGTCCCGCGAGGGCGCCGCGGCTTTGATCGCGAGGATGCTTGTCTGCGCTTGGCTGAACCGCGCCGCTCGCGGTCGGGTGCCGAGGTGGGTGTCTCCATGTCCGCAATCGTACCCCCAGGCGGGACGGCAAGGTACCGTCCGTGGTACCAAAGTGAGCGAATCTTGCTTCATGCTATCCAACCCAAAATCGCTGTTTTGCAGGCAATTCGACCTAACCCAACCTACCCTTAGCGGGTTGTGGTCCCGGCGGTCGCGGGTCGAATCCCGTCGCTCACCCCTCACAAAACCGCACAACAAAGCCAACCCCAGCCACGAACAACACCCCCAACACCCACGGTGGCAACAAAGTGGCAACACGCCCGTAGCGCATCCCCAGCGCCCGGCCCCAAGCCTGCCGATACTCACCGCATGCCCGCCCCCACACCAACACCGCAACCAGGCCCCCGCCCAGACATCGCGAGCGACCGGGCGGCGCGGCGCCGCCACCAGCTATACGTCGGGATCGGCTCAATCGCACCCAGCTTCTCGCCCGACACCTTCGCCCGCCCCCGATTTCCACGCGCACCCGCGCAATCCGGTACGTGCTGATCGCGCTCGGCCTGCTACTCGCAGTCTTCCTCGCCTGGGTCGCATCATCGGGACACCTCACCCTCGCCGGCTACACCCTCCTCGCGCTCCTCGCGATCGGCCCCGCATGGCTCATCGCCCTTGTCGGCTGGTCGCTGCTACGGGCGCTACACCACCGGCTCACACACAGCTAACGCCCAGCACGCGTCGGGTTGGCGCGAGAGGATGCCGGTCGAGGTGTCCGACCGAGAGCGAACCCTTGTGGACTGCCTCGACGATCCGTCGCTGGACGGGCAGTTCGCCGTCGATATGGGCCTCGACCTGGGCGAACGCGCGAGTTCACGAGGCTGCCCGCAAAACGCGTCCGATCGACACGCCAAGATGCGGGCGTGATCGCTCTGCACGCCGTCTGGTCGCGCGACTCGCGGCTGTGCCTGTGGGGTGAGGACTCCTCGCTGCCTGCCTGCGTCCGCGGCCGCCCGCCGTTGCGGCCGGGCCCACGGCGCCATCCGTTTGCGTGCGACACCGAGGCGCTCGTCGAGGCGCTGGGGCGGCTCGGAGTGGCGCTCCCGCCCGCGGCGAGCGATCAAAGCTCGACGCACGGGTGCGGGCTGGCGGTGGTGCTGCCGTCCTCGCGGCTCGGGCCGCAGGCTTCGCCGCAGCTGTTGTGCGCTGAGGAGGACGGCACGCGTGTCGAGGGAGCCTGCCGGCTCGATGCCTGGGAGGTGCCTGCGCTCGAGCTGCCCCCGGGCGGGGAGCTCGAGCTGCTGCTCGCGCTGCCGGTGGGACCGGTCGCGGGCGTGGCGGTCGGCGAGTCGCTGCGCTTCCTCGGCGAGGCCGGCAAGCTCGCGCTGGAGCTGGTGGCGCGCGGGCGGCTGCTGCCCGATCTCGTGCGCCACGGGGATCGGTGGGTGGCGCGCTGGCGGCCGATCACGGATGCTCCCGGCGACCGTGAGCGGGTCGCGGTGCTGGTGCGCTCGATGCCGGCGCTCGTGCGCGCCGAGGCGCGCTCCGATGACGAGAGCGACGCGAGCGCCGGAAGCCCGCCCGCCCTGATCGTGGAGGAGGTGCTCCAAGCCGTCGTGGATGCCTGTGCGCGGGACTTTTTGGGAGATGGCCTGACCGGCCAGGGTGCCGGTGAGCGCTTCGACGAGGGGGCGGTGGATGCTTGGCTCGGGGCGCTCACCGGCGAGGACCCAGTCGTGGACGGGGAGGTGTGGGAACTTGCCGCGCTCGCAGAGCAGCTCGAGGAGTGGCGGTTGGCGGGACAGCGCTACGCGGTGCAGCGGATGTTCCGCACCTGCTTTCGGCTGCGCGCGCCGGGAGAAGCGGACGAGCGCGAGGAGCCGGGGGACACAGATGAGCTTGACGAGGCCGACGAATACGGGGAGCCGGACGAGCTGGCTGAGGATGGCCTCGATCGGCGGCCGGCGCAGCCCGCTCCCGTCGTGGGGGCGCGAGCGAACGGGCTGCGCCTCGCCAATGGTGGCTCCGATGGGCGTGGGCGCGCGGAGGATGGACAGGCGCCCGGGGAGGAGCCCTGGCGGGTGGAGATCCTGCTGCAGGCCAAGGACGACCCGAGCGTACTGGTGGGCGCCGAGGAGGTGTGGGCGCGCAGCGAGCGCCTTACGGCGCTGGGGCACATGCTCGAGAATCCGCAGGAGCGGCTGCTCGGGGGGCTGGGGTACGCGCTGCGGCTGTGGCCGGAGCTCGAGCCCGCGCTGCGCGAAGCCGCTCCGACGGGCGTCGATCTGGACTCCGAGGGGGCCTACGGCTTCCTCCGTGACGCGATGCCGGCGCTCGAGCAGGGTGGGTTCGGTGTGCTGGCGCCGTCGTGGCTGGGTGAACGCCTGCGCGTCAAGCTGCGCGCGAAGCCGCTGGATGACGAGGAGTGGGAGGAGGGGAGCGGGCTGTTCGGGATCGATGGCCTGTGCGCGTACGAGTGGCGCGTGGCCGTCGGCGAGGAGACGCTTTCGCTGGAGGAGCTGCGGGCGCTGGCCGCGTTGAAGCTGCCGCTGGTGAGGGCGCGCGGGCGCTGGATCGTGCTGCGCGCCGAGGACGTGGAGGCGGCGCTCGGGTTCTTCAAGCGCCGGCAGGAGCGGGGCACGATGTCCGCGGGCGAGCTGCTGCGTGAAGGGTTGGCCCTCGGCGGCGCGGCGGGCGAGCCGGATGTCGAGATCGAGGCCGAGGGGTGGTTGGGGGAGCTGCTGCGCGCCGACGGGGAGCGCCGGCTGCGGGCGATCCCGACGCCGGCGTCCTTCGTGGGCGAGCTGCGGCCCTACCAGGAGCGCGGGCTGGCGTGGCTGGCGTTCCTCTCGAGCCTCGGGCTGGGGGCGTGCCTGGCGGATGACATGGGTCTTGGCAAGACGATCCAGCTGCTCGCGCTGCTGCTCGCCGAGCGCGAGGCCGCGGATGGCGGGCGTGGCCGCAAGAAGAAGGTCGGCCCGACGCTGCTGATCTGCCCGATGTCGGTGCTCGGGAACTGGCGCCGGGAGGCGCAGAAGTTCGCGCCGGATCTGCGGGTGCGGGTCCATCACGGCCGCGAACGGCTCAAGGATCGCGCGTTCTCCTCCGCGGTGCGCTCGTGCGACCTGGTGGTCACCACCTACGCCCTGGCGCTGCGCGACCGCGAGACGCTGGGGAAGGTGAGGTGGGAGCGGATCGTGCTGGACGAGGCGCAGAACATCAAGTCCGGCGAGGCCAAGCAGACGCGCGCGATCCGCGCTTTGAAGGCGCGTCACCGCGTGGCGCTGACGGGGACGCCGGTCGAGAACCGCCTGAGCGAGCTGCACTCGATCATGGACTTCCTCAACCCCGGGCTGCTCGGCTCGGCCGGGAGCTTCCGGGAGCGCTTCGAGACGCCGATCGAACGCTACCGCGACGGGCGCGCGACGGCGCGCCTGCGCCAGGCGACGGGCCCCTTCATCCTGCGCCGGCTGAAGACCGACGGGGAGATCATCAGCGACCTGCCGGAGAAGATCGAGATGCGGGTCGACTGTCACCTGACGCGTGAGCAGGCGACGCTCTACCAGGCGGTCGTCGATGAGATGCTGCAGAAGGCCAAGCGGGCCGCGGGGATCGAACGGTCGGGGATCATCCTCGCGGCGCTGATGAAGCTCAAGCAGGTCTGCAACCACCCGGCGCACCTGCTGAAGGATCGCTCCAGCCTGGAGGGCCGCTCGGGCAAGCTGGCGCGCCTGGAGGAGATCCTCTCCGAGGCGCTCGCGGAGGGCGATCGGGCGCTGTGCTTCACGCAGTTCGCCGAGCTCGGCCACATGCTGCGCGTGCACCTGCAGGAGCGCCTGGGGTGCGAGGTGCTGTTCCTGCACGGCGGCACCTCCAGGACGGCGCGCGAGGAGATGGTTGAGCGCTTCCAGTCCGAGGATGGACCGCGGGTGTTCGTGCTCTCGCTGAAGGCGGGCGGCACGGGGCTGAACCTGACGGCGGCGAACCACGTGATCCACTTCGACCGCTGGTGGAACCCGGCGGTCGAGGACCAGGCGACCGATCGCGCGTTCCGGATCGGCCAGCACAAGAACGTGCAGGTGCGCAAGCTGACGTGCGTGGGGACGCTCGAGGAGCGCATCGCGCAGCTGATCGCGGAGAAGCGGGAGTTGGCCGAGCGCACCGTCGGCAGCGGCGAGGCGTGGGTCACCGAGCTCGACACGGCGCAGCTACGCGAGCTGGTCGCGCTCTCCGGCGACGCCGTGGCGGAGGCGGCGTAGTGGCCACCGCGAGCTGCCACCCCCTGCGCGAGCGGCGCCGCGAGAGTCGTTCTGGCGGTGGCTGGTAGTGGCAACCCCATACCCCTACCACCCGCGGATGGAGAACTCGCGGCCGCTGCCGGTGCAGGAGGGCATCGCGGCGCGCGGCCTCGAGGAGGCGGTCGGGGAGAGCTGGTGGGCGCGGCGCTTCATCGAGCTGCTCGAGTCCTTCGGTGTGGGCTCGCGGCTGGAGCGCGGCCGCGACTACGCTCGCGGCGGCCAGGTGACCGAGCTCGAGGTCGAGCCGGGCATCGTGCTGGCCAAGGTCCAGGGCTCGCGCTTCACCCCCTACCGCGTGCGCATCCGCGCGGAGATGCTCTCCGAGCACCAGTGGCGGCGCGTGGAGAAGGCGATGGCGGCGCAGGCGCTCTCGCTCGCCAAGCTGCTCGCGGGGGAGATGCCTCAGGACATCGAGGAGCGCTTCGCGGCGTGCAGGCTCACGCTGCTCCCGGCCTCCTACGGCGAGCTGCGCGCGAGCTGCACGTGCCCCGATGAGGAGAACCCCTGCAAGCACCTCGCCGCCGCCTACTACATCCTGGCGGAGCGCTTCGAGGAGGATCCCTTCCTGATCTTCACCTGGCGCGGGCGCACCCGAGAGGAACTGATGGAGAGCCTGCGCATGCGGCGCAGGAAGGCGAGCGGCAACGGCGCCGCCGCCACGACAACTGCAACCGCAGCCGCACCACCCGACGTCGCTGCCTCCACCGACGCTGAGGCCCCGCCGCTCTCGGCGTTGCTCGACTGCTACTGGAGCAGCGGCGCTGAGCTCTCGGCGCTGCGCATCAGCCCTCTCGCTGGAGAGGCCCCCGACGCGCTGTTGCGCCAGCTCGGGCCCGCGTCGGTGCAGAGCGGCGGACACGACATCGCGGAGCTGCTCGCCCCCGCCTACACGCAACTCGCCGTCGCGGCCGAACGGCGGGCGCTCGCGGAATAGCCCGGGCTGCCCTGCCCACCACCATCTTGGGCTCCGACCGCACAGCCAATGAAGGGGAGTAGCATGGCGCGCAAGCGCGAGCATCCGCGCTCGCCGTAACGAGGGAGGCTGCGATGCCCGAATACGACTACGTGATCGTCGGCGCAGGGTCGGCTGGGTGTGTGCTGGCGGCGCGCCTCAGCGAGGACCCCGGTGTAAGTGTGGCGCTGGTGGAGGCCGGCCCGCCCGACACCGTCGAGAACATCCACGTGCCCGTCGCGTTCCCCGCGCTGTTTCGCACGCAGGTCGACTGGGACTACTCGACCGCGGCCGAGCCGCACGCCGACCGCCGGCGCATCTACCTGCCGCGCGGCAAGACGCTGGGGGGGTCCTCCTCGACCAACGCGATGGTGTATATCCGCGGCAACCGCGCCGACTACGACGGCTGGCTCGCGGCGGGGTGCGCGGGGTGGGGGTTTGACGATCTGCTGCCCTACTTCATCCGCGCCGAGGACAACGAGCGCGGCGCCTCGTCCCTGCACGGCGCGGGGGGCCCGCTGTCGGTGAGCGACGACCGCGCGCCCAATCCCATCACCGACGCCTTTCTGGAGGCGTGCGCGCAGGCGGGGTTGCCCGCCAACGAGGACTTCAACGGCCCCCTGCAGGACGGCTTCGGTCGCTACCAGCGCACCCAGCGCGAGGGGCGGCGCTGCAGCGCGGCGGTCGCCTACCTGCACCCGGCGATGGCCCGTCCGAATCTCACGGTGGAGACCTACATGCAGGTGCACCGCGTGCTGTTCGAGGGCGCGCGGGCCGTCGGCGTGCAGGGCGCCCGGCTGGGGGAGCTCTGCGAGCTGCGCGCCGCGCGCGAGACGCTGGTGTGTGCTGGCGCCTACAACTCACCGCACCTGCTGATGCTCTCCGGGGTAGGCCCCGCTGAGCTGCTGGCGCTGCTGCAGATCCCGGTGGTGCAGGATCTGCCGAGCGTCGGGCAGAACCTGCAGGACCACGCCGCCTCCGGGCTCACGTGGGCGCACGACGAGCCGGTGTCGCTGTTCGACTCCTTGACCGAGGCCAACGTGGCCGCGTTCGTCGGGGAGGGACGCGGCCCGCTCACCTCCAACGTCGCCGAGGCCGGCGGGTTCATCCGCTCCTCCGCCGCGCTCGACGCGCCCGACATCCAGTTCCACGCCGCCCCCGCGATGTACGTCGACGAGCCCGTGGCCGAGCACGGCTTCGGCGTGGGCCCCTGCGTGCTCACGCCCGCCAGCCGCGGGTATGTCCTGCCGCTCTCCCCCGACCCCACCGCCAAGCCCTACATCCTGCACAACTACCTCGCGGAGGAGTCCGACATGGCGAGGCTGGTGGAGGGCGTGCGCGTGACGCTCGAGATCGCCCGCCAGCCCGCGCTCGCCCCCTACACCACCCGCCCCCACTACACCCCCGCCTCGGACTCCGAGGAGGACGTGCGCGCGCACATCCGCCAGCAGGTGTTCACGCTCTACCACCCCGTCGGCACCTGCCGCATGGGCGCCGACGCCGACGCCGAGGCGGTGGTGGACACCGAGCTGCGCGTGCGCGGCGTGGAGGCGCTGCGCGTGGTGGACGCCTCGGTGATGCCCACGGTGCCCCGCGGCAACACCAACGCCCCCACGATCGCAATCGCCGAGCGCGCCGCCGACCTGATCCGCCGCGGCGCTGCGGTCGCGGCGCAGGGTGCGGTCGCCACTGCTTCGTGACCCGCGCCCAGGGTGGGCCCAAGGTCGCCGTCGTAGGCCACGTCGAGTGGGTGCAGTTCGCGCGCGTCCCTCACGTGCCAGCCGCCGGCGAGGTCATCCACGCCCGCGACCCCTTCGAGGAGCCCGCCGGCGGCGGGGCGGTGGCGGCCGTGCAACTCGCCCGCCTGGCCGGCGCGGCGGTGCTCGTCACCGCGCTCGGCGAGGACGCGCTGGGGCGCTGCTCGGTGGCGCGCCTGCGCGAGCTGGGCGTGCACGTGTGGGCGGCCCCTCGCAGCGCTCCCACGCGCAGCGCGGTGACGCTGGTGGATGACGCGGGGGAGCGCACCATCACCACCTTCGGCGCGCGCCTAGAGCCCGCCGGGGCTGACGGCGAGGTGCCGTGGAGCGAGCTGGCGCAGATGGACGCCGTCTACTTCACCGCCGGTGACGTGGACGCCCTGCGCGCCGCGCGCGCCGCGCGCGTGCTGGTGGCCAGCCCCCGTGCACTCCACGCCCTGGGGCACGGCGTGCCGCTGGATGCGCTGGTGCTGAGCGACGACGACGCCGCCGAGCGCCGCGAGGCCGCCCGCACGCAGGACGACGCCCAGCTGGTGGTGCTCACGGAGGGCACTCGCGGCGGTTCCTACTGGGAGCGCGCGGGCGGGCAGGGGGTGTGGGCCGCCGCCGTGCCGCCCGGTCCGCCGGTGGACTCCTACGGCTGCGGCGACTCCTTCGCGGCAGGTCTCACCTACGGGTTGGGCGCGGGCTTTGCGGTGCCCGCCGCGCTGGCGCTCGCCGCTCGCTGCGGCGCCGTGTGCCTCACCGGGCGGGGACCCTACGCGCGGCAGCTGACGGGCTCGGAGTTGACGAACTCGGAGTTGGCGGGCTCGGAGTCGAGTTCGGAGTCGACCAGCCCGGTGTTACCTGAGCCATCTCAATAGCCCTGTGTGACGACGTTCGCCAGCGGCTCGCCCCGCACGTAGCGACGCACCTGCTCGCCGATCAGCGCATACGCGCGCCTGTCCGCGGCCACGGTGTCACCCGCGAAGTGAGGCGTTCGCGGTGTCCGTCGAGGCGCTGGCGGCGGGCGGGTAGCCCCTCCGCCGCGATTTACGGGAGAATCACCGGCAATGCGCGTGACCGCCAAGGCCGACTACGCCGTCCGAGCCACCATCGAGCTCGCGGCGGGAAGCCAGGACGCGCCCCGCAAGGTCGATGAGGTGGCCCGTGCGCAGGGCATCCCGCTGTCCTTCCTGGAGAACATCCTCACCCAGCTGCGCAGTTCCGGGATCGTGCGCAGCCAGCGCGGTCCGGAGGGTGGCTACTGGCTCGCCCGTCCCCCCGCCGAGGTGACGCTGGCGCAGGTCATCAGGGCGGTGGAGGGTCCGCTGGTGGGTGTGCGCGGCCAGCGCCCCGAGGAGATCGAGTACGGCGGCTCGGCCGAGTCGCTGCAGCAGGTGTGGATCGCGCTGCGCGCCAACCTGCGCAAGGTGCTCGAGCGCGTCACTGTCGCCGACGTGGCGGCCGGCAAGCTGCCCAAGGACGTCATCGCGCTGACGCGCGAGGAGGACGCCTGGGAAACGCGGCGGGGGGCGGACTAGGCCGCGAACACCCGCGGATCGGGCAGCCGCACCGCGAGGATCTGTCCCTCCTCCAGCTCGAGCTCCTGGGCGTTCTCGCGCGTCACCTGGGCCCATATGTCGCGCCCGTCGTGCAGGGTCAGCTCGACGCGCACCTCGAACCCGAGGTGCACCACGCGACGGATCAGCGCCTCGGTGGTCGTCTCGTCCGGGTGGGGCATGATCTGGATGTCGTGGGGGCGCACGAAGGAGTCGCCCAGGCGGTTGACCGGCCCGACGAACGACATCACGAACTCGTTGCGCGGGCTCTCATACAGCTCGCGCGGGGCGCCGGCCTGTTCGATGCGCCCGGCGTTCATCACCACGATCTGCTCGGCCACTTCCATCGCCTCCTCCTGGTCGTGGGTGACGAAGATGGTCGTCACGTGGATCTCCTCGTGCAGGCGCCGCAGCCACTCGCGCAGCTCCGCCCGCACCTGGGCGTCCAGCGCGCCGAACGGCTCGTCCAGCAGCAGCACCTTCGGCTGGGGCGCGAGCGCGCGCGCGAGCGCCATGCGCTGCTGCTGGCCGCCGGAGAGCTGGGAGGGGTAGCGCTTGGCCAGGCCATCGAGGCGCACCAACTGCAGCAGCTCCAGCACACGCGCGTCGACCTCCGCCCTGGGCCGTTTGCGCACCGTCAGGCCGAAGGCGACGTTGTCGTGCACCGTCATGTGCTTGAACGGCGCGTAGTGCTGGAACACGAACCCCACCCCGCGGCTGCGCGCGGGGGTCGCCGTGACCTCCTCCTCGCCGATGCGCACGCTGCCGGCGTCGGGGGTCTCCAGCCCGGCGATGATCCGCAGCAAGGTTGACTTGCCGCTGCCGCTGGGTCCGAGCAGCGCTGTGAGCGCGCCGTCGTCGACGCGCACGCTCACGTCGTCGAGCGCCACGAACTCGCCGAAGCGCTTGGTTACGTGGCTTGCCTCGATCGCCATGTCAGACCGGGGTCCGCGAGCGAGTGCGACGCGTGAGCAGGTTCATCGCCACCAACGTAGCCAGTGCCAGCAGCGCCAGCTCCACCGAGGCCGTGTAGGCGCCGGTGGTGTCAAAGTTCTCGAACCGATCCTGCACATACAGCGGCAGCGTCTGCGTTTCGCCCTCCAGGCGTCCGCTGACGATGCTCACCGCCCCGAACTCGCCAAGCACGCGGGCGGTGGTGAGCACGACCCCGTACACCACCCCCCAGCGGATCGCCGGCAGCGTTACCCGCCAGAACGTCTGCCACCCGTTGGCCCCGAGCGTTGCGGCCGCCTGCTCGGCGTCGGTGCCCACCTCGCGCAGCACCGGGATCGTCTCGCGCGCCACGAACGGCAGCGACACGAAGGCGCAGGCCATCACCATCCCGGGCACCGAGAAGATCACCTGCAGACCATGTGCGTCCAGCCAGTTGCCAAACCACCCCAGCTGCCCATACACCAGCACCAGAGAGAGACCGACGACCACCGGCGAGATCGCGAAGGGCAGATCGACGATCAGGCTCAGGACTGCGCGCCCGCGAAAGCGATGGCGCTCCAGCAGGATCGCGACCGCGATCCCGAACGCGGTGTTGAGCGGCACCACGATTGCCACCAGCTCCACCGACAGCCACAGCGCGTGCAGCGCGTTGGGCGTGCTCAGCGCTTCCCATACGGCGGCCAACCCGTGTTCGAAGGTGCGATAGAAGATCATCGCCACCGGCGCCCCCAGCAGCAGCGCCAGGTATCCCAGCGCCACGGTGCGCAGGCCCAGTCGCGAAGCTCTAGCGGGCACTCCGAGCCCCCCGTCGCGAGAGCGCCGTCAGCGCGGCCAGCACCAGCAGCGCCGCCACCAGCAGCACGACCGACACGGCCGCCGCGCCCGGCAGGTTGTCGTTCTCGACCTGGTTGAAGATGTACACCGATCCCACTTCGGTCTTGAATGGCAGGTTGCCCGAGATCAGCACGATCGAGCCGAACTCGCCGACCGCCCGCGCAAAGCTGAGCGCCACGCCGGAGATGATCGCGGGTGCCAGTGCGGGCAGCACGATGCGGCGGAACACCGTCAACCGGCCGGCGCCCAGTGAGGCGGCGGCCTCCTCCATCGACCCGTCGAGCTCCAGCAGCACCGGCTGCACCGAGCGCGCGACGAACGGTAGCGTCACGAACAGCAGCGCCAGCACCACCGCGGTGCGCGTGAAGGTGATGTCCACGCCCGCCGGGCCGCCCTTGCCGTAGAGGGCCAGCAGCACCACTCCGGCGACCACGGTGGGCAATGCGAAGGGCAGATCGATCATCGCGTTGACCACGCGCTTGCCGGGGAACTCGTCGCGCACCATCACCCACGCGATCAGCGTGCCGAACACGGCGTTGACGCTTACCACGACGGCCGAGGCTCCAAGCGACAGCTTGATCGCCGCGACCGCCTCGGGGTTCGACACCTCGCGCCAGAACGCCGCTGCTCCGCCGGTCGCGGCCTGGGCCAGGAGCGCGGCGATCGGCAGCAGCACGAGCACCGACAGGTAGATGCCCATCAGCCCACGCCCGAGCGCCGTGGCCGAGCGCCCGCCGAGGTCCGCCCCGAGCCGGCCCTGGCCAGGGTTGCGGGAGCCATCGGAAGCGAAGGGCCGTCGGCGGAAAGGGGGTATCCGCCGACGGCCCGCCTGGCGCTCCGGCGCCAGGGCCGAGGGGTCGCTACTTGGCAGTGGAGACTCCCAGCGACTGCTCGATCTTGGTGACCACGCCCGTTTCCGGTTCGAAGAACTGCTTGTCCACGGCCTTCCAGCCGCCGAGCGTTTCGATCGTGAACAGGTGCGTGGGGGTGGGGAACTTTTCCGCGCCCGGCACGCCCGAGATCACAGGGCGGTAGCCCTTGGACACCCAGATCGCCTGGCCGGCGGGGGAGAGCAGGTAGTCGACGAACCTCTGCCCCTCCGCCGTGTTGCCCTTGCTCAGCACCGCGATCGGGTTCTGGATCAGGATGGTGGCGGGGGGCACCACGTATTCGATCGGCGAGCCCTTCTTCTCGTCGGAGATGGCCTCGTTCTCATAGTCGATCAGCGCGTCGCCGCGCCCGGCGAGGAACGTCTGCAGGGCGTTGCGCGCCGAGCTGTCCTGGCTGACGACGTGGTGAAAGAGTTCGACGAGGTATGCCTGTGCCTGCGCCGGGGTCTTGCCTTCCTGCAGCTGCGCCCCGTAGGCGGCGAGGATGTTCCAGCGCGCGCTGCCCGAGGTGAAGGGGTTGGGCGTCAGCACCTGCACCCCGGGCTTGACGAGGTCAGACCAGGAGGTGATGTGCTTGGGGTTGCCCTTGCGCACGATGATCACCGCCACCGACTGCGTCACGAAGCCGTGCGTGGCGTTCTGGTTCCAGCTGGGGGAGACCAACCCGGCCTTGACCAGCCGTTCGACGTCCGGGGCCAGGGAGAAGTTGACGACGTCGGCATGGAGCCCGTTGGCCACGGCGCGGCTCTGTTCGCCGGAGGGTCCGTAGGATTCGCTGAAGCTCGCGCCGCTGCCTTCGGTGGTCGCCTTGAAGGCGGGGATCAGTTTTTCATAGGCCCCCTGCGGGGTCGAGTAGGCGACGAGGGTCAGGTGCTTGCTCGAGCTCGAGCTCCCGCAGGCGGTGAGGCCGAACAGGGCCAGCAGCGAGAGGGCCGCGGCGATGATGGTGACGGCGATTGAGCGCTTTTGCATGGTCACTTTCTGCATAGCTGACATGAGGATTGCGCCAGCAAATTAGCATAAAGCGAGTCAGGATTAGCGTAATTGTGCGGGAAGCCCCGCTCAGGGCCTATCCCGATAGGGACGTGCGGCTGGGGTGGTCGAGGGTCGAGTGGGCCGAGGACGCAAGGACGAAGGCTTGGTGGTGCCAAGTCGAGTCCGAGGACGAAGGCCCGCGAAGGCCATCGGCCGCATCCAGGCGTGCGGGCCTGGAGGGATAGGCCCTTAGGCTGGTAGCGCGCGGCTGGGGCGCCTTGCGCCCACCGATGCCAGCACATCGGCGATGCACGCCTCTTGCACCTGGCCGGGCTCGATCGCAAACGGCTCGGGCACGCCACCCGCGCCTGCACGCACGCCCGTGCGGGCGCGGGCGAGGTGCATCGCGCCGAGCGTCTGCGTGTAGAGGCAGTTGGCGGTGAAGTCGGGGTCCTCGACGGTGAACACGCCCTGCTCGGCGCCCTGGCGGAGGATGTGCGAGAGGCGGCCCAGGCACCCGGCCATGCCCTGCGCCAGGCGGATCCAGACGCCGTCGGAGACGGTCTCCTGCAGCTCCTGCGCAGGTCCGCGCATCAGCGACAGCGCGCAGTCCAGGAAGGCGGGGTGCTCCAGACAGAAGTCCGTGTAGCGGCGCCACCCCTCCTCCAGCATCGCCACGGGGTCGAGCTCCGGCGGGACGCCGTCCAGGCGCTCGGCCAACTCGCGCAGGTAGCCGGTCAGCGTGAGCACGAACAGCTCCTCCTTGGAGGAGAAGCAGCGATAGATCAGCGCCTTGTTGATGCCCACCGCGCGGGCGATGTCCTCGATCGGCGCGTCCTGCATCCCGCGTTCGTCGAACAGCAGCCGCGTGGCCGCCAGGATTTCGCGCTCGCGCTCGCGGCGGATGGCGGCGCGGCGGGAGGCGAGCGGTGTGCGCCCGCGGACGTCTGCTGTGGCCATCGCACGCCACTATAGACCTCTTGTAAACGAAGTTCAATCTTGCATTTGACAGCCGTTTACATTTGAGCTAGACTTTGGCGAAGCCGCGCAGGCGCTCCCCAGGCCCCTGCTCTTGCGGCCTCCAAAGCCGTCCGAACCCCACCTGAAAGCAAGGAGCCCCCGCCCCGATGTCCACCACCGACGTCACCACAGAGGCCGCCGAGGCCGCCGTCGAGGCGATCGCCTCCTCCGCCAGCAAGGATACCGCCTTCTCGATGGCCCTCTCCCAGGACCAGAAGGACATCCGCGACTGGGTCCACGGCTTCGCCGCCGACGTAATGCGGCCCGTCGCGCACGAATGGGACGAGAAGGAGCAGACCCCCTGGCCGGTCATCCAGGAGGCCGCCAAGATCGGGCTCTACGGCTTCGAAGGGCTGGCCCAGTTCTTCGCCGACCCCACCGGCCTGACGCTGCCGATCGTCAACGAGGAGCTCTTCTGGGGCGACGCCGGCATCGGCATGGCCATCATGGGCACCGCGCTGGCCGTCGCCGCGATCTTCGGTCAGGGCTCGGGCGAGCAGATCGGCGAGTGGATCCCGCGCTGCT
>Ga0209415_10012545_pt1 | contig 14108 bp, 9 predicted proteins | sample PeaSoiSIISIP2007_FD_187696 | JGI IMG/M metagenome (GOLD analysis project Ga0209415, IMG submission 187696) | Peat soil microbial communities from Weissenstadt, Germany - SII-SIP-2007 (SPAdes) (version 2) | ecosystem: Environmental > Terrestrial > Soil > Wetlands > Peat | place: Germany... | reverse complement strand
GGCCCAAAGACCACCTCGATGCGGTCGATGTTGACCGCGTCGACCCCGCTCAGGCGCAGGAAGCCGTCGCGAAGGGTGTTGGTGGCAATGAACCCGCGGATCTTGTACTGCGACTGGTCCGGGTTTGCCGTGACGCCCTGGGGGTTGTTAACGCCGCCCGGCCCGTAGGTTTGGCCCGAGATGCTGCCCGCAGTGTTCTCCAGGTCGTTCTGGGTCGTCGTCATTATGCCTGCCTGGTAGGCCAGGGCGCTTCGCAGATCGGTGGCCCCGATGTCCGAGATGAACTGCGAGGTGATGACATCGATCGAGATCGGGATGTCCTTGATCGGGGTGTCCACGCGCGATCCCGATATCTCGTTTGTCGCGGCGTAACCCTTGTCCTTCGATGTGGTCACCGAGAAGGGATCGAGCACCACCTCAGGCGTGGGCGACACCGTGGATTCGGTGCTCGGTGTCGCGGGGGTCGGGTTCGCCTGGGCAGAGGCGCTCGCCGGAGCGGACGCGGTCGCCTGGGCGGACACGGTCGCCGGGAGGGACAGGTAGAATGCGGCGGCGATGGCGGCGAGGCCCGGGAGGGCGCGCAGCGTGGTAGCGGGCTTGGCGGGGGTGATTTTCATCTGGGGTTGGGGTATTGGTCGTAACACTTGGTGTTTTCTAGGTAGCGGCTTCTCCACGGCAGGCGCGCCCGCTAGCAACTCGCGTGCGTCCGCCGCGGGATTGGACGGATCATCCAGAGGGTCCGGGGTGCCTTGGGGTAATCTGTTTTCATTGGGATCGAGCGAGGCTCTACCCCGTGCGCGTCGAGGTCTAGAGGCGGCTTAATTTGGCTGTCAACATATTTGTGCACTTTGTGTCTAACACTCGACTTGCAATCGATGATTATTGCGTCGGTTTCCGGAACGTAATTGGGCAGGATGATCGCCCTTCCTCGGATCGACATGAGTCAGTTATCCAGATAATGTTATGCCTGTTTATGTTGATCTTCAATATCATATAAATCACACGGTCGCCTTGAACCGGCCATGTTTCCAGGCGACAAGCATGCGTCGCCCGATTCAATGAATTGATGATGCACGCAGATGCGCACTTTGTTATGGTTTTTGCTCAAGACTCGAGCGACTGCAGCCGCCGGATTGCAATCGAGAGGAACCCGATTCTCCTCCCAAGCCACCCGGTCGCGGCGTGGATGGCTTGGCGAGAATCTTGCAGCGCATCCTTGCGGCGCCAGGCGCCGGGCGGCATTCTTTGGGTTCGAAGGCCGGTTGGGCATCCCGGAAAATGTGCCTGCCAAACCGATGGCACAGTCCCCCTCATTCTCTGCCGATTCACCTTGGCTTGACGAGCTGCTGCGGCGCCTGCCGTTCGCCAGGGTCGCGGTGTTCGGCGACCTCTTCCTCGACGCCTACTGGCTCCTGGACACGGCGCCTAGCGAGAAATCGCTGGAGACCGGACTCGACGCCTATCGCGTCCGTTCCCAGCGCTACTCGCCCGGCGGCGGCGGGAATGTGGCCGTGAACGTCGCGGCGCTCGGCGTCCGGCACGTGGAGCTGATCGGCCTGGCGGGCGACGACCTTTTCGGCGGGGAGCTGGTGCGGCAATTCGCCTCAAGGGGCCTGTCGGTCGACGGCGTGTTGCGCGGCCCACCCGGATGGCAGACCCTGGTGTACGCCAAGCCCTACCTTGGAGCGACCGAGCTGAACCGCCTTGATTTCGGCCTGGGTAATGCCGTCCCGGACGACATCCGGCGCCGGCTGGTCGGCCGCCTCGATGCCGCGGCCTCGGAATACCCGGTGGTCGTCATCAACCAGCAGGCTCCCGGCGGCTGGGCCCCCGCCCTGGTCGAGGAAGTCAGGGCGCTGGTCGGCCGGCACCCGGACACGATCTTCATGGTCGATTCCCGCGACCACGGGAACAGCTTCCGGGACACCGCGCTCAAGGTCAACCTGCGGGAGGCCGCCCTCATGCTCGGCGAGGACGCGGGGGCGCTCGCGCCGGAAGACGCGGTGCGGATGGCCGGGTTGCTCGAGGCACGCCAGCACCGCCCGGTGCTGGTCACCCGCGGGGAGAACGGCCTCGCGCTCGCCGTGAAGGGCGAGCTCATTGACGTTCCTGGAATCGAGCTGGCTGGTCCCGCGGACCCCGTCGGTGCCGGGGACACGGCGCTGGCCGCGCTGGCCGCGGCCCTCGCGGTCGGCGCGCGGCCGCTCGAGGCCGCCACGCTCGCCAACCTTGCAGCCGCGATCACGACCCGCAAGGTTCGGACTACCGGCATCGCCACCCCGGCGGAGCTGCTCGCCGTGGGCCCGGCGCCGGACTACGTGCACTCCCCGCGGCTTGCCGCCGATTCCGGCCTGGCGCGGCTTCTGCCCGGCACCGGGATCGAGGCCGTCACGGGCCGGCGGCCGGCGGCCCGGTTCCGCCACGCCATTTTCGACCACGACGGCACCATCTCCCTGCTCAGGCAGGGCTGGGAGCTGGTGATGGAGCCGATGATGATAAGGGCGATCACCGGGGCGCGGCACGACAGCGTCGCCGAGAGGATGCACGGCACCATCGTCTCCACCGTCCGGGACTTCATCGGCCGCACGACCGGGATTCAGACGCTCGCACAGATGAAGGGCCTTTCCGACATGGTGCGCCAGTTCGGCCTCGTCCCGGCGGGCGAGGTGCTCGACGAGCACGGCTACAAGGCGATCTTCAACAGGGAGCTGCTCGCGACGATCCGGGGTCGCCTTAAGCGGCTGGAACGCGGCGAGGTCTCGCCGCTTGACTGCCAGGTCGGGTACGCCCGCCAGATGCTCGAGCGCATGCGCGAGGCGGGGGTCGCGCTCTACCTTGTTAGCGGCACGGATGAGGCGGACGTCGTCGCGGAAGCCCGCGTCCTCGGCTATGCGCACCTGTTCTCCGGGGGCATCTTCGGCGCCGTGGGGGATCTTCGGGTCGAGGCCAAGCGCGACGTGCTGGCGAGAATCGTCCAGGCCTCCGGGGCGCGCGCCGAGGAGATCGTGATGTTCGGGGACGGGCCTGTCGAGATGAGGGAGGCCCGGCGGCGCGGCGCGTACGCGGTCGGGGTCGCCAGCGACGAGGTTCGCCGCAGCGGGATAGACCCGCGCAAGCGCTCGCGCCTGATCAGGGCCGGCGCCGATCTCATCATTCCTGACTACTGCGAGGCGGACGCGCTCCTGGCCGCCCTCGGGCTCCTCTGAGACTCCCCATCCCGGCCATGCCCCCCGCCCGCGCGTCCTCGGCGGCGCCGCCGTGAAGGCCCCGATTGCCATTGCCGCAGCCGTCCGCAATGCTCGGCCCCTCGGCGAAATCGGAGCGGAGCCCCCTCGGGGCTGACGAAACGCGATGTCCGCCGGGCCAAGTCCATGAAATCCGCCGAACCGGGCCTCAAGTCATCGCCGCCGCTATTCCCCTCGCGCCGGACCCTGGCATTGGACGGCTCATGGTCGTTTGCCTGGAGCGATCGGGCAATCGCGATCCGCTCCGTCGCCGACTTCCAGAGAAGCGGCCTGGAGGCGCTCCCCTGCCAGGTGCCTGGCAACTTCGAGCTGGATCTGCTGGCAAACGGCCGAATTGAGGAGCCGTTCTTCGGGATGAACATCGCGGGCCTGCGGCGCTTCGAGTCCGCGCACGTCTGGTATTTCCGCCGCTTTGACTGCGCGGTGCCCGACTGCTCGGAGCCGACACTCGTGTTCGAGGGCCTGGACTGCTTTGCCGACATCTACCTCAACGGCCGGGCCATCGGCTCGCCGGCCAACGCGCTCGTGGGGCACGTCTTTCCGGCGGAGGGGCTCCGAGCGGGGGCCAATGAGATTGTCGTCCACATCAGGCCGGCGGCCGAGGAGGCCCGGCGACACGCCTACCCGCCTGGGCCCGTGACGCACATCTGCTCCTACGAGGGCCTGTTCGTGCGCAAGCCGCCCCACGCGTTTGGCTGGGACATCATGCCGCGCGCCGTGTCGGGAGGCATATGGCGCCCGGTCCGCCTGGACTTCATTCCAAGGGCGAGGTTCGACACCGTCTGGCTCGAGACGGCGTCCGCCGGTGAGCGCGAGGCGCAGCTGACGCTTCATTTTCGCGTCCGCCTGCCTGCGGGCGACCTGTCCGGCTATTCCATCGAGCTGGACGGGGAATGCGCCGGCTCGCGGATGGAGGCCCGCGGCCCCGTCCTGTTCGAGGCGGGACGGATCCCTGTCTCGGTCAAGGATCCCCGCCGCTGGTGGCCGCGCGACTGCGGCGCCCCGGAGCTCTACGGGGTCACGGTGCGCCTCATGAAGGAGGGCCTTGAGATCGATCGCGCGGCCTTCCGCCACGGAATCCGTACGGTCGAATTGCGGCGCACGAGCCTGACGGACGAGGAGGGCCGCGGTGAATTCTGCCTCGTTGTCAACGGCAGGCGGGTCTTCGTGCGCGGGACGAACTGGGTGCCCGCCGACGCCTATCATTCCCGCGACGCCGCCAGGCTCCCCCGCATGCTCGCCCTCGCGAAGGAGATCGGCTGCAACCTGATCCGCTGCTGGGGCGGCAACGTGTACGAGAACGACGCTTTCTTCGACTTCTGCGACGAGAACGGCATCCTTGTCTGGCAGGATTTCGCCCTTGCCTGCGCGGTCTACCCCCAAGGCGAGGAATTCTGCAGGACCATCGAGGAGGAGGGGCGAAGCGTCGTGCGCCGCCTTCGCCAGCATCCCTCGCTCGCCGTGTGGGCTGGGGACAACGAGTGCGACCTGGCGCACGACTGGTACCACCGCGGCTCGCCCGAGTTCAACCGCCTGACGCGGGTCGTCCTGCCGCGGGTGCTGGCGGACGAGGATCCCAGCCGGCCCTACCTGCCGTCGTCGCCCTTTGTCGACGCCCAGGCCTTCCCGGCCGACCGGCGGTACCTTCCGGAGGACCACCTGTGGGGTCCGCGCGATTATTATAAGAGCGCGTTCTACACCCGCTCGCTCTGCCATTTCGCCAGCGAGATCGGGTACCATGGGTGCCCCTCCCCCAAGTCTGTGCGGCGCTTCATCTCGAAGGAGAAGCTCTGGCCCCCCGGCAACGACGAGTGGCTCCTTCACGCAACCTCGCCCATCCCCGGCATCGACCTGTGGGACTACCGCATCGAGTTGATGGGCAAGCAGGTTCGCCAGCTGTTCGGCCGGATGCCCGGCAGTCTCGAGGACTTCGCATGGCAGAGCCAGTGCGTGCAGGCGGAGGCGAACAAGTTCTTCATCGAGCTTTTCCGAGGGTCGAAGTGGCGCAGGACCGGGCTCATCTGGTGGAACCTCATCGACGGCTGGCCCCAGTTCTCCGACGCCGTCGTGGACTACTACTTCGAGAAGAAGGCTGCGTTCGACTTCATACGCCGCGCCCAGCAGCCCGTGATCGTGATGCTCCGCGAGGCACAGGGCTTGAGCCACGACCTTGTTGCGTGCAACGACACCCCGGCCCAGGTCGACCTGGACTATTCCATCCGCGAACTCGGCGTCGACAAGCCCCTGCTGGAGGGCCGGTGCGCCGCCGCTGCCGACGCCGTGACGGTTCTGGGGAAGCTGCCGTCCGACCGCGGCCGCCAGCGGCTCCTTGTCATCGACTGGGAATCGCCGGGGGCCCGGGGCCGCAACCACTACCTGGCGGGCGACCCGCCGTTCAGCGCCGCCGGGTACCGCCGCTGGATCGAGCAGGCGTATGGCGCGGATGCGCTGAAGCCGTAGGGTGCGGAGCCGCCCCCCAGGGGATCAATCGACCTCGGCCCGCACGTCGAAGCCCACCTCGAAGAGGCGCCGCCACGGGAGGTGGACATGGCTCACGCGCACGTCCCGCGCATGCCTTGAGCTGACAAATAGGTCCCGCAGGCCGGAGGCCGCGAGGCCGAGCTGGGCGGCCACTCGGCCCTCGATGCCGGCGACTGCGGCGTCGGGCAGGCGTTCCATCGTGGGGGCAACTCCCGCCGCGGGAAGGTCCTCGACCATGCAGCGCGTGCGCTCGCGCCCCTGGTACAGGTCGTCGTCAAGGAAGCGCAGGAAGAGGAACTCGAGGTGCGCTGCCCGCTGCTCCCTCGTGGCCCCGCAGCGCAGCGAGACCACGCGTATCACGGCCTGGGCGAGGACCGTGCCGAGCGTGTTCCCCGCCGTGTTCCATCCGCCATAGGCAGACAGTTCCGTAACCCTTGGCTGCCTGCGCAGAAGGTCTCCCAGGACAAGGTCGGCGGCGTTGACATAGGCCACGTCGGCCAGCGCGGCGGCCCGGCCGGAGGCCAGTGTCGCCAGGAGCGCGCGAACGAACTCCTCTGGGTTGCGGCCGGGCGACTGCATCTCGCGGCGCGTGGCGCGGAATCCCTCCTCGTCGACGAACCGATCAAGCCACGGATGGAACTTCTGCGGCAGGTGCGCCCGGACGGCTCCAGTGCCCTTTAGTATCAGCCACTGGCTGTCCCCGTTGCCCTGCCTGTGGACAGGTGCGTTGACAAAAAGGACGAGGTCCGCCTCCTGCGGCGATTCGGCCACGATCCCGCCCAGCGGCGCGAGGTGCGCCTTCAGCAGCTCGTGAATGGGCCGGTCCTCGTAGGCGGTCACGATGGACGCGCCGGTGACGCCCGAGTACCGGGGAAAGACCCTGGGCGAGAACCCCGCCTCGCGGCAGACGTAGCGCGCCAGCAGAAGGCAGCCGATCTCGTCGGCCCCCGGGTAGGTGATCGCCCGGTCGCCCAGGGCGCTGGCGCGGATGTGCGCCTGGAGGCTGCGCGCCTCCGCGACGTTCCAGCCGTGGTCGGCCGTGTCGTCCTGGGGGAGGATCAGGTAGTCGAGGACCCCGTCGGCGGCCCAGTCCAGCATCGCGCGGTTGACGGCGTGGTTGCGGGCGCGCCCCCTCCGGTAGTCTATGTAGACCTCGTCGGGGATTTCGGCGCGCAGGAAGTCCCGCTCCTCTGTCTCCGCCGCCGTGGCATCGCCGAGCTCGCCCTTGTGCTCGAGGGAGGAGAGCCGGAACATCCGGCTTCCGTAGGCGGCCCAGTAGGGCTTCTCCTCCTCGCTCGAGTTCGACCGGCAGATCCGCAGGACGACGCTCGAGGCCAGTATCGGTTTCCCGGGGTGCTCCGCCTTCAGCTGGCGCAGGACCTCGAGACGGGCGAGCACGGCCTCGGCCGGCTCTGGCGAGGTGCGCGAGGGGATGAGCCCCCCGTAGGCAAGGGTGTCGATCGCGACGACGGTCGCGTCCGCCTCGGGGGCCGCCCGGGCGAGCCAGTCGACCAGGTCGGCGTGCCGGCTGGCGTGCCAGGGGTTTCCCAGCCACTCGCGCGGGGGCAGGAGGACCTCCATCCCGGCGGCGCGCGAGAGGTAGCGCGGGTAGTCGTAGTTAACGGGCCGATCGTCCATCGGCAGCAAGGCGACCTTCTTCATGGTAAAACCTTTCCGGGGGGGCCCGCGGCCAGCTTTTCAAGCTCCCGCATGCACAAGTAGAGGCCGCGCGGGACGTGGAAGCACCCCTTCCACTTGCCGCCCTTGAGCGGCAGCAGGACCTCCCCGCGGCGGTTGAGGTATCCGTACCACTCGCCGAACTCCGGGTCGGGGAAATGCCCCCACGCGTAGGCGCGCACCCGCTCGTACCACGACCAGCAGTCCTCCCGGCCCGTCAGCCGGTAGCCCTTGAGAAGCGCGACGAGCGTCTCCATGTGGACCCACCAGAGCTTCTGGTCCCACTCGAGCTGCTGGGGCGGATGGCCCTTTGCGTCCAGGAAGTAGTAGATGCCCCCGAACTCGGCGTCCCAGCCGAGCTCGAGCGTGCGCAGGGCTACGTCCACCGCTCTGTCCGCCAGTGCGCGGCTGCCGCGCCGCTCGGCGATGTCCATGACGAACCACATGGCCTCGATGCCATGGCCCGGATTGAGCAGTCGCCCCTCGAAGGTGTCCAGCTTCGCCCCGTCCGGCGCCGCGTGCTCGTGGAGGACCCGCCTCTCGGCGTCGAGGAACGGCGCGAAGACCCCGTCGACGCACGCGTCGAGCGCGCGCTCGAACTCGCCGGGGCCGAGCAGCCAGTCGAACTCCTGGGTCAGGCTGGCCATGATCATGGGCAGCGCCAGCGAGACAATGGGGCGCGTGCCGGGGACCCTCTTCTCGTAGCCGCCCTTGGGGTTGGCCCTGCGGGCGAGGATGTTTCGGTAGGTCCGGGCCGCCACCTGCCTTGCGCCGTCGTCGCCCGCCGCCTTGGCGAACCGGCTGAACGCGATGGCCGCGAAGCAGTCCGAGAAGATGTTGTAGGGTTGCACGAGCGGGCGGCCGTCGCGCGCCAGGCTGAAGTACCAGTTCCCCTCCCCGTCGCGGCCGTGGCGCAGGAGGAACTCCGCCCCGTGCCGGGCGATCGCGAGCCAGGAGTCGCGCCGCTCCAGCTCCTCGCAGAGCATGGAGAACGTCCACACCTGCCTCGCCTGCAGCCAGACGAACTTGTCGGTGTCGTAGACGGACCCGTCGCGGCCGAGGCAGGTGAAGAAGCCCCCGCACTCGCGGTCGACCGAATGCCTCTCCCAGAAGGGGATGACGTCGCCCAGGAGCGCGCCGCCGCACTCCCGCGCCATAGGGCCGTATTTCCTGTCCATGGAGGCCTTCATAGGAATTGGCTCCTTGCGCGCGTCAACCCGGGGAAGGCGCATCCCGGCCGGCCCTCAGTCCGAGCCACGACATCAGGGCGCCGGTCGCGAAGGTGGAGATCGCCACCACGCAGATCTTGCCCCAGTGGCCCGCGCTGCTCGCGGGAATCAGCAGAAGCAGGATCGCCAGCCCGAGGGCGGCGCCGAACGCGCCGACGACGCGCAGCTGGCGCCCGTCGTTCCCCTCGCCGATCTCGGCCGCAAAGTCAACCGGCCGGTCGCGCTTCGAGAAGTACTCCCGCTCGCGCTCGAGCGCCGCCTCGCTCGGGCGCACCAGCGCCCGCACCGCAAGGAAGCTCGCCGCGCTCACGGCCATGACCGTACCCACCTGGCTCTGGAAGACCCACGGCGCCGCGCCGAAGAACGGCGCGAGGTAGATCGCGAGCGAGACGCACAGGCCGGCCCCTATGGAGACGAACGGCGCCGACGACGGGACGCGGCGCAGGAAGAGCCCGAGGACCAGCGGCACCGAGACTGGGGCGGCGAGGGTCGCCATGATTTCTATCAGGATGTTGAAGATGCCGCCCCTGCCGAACCTAGCCATGCCTAGGGCGCAGCCGATGACGGCGGCGGCGCAGCAGGCGGTGACCAGCTTCCCGAGCAGGAGCCTGGCCCTCCCCTCGAGCGGGGTGAACCCGAGCGCGCGGCAGGCCGCGGGGTACACGTTCTGGGTGATGTTCCCCGCGAGGGCGTTCATGCCCACGTCGAGCGCGCTCATGGTGGCCGCGCACATGGCGACTAGGACCAGGGCGACCAGGCCCGCCGGGAGGAAATGGATCGCGATCGCGGCGTAGGCCCCCTCGACCGGCTTCGGCAGCGGCATGGAGGTCACCTCGCCGGCGATCAGGAGGCGCGCGGTCATCGGCGGGATGAACCAGATGAAGAGCCCGAGGACGAAGAGCCCCGCGGCCAGGAGCGCCGCGCGGCGGGCGCTCGGGCCGTCCTTCGCGGCCAGGTACCTGCCGGAGGCGGAGGGCTCGTTGGCGGTGAGCACCGCGTTCCCGTACCACGCGAGGAAGAAGGCCCACGTGAACCAGCCCGGGTTGACCCCGCTCATCGTGGCGACGACGTCCGGCGTCTTAACCGGGGCGTAGGTGGCGGCGAGGCCGGCGTGCCCGATGGCGCCGATCAGCCCGCCCACGCCGCCGACCGCGCGCAGGCAGAGGACCGCGACCAGGATTGTTACCGGCAGGAGCACCAGGGCCTTGATGAAGTCGGCCGCCATGACGGCCCATGCGCCGCTTATGCCCGCGTAGAAGAGGACGACGAAGCCGAGCACGATGATCGTGGAGTAGATGTTGGTCCCCAGCAGGATCGACGTGAAGATCGCGAGACCGTAGAGCTGGATGGCCCCGTACAGGGGCCCCGTCACCATGCCCAGGTAGGCCGCAAACTGCTCGAGGCCGGCGCCGAAGCGCAGGCGGATCATGTCGACGGCGGTGACGCACCGCAGCTGCCGGAACCAGGCGCCGGTCACGATCGCGACGGAAAGGAAGGCCGCCACGTTGGCCCCGAACATGAGCGGCAGGCTCCAGCCAGCCTGGAACGCGGCGCCCGCGGCGCCCGTGAAGGTCCAGGCGCTGAAGTTGCGCATGAAAACGCTGCCGCCGATGAGCCACCACGCGGCCATGCCGCCTGCGCGGAAGTAGTCGCTCGTGTCCTTGCTGAAGCGCCGGAACGCAAGGCCGACGATGACGAGCATCAGCAGGTAGCCCGCGATCACGGCGAAGACGGTGGTCTTGTCCTGGAGGGCGATCGCCGCGAGCGGCGGCAGGCCCGGCGGGATGGGGGTCACGGCTTGCAGGGAATCGGATGGTGACCTCTAGCGCGACTCGAAATCGATCGGGCCCGTGCGGCGGGCGCGTATCGCCTCCATGAGCGCCACCTGCTGGCGGCAGTCCTCGGGGCGCGGGGAGAGCGGGCCGCCCGAGCGCACGGCTTCGAGGAAGGCCTCGGTCTCGCCGCGGACGCCGAGCCTGTCCACGGCGCCGAACTCGCGGTCCGAGAACAGGGCGACCACCCTGCCGTCCCTCCAGTGCTCGACGCAGCCGTCGCCCCGGGACTGCGGCGAGACCGGTATCCTGACGACCAGCGACTGGCCGGCGCCCCGGATCGCCGCGGATTCCGCGTTGTCCGAGGAGACGGGCCGGATCCTCACCAGGACCCTCGGGCCCGCCTGGCACCGCGCCTCGAGGGCGACGTCCGCCGCCTCCCGGGCCCCGCTCCTGTGCAGCTTGTACTGGATCTCGGCGGACCGGAGCGGGCCCCTCGCAAGGAGGAGCGCCGCATCGAGCGCGTGGATGGCCGTGGTCGAGAAGTCGGGATCCCAGCGCTCGAGGCGGATCATCTCGTAGTCGACCTGCTCCACCGAGCCGGGCGGGAACGCCCCGGAAAGGATCTCGAGGGCCCTGCGCATGACGGGCATGTAGTGCCGGTTGAACGCGACCTGCGCCCGGCCCCCGCCCTTCCCGAGGGCGGCGATCAGGCGCTCCAGCTCCGCGGGCGTCATCCCCGGGGGCTTCTCTAGGAGAAGCGGGAAGCCCCGCTCGAGCACGGGGCAGGCCGCGGCGCACGTGGCCTCGGGCGGGACGGCCATCACCACGGCGTCGGGGCGCTCCGCCGAGAGCATCGCCTGGGCGTCCGAATAGCTGCGCCCGAACCCGAAGCTCCCGGCGTATTCCCGGGCGCGGACGGGGTCGGCGTCGCAGCACGCGGCCAGCTCCGCGTCCGGGTTCGCGGCGCGGAACGCCATCTGGGCCGGCCCGTGGCACTGCCGGGCGAAGGCGCCGCATCCTATCATGCATATCTTGAGGCTCATGGGGCGCGCCGAGCGGGTTTCAGTAGCGGATCCTGACCGTGTGGACCCCGCCGCTGTCCAGCTCGAAGTCCGCGTAGCCCGACCCGCCCACGCGGGCCAGCCGGAAGGGGACGGCCGCGCCGTCGACCTCCACGGACCTGGCCGAGTCGGTCCCTGGCGGAAGCAGGAAGTGCCCGTCCATGGAGCCAGCGCCGCCGGTGACGGTGGCCGTCATCTCCCTCGTGCCGGGGTCGTTCGCGAGGCGGTAGGCCGCGTAGCCCCTGGACGCGGGGTAGCGCACGGTCACCCTGACCGCGCGCGTCTCGCCCGCGTCCCACCGCGGGGCGAGGACAGGGTGCGAGAGGGCCTGGCTCCGCGGGCCGTCCGCGACGCCCGCCAGGCCCTCGATCAGGGCGGCCATCGCCGTGGCGGCCGCCCAGTTGTCGGGGCCCCCGAAGGAGACCGGGTTCGGCGGGACGTAGTGCGCTCGGTCGGCCAGGGTGAGCCCTGCGACCACGTAGATGCCCTCGTCATCCGGCGCCCGCAACCTGATGGAGGAGATCGTCCTCTCCGGGTGCGGGTTGTCGATTGCGCACCACGACAGGCCGACGTCGGCGCTCACAGGGCTCGGCCCGTGCCAGGCGACGCCCGAGAAGTCGGTCTTGAGCTCCGGAAACCACCAGTAGGTCAGCTGCCTGCCCATGATCAGGTACCGGACCTCCTGCGTCCCGTCGGCGTAGTTGAAGGCCGCGCTGCCGCAGACGTTCTCGGAGCTGGGCTTCGTGGCCGTGTGCAGGAGGTAGATGCAGGCGGCCTGGGCGCCGACCGGTACGTCGGCCGAGGCCGGCAGCCCCGCCTGGTGCGACACGGCGACGGCCGTCCGCCGATGGTTCTTGCCGGGATCGGCCACCCTGAACGCTATGCCGGCAAACTGCTGGTCGCCCGTCGGCAGCCCGCGTATGTCGTCGCCTGCCTTTCCCGACAGCATCCAGCGCGCCGCGCCGGGCCCTCCCTGGTCCCCGATGTCCATGTTCGCCACCGCCGAGAGGTCGACGGGCGTGTAATGCGGAGGCGGCGGGGCGGGCGGAATCGAGCCGGTGTACGCGAACCAGATCTTGTTGCCGTACCTGCGGCCGAGGTCGGCCAGCCGGCGCAGGATGTCGCGCCCGTAGTCCTCGAAGCCGTTCGCGAACGCACCGCGGGCGAGCTCGCCCGCAACGTGGCCCCCGACGCCGCCGTTCATGTACTGCCAGACCTCGTCGTGCTTGCCGAACCCCCGCTGGAAGGGCGGGTAGATCGAGTACCACTCCCCGGGGGAGCCGGGCGGAAGGTGGTCCTTGAGGTCAAGGTAGGTGCGGATGATGGCCTCGGCGTGCTCCCGGCTGATGCCCCGGTTGAGGGAGTAGGCGTTGCCCTGGGCGACCTGCGACCTCTCGTCCACCCCGAGGTCGCGCTTCACCGTGGGGTCCTCGTCGACGAAGTGCGTGAAGAACCGGCCGTTCCAGGACAGCGCGTCCAGGCGCTGCCTGATCTCCGCCCCGCGCGCGGCGTACCGGGCGGCGTCCGCTGAGTTGCCCGCGTGGCCCAGCATCTCCGCCAGCTCCGCGCAGGCGGCCGCGTAGTACACGTTGTCGCCGAAGAACACGCCGAACTTCGACTTCTGTGGATCGATGAGCATCGTGTTCGTGAGCCCGATGTCCGGCGTGTACCTGTCGTCGACCTGGAAGTCCCACGAATCGATCGTGTACACGCGCTTGAGGAGCTGGAAGCGCCTGCTCCAGCGGGCCGGGTCGCTGACGCAGTAGTCGAGCGCCCGCATGGCCGAGGCGAGGCACAGGCCCATCCATGCGTCGTCGCCGTTCGCCTTCCAGCTTTGGTAGATCGAGCTCACGTAGACGTATTCCGGGTGGTTCTCGGCGGGCTGCCGGACGAACCAGCGGTCGCCGTACTGGCGGACATAGCCGAACGGGCCGTAGGCCGTCCTGTAGTACGCGGTGGCGCCGGTGTTCAGGTTGCTCCAGATCATGCCGTCCTCGCGCTGGGTGGACCGCATCATGTCCAGGAGGTCCGTCATGCACGGGCTGAAGTACCTCATGCCCTTGCCCGTGTGGTAGTTGTCTAGGACCCAGTTGACGAAGAAGCGGTAGGTTCGCCCGTTCCACTGCGCCGTCTCCACGCCCTCCGGGCTGTAGGCGTTCATGCCCGAGCGGAACAGCGCGAACATGTCCCGGTACCTGCCGCCGTCGTCGACGGCCGTGTCGGCATCGAGGGTGAAGGTCGTCCGCCCGGTCTCGGCGCCCGCCGCGTCCCGGACGATCACCGTCTGCACTCCGAGGGCTCCGCCGGCCCTGAAGCTGACCTGCCCCCCGAGGTGCGCCATGAAATAGACCCTGCCTGCGCCGTCCCGGACCTCGGCCTTGCCCGTCCCGTCGGCGGCCAGCACCAGCATGTCGAGCGGCTGGACGCGGGAGGCCCGGACGGGAGCGCCGTCGTCCGCATGACGACCTCCGGAGCGATGACCGCGTTCCGCTCGCTGGCGATCGAGAATGCACAGGGGATCACCGTGGGTCCGGACGGCGATATCTGGATCGGCGCCGGCGCCGCCATCGCACGGGTCACGGTGGCGCCGTCGTAGCCGAGACCGGTTGTCGTTAGGCCCGCGCCGGGCAGCGGAGCCGG
>Ga0209415_10012543_pt1 | contig 14108 bp, 15 predicted proteins | sample PeaSoiSIISIP2007_FD_187696 | JGI IMG/M metagenome (GOLD analysis project Ga0209415, IMG submission 187696) | Peat soil microbial communities from Weissenstadt, Germany - SII-SIP-2007 (SPAdes) (version 2) | ecosystem: Environmental > Terrestrial > Soil > Wetlands > Peat | place: Germany... | reverse complement strand
GCCGCCGCGCCGGCCGCCGGGGGGAAGGCGCCAGCGGCGGGCAAGGCGCCTGCGGCGGCGGCTCCGGCGGCCAAGGCGCCGCCTGCCAAGAAGAAGTAACCGACCGACAACGATTGATCCTGCGCGCTGGCGCGATCGCGGCAAGCCCGCGATCGCCCGGTGCATGTCCACCGGGCAGGACCCAGGGAACCGTCACTCGTGGCTTCATCCAACCCGGGGTCCGGGGGCATCCGCATGATCGTCGGTCTCGGCAACGTCGGCGCCGAGTTCGAGCGAACCCGGCACAACGCCGGGTTCTGGTTTCTCGACCGGGTTGCCTCGCGCTTGGGCGCGCGCTTCCGCAGCGAGAAGAAATTCTTCGGCGAGCTGGCGCGCGCCTCCATCGCCGGACAGGACGTCTGGCTCCTCAAGCCGGCAACGTTCATGAACCTCTCGGGACAGGCGGTCGTGGCCGTGGCGCTCTTCTATCGGCTGCTGCCCGACCAGATTCTGGTCGCCCACGATGAACTCGATCTGGCGCCAGGCGATGTGCGCCTGAAGATGGGTGGCGGCGTCGCCGGCCATAACGGGTTGAAGGATGTGCGTGCGCGCTTGTCGAGCGCGGATTTTTGGCGCATGCGCATCGGCATCGGGCACCCGCGCGCCCTGGAATTGCAACAGGAGGTCGTCGATTTCGTGCTGCACCCGCCCCGTCGCGACGAGGAGCAGGCCATCGGGGCCGCGATCGAACGCGCCCAGTCGGTGCTGGAACTGGCCGTCAGCGGACGGTTCGAAATGGCCATGATGCAGCTGCGCCGCGCCACCTTGCAGGCGGGCGCCGCGCCGGCGACGCCGCGCCCGGACCCCAAGCAATGAGCCCGCCCGCTGCCCAGGAACCGCCGGCGCCCGCCGGCGCCCCGCCGCCCGCGCCGCGCCGCGGTGGCCGGCTCGCCGGGGCGCTGCGCGACCTGGGCGCGAATCTGCGCACGGCGCTGGCGCTGGCCGCGCTGCGCGCTCGGGCGCCGCAGTGCCTGCGGGCAACGGTCATGCAACTCGTGCTGCTGTTCGTGCTCGAGCTGCTGCTTGGCGCGGCCTACGATCTGTACTCGGTGGGCTGGGCGGCAGGGCGCTTTGACGCCTTCGCCTTGCCGGCGGCGAGCTTCTGGGCGCTGGCGGTGCTGCTGTCGGCCGGCCTGGTGGCGGCAATCTGCGCCGACGCGGCGCTGGCAGCCGTGCTCGCGGTCGCTGGATTTGCGCTGGCGTGCTGGGAGTCGGTCGCCGCCGCGGCGCTGGCGATCGCTGCCGACTTCTGGCCGGCGATGGATCGGGCGTACGCCTCGCTGTCTTGGATCCCGCTGGTCTGGATGGCGCTCGCCTACGGGCTGTGCGCCGCTCGATTCGTCCCCGCGGGGGCGCGTCGCCGGCGCCTGGGCATCTTTGTCGTCTCGACCTTGGCGCTCATCGCCGCGCAATGGGCCGTCGATCCGGCCGCCCGCCTCTGGAGCCCGGAGTCGGGCGACGAAAGCGAAGCGGCTTCCGGCCCGCAGGCGCCGCAGTCGGAGCAGACGCTTTACGACCAGCTGGATCTGCTCGACGACGCGCTCGACGCCATCGCCCCGGGCCAGGCCGGCGTGACCGAGCTGTTCACGATTAGCTTCGGCGGCGACGGCACCCAGGACGTGTTTCTGCGCGAGGCCGTCGGCGCGGACTCGGTGATGGCGGACGTTTTCGATAGCGGGGCCCACAGCATCGTGCTGGCCAACAGCCAGGCGCACCCGCAGGAGCGGCCTTTCGCAACCGTGAGCGCGCTGCAGCGCGCCCTGGCGACGGTTGCCGACCGCATGAACGGCGACGAGGACGTGCTGGCGCTGTTTCTCACGTCCCACGGCACGGCTGACCATCACCTCTCGGTGTCGCTGCCGCCCTATGAGTTCGAAGACCTGACGGCCGAACGCGTGCGCGAGCTGCTCGATGATGCCGGGATCCGTTATCGCGTGATCATCGTCTCCTCCTGCTATTCGGGCGCGTTCATCGCCGCGCTGGCCGGGCCGGACACGATGGTGATCACGGCCTCGGCTGCGGACCGCGCTTCCTTTGGTTGCCGCGACGGTGCCCAGTGGACCGACTTTGGCCGCGCCTACTTCGGCGAGGCGCTGGCGCAGGCCGCATCGTTCGAGGGCGCCTTCCGCATCGCCAGCCGGCGCATCGCCGAGCGCGAGGCGCAGGAGCGGCTTACCGCCTCGCTGCCGCAGATATCGGTCGGCGAGGGAATCCGCGACCGCTTGACGCGCCTCGAGACCCGGCGCGGCGGAAGAATCCTGTTCGCGATGCGCGCGCGCAACGACCTGCTCCCATAAAAGGACAACGCCATGGCCGTCAAATGCGGGATTGTCGGGCTGCCCAACGTCGGCAAATCGACCCTGTTCAACGCCTTGACCAAGGCCGGCATCGCCGCCGAGAACTATCCGTTCTGCACCATTGAACCCAACGTGGGCATTGTCGAGGTTCCCGACCCGCGCCTGTGGGCGCTGGCGCAAATCGTGCAGCCGCAGCGCGTGCTGCCGGCGACCGTCGAGTTCGTCGACATCGCCGGTCTGGTGGCCGGCGCGAGCAAGGGCGAGGGCCTGGGCAACCAGTTTCTCGCCAACATCCGCGAGTGCGATGCCATCGCCCACATCGTGCGCTGCTTCGAGGACCCGAATGTCGTTCACGTCTCGGGGCGGGTCGATCCGGTCAGCGACATCGACGTCATCGACACCGAACTCGCGCTTGCCGACCTGCAGACGGTCGAAAAGCAGATTCATCGCTACGCCAAGGTGGCCAAGACCGGGGCGGCCGGCGAGGAGAAGAAAGAGGCGCAACGCCTGGTCGCTGCGCTCGAGAAGATCCAGCCGGCGCTGGACCGGGCCCAGCCGGCGCGGTGCGTCGACCTCTACCCCGAGGAGCGCGCGGTGCTGCGGCCGCTGTTCTTGCTGACCATGAAGCCGGCGATGTACGTCGCCAACGTCGATGATCATGGTTTCGAACGCAATCCGCTGCTCGAGGCCGTGCGCGCGCGCGCCGCCGGCGAGGGTGCCCCGGTGGTGGCCGTGTGCGCCCGCACCGAGTCCGAAATCGCGGACCTCTCCGACGAGGACAAGATGGTGTTCCTGCAGGACATGGGCATGGAGGAACCCGGATTGGACCGCGTCATTCGCGCGGCCTATACGCTCCTTGGCCTGCAGACCTACTTCACCGCCGGCGTCAAGGAGGTGCGCGCGTGGACGGTGCCCAAGGGGTCGACGGCGCCGCAGGCCGCGGGAGTGATCCACACCGATTTCGAGAAGGGCTTCATCCGCGCCGAGACGATCGCCTACGAGGACTTCGTGCGCTGCAAGGGCGAACATGGGGCCAAGGAGGCCGGCAAGATGCGCCTGGAGGGAAAGGATTACGTCGTCAAGGACGGCGACGTGATGCACTTTCGCTTCAACGTCTGATCCGGGATATGACGGGCGCGGCGCAGGGCAGCCGGCCCCGTACCTGCACCGCCGTGGGCATGCGTGCCCCCTGCCGTGCCGCCGCTGCACCATGGCGGTGCGCTTCGGCGCCCGGCGCGCTCAGAACTCGGCGTCCAGCTCGTCGATTTCCTCGGGCTCCGCGCGCGCCGCGGCGACCCATTCCTGCATGGCCGGCAGCGCCATGATCTGCGCGCAGTAGGCCGCACAGGTGTCGTCGAGCGGCACGTCGTAGGTCAGCAGGCGGGTGACCACCGGGGCGAACATCGCGTCGGCCATGCAGGGCCGCGCGCCGAAGAGAAACGGGCCGCCGTAGGTGCACAGGCACTCGGTCCAGATGCTCAGCACGCGATCGATATCGGTGCGGGCGCGCGACCACAGCTTGAACTTGGGAAAGTGCGCCCGGATGTTCATCGGCAGCGACGAGCGCAGCGCGCTGAATCCCGAATGCATCTCGCCGCAGATCGCGCGGCAATGCGCCCGGGCCGCCCGCTCGGCGGGCAGCAGGCCGGCCTGGGGCCGGATCTCGTTCAGGTACTCGCCGATGGCCAGCGTGTCCCAGACGCAAATGCCCTCGTGCTCGAGCGCCGGCACCCGGATGGAAGCCGACAGCAGCAGCATCTCGGCCTTCATCTGCGGGTCGTCGGGCGGAATCACGCGCTCGGTGAACTCGAGTCCGGCAAGGCGCGCCATCAGCCAGCCACGCAGGGCCCAGGCGCCGTAGTTCTTGCTGCTGATCGTCAGAATCGCGTTGGCCATCTTGGACGCCCTCCCGCTCCCCAAAGGGAGCAAGGCCTGTGCCAAGCGGCCGCTGCCTGCCCGACGCGAAGCTGGCACGCGCCTTGCATCGATCCTTGGTCGTCGCCACCCGAAGGACCCCGATGCTCTATTCGGCCTACCAGCTGCAGTCCGACCTGGTCGCGCCGCTGCACCTGCTGGCCCGGCACCTGGGCAGCAAGCGGCGCTCGCACCCGGCCGGCAGTGCCGCGCTGCGCCGGATCTCGGCGGCCTTCGAGCTCTTCTCGCGACTGCGGCTGACGCACGAGCGGCCCGCCTACGGCATCGACCACGTGCTGCTGGGCGGCGAGCCGGTGGCCGTGCGCGAGGAGCCGGTGCTGCGCCTTCCCTTCGGCACGCTGTTGCATTTTCGCAAGGACCCGGCCGCCGGGCTGGCGTCGCAGCCGCGCGTGCTGCTGGCGGCGCCCATGTCCGGCCACTTTGCCACGCTGCTGCGCGAGACCGTGCGCACGCTGCTGCAGGACCATGACGTCTATATCACCGACTGGCACAACGCGCGCGACGTCGCCCTGCGCTACGGCCCCTTCGGGCTCGACGACCACATCGGCTACCTGATGCGCTTCGTCGCGACCTTGGGCCCCGGCGGCCACCTCGTCGCGGTGTGCCAGCCTTGCGTGGCCGCGCTTGCGGCCACTGCGCTGCTGGCCGAGGAGGATCACCCGGCGCAGCCCCGCAGCCTGACGCTGATGGCCGGTCCGGTCGACGGCCGCGTCAATCCGACCGAGGTCAATCGCCTGGCCAACAGCAGGCCCTTGGAATGGTTCGAGCGCAACTTGATCAGCCGCGTGCCGCCCGAGCACGCGGGCTTCCTGCGCCGCGTCTACCCGGGCTTTGTGCAGCTGATGGCGTTCCTGCAAATGAATCTGGCCCGCCACGAGCAGTCGTTGCGCCAGATGTATGAGCATTTTGCCGAGGGCCGCATCGAGCAGGCGCGCGCGATCGAGCAGTTCTACGACGAGTACTTCGCGGTCAACGATCTGCCGGCCGAGTTCTATCTGGAAACCGTGGACAAGGTGTTCCAGACCTTTGCCTTGCCGCAGGGCAAGCTGCGCTGGGGCCATCGAACGGTGCGGCCGGCCGCGATACGCCGCACGGCGCTGCTGACGATCGAGGGCGAGCGAGACGATATCTGCGCCGTGGGCCAGACCGTTGCGGCGCAGGACTTATGCCCGAACGTGCGGCCCTACCTCAAGGCCCACCACATCCAGACCGGGGTCGGCCACTACGGCGTGTTCAGCGGGCGCAAGTGGAACCAGCAGATCTACCCGCGCGTGCGCGACCTGATCCACGCCAGCATGGGTTGAGGCGTTGGCGCGCGGCGCCAGCGCTCAGCGCCCGGCATGGTGAGCCACGGCAATCACGAACGGCAGGGACAGCTCGGGAACAAGATACCCGAGCCAAACGGCATGCGGCTTTGGCAGCCCGACGCGGTAGATGGATACCAGCCGGCCGACTCCGGCGAGCAACACGCCCAGGGCGAGCAGGTAGACGAGCGTTCCCTGCTGGCGGATCGTAATCGCCGCCCACAGGCTGATGAGTCCGGTGGAAAAGTACACGCCCGCCATGAAGCGGTGCACGTTGTCGAGCCGTGGCGAGGTGTCGGGCTGGCCCAGGACAAATTGCAGCGCGCCTCCGAGCAGGGCGATCGCGGCAACGAGCAGCAGGCAAACCCGCACCACGACTTGGCTGGCGAGCAAAGGAGCGGCTTCGTTCATGAGGGCGCCTGGCTCTCGTCAACAATCGGAAAGGGGCAAGTTCGTCCTGGCAATTCCCCGCCCAGCACGCGCGCCGGTCCCGGCGCGCGTGCTGGGGCTCGGCCACGCGGCAGCCTGCGCCGCGCCGCGGTGCCTGTCAAGGACGCCTGGGTCCCGGGGCCGCGGCTGCGGGACCCGGGCCGGCGACGCGGGCGATGCGCCCTGCCCGAGGAGGCGGCCAGCCTAGAATTTGGCGGCCGGCACCGGCGCCGTACCCTTTTCGCACTGGTACGGGCCGCTGGCCTCGCTGCCGCCGCCGGTGTCGTGGTAGTTCTCGTAGTACGTTCCGGTGCGCCGGTCGATGGAGACGCTGGAAGTCCCCCCGCTGCTGCTCCACTTCCAGCGGATGGTGGACTCGGTTATGCGTGCCACGTACGTGCGCAGCGGCAGGTTGGGTCGCTTTGCCCCCTGCACGGTGACCAGGGACTTGTCGAGGTCGACCCACACGTTGAGCATGAGCTCGCCGTTGCTCGAGCAATCGAGCGACAGGGTCTGCGCGCGGGCCGCCCCGGCGAGCAGGGCCAGCAAGATCCCCAGCAGGGCGCCGAGCGTGCGCGCGGGCCCGCGCGACCATGGCTTGCGGCGCCCGGCGCGGTGCGCTGCGTTCATGGGGACTCCTCGAGGAATGGTCAGCGCAAGCATAGTGCATGCCTTGCGCCGCGTCGCCGCGGGCGCGGGCTCTAGTATCGTATGCTCGGGCCGCCCCGGACGGCCCGTCGCGAGGCGGGTGCCGGGCCGTGTTGACCGATTCCCCGGGGAGGCTTTGCGTGCCGTGCCGCCGCGTACTTGACGATCGACCCCGCCGCAAAGCGCTTGCTCCGTGGCTCTGGCCCGCCTGCGCACCGCTGCTGCTCTTGCTGGGGGTCGGGCCGGGCGGTGCGGCGGAGCCCGTGCACGCGCCGCGCCACCTGCTGATCCGCGTTCGGGATACGCCGCCGGGCGGCGGGTCGCCGGCCTTTCATCGGGAGCGCGACGGCTCCTACACGGTGTCCACGGGGGGCGGCGGCGACCGCGACGATCGGCCGGCTGCGGGCGCGGGCAACGGCGCGGTCGTGTCGACGACCGAAAACGTGCGCCTGGTCCGCGTGCTCGAGGGCGAGAGCGTGCGCGTCGACTTGCCGGCCGTCCAGTCGCTGCAGTTTCACGTGCCCGCGGGCGCCGGCACCGCGTCGGCCGGCCGCGGGACGGTATCCCCGGGCGCGGCCGCCTCGGCGAGCGGCAAGGCCGCGACACCGGCGGTCTCGGGGGTGATCTACTTCGATGCGGTGTCGGCCTTCGCCGCGCGTTTTGCGCTGGTGGGCAACAGCGTTCGCATCGAGCTCGTGCCCTTGCAATCGGGCTCCGTCGCCGCGCCCTTCGCCGTTGCCGGCGGCGGCGAGGGGCCGGGCCGGGTGCTGCTTGTCGGCCGGGTCGGCGAGTGGATCGCGCTGGGCGATACCGAGCTGCTGTCGAGCGGCAAGAGCCTGAGCGTCACCGCCGAGCCGGCGTCGCAGCCCTCGGTCTGGGTACGCGTGGAGCCCGATCCCGCGGACCCGCGCTAGCCGCGCGGCCGCGGCGCCCGCGCCGGTGCGTACGTCCAGCGTCGCCAAAGCGCTTCGAGCGGTCCCTGGCGATAGTTCGCGAGCACCCAGCGGCTGAGCGCGACCTGCACAGCGAAGATGACCAGTGCCAGCGCGGCCAGTTGCGCGCGGCTGGCATGGGCGCCCAGGCCCAAACCCCAGCCGGAGAGCAGCGCGCCCATGACCAGCGACTGGCCCACATAGTTGCTCAGGGAAAGACGCCCGGCATGGGCGAGCCAGCGGCGCAGGCCCTGCCCCCGGGCACTGTCGAAAAGGCGCACCGCGGCGTCGACGTAAGCGCAGGCCAGCAGGCTGCTGGCGCCCAGCACCACCTCGTCCCACCCGCCCTCGGCCCCGGGCAGCGCGCGCGCGCGCGCCAGGCTCATCGCGGCCCCGGTCAGCGCGCAGGGCAGGCCGACTCCCCAGCCGATGCGCCGCGCCCTGCGCCACAGCGCGGCGTGGCGGCCGGGATGCTGCAGCCACCCCATCCTGCCCGCGACCGCCCCGAGCGCGAATAGGGCGATCACCTGCGGCCAGAACGTCGGGATGCCGGCGATCTGCTGCCAGAGTTCGTCGCTCCAGCGCTGCTCGAGCTGGGCACGAAAGCCGCCCTGGCAGTAGATCTCGTGGGCCAGCACGACGCCTGCCGGGATCTGGTCTGCGGCCTCGCCGTTGTCGAACGCCGCGCCCAGTACGGGTGGCAGAAATATGCTCAGCAACGCCACGGCCCAGCAGCCGGCGGTGAACACGACCAGCGGCCGCAGGCGAGCCGGAGCGATGGCGACGAAGAGCAGGCCGCAAAGCGCATAGGCGCTCAGCACGTCGCCGCAGTACAGGAGCACGCCGTGCGCGATCCCCAGCAGCAGCAGGATCGTCAGCCGGCGCCGGTAGGCCGCCGCGGCGGCGGCCACGTCGCCGTGGCTGCGCCGGCGCAGCTTGCGTGTTTGCAGCGCGATGCCCACGCCGAACAAGAACGCGAAGATCGGGTAGAACTTTCCTTCGACAAAGGCCGCCTGCAGGAAGTACAGCGCCGATTCCCCGGCGCCCGGCGGCCGGGACAGGTACCCCAGGGGCTCGCCGGCGCCCCAGGTGAACGACTGGATGTTGACCTGAAGAATGCCCAGCAGCGCCATGCCGCGCAGCGCGTCGATGCGCTCGATGCGCTGCGCGGGACCCAAGGCCGGCTGGTCCACAGGTCTAAGCCCTCGGGACGGGCGCCCCCGTCAGGCGCCGCCGCGGCCGGCAGCGGCCTGCAGGCGTTGGAACTTGGCGAGCAACTCCTCGCGGGACTCGCGCCGATCCGGGTCCTGGGGAATGCAGGCAACGGGACAGACCACCTGGCACTGCGGCTCCGCGAAGTGCCCCACGCATTCGGTGCAGCGCCCCGGATCAATCACGTAGATTGTCGGGCCGGGACGGATCGCGCGGTTGGGACACACCGGCTCGCAGACATCGCAATTGATGCATTCATCGGTGATGATCAGGGCCACGGCGCGGCCTCGGGGTCACGGCCCGCGCGGGCTCAATTGGTCTTGCTGGCGCCTTGCAGCTGCACGATCTTCGCCTTCAACCAGCGCTCCACCGAGGGGAACACGAACTTGCTGACGTCGCCGCCGAGCAGCGCGATCTCGCGCACGATGCTGCCCGAGATGAACTGATACTGGTCCGAGGGCGTGAGGAACATCGTCTCGATCTCGGGCAGCAAGTAGCGGTTCATGCCCGCCATCTGGAACTCGTATTCGAAGTCGGAGACCGCGCGCAAGCCGCGAACGATCACGCGGGCCTCCTGCTCGCGCGCAAAATCCTTGAGCAGGCCATGGAAGCCGGCGACCTCGACGTTGGAGTAGTGCCCCAGCACCTCGCGCGCGATCTCCAGGCGCTCGTCAAGCGAAAAGATGGGCTTTTTCGCGCTGCTGTCCGCGATGCCGACGACGAGCTTCGAAAACAGGCCGGCGGCCCGGCGCACGATGTCCTCGTGACCTCGGGTCAGCGGATCGAAGGTACCCGGGTAAACGGCTATCACCATGGTCATTTCCTCGAACGGTCGAACATAGCGAAACCCATCGGCAGTCGCACTCGTGGCCAGGACTCTTGCCCACATGCGGGTTGCGGCGGCAGCCGCAGACGCCGACTTCCGGGCCGGCAATTATTCAACACGACTGCGCGCGCAGCAAATGGAAATAAACCACACCGGCCTGGCCGGTCCGTGCTAGCTCCAAACCCTGCTGGCGCAGGCGCGCCGCGTCCAAGGGCGCGGGACTCTCCACGTAGATCAGCCCTCCCGCGGCCAGCAGGGGGCGCACCGCGTCCAGGGCGCGCTCCAGCAGGCCGGAGCCGAAGGGCGGGTCGAGAAAAATCACGTCAAGCGATCCCGGTGCCAGCCGATCGACGACCGCGCGCCAATCGGCCTGCAGCACCTCGACGGCGCTGGCCGCTAGGCGCCGCTGCAGGCCGCGCAAGGCCTCGGCCGCGCGCGCGTTGCTCTCGACCAGCACGACCCGGGCCGCGCCGCGCGATGCCATCTCCCAGCCCAGGGCACCGCTGCCGGCAAAAAGGTCCAGGGCGCGGCGGCCCGCCAGCGCGCCCAGCAGGTGCTCGAGCCAGTTGAACACGGTTTCGCGAACCCGGTCGGGCGTGGGCCGCAGGCCCGGCGCCGGGATTACCGCGACCGGCGTGCGCCGGTACTGGCCGCCGATGATGCGAATGCGGCCGGCCGGCGCCGCGGCGCGTGCGGGCCGGGCCCCTTGCCGGGCGGAGCGGGCGGTCTTCTTCATCGGGCCTCGGGTGGGCGCGGACGCGCGCCAATCCACTACACTGCGCGCCCGCAGACCGTTGCATCATTACAGAAATGGCGGCTTCCGAGAAAACGGGTTGGCTGGGTCGGCTCCGATCGGGTCTGGCGCGCACGCGCGCCCAGCTGGTCGGGGTGTTTTCGGGCGCAACGGTCGACGATAGGCTGTTCGAGGAGCTCGAGACCGCCCTGATCTCGGCCGACGTCGGCATGCCCGCCACGCAGGATCTCCTGGCCCGGCTGCGCGAGCGCATACGGCGCACGAACGTGCGTGACCCGGCCGGCGTGCGGGCGGCGCTGCAGGAGGAGATCGCGCAGCTGCTGGCGCGCAATGAGAAGCATTGGGACGTCGGCGCCGCCAAGCCCTTCGTGGTGATGGTCGCCGGGGTCAACGGCTGCGGCAAGACGACCTCCATCGGCAAGCTGACGCACTGGCTCAGCGCCCAGGGCAAGACCATCTTGCTGGCCGCCGGCGATACCTTCCGGGCTGCGGCGCGCGAGCAGCTTGCCGTGTGGGGGCAGCGCAACGGGGTGGACGTGATCGCGCAGTCCGGCAACGACCCCGCCGCGGTGGTTTTCGATGCGGTGAGCGCGGCGCGGGCGCGCGGGCGCGACGTGCTCATCGCCGACACGGCCGGCCGGCTGCCGACCCAGACGCACCTGATGGAGGAGCTCAAGCGCATCAAGCGGGCCATCGGCAAGAACCTGGCCGGCGCGCCGCACGAAGTGGTGCTGGTGCTCGACGGCACCAACGGCCAAAATGCGCTGGCACAGCTGCGGGCCTTCGATGCCGCGATCGGGGTCACCGGGGTGATCGTGACCAAGCTCGATGGCAGCGCCAAGGGCGGCATCATCGTCGCCCTGGCCTGCGAGCGCACGGCGCCGCCCATCCCGATCCTGTTCGTCGGCGTCGGCGAGTCGCTGCAGGACCTGCAACCGTTCGTCGCCGCCGATTTTGCGCGCGCGCTTGTTGCAGAAGAGGGAAATAGCGCGCCGGACCCGCCCATGTTCCCATAGAATCCGCCCTGCCGGTCGTCATTGACAACAGCTCGCGAGGCGACTCTTGCGGGTCGCTACGGAGTGCTTGCCGGACGTGATGCTGCTTGCCGCGATCGATCTGGGTTCCAATAGCTTCCGGCTGGAAATCGGCCAGGCGATCGGCTCGCACATCGCCCGCAACGGGTACTGGAAGGAGACGGTTCGGCTGGCTGCCGGCATCGGCGCGGACAACCGTCTGAGCCGCCGGGCGATCGAGAACGCCTGCGTCTGCCTGGCACGAATGAACGAGCGCCTGCGCGGGATCGATCCGGCGATGGTGCGCGCCGTGGGCACGCAGACCCTGCGCCAGGCGCTCAACGCGGATCAGTTCTTGACCGAGGCGCAGCGGGTGCTCGGCTACCCGATCGAAATCATCTCGGGGCGGGAGGAGGCGCGCCTGATCTTCGAGGGCTGCACCCACACCCTGCCGCCGAGCCGGCGGCGGCGCCTGGTGGTCGACATCGGCGGCGCCTCCACCGAGGTGATCGTCGGCCGCGGGTTCACCCCGGCCCGGGCCGAGTCCTTCAAGATCGGTTGCGTCGGTACCACGCTGCGCTACTTTCCCGACGGCCGGATCGACCGCGCGTCCCTGCGGCGCGCGCAGGTGGCGTGCGCGGCCGAGCTCGAGGAGGCCCGCCTCGCGTTCCACAGCTACGGTTGGGACGAGGCATACGGATCGAGCGGCACGATCGGCGCGGCGGCCTTGATCCTGCGCAGCTACGGCTGGGCCGAGGGCACGGTGACGGCAGCCGGGCTGGCCCGGCTGCGCCAGGCGCTGCTCGACTTCGGCGAGATCCGGCGGGTCCAGTTCGACTCGATCAAATCCGAACGTGCCGAGGTACTGGTGGGCGGGATCGCCGCCTTGTCGGCGATTTTCGAGACCTTCGGCATCGATGAGATGCGGCCGGCCAAGGGGGCGCTGCGGGCCGGCCTGCTCTACGACCTGCTCGGCCGGCGCGAGCGCCACGACGTGCGCGATGCGACCGTGCTGCGCTGGCAGCAGCGCTACGGCGCCGACCGCTCGCTGGCCACCATGGTCGGCGGGACGGCGCACAAGTTCTACCACGCCCTGTTCCCCGACGCGCCCGAGGACGCCGTGCGCACCCTGCGCTTCGCCAGCCAGCTCCACGAGATCGGCTACGCGGTTTCGCACAGCGACTACCACAAGCATTCGGCCTACCTCGTGCGCAACGGCGATCTACCTGGATTTTCCACATCCGACCAGGAGCGCATCGCCGAGCTGGTCCTGGGCCAGCGCGGGAATCTGCGCAAGGTCCTCGATGTCCTGTGGGACCCGCTGCGCGCGGGCCGGCTGCTCGCGCTGCGCCTGGCGATCATCTTGCACCATGCCCGCCGTCCGCTGCGCCTGCCGCACTGGGGCTTGCGCGTGAACCGTTCGATCGAGTTCGGCATCGAGCGCGCCTGGATCGCGCGCCGGCCCTTGACCCGGCACCTGCTCGAGGAAGAGGCGCAGCAATGGGCGCGGGTGGGGATCTCCTTCTCGATTCGCGAAATCTAGCCCGGGCGAGCGCGCCGGGGCGCGGCGGGTCAGAGCAGGTTGGGATTGACCATCGCGATCACGGTGGCCGCCGAATCGCCGTTCTCCGTGCGCGAGCTCAGCCACCAGAGCGCGCCCTTCTTGATCGACCAGGGCTGCTCCACGCCCGAGAGCAGCTTGCTCGCTACCAGGCCCAGGGTCGGCTGATGCCCGACGGCGACAATCGTGTTGCGCGCGTGCGGCCAGTCGACGGCGCGCAGGAATTCCTCGACGCCGGCCCCCGGCGCCAGTTCCGGCAGGAGCCGGAACTTGCGATCGTAGAGCTCGATCAACGCGCGCGCGGTCTGCTGCGTGCGCATCGCCGGACTCGCGACGATGCGCGCCGACCCCGGCAGGCGGTCGTTGAGCCACTGGGCCACGCGGCGCGCCTGCTTTTCTCCCTTGGCCGTGAGCTTGCGACCCATGTCCGGTACGCCGTCCTCGGCCTCGGCGTGGCGCCAGAGCAGCAGTTCCATCAGGCAGTCTCCGTTTTTTGTGCAAGCGAGCCCAGCAGGCTGCGCTGGGCGCTGAAACCCGTCGCGGGATTGCGTGGCGCCGCATAGCGGCCGCCGGGGCCGAGGATCCACGCGTCGGCCGTGTCATTCAGGTAGGGCTTGAGGCCCTCATCGATCACGCGGGCCTTGAGCGCGGGGTCGAGCAAGGGCCAGGCGATCTCGATGCGCCGCAGCAGATTGCGCCCCATCCAGTCGGCGCTGGCCAGATAGACCTGCGCGGCCCCCCCGGCGCCGAAGTAATAAATGCGGTGATGCTCCAGGAAGCGGCCGATCACCGAGCGCACGCGGATATTTTCGGAGAGCCCCGGCACGCCGGGGCGCAGCGAGCAGGCGCCGCGCACGATGAGGTCGATGCTCACGCCGGCCTGGGATGCCTCGTACAGCGCGTTGATCGTGGCTTCGTCGGAGAGCGCGTTGACCTTGGCGATGACGCGTCCGCCCTTGCCGGCACGGGCCAGGCGAGCCTCGTAGGCGATCGCCGCGATGATGCGCTTTTGCAGGGTGAAGGGCGCCAACCACAGGTGCCGAAGCCGCTGCACGCGGGTCAGGCTGGTCAGGTGCAGGAAGATCTTCTCCACGTCGGCACAGATCGCGCGCTCGGCCGTGAGCATGCCGAAGTCCGTGTAGAGCTTGGTCGTCGTCG
>Ga0209415_10012541_pt1 | contig 14109 bp, 14 predicted proteins | sample PeaSoiSIISIP2007_FD_187696 | JGI IMG/M metagenome (GOLD analysis project Ga0209415, IMG submission 187696) | Peat soil microbial communities from Weissenstadt, Germany - SII-SIP-2007 (SPAdes) (version 2) | ecosystem: Environmental > Terrestrial > Soil > Wetlands > Peat | place: Germany... | reverse complement strand
GCCGTTCCCCGGCCCAGGCCTCGCGATCCGCATCATCGGCGACGTCACCGCCGAGCGGCTCGCGATCCTGCGCGAGGCGGACTCGATCCTGCAGGAGGAAGTGCGGCGCGCCGGGCTCTACCGCGAGCTGTGGCAGTCGTTCGCCGTGCTGCCCGCGATCCGCTCGGTCGGCGTGCAGGGCGACGAGCGCACATACGGCTATCCGATCGTGCTCCGCGCCGTGACGAGCGACGACGCGATGACCGCCGACTGGGCGCGCCTGCCGTACGACCTGCTCGAGACGATCTCCAGCCGCATCGTCAACGAGATCCCCGGTGTGAACCGCGTGGTGCTCGACGTCACGTCGAAGCCGCCCGCGACCATCGAGTGGGAATAGCCCCGGCGCGACACCCGCGCGCGCCGTACGATCACCGTCGACCGGGCCGCGACGACGAGCGAGGTGTCGAACGATGACGGGGACGCAGGACCTGCCCGAGATCGGCGTGGGGATGCTGGGCTACGCGTTCATGGGCAAGGCGCACACGAACGCGTACAAGACGGTCGCCTACATGGCGTGGCCCCCGCCTCTGCGTCCGAGGCTCGTCTCCATCGCCGGTCGCAACGCCCGGGCGGTCGAGGAGGCGGCGGTGCGCTACGGCTACGAGACCTGGACGACCGACTGGCGCGAGACCGTCGCCGATCCGCGTGTCCAGCTGTTCGACAACGGCGGCCCCAACAGCCTGCATGCCGAGCCGACCATCGCCGCGGCGAGCAACGGCAAGCACGTGTTGTGCGAGAAGCCGCTCGGCCGAACGGCGGACGAGAGCTTCGAGATCTGGCGTGAGGTCGCGGCGACGGGCGTGAAGCACATGTGCGGCTTCAACTACCGGTTCGTGCCCGCCGTGCGGCTGGCGCGCGAGATGATCGAGGCCGGCGAGCTCGGCGAGATCCGCCACTTCCGCGCCCGCTACCTGCAGGACTGGGGCGACGACCCGGCGCTCGACACGTGGCGGTTCCACGTCGACGAGGCCGGCTCCGGCGCCATCGGCGACCTCGCCTCGCACGTCGTCGACGTCGCCCGCTTTCTCGTCGCCGAGATCGCGACCGTCTCCTCCCTCGTGCGGACGTTCGTCCCGGGACGGCAGGTCGACGACGCGATCGAGGCCGCAGTCGACTTCGACAACGGCACGGTCGGCACGATCGAGGCGACGCGGCTCGCGCTCGGGCATCGCAACGGGATGCAGTGGGAGATCAACGGGAGCAAGGGATCGATCGCGTTCGACATGGAGCGCCTGAACGAGCTCCAGGTCTTCCGCGCCGACGGCGACCGCGCGCGCGGCTTCAAGACCGTCCTCGTCTCCGAGACCGACATGCCGTTCTGGTCGTGGTGGTGGCCGCCGGGCCACATCCTCGGCTGGGAGCACACGTTCGTCCACGAGGTTCAGCACTTCCTGGCCGCGATCGCGGGCGGCGAGGTCGCTCCCTACGGCGCGACGTTCGAGGACGGCTACCGGGCCGCGGAGGTCTGCGACGCATTCGTCCGCTCGAGCGAGTCGGGCGGGCGCGAGACGGTCGCCTACAGGTCGCTGTGACCGACGCCGTCGTCTGCCTTGGCATCCTCGTGGCGGACGTACTCGCCTGGCCGGTCGACGGCATCCCGTGGGGCTCGCTCGAGCTCGTGGACGAGGTCGTGCTCCGCGGTGGCGGCTGCGCGCTCAACACGGCGAGCGCGCTCGTGCGGCTCGGCGTGCCGGCCGAGGTCGTCGGCAAGGTCGGCGCCGACGCGTTCGGCGACTTCCTGCTCGCTCTCCTGGACGAGCGCGGCGTCGGTCGCAGCGGGGTCGTTCGCGACCCGGCGGCTCCGACCTCGGCGTCGGTCGCCCTCGTTTCGGGCGGCGGCGAGCGCACGTTCCTGCACACGCCCGGCGCGAACGCGCTCCTGCGTCGTGACGAGATAGACCTCGGCGCCCTCGAGGGAGCGGCCTGCCTCCACGTGGCCGGCGCCCTCGTGCTCGAAGCGCTCGACGGCGATCCCCTCGCCGGGCTGCTCGAGGACGCGCGGCGCCTCGGCGTGACCACGAGCCTCGACACCGTGTGGGACGCGAGCGGACGCTGGACGCGCGTCGAGCCTGCTCTCCCGCACGTCGACGTCGCGGTGCCGAGCCTCGCCGAGGCGCGCGCGATCTCCGGCAGGCACGATCCCACCGAGGTCGCGGCCTGGTTTCGCGACCGCGGTGTCCGCACCGTCGCCCTCAAGATGGGCGCCGACGGCTGCTACGTCGCTGGCGACGACTTCGAAGGGGCGGTGCCGGCGCCGGGCGTCCGCGCGGTGGACGGCACCGGAGCGGGGGACGCGTTCGCGGCCGGGCTGCTGGCCGGGCTCCTCGGCGGGCGCCCGCTCGAGCAGGCGGCGCGGCTCGCCTGCGCGGCCGGTGCGCTCGCGACGACGGCGATGGGCGCGTTCGAAGGCATCGGCGGAGCGGCGGATGCGCTCGCTCTCGCCGGACTCGCAAGCTCACCTACAGGAGAAAGGCTGGCGACATGAAGACGAGTCTCGGCATCTGGGCGATGGGCCCGATGATCACGCGGTTCGTGCCGGGCGGCTATCAGCCCCAGCACGCCGCCGAGCCGACGGTGGAGAAGGTTCGTCGCTCCGTCGAAGGGCTGGGCGATCTCGTCGACGACTACGAGTTCCACTATCCGCAGGAGCTGTCGGAGAAGAACGTCGACGAGGTCCGCGGCGCGCTCGACGGCCACGGCATCTACTGCGTCGCGACGGGCCTGCACCTCGACCCCATGTTCGGCCGCGGCGGCATGTCGTCGATGGACGACGCCGTGCGCAACGAGGCGCTGAAGCGAACGCGTGACGCGATCGACTTCACCGGCGAGCTGAACGCGAACTTCATCATCTGGCCGGGGATCGAGGGCTACAACTATCCGTTCCAGACCGCCTACGCCGAGAGCTGGGCGCGGTTCATCGACGGCGTCGGCGAGGCGGCGCAGCGCTGCAAGGAGCGCGGCGTGAAGCTGTTCCTCGAGCACAAGAACTCCGAGCCGGCGATGAAGATCTTCATGCGCAACATCGGCATGACGCTGCACGTCATCCACACGCTTCGTGCGCGGGGCATCGACAACGTGCAGGTGAACATGGACTGGCAGCACCTGATCATGAACGGCGAGAACCTCGCCGAGTACGCGGCGCTGCTCGCCGCGGAGGGGCTGCTCGGGCATCAGCACGGCAACTCGGGCTGGGGCACCTTCGACGACGACAACATGGTCGGCGCGACGGCGTTCATGGAGACCGTCGAGCTGGCGGTCGAGCTCCATCGCGCGGGCTACGGCGAGCACGGCGAGCGGCTCGGCTTCGACCTGTATCCGTACACGGAGGACGCCGTCGGCGCCGTGAAGCGCTCGGTGCTCGCGTGGCGGTTCATCGAAGACGTCGCGCGCAGGCTCGACGGCGAGGAGTTGCGCAAGGCGCAGCAGGCGAAGGACGCGGTGCGGGCGCACGAGCTCGTGTTCGCCGCCCTGGGCGCGTAAGTGGCTCTCGTCGGCCTCGACGTCGGAACGACGGCGGTCAAGGCGCTCGCGGTCTCCGACGCGGGCGACGTTCTCGCGCGCGTCGAGCGCGAGTACCCGTTGTCGGCGCCGAGGCCGGGATGGTCGGAGCAGGATCCGGAGGACTGGGTGCGCGCGGCGGAGTCTGCGCTCGCCGAGCTCGGCACTGGGGCCGAGGGCATCGGGCTCTCCGGGCAGATGCACGGCCTCGTCTGCCTCGACGCCGGCGGGAGCGTGCTGCGGCCCGCGATCCTCTGGAACGACCAGCGCACCGCCGCCCAGTGCGCCGAGATCGAGGAGCGCGTCGGCCTCGAGCGACTGATCGAGCTCACCGGCAACCGCGCGCTGCCCGGCTTCACGGCGCCGAAGCTGTTGTGGGTGCGTGAGCACGAGCCGGACGTGTACGCGCGCATCGCGCACGTCCTCCTGCCGAAGGACTACGTGCGGCTGCGGCTCACCGGCGAGTACGCGATGGACGTCGCCGACGCGTCCGGGACGCTGCTCCTCGACGTCGGCGCGCGCCGGTGGAGCCGCGAGGTCGTCGACGCGCTCGAGCTCGACGCCGGCTGGCTGCCGCCGCTGCTCGAGTCGCCGCAGGTCGCGGGCTCGACCGCGTCCGGCATTCCCGTCGCCGCCGGAGCGGGCGACCAGGCGGCGGGGGCGCTCGGCGTCGGCGTCGACCGGCCCGGCCCGCTCTCGGTCGTGCTCGGGACGTCCGGCGTGGTCTTCGCCGCGCTTCCCGCGTTCGCGCACGACGCCACGGGCAGTGCGCACGCGTTCTGCCACGCCGTCCCCGGCGGCTGGCACGCGATGGGCGTGATGCTCTCCGCCGCCGGCTCGCTCGCATGGCTCCGCGACGTGCTCGGCGTCCCCTACGACGACCTGCTCGCCGAGGCGGCGCAATGGCCGGCCGGTGTCGAGGGTGCGCTCTTCGCCCCGTACCTGTCGGGCGAGCGGACGCCGCACCCCGACCCGGACGTGCGCGCCGCGTTCACCGGGCTGTCGCTGCGCCACGACCGCGGCGCGCTCGTGCGCGCGGTGCTCGAAGGCGTCGCGTACGGCCTGCGCGACTCGCTCGAGCTCCTGCGGAGCATGGATGTCGTCGCGGAGGTGGGCCGCATCTCCGGGGGCGGCGCGCGCAGCCCGCTGTGGACGCAGATCGTCGCCTCCGTCCTCGGCGTGCCGCTCGAACGGACAGCGGTCGAAGAGGGCGCCGCGTACGGCGCGGCGCTGCTCGGCGGCGTCGCCGCCGGCATGTTCGCCGACGTGCACGAGGCCGTGGCGTCGTGCGTGCACGTCCGGGAGACGGTCGATCCGCTGCCCGACTGGGTCGACGCGTACGCGGAGGGCTACGAGCGGTTCCGGGATCTCTATCCGATGCTCGCCCCGGCGAGGGCGCGCGAGTAGCCTGCCCGCGAATGCCTCTTCGCCTCGACCATGTCGTCGTCGCCGTCACCGACTGGGAGCGGTCGACCCGCTTCTACGCGGACGTGCTCGGCGCCGAGGTGGTCGAGATCGGCCGCGGCCGTCTCGGCTTTCGGCTCGCGGACGGGCAACAGCTGAACGTGCACGGGCCCGACTCGAGCCCCGTGCCGCGCGCCGTCGACCCGGTGCGGCCCGGCAACAGCGACCTCTGCTTCGTCTGGGAGGGGACGCCGGAGGAGGCGATCTCCCACCTCGTCGCGCACGGGGTGGAGATCGAGCTCGGCCCGGTCGCGCGCATGGGGGGAGGCGGATCGGGGACGAGCGTCTACTTCCGCGACCCGGACGGGTCGCTCCTCGAGCTCATCACGTACGGTTAGTCACGTGGACCTTCGCGACATCCTCCGCCGGCGGCGCATGGTCAGGCACTACACCGGCGACCCGGTGCCGCGCGACGCGCTGGAGCGGATCACGTCCACCGTGCGCCGCGCCCCGAGCGCCGGCTTCAGCCAGGGGCAGCGGCTACTCGTCGTCGACGACCCGGCGATCATCGCCGATCTCGCCGCGCTCGCCGGCGGGCCCGAAGAGCCGGGGCTCGAGCCCTGGTTCCCGAGCGCGCCCGTGCACGTGCTGGTGCTCACGCGGGAGGCCGACTACCACGAGCGCTACCGCAGCGAGGACAAGCTCCAGGACGGCGAGGAGATCGAGTGGCCCGTCCCCTTCTGGTACGTCGACGCGGGCGCGACGCTGATGCTCGTGCTCCTCGCGGCCATCGACGAGGGGCTGTCGGCCGGCGTCTACGGCGTCCCGGTCGCGCAGGACCGCTCGTGGCGCGAGCTCCTGCACATCCCGGACGAGCTGCGGATCGTCGCCGGCGTCACCATCGGCCGCGGCGCGCCCGACCCGGGGTGGAGCGCGCGCACGAGTCGGGCGACGCAGCCGCGGCGCACGCTCGACGAGGTCGTCCGCTGGAACTCCTGGGCTTCGTAGAGGAGCTCGCCGCCGCGCGCATCGGCGCGACGTTCAACCAGTACGCGGGATCGGAGCTGCTCCGCACGCGGCTCCGCGCGTACCTCGCGGCGCGTGCCGGCGCGGAGACGATCCTCGTCGGGGAGGCCGCGGGCTACCGCGGCACACGGGTCAGCGGCATCCCCTTCACCTCCGAGCGGCAGCTGAGCGGCAGCGGCCCGGCGGAAGCGTCGGCGACGATCGTCCACCGCGTGCTCGCCGAGCTCGGCCTCGAGGAGGCCGTCCTGCTCTGGAACGTCGTCCCCACGCACCCCGGCACCGATCGCTCGAACCGGCGGCCGACCGCGGCCGAGGTCGCCGCCTCCCGGCCGTTCCTCGACGATCTCGCCCGCGGGCGGCGCGTCGTCGCCGTCGGGCGGCTCGCCGCGGGGGTGCTCGACGCCGAGTACGTCCGCCACCCGTCCCACGGCGGCGCTGCCGCGTTTTCCGAGGGGATTCGGGCGGCTTTCGCTACAATCCCGCCCCGGCGCGGCATCCGCGCCGCTTTCTCATGAGGACGTATTCAGCCAAGCCCGGAGAGGTCACGCGCGAGTGGTACCTCGTCGACGCCCAGGGCAAGACCCTGGGGCGGCTCGCCACGCAGATCGCCGACACCCTCCGCGGGAAGCGGAAGCCGCAGTACACACCGCACATCGACACCGGCGACTTCGTCGTGGTCGTGAACGCGGAGAAGATCGTGGTCACCGGGAACAAGCTCGACCAGAAGATCTACTACCGCCACTCCGGGTATCCGGGCGGGCTGAAGCAGCGAACGCTCCGCGAGCAGCTCGAGCGGCGCCCCACCGAGGTGCTGCGCACCGCGGTGAAGGGCATGCTCCCGAAGAACCGCCTCGCGAGCCAGCAGATCACGAAGCTGAAGATCTACGCCGGGCCCGAGCATCCGCACGGCCCGCAGAACCCGAAGCCTTTGGAACTGGAGAGCTGATTTGAGTCAGATCGCGCAATACCGCGGCACCGGAAAGCGCAAGACGTCGGTCGCGCGCGTCATCCTGCGACCCGGCGACGGCGCCACTTGGGTGAACGGGCGCACGATCGACGAGTACTTCCCGCGGTCGGTGTGGCGCTCGCTCGCCACGGCTCCGCTTCGCACCGCCGGCCTCGAGGGCCAGTACGACCTGCGCGTCCGCGTGCACGGCGGCGGGCTCACCGGCCAGGCGGGCGCGGTGCGGCACGGCATCGCCCGCGCGCTCGTCGACGCGAACCCGGAGCTGCGCGTTCCGTTGAAGCGCGAGGGCTACCTCACGCGCGACGCACGCCAGGTCGAGCGCAAGAAGGCCGGCCTGCACAAGGCGCGCAAGGCCCCGCAGTTCTCCAAGCGCTAGACGTTTCAGAGGCCCCGCTCGGAGGGCATGCCATGCACCGCATGACGCCGCTAGAGTCCCCCGCCGTGGCACGGTCCTACTTCGGCACCGACGGTGTCCGCGGGATCGTGGGCGAGTTCCTGACCGCCGACCTCGTCGAGCGGCTCGGGAAGGCGTCCGCGCTCTGGTCCGGCGGCGGCCGCGTCTTCATCGGCCGCGACACGCGCGCCTCCGGCGAGGAGCTCGAGGAGGCCTTCGCGCGCGGCGTCGCGTCCGCGGGCGGCGTTGCCGTTCTCGCGGGCGTCGTCCCGACACCGGCCGTCGCGCTGCTGCGCCTCGACCTCGGCGTCGTCATCTCCGCCTCGCACAACCCGCCCGAGTACAACGGGGTCAAGTTCTTCGACCGCAACGGGCGCAAGCTCACCGATGCGATCGAGGAGGAGATCGAGGCGCTGCTCGACGCGCCCGCGCCCGGAGGCGGCGAGATCGACCGCGTCGGCGTCGCCGTCGACAGCTACCTCGAGCACGTGCTAGAACGGTTCGGCTCGGATCTCTCCGGCATGCGCATCGCGGTCGACTGTGCCAACGGCGCGTACGCCGGCATCGCTCCGCGAGCGTTCACCGATCTCGGCGCGCACGTGCAGGCGATCGGCGACCTGCCGGACGGCACGAACATCAACGTCGGCTGCGGCGCCACCGACCTCGCCGCGCTGCAGGAGGTCGTCGTGAGCGGCGGCTTCGACCTCGGCGTCGCATTCGACGGCGACGGCGACCGCATGCTCGCCGTAGACGACACGGGTGCGGTCGTGGACGGGGACCAGATCGTCGCCATCCTCGCACTCGAGCTCGGCGTCGACCTCGTCGCCGTGACGACGATGACGAACCTCGGATTCCACCGCCTGATGGAGGAGCGGGGCGTTCGCGTCGTCACCACCGACGTCGGCGACCGATACGTGCTCGAGGCGCTCTATCGCGAGGGCGGCGTGCTCGGCGGCGAACAGTCCGGGCACATCATCTGCCTGCGCGACCACGTCACCGGCGACGGCCTCGCCGCCGCGCTGCTCCTGTGCGCGGCGGTGCGCGGCAAGTCGCTCGCGGCAGCGGCCTCGCGCATGGAGCGCTACCCGCAGGCGAAGGTGAACATCCCGCGCGCGGAGCGCGGGGACCTGCCGCAATCGCTCCTCGACGCGGTCGCGCGCGTCAACGAGGAGCTCGACGGCGGCGGCCGCGTTCTCGTGCGCCCGTCGGGCACCGAGCCCGTCGTGCGCGTCCTCGCGGAGGCGCCGACGAAGGAGGAGTCCGAAGCCCTCTGTGGTAGGATCGCCCAGCTCGTTCGAGAAGAGCTCGGCTGACCGTTTCGCGACGACGCGCACCGGTCTGACAGCCGGGCTCGTTCCATTTCCAGGGGACTTATGTGCGGGATCATCGGATACGTCGGGCAGCGCGAGGCGAAGCCGCTTCTCCTGCAGGGGCTGAAGCGCCTCGAGTACCGCGGCTACGACTCCGCCGGCATCGCGCTGCGCGAGGACGACCGCCTCGACTACGTCCGCGCGGTCGGCAACCTGCAGAACCTCGTCGACGCGGCAGGCCCGAACGGCTCGACGTCGCGGCACGGGCTCGGCCATACGCGCTGGGCGACGCACGGCGGCGTCACCGAGCAGAACGCCCACCCGCTCGCGGGCTGCGACGCGTCGAAGATCGCGATCGTCCTCAACGGGATCGTCGAGAACTACCGCGAGCTGAAGGAGCAGCTCCAGGCGGAGGGCCACACCTTCACCTCGGAGACGGACGCCGAGGTGGTCGTGCACATGCTCGAGCGCGAGTACGACGGCGATCTCGCGCAGGCGCTGATTCGCGTCTACCCGCAGCTGGAGGGCCACTTCTCGATCGTCGCGATCCATCACGCCCACCCGGACCTGCTCGTCGGCGTGCGCTGCCAGACGCCGCTCGTCGTCGGGGTCGGCGAGGGCGAGAACTTCCTGGCCTCGAGCTGCGCCGCCTTCCTGAGCGAGACGCGGCACCAGCTCGTCCTCAAGGACGGAGACGTCGTCGAGCTCACGCCGGAGCGGGTGCGTTTCTTCCGCGGCGGCGCGGAGATCGAGACTCCGCCGGTCGAAGAGCTCGACATGGACGACGAGGCCGCGGAGAAGGACGGCTACGAGACCTTCATGCTCAAGGAGATCTACCAACAGCCCGAGGCCGTGCGCGAGACGATCGGCGACCGGGTTCGGGGCCACCAGCTGCTGCTCGAGGCCCTCGGCATGGAGGAACTGGAGATCCAGAACCTGCGCCGCATCGTCATCGTCGCAGCCGGAACCTCGTACCACGCCGGCGTCGTCGGCCGGTACATCATCGAGGAGTGGGCGCGCGTACCGGTCGAGCCCGACATCGCGAGCGAGTGGATCTACCGCAACCCCGTGCTCTCGAAGGACACGCTCGTCATCGGCATCTCGCAATCGGGCGAGTCGCGCGACACGATCAACGCCGTCAAGCTCGCGCGCGAGCGCGGTGCCCGCACGCTCGCGATCACGAACATGATGGGAACGCAGATCACACGCGAGGTGGAGGCGACGCTGTACACGCGCTGCGGCATCGAGATCGGCGTCGCAGCCTCGAAGACGTTCACGGCGCAGGTGGCGCTGCTGAGCCTGCTCGCGCTCAAGCTCGCCCAGATCCGGCGCACGCTGCCCGAGGACGAGATCGACTTCATCCTCGACCGTCTGCACGAGCTGCCCGAGAAGCTGCAGACGTTCCTCGACGACGTCGATGCGGGCAGGCATCGCATCGACGACATCGCCCAGCGCTTCTACCAGCACCAGTTCTTCCTCTATCTCGGCCGGCACATCGGCCTGCCGGTCGCGCTCGAGGGAGCGCTGAAGCTGAAGGAGATCTCGTACATCCCGACCGATGCGTACTCGGCGGGGGAGATGAAGCACGGCCCGATCGCGCTGCTCGAAGAGGGAACGCCCGTCGTGGTCGTCGCGACGAACATCCATGTGTACGACAAGATCGTCTCCAACATCCAGGAGACCCGCGCGCGCGGCGCGCACGTGATCGCGATCGCCACCGAGGGGAACGAGGACATCCAGCACCACGCCGACGACGTGATCTTCGTCCCGCGCACGCCAGCGTTCCTCCAGGCCGCGCTCGCGGTCATCCCGCTGCAGCTGCTCGCCTACCGCATCGCGCGCCTGCGCGGCCTCAACGTCGATCAGCCGCGCAACCTCGCGAAGACCGTCACGGTCGAGTAGTCGCGCAAAGAGCTGCGCTCTTCGCGCGGGGGAGGTACCCGCTTCGCGGGAGCGCTCGCCGGCTCGGCCGGCGGGCTCTTGGGGTGTTGGCGGCGGCTTCGTTCTGTGCGCGCGGTGGTGGCTTTGCCATCCCCGCGCGCTGTCCGGCCTCGCCGAACGCGGGCGTTCGTCCAGGCCTTTCTTCGTGGCGTCGTTCGAGCGTCTACGTCTTCGGCTACTCCGGCGGTCGGCGCAGACGCTTCACCTGCCCGCGGCGCTTCTTCTCCTCCAGCCGCCGTTCCCGCGACGCCTGCGACGGCGCCGTCGGTTTTCGCTTCCTCGGGACGTAGAGGGCTTCGCGCAGTGCGGCGACGAGCCGCTCGACCGCGAGCTCACGGTTGCGCAGCTGACTGCGCTCGTCCTGCGCGACGGCGCGCAGCACCGGTCCCGCCTTGGCGATCACGCGTCGCTTCTGCGTCTCGGACAAGGCGGACGACGCCTCGACGTCGAACACCGCCTCGACCCGTGTCTCGGACTTCTGTGCATGCTGCCCTCCGGGACCGCTCGACCGCGACGTGCGGAGCTCGATCTCCCGGACAGGGAGCACGACCGACCGCGTGACGCGAATAGACTCGCCGTCCATGGCGGCGATTCTCCTCGACGTGGACGGTGTCCTGCACGTCTCGGGTGAGCCGATCCCCGGAGCGGCCGCTGCCGTGCGGCGTCTCCGCGAGGACGGGCACCGCCTCCGCTTCGTCACGAACACCACGACCCGTTCCCGGGCCGGCCTCGCGGACGAGCTCCGCGGGCACGGCATCGAGGTCGAGGACGCCGAGGTGCAGACGACCGCCGACGCCGCCGTGCGCATGCTGCGCGGCAGGCGGGTGCTCGCCCTCGTCATGCACGCGCTCGTCGGCGACCTCGAGGGGATCGAGCTCGTCGGGGAGAGCGCCGACGCGGTGCTGCTGGGAGGCGCCGACGAGACGCCCGAGACGAACCTCGTCTTCTCGTACATGAACCTCGCGCGCGCGTTCGCCGAGCTCGAGCTCGGCGCCGAGCTGTACTGCCTGCACCGCAACCGCTGGTGGCAGACGGCGCGCGGGCCGCTGCTCGACTCGGGTGCGTTCGTCGCCGGTCTCGAGTACGCGGCAGACGTCGAGGCGGTGGTCGTCGGCAAGCCGAGCCCCGCGTACTTCACGGCCGCGAGCGAGGCGCTCGACGCCGACCCGGAGCTGACGTGGATGGTCGGCGACGACCTCGAGATCGACATCGCCGGCGCGCAGGCGGTGGGGATGCGAACGGTGCTCGTGCGCACGGGGAAGTTCCGTCCCGACCTCGTGGAGGCGTCCCGCGTGCGGCCGGACGCGATCGTCTCGTCGATCGGACAGCTCCCCGACTGGCTCGAGGAGCACCTGTGACGACGCGCGTCGGCACGGATCTCATCGAGATCGACCGCGTGCGCCGCGCGCTCGCACGGTACGACCGGTTCCGCGACCGCTGCTTCACGGCCGCCGAGCAGGCGTACTGCGACTCGCGCCCGAATCCGGCGCAGAGCTACGCCGGGCGCTTCGCGGGCAAGGAGGCCGTCGGCAAGGCGCTCGGCTTCGGCGTCGCGCGCGCGTTCGCCTGGAAGGACATCGAGATCGTCGGCAGGCCGAAGCCGTCGGTGCGCCTCTCGGGCCGTGTCGCCGCGTGGGCCGAGCAGGTCGGCGCGGGGGCGGTCGACCTGTCGATGACGCATTCGCGCGAGCTCGCGCAGGCGGTCGCGATCGCCGACCATGACTGACTTCGAGCCGCTCTACACCGCCGACGAGATGCGCGCCGCGGAGGCGAAGTACCCGGGCTATCCGGGCACCGTCGGCGAGCTGATGGAGCGCGCCGGCGGGCTGGTCGCCGAGGTCGCGCTCTCGCTGCACGCAGATGCGCAGCGGTGGACGGTCGTGTGTGGCGGCGGCTCGAACGGCGGCGACGGCCGCATCGCCGCGCGCGAGCTGGAGCGGGCCGGCAAGGACGTCCGGATCGTCGATGCGAAGGCCGGTGAGACCGAGCTCGGCGAGCCGGAGGTCCTCGTCGACGCGCTCTTCGGCACGGGGTTCTCCGGAGCTCCGCGACCCGATGCCGCCGCGCTCATCGAGCGCATGAACGCCTCGGGAGCGCGCGTCCTCGCCGTCGACCTGCCGTCCGGCGTCGACGCATCGACCGGTGAAGTGGCGGGAGCGGCGGTGCACGCCGACGCGACGGTCACGTTCCACGGGCGCAAGCTCGGGCTCGCCGTCGCTCCGGGCCGCTTCCACGCGGGCGAGGTGCATGTCGTCGACATCGGCCTCGAGCCGGTCGACACCGAAGCCCGCCTCGTTCTCCCGGGCCTCCTCGACTCGGTCCCGCGCCGCGGTGAGCGGGACAACAAGTACACGGCCGGGCACGTGCTCGTCGTCGGCGGGTCTCCGGGCTTGACGGGGGCGCCCTCGTTGACGGCGATGGCGGCTCTGCGTGCGGACGCCGGCTACGTCACCCTCGCCGCGCCGGCGGCGACGCTGCCCGTCCTCGAGCAACGACTGCTGGAGGTGGTCAAGCGCCCGCTGCCGGACGACCTGACCGAGCTGGCGGCGAAGGCGTCGTCGCTCGCCATCGGCCCCGGCCTCGGCCGCGGCGAGGACGCCCATCGTCTCGTGCGCCGTTCCCTCGCCGAGCTCGCGCTGCCGGCGGTGGTCGACGCGGACGCGCTCTTCGGGCTCGAGCCGGGCGACTGGCCGGCGCCCCGCGTCCTGACGCCCCACGAGGGCGAGCTCGGGCGTCTGCTCGGCCGCGACTCGAAGGAGATCGCCGCGCACCGTCTCTCCTCCGTGCGCGAGGCGGCCGAGCGGTTCGGCTGCGTCGTGCTGCTCAAGGGCCCCGACACGCTCGTCGCCGCGCCGGGCCGCGGGCTCCTCGTGTCGTCGCTCGGGCTCCCGTCGCTCGCGACCGCGGGCACGGGCGACGTCCTCACCGGCATCGTCGGCGCGTTCCTCGCCAAGGGATTGGATGCTCAGCTCGCGGCGGCGGCGGCGGCGGCTGCGCAGCAGCTCGCGTCGGTCGCGGCGGAGCAGCGGGCAGGCCTCGTCGCGGGAGACCTCATCGAGGCTCTGCCGCGCGTACTAGCGTGAAGGCGTGCATCGCTCCGAGCTGACGATCGACCTCGGCGCCGTGCGCCACAACGCGCGCACGCTGCTGAACGCCCTCAACGGCGCCAAGCTCTGGGCCGTCGTGAAGGCGGACGCGTACGGGCACGGCGCGGCCGACATCGCCGGCGCCGCGCTCGGCGCGGGCGCATCCGCGCTCTGCGTCGCCACCGTGCCGGAGGCGCTCGCCCTCCGCCGCGAGTTCCCGACGGCGCGCATCGTCGTCATGGGGCCGGCCGGCAACCGGGAGGTCGGGCTGGCACGCGATGCGCACCTCGAGCTCGTCGTCGGCACGAACGAGGTGCCGCCCGGCGTCCGCGTGCACGTCAAGCTCGACACGGGGATGGGCCGCTGGGGCGTCTCCGAGCTGGCCTCGCCCGCGCTCGAGGTGATCGGGCTCATGAGCCATCTCGCCACCGCCGACACGGACGC
>Ga0209415_10012540_pt1 | contig 14111 bp, 11 predicted proteins | sample PeaSoiSIISIP2007_FD_187696 | JGI IMG/M metagenome (GOLD analysis project Ga0209415, IMG submission 187696) | Peat soil microbial communities from Weissenstadt, Germany - SII-SIP-2007 (SPAdes) (version 2) | ecosystem: Environmental > Terrestrial > Soil > Wetlands > Peat | place: Germany... | reverse complement strand
TCGATCCACCGACCGAACTCCAGGATGCCTGAGCGCCCAGCGGTGTTTTCAACCCTGATACAAAGCGAATCCTGTCCGCGACACACTCCTCGCGCCGAAACGCGAACAAGCATGGCAAATACACCACCCCCGTAGGGGCCGGGCACACGCCCGGTCCGGGCCGGCGTGCTAACAAAAACGCCATACTTAGAACGATCTGCGTTTGCAATCCAGCGCGGTGGTCTGATACTATCGGTGAGGCAGATCGGAATCCTTCCCGGTGTTTGAAATCCAACCACGGAGTTATAGAATCAACTGAATGAGCTTTACCGTTTTTCTTGGCAATCTCCCGTCATGGGTCACCGCCGATGACATCAAGCAATGGCTGGCCGCTGAAGATCTCGTGGCCGACGCCGTTAAAGTGATCCGCAATCACGAAACGCAAGAATCCAAGGGCTTCGCATTCGTCGAAGCGCCCACCGCCGACGAAATGGCCTCAATCATTCGCCGCTTCGATCGCGCCCCTCTGGAAGACCGTCTGTTGCGAGCCAATCCGGCGCAGCCCCCAAAGGGCAAAGAAAGCCGTGGAGCGCAGCCGATTGTAGCGCCCAATGCCACTCGCATTGTCAAAACCGACCGCCGGAAACGCAGCGGCCGCGACCGGGAACAGGCGCCCCGCAGCGCCTTCGCAGCCGAGCTGGCGAAGGTTCTCTAAACGCGCCGGGTCGCTTGGGCGGGCGGTGTGCCGCCTCCACCTATCCCACACCTGTGACCTGAAGTCACAAGCACTCTTCCTTTATTCCTCTTGTTTTCAGATAGTTATTCGTGGCGCATCAAGTGCTTTTTGGCCCGGCATGAAATACTTCTGGCTTAGCTCGCTGCTGATAGGCGGGCTGCTTGCGTCGGGCACGCAGGATTCGGAAACCAATGTGAATAGCCGCTACACGGTGGAAACCGTAGTTGTCTCGGGTGAGGGATGGAGCACCAGCCCCGCAGTGGATCGCGATCACAAGATCAGTTCCGGGCTGCGCAAGGAGATTGCGGCACTGGTGGGGGAGAAGCTCAATCCGGCGCGGCTGGACGATTTGGCCAAACGGCTGCGCAAGGAACTACGCGCGCGCACCGTGGAACACCGTGTATTGCGCGGCAAGAGTCCCGAGTACGTGCAGGTGGTTTTCCGGGTGGAGGTGCCGCCAACGCGGTTCGACGCTTCGGTGCCCAAGTTCCTTTACCAGGGCGAACAGGGCTGGAGCGGCGCCGTAGAGGGAACCGCTACCGTGAACAACAATGGGTTCACGGCGGGCCTGGTGAGCGATGGCGATGAGTTGGTGGAACGCTACACCGGCGTGGTGGCCCGTTATGAGAGCCAGCCGCTGGCGGGCGACCGGGCGCGGCTCCGTTTTGAGTTTGCCAGCTACCACGAGCTGTGGAACCCCTCGGCCGTCGCAGCCACGGACACGTCCCAGCTTTACCGCACGCGGCAGGAGTTTCAGCCGGTGCTGTCGGTGCGGGTGGCGCGGCCACTCGAAGTGAGTTTCGGCGCCAGCTTCCAAAGCCTCGGCCAGGAAGTGCCGGGCGCGCCGCCCCTGGCGGCCAACGCGATTGTCGCTGGCGCGCGCTATCACCAGGAGCTGGAGGGATCTTTAGAACAGTCGGTCGACGCGGATTACGATTTGCGCGCCGGCAGCCATGCGCTGGCAAGCGACTTCGCGTACAGCCGCCACCGCTGGGAATTCCGCTACCGGCTCACCCACGGCAAACAGGAATTGGTGGACGACGGTTGGGGCGGCGTGCTTTTGGGCCAGGCGCCCCTATTTGAGCGTTTCGTACTGGGCAACAGTACCAGCCTGCGGGGATGGAATAAGTTCGATTTGGACCCGCTTGGTGGAAACCGCGTAGTCCACGACACCGTCGAGTATCATTACGGCGTCTTTCAGGTTTTCTGCGACACCGGTGCGATCTGGGACAGCGGCCAGGGCGCAGTCGTCAGGAGCTCGGTCGGAGCCGGCCTGCGCCAGGGCGTGTTTTCCCTGGCGGTGGCGTTTCCGTTGCGCAACGGAAGGATGGATCCGGTCTTTATGGTGGGCATGAATTATTGATGGCGCAGCCGCGCGCAATGAGGACGAGCCGAAGAAGCTGGCTTGCCGCCGGCCTGGCTCTTCCTTTGCTCATGGGGCATGCGGCCACCATGGACGTCGCATTCGACGGCGACACGCTTCGCCCGCTTCTGCCCGACATGCACTTTCTCACCGGGCGGGCCCTCGAAAGACTCAAAGATGCACGCACGGTTGTGTTCCTGTCGCAGATCACCCTGCTGCGCGACGATCACGTTACGCCTTTCCGCCATATGCCGCAGCGGTTCTACGTCAGCTACGACATCTGGGAGGGGAGATTCAAAGTCACCATCCCGGGCGTCACACCGGAATCGCGGATTGGACTCACCGCGGCGCAGGCCGAAGCGTGGTGCATGGAGAACATGACGGTGAGCGCGCTGGGGCTGGCGCCGGAACAGGATTTCTGGATGCGGTTCGATCTGCGCACGGCCGATCCGAAGGACATGGCCGGCATCGTGAGCGAAACCGGCATCAGCATCAGCGGGCTGATCGAATTCTTCAGCCGCAAAACGGACGGAGAACCGCACTGGATGATGGAGAGGCGGTTGCGGCTGGCGGACCTGCGCCGTTCGCCGAGCCGGCGTAACTGGTGAACCGGCTTCGCAACAGGCTGATCCTCATTTTTCTCGCGGCCACCCTGGCCCCGCTGCTGGCCACTCTCTGGATCACTTCGGCCGGCTCCAAATACCTGCTGGATTTCTCCACCACGGGAGAGCTGGACGCGCTCAGTCAATCGTTGGAAGAGACCGGCCATAAGTTCTACCAGCGTGCGATGGAGGACCTGAAGCAGCGCATCGCGCGCGGCGAAGCGCAGCCGGTGGAGTACCCCGCCGCGCAACGGCGGCAGTGGCCGGAGGCGGTGAAGAACTTCGCCGCCAGCGCGGAGGGCGAGCGGTGGGTGCGCACCGGCACGCAAGGCGACCGGCTCGATTATCTGGTGCGCCGCGGCGACGGTGTTCGGGCCTACTCGGAGGACCTCGGTATCCCGATGGACCGGCTGAGCCGGCAGATCGGCAATGCGCGGCGCCTGGTGGAAGACGCGCGGGAGCGCGATTTGCGCCGCGGGTTCCGCGTGACGTATATCCTGGTGGCCGCTTCGTTCTGGCTGATGTCGCTGGCCCTGCTGGTGTTTCTGGCGCACCGCGTCAGCCGGCCGATTCAGCAGTTGACGGAGGGTCTTTCCCGGCTGGCGGCCGGCGATCTCAACGCCCGCGTGCCCACCGATCGCGACGACGAGGTGGGGCGCGCCATTCAGGCGTTCAATCACATGGCGACGCGGCTGAAACAAAGCACCGACCGGCTGGTTTACCTGGGGCAGATGGCGAGCTGGCAGACGCTGGCACGCAAGATGGCGCACGAAGTGAAGAACTCGCTCACTCCCATCCGGCTGACGGTGGAGGAGATGCTGGCGCGTTATCAGGATGCCGACCGCGGGTTCATGGCGCAGGCCACCGACATCGTGGTGGATGAGATCGAGACCCTGGAGCGGCGGGTGCGCGCGTTCTCCGAATTTGCCGCCGAACCACCGGTGGAGCCGCGCGAGCTGGACATCAATTCGCTGCTCGAAGAGCGTGTGGCGCTGCTCAAGACCGCGCACCCGGAAGTGGCCTACGACTGCCGGCTGGCGTCCGGCGTCCCGCGCGTGACGGCGGACCAGGACCTGCTGAAAGGCATCCTCACCAACCTGCTCGAGAACGCGGCGGAAGCGGCCGGCGCCGGCGGCCACATCCTGGGCGTGACCGCCGCGGAGAACGGGCGGGTGGCGATTGAGGTGCACGATTCCGGGCCCGGGCTGAGCGAACAGGCGCGGGCTTCCCTGTTCCAACCGACGATTTCATTCAAGAAGCGGGGCATGGGGCTGGGGCTGTCGATCGCGCGCAAAGGCGCGCTGCTTTCCGGCGGGGACATTGTCGCAGTGAAAGGAGAACTGGGCGGCGCAGGCTTCCGCGTGCTGCTGCCGGTCGAGACCAATGGCGTCCAAACGCTTGCTGATCGTGGATGACGAAGAGAATATCGGCCGCTCGCTGCGCATGATTCTGGAGCGCGAGGGCTATGCCGTGAACGTGTGCCGGTCGGCGGCCGAGTTCCGCCGGCATCCGGATGCGGAGCGCGCCGATGCCTACCTGTTCGACATCAAACTGCCCGATGGCAACGGCATCGAGCTGCTGAAGGCGGTGCGGCAGAACGCCGCCGCCGCGCCGGCCATCATGATTTCCGGGCACGGCACCATCGCCGACGCGGTGGAGGCTACCCGCGCCGGCGCGTTCGATTTTCTGGAGAAACCGCTTAGCCGCGACCGCGTGCTGGTGGCGGTGAAGAACGCGATCGAGAGCTCCAGCCTGCGGCGCGAAAACGAACGCCTGCGCGAACTGGTGGGCGGCAGCCCGAAGATGATCGGCTCCAGCCCCTCGTGGCAGCGCACCGTGGAGCAGGCCACGCTGGCCGCACGTTCCGATGCGCGCGTGCTGCTGATCGGCGAATCGGGCACCGGCAAGGAACTGCTGGCGGCGCATATCCACGCCTTGAGCCCGTTCGCCAACGGCCCGTTCGTCAAGGTGAATTGCGCGGCGATTCCCACCGAGCTGCTCGAGACCGAGCTGTTCGGCCATGAGAAAGGCTCCTTCACCGGCGCCACCGCCGCACGGCGCGGTAAATTCGAGCTGGCCGACGGCGGCACCATCTTCCTCGACGAAGTGGGCGATTTGCACGGCGCTTCGCAGGCCAAGCTGCTGCGCGTTTTGCAGGAAGGCGAGTTCCACCGCGTGGGCGGCGAGCAGATCATTCGCGTCAGCGTGCGCGTGATTTCCGCCACCAATCGCGACCTGGGAGGGCTGGTGGCGCAGGAGAAGTTTCGCGACGACCTGTACTACCGCCTCAACGGCGTTCCCATCCGCGTGCCTTCGCTGCGCGAGCGGCCGCACGACATCCGACTCCTGGCCGAGTATTTTCTGGAGGAATTCTGCGCGCGCAACAACTTCCGGCCGAAGAAAATGGACGATGCCGTGTTTCCGGTGCTGGAGGCCTACGCCTGGCCGGGCAACGCGCGCGAGCTGCGCAACGTGGTGGAGCGCATGGCCATTCTTACATCGGGCGAAAGGCTGCCGCGCGAATCGATCCCCGTCGAGGTGCGCGTTCAACGCGAGACGTCGGCCAAATCCACCATTCAGGAAGCGCGCGAATCCGCCGAACGCGAGCACATCATGCGCGCGCTCGAAGAGACCAACTGGAACGTATCCGGCGCGGCGCGCGCCCTCGGCATGGAGCGCACCAACCTGCACAAGCGCATCCGCGCGCTCGGCCTGAGCCGCGGCAGATAGCCCGCTGCTTCCTTTTGTGGGGCAGGATGCCATCCTGCGCGGCGATTGTAAATCGCCGCGCGTGCCGATTGTCAATCGGCACGCAGCTTACCAAGCTGCCCCACCAACAAACATCATCCGGCCCACAAACACGCTGATCTATTTTCGGGTGTCCCGTTGGGGGCCGGGCATGCCCGGCCCGGCTTTCCACGACGGCCGCGAATCGCGGCTCAAGCGTCAGGCCGCGCGAACGGCGCGCCGGTTATTCCGTGTCTCCGATCAGCGTGATGGAACCAATCCCGCCTTGCACGTCGACGCGCACTTTCACTTTCGCCGTGGCGTAGGCGTCGTTTTCCCAGTGATCGCCTTCCTTTCTGAGTCCGCGGGTCTTGATTTCGCCGATGCCGCCATTGGCGTTGGCGTAAACGCCTGCGCCTGCGGGCAGTCGTACGATGGCCTCGCCAATGCCGCCCCGAATATGCACGTTGTAATCGTGTTGCGGCCGTCCGCGCAGGTCCAGGTTGAGACTGCCTACGCCGATCTGGACATTGACGGCCCGCAGGTTCAGCGATCCGAGGTCGAGTTGCGCTTCGCCGGCGCCGAAATTCACGCCGAAGTCGAGCGGCGTCTCGCGGCCGAAGCGCAGGTCCCATTCGTATTTCATAGGGCCGGGGTTGAAATTGGCGTGTCCGGTTTTGCCCTGATCGATCGTTAGCGCGCCCGCCTCGTACTTCACGATCGGCTTCCACGCCGGTACGTTGTAAGTGAAATAGGCCTGCAGCAGCTTTTCCGTGCCGCTTCCCACCTGCAGCTTGCCGGCGCCCATGTTGAGATTCACCTTCACAATCTCCGCGCGATCTCGATCGACGTGAAACGAATCGTACTGAAGCGGCCCTGTGGGGTTGGTGTCGATGACACAACCGGCCAGGCACAGGGCCATCCAGCCGGGCAGCAGACTTTTCAAGATCATGGTGTCTCCTCGCGCCAGCCGGATCGGAGGCGCCCATCCGGCTGAGCAACAAGCTCCTATGCGTACGATACGGTTGCCGGCCGCCGCATGTTCATTTGCTTTGTATCGGAACCGATCACTCCGAGGTCCTGTCGGGGCCTGGCAAGGCCGGATCTCACGTGCCGGCCGTCGCTGTCGCCCTCGAGTGCGGCGCACTCCATGCCGGTGGTGCGCCATGGCAACCAAGCCCAATCCGTGGCGAAGTTATAGATTTTTCTAGGGCTTGTCTGCGAGTAGGGCCCCCGGCCCTGGGCCGTTGGCCGGAAGACAAAAAAACGCTTGCAAGCGAGGCCGTACTTAAGTATTCTGGTTATGGACAGACTAGTACCTGCGTAACGTCAACAGCCTTAGGGATCTGGAAATGGTCGTCAGCATTATCATCGCCGCGTTCTCGTTCGTACTGGTGCTTTACTGGTTCCGTTACAGTTGTATCCTGATGCTGCGGAATTCCAGCCTGGAGACCGAGGCGGCTGGGGCCGTGGATTCCCAGTTCAGTTGTGGCCAGGTGAAGGAACTCTTACGAGGCCACGCGCAGTTGGACGGGCTTGAGCGCGCCCTGGAGCGCGATTACCGGCTGGTAACGTACCTGATTGAACACGCCGCCGGGCTGGACCTGAACTCGCTCGAAGATCGTCTTCTGGTCCTGGATTATCGCGTAATGCAGTGGTATTACCGCGCTACCAGGAGCGCCGCGCCGGAACGCGCGCGCTACGCGTTGCGCGAGATGGCGGACGTGCTGGGGGTACTGGCGCGCCGTCTGGACGAGCGGGCTGGCTTACGATCCCAGGCCTGACCTTCCGCCAAATTCACCACCATTTCCTGCACGCTTCTCAGCAATTCCGGAGTGGATTTTCCGCTTCGGGACGCTGTGCGCGCGTGCTTTAGAATATAGAGGTGGAAACCCAAGCTGCGCTGGCTCAGGCCGTTGACCGTTTGAACGCGGTTCGCCGGGAGATCGCCAAAGTCATTGTCGGCCAGGATGACGCGGTTGAAGGCGTGCTGATTTGCCTGCTCGCCGCGGGCCACGTGCTGCTGGAGGGCGTGCCCGGCCTGGGCAAGACCACCCTGCTGCGCACCCTGGCGCGCACTCTGCAACTCAGGTACTCGCGTATCCAATTCACTCCCGATCTGATGCCCGCCGATATCGTGGGCAGCGTCATCATCGATACCGGCGAAAGCGGCGGCAAGGCGTTGCGCTTCCAGCCGGGTCCGGTTTTCGCCAACCTGGTGTTGGCCGACGAAATCAATCGTGCCACGCCGAAGACGCAGTCCGCGCTGCTCGAAGCCATGCAGGAAGGCACCGTCACCAGCGGCACCACCACCCACGAGTTGGAACGCCCGTTCCTGGTGATGGCCACGCAAAACCCGATCGAAATGGAAGGCACCTATCCGCTGCCCGAGGCGCAGCTCGACCGCTTCCTCATGAAGATCCTGGTGACCTATCCCAGCCGCGAGGAACTGGGCCGTATTGTCGACCGCACCATCCAGCGCGAGGAGCAGGCCCCGGTGGCGGTGATGGACCGCGATGCGATTCTGGAAGTCCGCTCCGTTTGCCGCGAAGTGCTGGTGGCGCCGCACGTGCGCGAGTACGCCGTCCGCCTGGTGCTGGCCACCCAGCCGGATCAGAAGGAGGCGCATCAGCTGGCGCGCAGCTATGTCCGCTATGGCAGCTCGCCGCGCGGCGCGCAGGCCCTGGTCGAATGCGGGCGCGTGCTGGCGCTGATGCGCGGCCGTTATCATCTGGCGGCTGAGGACATACGCCGCGTGGCTCCGGCCGTACTGCGGCATCGCATCATCCTGAATTTCGACGCCCACGCCGACGGCCAGACGCCGGAGAGCATCTTGCCCGCCATCATCAAGGACGTAACCGCCGAAGCCGCCGCCGCGTAGGAACCGCTATGCCCACGGCCCCGCTGCTGGACCGGCAATTTCTGGAAAAGCTGGAGCGGCTTACCATTCATTGGCAGAAGTCGTTCGGCGGCCTGGTGGGCGGCCACAACCGCTCGCGCTATGCCGGCCCCGGGCAGGAGTTCCTGGACCACCGCAATTTTCATCACGGCGACGATGTGCGCGCCGTCAACTGGCGCGCTTACCTGCGGCTCGAGAAACTGTTTCTGAAGATGTTCCAGGTGGAGCCGCGTGTGCCCGTGCGCCTGCTGCTCGACCTGAGCGATTCGATGGTCGCCGGCGCCAAGCTGGAGTATGCGCGCAAGCTGGCCGCCGCGCTCTGCTATGTCGGCCTGGTGCGCCTCGACAATATCGAAATCCATGCCTTCTCCGACCGTCTCTCGGAGCGCGTGCTTTCTTGCGGCGGGCGGCATCGCTTTCCCGGCGTCATGGACCGTCTGGCGGCCATGACTGCCGGCGGCTCTACCGACTACCTGAAGGTGGTGCGCGAGTTCATCGGGACGTATCCGCAGGCCGGGCTGCTGATCGTCATTTCCGATTTTCTGGACGACCGAAGCTGCGAAAAGGCGCTGGGCTATCTGGCCGATTTCGGCCATGAGCTGATGCTGCTGCAGGTCTGGGCCGACGAGGACCGCACGCCGCCGTGGGAGGGCGAGTTGGAGCTCCGCGACGCGGAAACCGCCGCCGGGCTCAAGCTCGACTTCGACGAAGCCGCGCGCCGGCGTTACACCGCCGCGTTCGACGCCTATGCCGCCGGCATTCAGACCATGGCGTTGCGCAGCGGCGGCCGATGGGCCGGAATCGCCACTTCGCAGCCGCTCGAATCGGTGATCTTCGGCGACCTCGTCCGCACCAGAGGCATCGCATGAGCCAGTTGCACTTGTGGCGCACGCACTCGTGCGTGCCGCGTCGGCACTCTTGCCGACGCCCGCTGTCGCACCGCGCAGAGGCGTCGAATACAGCCTCCGCCGTGTGGGGCAGGTTGATAACCTGCGCGCCGATTGTCAATCGGCGCAGGATTTGCGCGGCGCGCTAGCCATGTACCTCGTTAACCTCACCTTGCTCCAACTGGCCGGCATGTTCGGGGCTGTTTCTGCCCTCGCCGTCGCGCTCTATCTGCTTGACCGGTCGCGCCGGCAGCAGGTGGTGTCGACGTTACGATTCTGGGTGGCCGCCGAGCAGCCGGCAGTGGCGGCACGGCGGCGGCATGTCCAGCAGCCGTGGTCGCTGCTGCTGCAACTGGCGGGTATGGCGTTGCTCTTGCTAGCGATAGCCCAACCGCGCCTGGGCGGGCCCGCGCAAGCAGGCCGGGACCATGTCATCCTGCTCGACACTTCCGCGTGGATGGCAGCGGCCTCCGGCAAAACCACGCTGATGGAAATCGCGCGCCGCCGGGCGCTCGCCTATCTGCTCGCTCTGCCCGTACGCGACCGCGCCATGCTGGTCCGCGTGGATGCGCTGGCGACGCCCGCCACGCGGTTCGAACCGGACCGGCAAAAGGTGGCGGCGGCCATTCGCGATTCCGTTCCCGGCGCCACCGCGCTGAACCTCGACCAGGCGCTCGACTTCGCCCGGCGCATCCAGGCGCAGAAAAGGCGCCGCGCGGGAGAAATCGTCTACACCGGACCTGGGCGCATCGGCGAACCCGATTCCGGCGCGCCGCTCCCGCCGCCCAACCTGCGCGTCCTCGCCATCGCCGATGTTCCGGAGAACTGCGGACTGCGGAAAATCGGCGCGCGCCGCTCCCCTTCGGCTCCCGATACTTGGGAGATCTTCGTTTCCGTGCGCAACTACGGCGCGGCGCCGCATACCGTGACGATGACGCTCGACTACGGACCGGCGAACGTTCCGGCAAATGTTCCGCGCACGATCGTTGGCAGCCGCCGGCTGGCGCTCGAGCCGGGACCGGATGCGGAGTTGAGCTTCGCTTTTCACGCCGCCGGTGCCGGCGTGCTGGGCGTGACCTTGAAGCCGCGCGACGTCTTTCCGTCTGACAACCACGCCGAACTGGAATTGCCGGCGCAGCCCAACCTCGCGGTAACGGTCTATTCCGAAGATCCGGATCTCTTGCGGCCCGCGCTATCCGCCACACCGCGTGTGACCGCGGTGTTTCGCAAGCCATCTCAGTACCGGCCGGACGATTCCGGCCTGACGATCCTCGACCGTTTCATTCCGCCCGTCCGGCCAGCCGCCGATTCCATCTGGATCGATCCCCCCGCCCAGGGCGCGCCCATTCCGGTTCGCACCGTCGTCACCGGCGTGCCGTTCGCCGCCTGGGATCCCACCCATCCGGCCGCGGCCGGCTTGCGCGCCACGGATTTCAAACTCGAACGCGCCAGTGTTTTCGAAGCCGCCCCTTCCGATGCCACCGTTGGCTCGGTGGCCGCGGGGCCGGTGATTGTGGCCCGGCCGTCGCGGCCGAAAATCGTCGTGATCGGCTTCCACCCCGCGTTATCCGGCATGCGCTATGAACTGGCCACGCCCCTGCTGTTCGCCAACCTGCTGCGCTGGGTTTCACCGAAGATCTTTCGCCACGCGGAAATCAGTGCGGGCAGCGCGGGCACGGTTCAATTGGAACTCGACCAGGATGTCCGGCCCGACGAAGTGAAGGTTACTGGCGAAGGCGGCGCGCCGCTGCCGTTCACCCTGGATGGCCGGGCGCTTCACTTTTTTTCCGGCACTCCGGGCGCGGTGCGCGTGTTGGCCGGCGACCGCGAATACTTCTATTCGCTCTCGCTGCCTCAGTTGTGGGACGCCACATGGACGCCGCCCGCGGGCGCGCGTCGGGGCGTTCCCCATTTTCCCGTGGTGGCGGATGCTCCCGGCGATTTGTGGCCCTGGCTGGCGATGGCGGGTGGCGCACTGCTCCTGGCGGAGTGGCTGCTGTTCGGGCGTTTCCGGCGGGCAGCGTCCGGAGCGCGACCTCGCACCCTCCGCGTCCGGCGCGCGGCGATGGAGGCCCGCCGATGAGCGTCGCTCATCCCTGGTTCTTGCTGCTGGCGCTGGCGCCCGTCCTGTGGGCAGCATGGGAGTGGCGCAGCGCCGGGCGGCGATCGGCTTTGCTGTTGAAGGCGGCGGCGCTTCTGGCGTTGTTGGCCGCGCTCGCCGGACCCAGCATCACTGTCTACAGCAGCAAGCTGGCGGTGGCGATTCTGGCCGACACCTCCGCCAGCGTCAGTGCAGACGACCTCGCGGCCGAGTCGGACTTCGCCGCGCGCGCCGATCGGTCGCGCGGGCGGCACTGGCTGCGCGTCATCCCGTTTGCGCGCACAGTTCGCGATGCCGCGCCGGAGGAGTTGGACGCGAACACGCTGCACCTGCGGCACACCGCCGGCTCGGCCGGGCGCGCGACGGATCTCGAAGCCGCGCTCCGCGACGGCGTCGCTTCGCTGCCTGCCGGCATGGTGCCGCGCCTGGTGCTGGTCTCCGACGGTCTCGAAAACCTGGGCAGCGCTGCCCGCGCCATCTGGCAGGCGCGCCAGCTTGGCATCCCCGTCGATACCGCGCCGCTGGCCGGCCTTCCCCAGCCCGGTTTGCTTCTCGAATCGGCGAGCGTTCCCGGCCAGGTATATTCGGGCGAGCGCTTCCCCATCCTGGTCACTCTCGTCGCGCCGCGCGCCACCAGCGCTTCGGTCGAGATGACGGCGGAGGGCCGGCCGATCGGTTCCAGCCAGGTGGACCTCGCGGCCGGTGTCAACCATCTGCGGCTACACGCCTCGGTGAACTCCGTGGGCGCGATTGCGCTCGCCGGCACGATCGCCGCGCCGGGCTTGGGTGAAACCCGCTTCGAAAATGCCGTGACGCTCGCCAGGCCGCGCGCGCTCGTCGTATCCAACGATCCGCCCGCGAGCGAAGCCCACCTCCGGCGCGTGCTCGAAGCCAACCAGTTCGCCATCGATCGCGCGCCGGATGGCGTGCCGCAAAGGCTCGACGGCTATCAACTGGTGGTGATCAACAACTGGGACGCCCAGTCGGTTCCCGCTGCGCGCCAGGCCGCGCTCGAAGATTTCGTGAAAAAGGGCGGAGGCCTGGCCTGGATCGCCGGCGAGCGCAATGTGTACGTCTCCAGGAAAGGGCGCGAGGATGACCCCCTGGAACGGCTGCTGCCGGCCCGCCTGGCGCCGCCGCGCTCGCCCGAAGGCACCGCGGTGGTGCTCATCATCGACAAATCGTCCTCCATGGAGGGCCGCAAGATCGAGTTGGCGCGGCTGGCGGCGATCGGCGTCGTCGAGAATCTGCGGCCCATCGATTCGGTGGGCGTGCTCATCTTCGATAACTCGTTCCAGTGGGCCGTCCCCATCCGCAAAGCCACCGACCGCGCCGCCATCGCGCGCCTCATCTCCGGCATCGCGCCCGATGGCGGCACGCAGATCGCGCCCGCGCTGGCTGAGGCCTACGCCCGCATCCAGACGCAGAACGCCGTCTCCAAGCACATCGTGCTGCTCACCGACGGCATTTCCGAGGAAGGCGACAGCGTGGAACTGGCGCACCAGGCGCTGGCCAACCGCGTCACCATCTCCACCGTCGGCCTCGGCCAGGACGTCAACCGCGCGTTTCTGGAGAAGGTGGCTGCGACCGCCGACGGCAAATCGTATTTTCTGAACGATCCCGCCGGGCTGGAACAGCTTTTGCTCCGCGACGTCGAAGAGCATACCGGCGCTACTGCGGTGGAAAAGCCGGTTGCCGCCAAGGTCGTGAAACAGGCCGACATCCTGGCCGGTGTGGGCATGGACCAGGCGCCGCCGCTCGGCGGTTACATCCGTTTCGAGGCGCGCCCGGCTTCCGATACGATTCTTCAGGCCGGAGGGACCGACCCGCTGCTGGTGCGCTGGCAGTACGGCCTGGGGCGCGCCATTGTGTTCGCTTCCGACGCCAAGAACCGCTGGGCCGCGGGCTGGATTCAATGGCCGGGATTTGACCGCCTGTGGGCCAACATCTTCCGCGACCTGCTGCCCCACGCGCCCGCCAGCGAAGCCACGGCCGATTTCGACCGCGCCTCGAATCTGCTGGTGGTCGATTACCGCCTTTCGAAGAACGTCGAAGCGCCGCCCACAATTCCGGACATCTTTGTTTTAGGGCCGAATGGGTTCCAGGCGCCGCTCCTCGTGGGCAAAGTCGCCGCGGGCCTGTATCGCGGGCGCTTGCCCATCGGCCAGCGCGAAGGACTGTTTCGCGTGCGCCCGCTTCAGGAAAGCGCGGCATTTCCCGAAATCGGGTTCTATCGCCAGGAAGATGAGTTGAAAGAGCACGGCAACAACGAACCCTTGCTGCGCCAGATCGCTTCCGCCACCGGCGGCCATTTCAACCCTGCGCCGGGCGAGATCTTCGATGCCGGCAGCCGCTCCATCCAATCCACCATGGAACTCTGGCCCGGCCTGCTGGGCCTGGCACTCATTCTCAACCTTGCGGAGTTGGTCCTGCGAAAATGGAAAGGCGTCCGCACGGCGTTGCGCCTCCGCCCCGTTGCGGCCTGAAGCACATGATGCCGCCTGGAGAACTTGTCAACACTGTTCTGTGGGGCAGGTTGATAACCTGCGCGCCGAATGTCATTCGGCGCAGCCGGGCGAAGCCCGGCCTGCCGTTTTTCCCGGCCCGCTCGCCAATCACCACCCATCTCCCACGCGATTCCAATCACTTACCTCCCAAATCCCTTGACGCACCCCTTACCCTTGAATTGGGACTGTGGCGCCAGGCACCGCCGCTAGTCCTTTCTTGCTGGCCAGCAAGCGTTGCACTCAAGTGGTACTGAACTTCCGGCGCCCCTCAAAGGCATGCGGGGTCCCCTTCGGGCAGGACTCTCGACGG
>Ga0209415_10012539_pt1 | contig 14111 bp, 6 predicted proteins | sample PeaSoiSIISIP2007_FD_187696 | JGI IMG/M metagenome (GOLD analysis project Ga0209415, IMG submission 187696) | Peat soil microbial communities from Weissenstadt, Germany - SII-SIP-2007 (SPAdes) (version 2) | ecosystem: Environmental > Terrestrial > Soil > Wetlands > Peat | place: Germany... | reverse complement strand
CTTTATTGTCCTCGCATCGGTCGGCCTACCCCTGCTCAACGGCTTCGTCGGCGAATTCCTGGTGCTGAGCGGAGCCTTTCAGGCGCGCGCCGTCTATGGGATTCTCGCGGCCACCGGCGTGATCTGGAGCGCCTGTTATCTGCTGTGGATGTACCAGCGCGTGTTCTACGGCAAAGTAACGCATGCGGTGAACAATTCTCTGGCCGATCTCGGGGGCTTTGAGAAGGCTGCCGTATGGCCCTGTGCCGCGGCGGCGCTGGTCATGGGGGTAGCGCCCATTCTGTGGCTGGGCGCGATTGATCCAGCCGTGCAGTCGGCCTTGACTTCGTTCGTGCAGATGGCCAGCAAGGTGGTGGGCCAATGACGACGGTGCTCTTGGCGCAGACTATTCCGCAGGGCGTGGACTACCTCCGCATCCTGCCGGAGCTAGTGCTGTCCGCCTTCGGCATCGTGGTCATGCTGCTCGACCCTTTGGTTGACGAGGAGAAAAGCCAGAACACCCTGGGCCTGATCGCGCTTGTCGGTACGGTCGCCGGTTTGGCCGCAACCTGGTATATGTCCCAGTTTCCCGGCCTGGCGTTCTCGGAGATGGTGAAGGTGGATAGCTTTGCCGTCTTCTTTCACACCCTCGTCATCGCGATTGCCGCCGTCGTTATCCTCACTTCGTTCGAGTACATGGCGGTGCAGAAGATTCGCGCCGGCGAATACTATGCACTCATCCTGTTCAGCGTTGTGGGCATGGGACTGATGTCATCCGCGGTTGAATTGGTCCTGATCTTTATCGCGCTCGAAATCTCCTCCATTTCGACTTACATTCTCGCGGGATTTCGCCGCCACGAGGCTTCGAGCGCCGAATCGTCGCTCAAGTACTTTTTGCTGGGATCATTTGCCACTGCATTTTTCCTGTATGGCGTAGCGCTCATGTTCGGCGCGACTGGATCAACCAATATTGATCTCATCAGCCGGAAGCTGCAGTCCGGCCCGGTCGAAGTTCTCGTATACGTGGCCACGGCCCTGATGTTCGTCGGACTCGGTTTCAAGGTGGCGGCGGCGCCTTTTCACATCTGGACGCCGGACGTCTACGAAGGCGCTCCCGCGCCCATCGTGGGCTTCATGTCAACTGCCCCAAAGGCGGCGGCGTTCGCGGTTTTGCTGCGAGTTGTGTTCGCGATCAACGCTCCCGGCCGCTTCTGGATTATCTGGATCGCCGCCGCCCTGTCTATGACGCTTGGCAACATCGGGGCTCTGGTTCAGACCAACATCAAGCGCCTGCTGGCCTACTCTTCCATCGCGCACGCCGGCTATGTGCTGGTTGCCTTTGCCATGACCGCGGATAATTCCGCCGGCGGAATCTCCGCCGCGATGTTCTACACCGCTTCCTACGCTGCGATGAACGTCGGCGCATTCGCGGTGGTCAGCCACTTCGCCAATGCTGGCGAACGCTACGTTACGCTCGAAGACTACGAAGGGCTTGGGCGCACGTCCCCGTTGCTGGCCGCAACTTTGACCATTTTCCTGCTCTCGCTGATCGGCATACCCATGACCGGCGGCTTTTTCGCTAAGTTCTACGTGTTCAGTGCCGCCGTCAAAGCAAACCTGATTTGGCTGACGATTATCGGCGTGGTCAACAGTGCGATCGGCGCCTATTACTACCTGCGCATTATGGTGGTGATGTACATGCGTGAAGCGCGTAAACAAGTGCCGGTCACTGCGATCCCTTTCGGCCTGGGGCTGGCCCTCGCTCTCAGCGTGGTGGCCACGCTCTACCTCGGAATCCTCCCCAACAGCGTTCTACGGTGTGCGCAACGATCTGCCGAGATCCTGCTGCCGGCGGCGACCGCCCCGGCTTCGAGCAATGCCGCCCAAACCCAAGCCCCGCCTGCCATTCCCTAGGTCACCGGGAAGGTATCGGACCGCGACTTTCATTTGACAATGCCCTCTACCGCGTGCATCATACTGTGATTGGAAGCGCCTCTTCTCCAATTCTGGGGGAGTGGACGGCGGCCGGGAGGGACATATGGCGACACTGATTCGCAAACTCTGGCGGAATGAAGAAGGACAGGACATCGCCGAATACGCGGTCATGCTGGCGGTCATTCTGGTCCTGGTGGTGGGAACGGTGCGCTTGATTGGCTCCAATGCCAACAACGCATTCTCGAGCGTGGCCAGCGCGATCCAGTAACTTCGAGGTTTAAAGCGTTTACGCATTTGGAAGGACGTCGCATGAGGCGATTTAGCCCCGACAGCGCATTTGCCGGCTATTACCGATTTACCGCGGTAGCGGCTTCGGCAAAGCTTGGGGGAGGATGAGCCACTGAAAGGCCACCGAACTTAAATAAGCTTCAGCCGCAAGCCGCGATCTCCGGATCGCGGCTTTTGTTTTTCTGCGAAATCCACAAGGAGAAGTCCCAAAATGATCGTCAACATGTCAGACAGGGCCAGCGAGCAGGATATCCAGCACATCATTGACCGAGTTCGCGAGGCCGGGTACCAGCCTCACGTCACGCGCGGCACCGAGCGCACCATCATCGCCGCCGTGGGCAGCGGACGCCGCCATGAGATCGAAGCGTTGCAGGTGGCGCCGGGCGTGGACAACGTCGTCGCGATTGCTCAGCCATTCAAGCTGGTCAGCCGCCAGGTCAAGCCCGAGCGCTCCGTGGTGAACGTCAATGGCGTAGCCATCGGAGGGCCTGAAGTCGTGGTCATTGCCGGCCCCTGTTCGGTCGAGTCGCGCCAGCAACTCCTCGACACTGCACACGCCGTCAAGGCTGCCGGAGCCGCGATGCTGCGCGGTGGCGCCTACAAGCCACGCACCTCGCCCTACGACTTTCAGGGCCTTGGCCTGGAAGCGCTCAAGATTTTGCGCGAAGCGCGCGAGGAAACCGGCCTGCCGGTCGTCACCGAGGTGATGAGTACCGAGGATATAGACGCCATCTGCGAATATGCTGACATGCTGCAGATCGGAGCCCGCAACATGCAGAACTTCGCACTGCTCCGCCGTTTGGCCACCGCAAACAAGCCTGTGCTGCTTAAACGCGGTCCGTCGGCCACGGTCAAGGAGTGGCTGCTCGCCGCAGAATATCTTCTCTCCGGAGGAAATTCTCAGGTCGTTCTCTGTGAGCGCGGCATCAAGACATTCGAAACCGAGATGCGCAACACCATGGACCTCGCCGCCATCGCCCTGGCTCGCGATCTTTCGCATCTTCCCGTAATCGCCGACCCGTCCCACGGAACCGGCAAGCAGAGCCTGATCGCAGCCGTCTCCCGCGCGGCCGTTGCCGTGGGAGCTGACGGACTGATCATCGAGGTCCACCCCTGTCCGGAGCGCGCCCTTTCGGATGGTCCTCAGTCCTTAGATTTTGCTGGATTTGGCAGAGTCATGCGGGCGCTGACTGAACCGCTGCGGCGCACCGCCAGCGCGCCGGCGGCAGTGCCGGCAGCTTCGTAGGAGCAAGGTGAGTGCGCTTTCTATTTCGATTGCGCCGGACCCGCCGAAGCCTGCTTTACCTGCATCGCCGGATCGCCGAACAGGAGGAACGTTTTGCGTACGTCGGGGTCGGTAATCTGAGTCTTCGCTTTGAGAATGGATCCGCCCAGCGTGCTGTGCGCAACCAGCGCGTTTTGCACCACCAGCTGGTCGAGCATGGTCTGCGGCGTTGGCTGGTTGAGGCCACTCGAAGCGAGCACCGCTACACCTCCCCCGTTCGGCGCCAGCAACAGGCTCACGCCCAGCGGCTGCGCGTATACATCCTGGAAGAAGCCATTCAGGCAATCCATGATAAGGAAGACCGGCAATTGCGACCCGTTCGTCAAGGAGTTGACGGTGCTCGTGTCGAAGATGTCGGATCCCGACCATTGCTCCTCCGAGCCGTGACCGAGGTAGTTAACCAGCAACTGGCCGGAGTTGATGGCCCGGCTGATGTCCTGCGGCACCTGCGTGGAGGTCGCAGTGCCTGCGAAAATATCGGTCACTTGCATCGCCGCCGGCAATTGCGCCTGCACCGTCTGGCTGTCTTGGGTGAAGCTTTCGGTGTCGTCCTTGTCGGCGACCATCAAAGCCCGCGAGGTCCAGGCGCCGTCCGTAGATTGTCCCTCATAGGCAGCGATTTTGCCTACAACCGCAGCGCTCTCGTCCGTGGTGCCGACCGGCAAGCGGCCAGTGGCAATCGTCGGCATGCCGCTGTCGGTGAAGTCCGAGAACCAGTCGTCCGATGCCGTCATCAGGCTCGGAGTCTGCACGATCCGCGTCGGCACCAGATCGAGGCTGCCGAATCCCAGATAGTTCCGTGGATCGAGCGATGCGCGCCCGTTCAGCAACAAGTAGGTTGGCGCATTCTTCCAGTTCTTGACCGCGTTTTGCAGGAATCGCCGGATCGCAAACGGGCTGTGTTCTCCGAAGGTAAACTCGTCGTATAAGTCGCCGACCGGCACCGCCGCGGACGACTTCCCTTCCGCCTGATGCGCGCGCACCAGCGGCGTAAGCGCGCCGGCAAACGGCTCGTAGGTGACCATCGCGATGTCAGCCCCGGTTTGCGGCGCGTGCCACTGCGACGGATGATTCGCGCGCACAGCGTTGGCCGTTGCGATTCGGTGGTCGGCGACAGCCAGCAGCGTGTGGTGCCCTGCCGCCGCTGCATTGCTGGCGGTCCACGGCACCTGCAGCGCAAACTCTGAGGCGCTGCCATTCGGCGTGACTTCCGGCGTCAACTCCATCGGATGGATCGGGTCCGTAATGTCGAGAATGACTGGCGCGCTCGAAAAGCCGCTCACTTTCAGCTCATCTCCGGCGCGCCCGGTAAACTTCAACTCGTCAGAGTCCGCCTGATAGGTGTGCGGATAGCGGATGCGAATCGCCTGCACCAGGCTGGTGTCGTAGTCTCCATTCTGCGCTGTGAGCGTAACCGTGTTTTTCCCTTCCAGCAGAATGCCCGGCGGCACGGCAAAATTCATCTGCCCTTTCGCCTGGCCCGTAAACGTAATCTCGCCGAGCACGCTGCCGTTCAATGCCACCTGAACATCATGCGGGAAACCGACGATCACCCCTTGCAGGGTGACTTCCAACTGTGCCGCTTGCGCCGAAGTCGAATCCAGGTGCGGCAGGTTCAGCAGTTGTTCCGCCGGCGTGGAGGAAACCAGTGCGCCGAAGAAGTTCTCCCCGTTGGTCGTGAGCAGCGCCGCCAAATAGGCTGTGTGCTGCCGCAGTTCAACGGTCGCTGGAAAGCTCGTCGGGATCTGGTTTGATCCGGCAGAAGCCGGCAACTGCAGAATTCGCGCTCCCTGGCCCTCTTCCGCCACCAGCCAATACACGCGCGTGCCGGAAAACACCGTGTCAATGCCAGTTCCATAAAATTCAATGGCCGCCTGTGCTCCGAAGCCGCCACGGCCTGAAGTCGCGCCCGTAATCTGCATCGGCTGTTCACTTGCCTCGGCGTACAGATGCAACGACGCCGGATCCACATTCGGATCCAGCCCGGCCTTTACCAGGTCCGGTTGCGTCACTCGATACCAGCCCTCATGCCCCACATAAATCTTCACAGCGCGATGTCCGGCAAGTTCGAACTGCTTCTGAATTCTGGTCCGCGTCGGCGCAAGATCTCCCCGCGCTGCCTCTACCACATGGCTCTCGTTTTCCGGCGCTCCGGGCTGCGCCTGATTCATGCGTGCCAGCAAATAGGTCTCGGCGGCCGGAGCTTCACTATCCGCCGCGGAACCAGCGGTTACTGTAACGGGACCATGCATCGTTCGCGTCCCGTTCACGTCCACATCTTCAAGCCAGTACGAACCCGTTTCTGCACCGGCAGAAGGATCGATCCAGGCGTAGCTTCGGCTGGCATGCTTCGGCATCGCTCCGCTCATCAGCAGCGCCGAGCCCGCAATCAGCGACGGATTGACCCGCACCCGGTTGCCACTCTCTTCGCGATAGAGATTGAACCCTAGGTTGTGAACTTCCCCGCCCGTCTTCCACGTCAGCACCACCCGGTTGGCGCCGTTCTTGTCCATCCCGGTGTGCGCAGAGAACGACTGCAGGGTAATGCTGGTCGGCGACGTAATCGTCTCAGTCTGGGTGGACGAATTGTTATTCGGATTTGGATCCGTCTGATCCGCCGTGACTGTGGCTGTGTTTGACACCACGCCCGGTTGCCCAGGCATGGTCAGAATCGTGATCGTTGCCGTCCCCGCATTTGCCATGGTGCCCAGCAGGCACGTCACGGTGCCGCCGGCTTCCGAACACGATCCTTGCGTCGTGCTCGAAGACAGATAAGTTACGACCGAGGGCAGCGTGTCAGTCACCGTCACGTTGGTGGCGGATGCCGGGCCGGCGTTTGTAACCGCCAGCGAATAGGTCAGTAGTGTGCCCTCGGTCACTGGATTCGGTGACGCGGTCTTTACGATGCCCATGTCCGCGCTGTTGGCATTGGCCACAAGCACGGTAGCGCTCGCGCTGTTGGTCGTCAGGCTCGGCACGACGTTGCCCGCAGTGGCCGAATCGGTTTCGGTAATGTTGGTTCCCGAGGGAGTACCGGCGTTCACCTGGAGGACGAGTGTGAAATTTGCTGTCGCGGTGACGCCGAGCGCGCCGCTGTCGGTGCAAGTGATCGTTCCGGTTCCGCCCACCGATGGTTTTACGCAAGTCCAGCCTGCCGGCGCGGTGATGGACTGGAAATTTGTATTGGGCGGCGTGGTCTGGCTGAACGTCATCCCCGTGTTCGTGGCTGCCGGGCCGTTGTTCGTCACGCTTTGCGTGTAAGTGACGTTGCTACCGGCAGCCAACGAAGCAGGTGAGGCCGAATTCGTTGTCACCAGATCTGCTTGGGTCGCTGTGGCCACCACGTCGGCCGCCGTGGCAGTATTATTCGTCAGGCTTGGATCGGCTACCGCAGAACCAACATTGACCGTATCATTGACCGATGTCCCTGCCGCCACTCCGGAGTTCACCGCGACCACAAAGCTGATCGTCGCCGGAGTGCTCGGCGCCAGGCTCGGATCGGTACACGTAAGCGTGCCTACGCTACATGTCCAACCCGCAGGACCTGTGAGAGAAACCACAGTTGTATTGGCCGGCAGCGCTTCGGTTACGGTTACACTAGTCGCTGTGCTCGGTCCAGCGTTGTTCACCACCTGCGAATAGGTAATATTGTTACCCGCCTGCACCGGCATCGGACTCGCCGGATTCGTGATCGAGAGATCCGCCGACCCTGCAACCTGCGTGTTGACCGTGGCGCTGTTATTCCCACTGTTAGGATCGGTAGTCGTGGTTGAAACCGAGTCAGTCTCGGTAATCGTGGTCCCGGCCGCGACTGTACCGTTCACTTTTACGACGTAAGTAAAGTTGGCTGTGGTGTTCGCGGGCAGGCTGGCAATGGTGCAACTCGGCGGTGTGGTGCCGGCACTGCATGTCCAGCCTCCCGGACCGGTCAGCGAGATCGCAGTCGTATTAGCCGGAACGGGATCAGTGAACGATACCGTCGCCGCCGCCGCTGGTCCGGCGTTGGTCACACTTTGCGTGTACGTAATGTTGTTGCCGGCCGTCACCGGACTCGGGCTGCCCGCATTCGTCACGCTTAGGTCCGCCTCACCGGCCGAGGCCACGGCAATGTTGACCGTCGCCGAGTTATTGCTTAAGTTCGTATCGCGCGAAGTCGTGCCCACGGTTACCGTGTCGCCTATGATCGTCCCGGCCCCTGTGCCCGCGTTGACCTTGTAGATTGCCGTGATCGTTCCCGTAGATCCCGGAGGCACGCTTGGGTTGGTGCAGGCGATGGGGGCCGAATTCGGACAAGTCCAGGTCCCCCCGCCGCTGGTCACCACAACGACCGAGACGAAGGTCGTGTTCGTGGGCGTAGCCTCGCTCAACGTCCCCGTGCTGCAATTGCTCGGGCCGGAGTTGGTCACAACTTGCGTGTAGGTGATGTTGCTGCCTGCCGTGATTGGGCTGGGGGTTCCGCTGTCGGTCACCGACAAATCGCATGTCACAACCACCGGTGTCGTAACGACCGTGCTGTTGTTGGCCGCAGTCGGATCGCTGGTGGTGGCGGTGACTGAAGAATTCGCGGTGATGTTCCCCGCCGCCACTGATGCTGCGACATTCACCGCAACCAGAATATCGGCGGCCGCTCCTGCCGGCAGGCTCGGGTCCGTGCAAGTTACATTGCCCGTGCCCCCGACTGCCGGGGCGGTACAGGTCCAGCCCGTCGGCGCCGATACTGACGCAAGCGTCGTATTTGCCGGCGTTGCCTCAGTAAAGCTTACTGCCGTGGCCGCTGCTGGTCCGTTGTTGGTCACGGTCTGGGTGTAGGTAATGTCATTGCCGGCCAGCACGGACACTGGATTGGCGGCGGTCGCCAGCGCCAGATCAGCCTGGCCCGCCGTTGCTACAACATCAGTGACGGTAGCCGAGTTGGCGCCAAAAGACTGGTTCGCCGCGTTGACCGTTGCCGTATCGCTGATCACCATCCCGGCGGCAGTCCCCGCAGTCACTTTGTAAACTACGGTGAACGTTCCCGATGCGCCTGCGCCCACGCTGGGATTTGTGCATTGCGTTGGGAACCCGGCGCAACTCCATCCCGCTGGCGGCGTGATCGATACGAACGAAGTATTTGCTGGAGTATTTTCTGTAAAAGTCGCGGACGTTGCCGCCGACGAGCCTGTGTTCGTCACGACCTGCGTGTACGTAATGTTGTTGCCGGCCTGCACGGGGTTGGGCGAGTCCACATTGGTCACCGACAAGTTCGGCCCTGTCGTTCCCACCACCGTGCTGACCGTAGCCGTGTTGTTGGCCGCATTCGGATCGATTGCCGACGATGCCACTGAGACCGAATCATTGATGATTGTCCCGTTCGCTGCTCCGCTGTTCACCTTCACCACCAGCGTAAACGTAGCTGCCGTCAGCGCCGCCATGTTGACGTTGGTGCAGACGACGTTCCCACCGCCCGCCCCCGGATTCACACAACTCCATCCTGCCGGAACTGCCAGCGACACGAATGTCGTATTCGTGGGAACCGGCGCAACCAGCGTGGCGTTGTCCGCCGCACTTGGGCCGTTGTTGGTCACGACCTGCGTGTAGGTAATGTTGCTTCCCGCCGTCACCGGATTGGGCGACGCACTATCCGTCACGCTCAGATCGGCACTGGAGACTACGGCTGCCACATCCGTCGCCGTGTCGTTCAGCAAGTTGGCTTCACTGCCACCAGCCACTATCGCCGTATTCGTCACGGTCGCCGGTGCCGACGGCGAGACTGCCGCATTCAGCGTGATTGAGGGATAGCTGCTGCTCGGAGGCAGTACATCGGAACGTACGCAACTGACCGTCTGGCCTGAGACCGAGCATGCCCACCCGGTTCCACTCGCACTGGTCGGAGTGATGCCGATCGGCAGCGTGTCATTGATGGTAACCACGCCAAACGTGGATCCGTAGGGGCTGACGTTCGCGACTGGAATCGCGTAACTGGCATTCGTTCCCCGGGTGAAGTTCCCCACGTGGCTCTTGCCCAGCGTCATGTCGGCAGTGCACAGCGCCGCCGATTGAATTCCCGTAACCTGCCGCAAGGTTGCGTTCGTCGCCGTCGTTCCCGCGGTGCCCGGAGTGGAACCGTACGGCACTGCCGGTGTATTCAGCGTCAAACCGTTCAGGCCCCCCGCTGCGCTCGTGCTGGCAGGGGTGCCGGATACATAAATGACTCCCCCTCCGCCGCCACCGCCGGGCCCATGCCGCTGGGTCAGAGCATAGGCCAGTGATTGCCAGGCATTCCCGCCGTTGCCGCCATTGGCCTGCAGGGTAAGCCCGTTCTCGCCCCCGTTGGCGGCGAGAATCGCGATGGTCCCGCCCGCGCCACCGCCGCCGCCAGCGTCGTTCAAGGTTCCGTTGTATGCGTTGCCGCCGTTGGCCGTGAGAGTCGCCGTGCCCGTCAGGCTGTCCGCGCGGATGAAAATGATCCCGCCACCCGCCGATCCGCTGCTAGCCTGAGTATCGCCATCGGAGTTGTTTCGTGTTCCCGCCCCGCCCCCTCCGCCCATTGCGACCCGATCAATCGTCGCCGGAAACGCTGACCCACCCTCACCGCCAGTGCTGAGGTTCGTGTTCCAGGAATCGCCGCCAAATCCGCCGGTGCCTCCGTTGCCACCGCCTCCGCCGCCCGCGTTCTGGTCATTGGCGGGCGGATCCCCGTCCGTTCCTCCGCCTCCCGCGTTGCCTGGCGCGCCTCGCGCCATACTGCCGTCGGTGCCGGCCGTACCGCTGGGATAGCCGGTGCCCGTGGCCAGATAAGTTCCGCCCGACTCCACCCAAGCCGGAGTCCCCGCCACACCTTCACCCTTGGCTGCGTCCACGCCATTCTCAAGCGTGCCGGTATAAGTCGCGGGCGCCGGGAACTGATAATCCGAAACCGACCCGCCCACACCGCCGTTCATCTGCAGCCCTGCGCCGCCGCGGAAACCGAGCCCATTCACCGAGACCGTCGCTCCGCCGAGTTTCAGCTGGCCCGCGATGTCCAACGCAAGAATCCCGCCGGTGGATCCGTTCCACGCGAGAGCGCTCGCGGCGCCCAAGGTTGCGGAGAGATACTGCGGCACCAGCACAACCTGATACGTGCTCGCTCCTTTGCCCGCCGAAGTCGCCGCTGCCGTATAGCCGAACACCAGGCCGCCTCCAGCCCCCGCTCCCGTGACCGGCACCGATCCGCCGCTCACCGGTCCGGTCGCTTTCACAAACTCGTAGTTGCCGGCATTGTTGATCGTGGTGAAGCCCGTGCCCGTACTTCCGTTTCCGTAACTCCCGTTGTTGGAGTCGTTGATGCTGGCGTCTTGCATCTGCATCACCAGCAGCAGGCTTCCGTTCGCAATCGGGGCGCCCGCTCCGGTCGGGGTTCCAACGGAAATGGATGTGGCTCCCGCCGTCACGCTGGCCGTTCCGGGATAGTACGTGTTCAGGACGCCGCTCAGAGTTCCCCCGGCATTCAGCACGGTCGTGGAGCAGACCACACTCACCACCGGCGCCAGCGCCACAAATGTGTTGTTCCCTGTATTCGGGTCGGGCGGCGTTCCAGAATCGGTGATGGTCGCGGTGTTCGGATAAAATCCTGCGGCCCCTGCCGTGACCGTCACCGCGACCGTCGCGGTCGCCCCGCTATTGAACGGCGTCGGCAGTGTGCAACTGATCGGCCCGGTGCCAGTGCAATTGGTTCCCGCGCTCGGCGTCACCGAAACCAGGGTCAGCCCTGACGCGGCCAGTGTGTCGGTCAGCGTGACGTTATTCGCCGCCGACGGACCATTGTTCGTCACCGTAATGTTGTAAGTGGAGTTCTGCCCGAGTTGAACTGCAGTAACGCTGGTGGAGACTCCGATGTCGGCCGAACTGGGATTGATGGAAACTGCTCCCAGCGACCAGTTCGATGTGCCGCTGAAGGTCTCCGAAATGGGAACGCTCGGCGCCCCGGCGCGGCTGGCTCCGACAGCCCTTACATCGGTCCCATTGATAGCACCGCTGCGTATGTTCCATCGCTGAGCTTGGGGTCCCGTTACGGTAACCGTCTGATTCTCATTGGTCGCCAGCGTGTCCAGAATCATTCCGTTGACCACGCTGGGCACATCCATCTGCGAGTTGGCCCCGTTGGCGCCGTCCGCGGAAACGAATGTTGCCAGCGGTACCGTTTGATCCACGTCGGTGAACGTAGTCGCCGCCGCCGCTACGCCGACGGTGGCCAAAGCTCCCGGAACACTGACGGTAACCACAATCGGAAGATTGTTGCCCGCTGCCGGATTAAGCAAATACCACTGCTCCACGCGCCGTGTGTTCCCTGCATCATTGTGCGCCCCGACAAAGTTGAGTGGCGTCCCGTTGTACGTCACTCCTACCACTCCGGTCGTGGTCGAGTTGGTGATGTTCATCGAGACGCCGACTACCAGCAGCCGGTTCGCCGTGGCGGTCGTAGTGTGGTTGAAGGCAACGGTTCCAGTACCAGCACCAATAATGTCATTGGTGCCGGAGGTGGTCGCATCCACGGCCACTTGCGCCGTCACAGACGTCGCGACCAACGCAATCAGCAGCGACCCAACGAGCGCGGAGTACATTCGCGCCCCTCCTCGCGCTCGCCGGGTGCTCGTTCTGTTCAAGACCTTCCCGGCGGCGCGTTGCCCAAGCGCCACCGCGCGCACGATCCTCCCGCCCAACCCGGCCAGCTTTGCGCACACCATCCATCGCCCCAGTCGCAGTTCTTTCGCCACCGCGACTCCCAGAATTTCCTTACCGCTCACAGCCGGATCGTCCTGCTGCCCGCAATCGCCGCGCGTGACGTACACATCCCGGTCTGCGTCGGCCATCACCAGACGATGCAGTCGGAATCCTCTCTCCCCATTCACGAGCACGATGTCTCCCCGGCGCAACTCGGCTGGCACAGCGGGTTTGACGTACACAACTTCGCCATCGCGAATCGCCGGAGACATGCTGGCCCCGCGCGCCCGGAAGCGAATTTGGCGTCCTTCGCTCAGCAATGTCCGGCTGAAATCGTCGAACAGCCCCGTATGGGGACGATCCTTGCCGCGAAACGCTTGCGCCAGACGTTCAGTCACGGAATTCCAGAATCCTCTCCACCGCGCTTTGGTTGGGCTCAAATGCGAAGCGGTAACAGGGAACCGATTCCACGATTTCTTCAAGAAACTGCAGCGCCGACTCGACATACTCGTGCCGGTGAAACGGCACAAACGCGCGCGCAAACAACTCCGCGGCCGCCTGGCTCGGCGAAAGCTGCGTCAGCAGATTTCCATGCCCATGCTCAAGAACAAAAATCCGCCCCACCGGGGCGCTCCCCGGCGACGCATACATCGCCTCTCCATGCCACGGCGTGCCATACATCCGCATTCTCTTTTCCCTGTCATCCTGAGCGGAGTGAACGGTCGGTGAAGCCGAGCGGTCAGACCGTCGAAGAGCCTGCCCTGAGCTTGTCGAGGGGACCCCGTGTTGGCCGGCGCAACCGGCGGCCCCGCAGGGAGTTCTCACCACGGACGTGTCTTTGTGCGGTCTTTCAGCTTCCCGTCGCACAATAATCCGATCGTCGCTCAGGACCTCGACATCCTCGCGCGTCGTCCACAACCGTGTGGTCGTGCTCTTCCCCGCTCCCGAATGCCCGACAAACAGATTGCCAATCCCATTCCTTACGATCCCGCACCCGTGCAGCTCAATTGCCTTCTCCTGCGTGAGCCGGTGCATGATCAGCAACTCATCCAGGGGATAATCCAAAGGCGCAGCCAAAAGGCCATCACCGCACTCCTCGCGCATCTGGATGGTTGCCCGCCGGAAACCCTCATCCACGTGCAGTCGCTTGTAGGGCTGCACGGAACACACGGGGGTGCTGAACTCGAAACGAAACCCTGACTCGTCCTCATACATACGCCAGACGGAACCGGAATCAAACAACTGTCGTCCGCGTGTCGCACCAAGCTTTTCGGTCCGCTCGACTGCAATACGGATCGTCGGACGTTCCGTCTGAACTCCAAACAGCCGCAAGGAGGGACCTAAGGCAACGTCGTCGAGGCATTCTCCAGTGACCTCCACCGACACTGCACCCACAGAGAAACAAGCGGAGTGCAGCCCGCGCTCTTCGCCAAGCCGATGTGCTATTGGCAGCCCAAGATCACGCTTCATGCTGGCACCCAAACCCCTTGGCATCGTCAGGACCCGACACTGGTGCATGGGCCCACGAAGGTGCAGGTTGACTGAACTGGACCGCCTGTTCCAGAGGTTTTGCAATGGCCCAGCACCGCCTCTTCCGGCCGCAGACTGATCGTCGTCAGCACCGGCGGCTCGTAAGCTTTCTTGCCATCCGACCGGTCCAGATCATGATTCATTGCTGCCTCACTTTCTTGTCCGCTCAACGTCGCGCTCAATGGTGGCCACAACTTCCACACCCGCCTGCCGCGACACCGGAATTGTTCAGGATGGGCAGCAAACCCTGCGGTGCGACCCAACTCTCAACGTCCACTTCCTTACTCAAAATTCGGCGGGCCGACTCCATCACCGACTGATGTTCACTGCCCCCGGAACAGAATTCGCAGTCTCCATGCGCGGGAATTTCTGCTCCCACCGTTGCCGCCCGCAGGTGCGCCACGTGACAAAGAAA
>Ga0209415_10012538_pt1 | contig 14111 bp, 17 predicted proteins | sample PeaSoiSIISIP2007_FD_187696 | JGI IMG/M metagenome (GOLD analysis project Ga0209415, IMG submission 187696) | Peat soil microbial communities from Weissenstadt, Germany - SII-SIP-2007 (SPAdes) (version 2) | ecosystem: Environmental > Terrestrial > Soil > Wetlands > Peat | place: Germany... | reverse complement strand
GTAGGGACGGGCAGATTCGAACTGCCGACCTGTCGCTTAGGAGGCGACCGCTCTATCCATCTGAGCTACGTCCCCATACCGAACTACATCTCGATTCTAAACCACCCGAGCTCCTCCCATCTCTTCGGTCTTGCGGCTCGCCGGAGACGCTCATCGCGTTTCGGGCAGCAAGTTTGACGACTGAATGCGAACAGGGCTCCGGCCAGAGTGTATTGTTGCGTTCAGTTCGCTTCGCCCTATAGTTTAGGTAGACCATGGCGAAAGCACTAATCACCGCTCCGTTCCCTTCGACGGCGGAGGTAGCGCGCAAACTGGGTCTCGCAGAATCGCGCGTTCGGCGTGTTGCAGGGCTGATGAATTTCGGGACCACTGGTAACAACGAGACGACTAGTGGACCGAGACCGGCCAGCAAGCGGGGTCGCTTCAAGGGAGCCAAGCCTAATCGGGCGATTCGCACGCTGAGGGAGGGACGACGGATGTTTCGTCTGGACGCTGCTGAGGGAGATCAAGGCCTCGTCAAGCGATGGCTTGAGGCCTCCGACCTTGTTTTTGTCAACATAATCCATCAGCGCAGAAATGACTTTCTGCGAGAACAGCGCTAGTGACAGGTATTGTGTACGGTCTTGCAGATCCATCGGCATTTTAAGATCCTTTGAAAAACTGGGCGACTCGCCGCCCCTCGATCTACATTCGCCTTTTATTCGCTCAAGATTTTGGAGGTGGTCTACGGGAAATGACGGTAAAAATTAAGTTCCACTTTTGTAAGTTATTGACAATCCGTAACTGCACTTCGGTAAAATGCGGTAAACTCGCGTAGATGCCTCCGAGGAGCCGCTCCTTCCGGCACACACGACTGCTGATACGTATCGGCGCATAACCTTGCCGAAGCCGATCTCAGATCGCGTACTCTGGATGCGAGGTGAGGAGACTCTTCAAGCTTGGTTGCTGCTCCTGACGGATGGGAGGTATCGACTCCTCTCGGATGAGCAGGTCCAGAACAGTCCTCTGCTGGAGCCTGTTCGACTTTTAGTTCTGGAAGGAAAATCTGCGGCTCTAACAGATCCGACGTATGCGGATGAGCAAAAGCGTGCAGCCATTGTCGCCCGGTTAGTACCGACGACGATCGCCCCTCCCAAACCGGGCTGGCGGATTTCGTTCCCGAAGGCTTTCGAAGTGTTCGTACCTCCAGACTGTGACCCAAACGCGTTCTCGATTCTTTTTTCACTTGAGGGATACTGCGAGATTTGGTACACCGACGTGCTGCGGAAAGTCGGGACACTTTCACTGCCCGGCTAGACAATAATGCGGCTCGGTTTGTCGAGCTGTCCGACTCGCAACCGTCACCGCCGGGCCACCAGTACCCGCGACGGGTAAAATCCCTGGCGCACGAACCGGTCGGTCAGGATGCGCATTCCGGCGGCGCGAATCAGCTCCGGCGTACCGGCCTCCACCTGGCGTCCCCAGAACGCCGGAGCAATCTGGCCACAGACGCCGTAGAAACGATTGAAGACGGGGCCGTTTTGCCCGATCACCACCAGCGAAAAGGTCCCGCCGGGCCGCAGCACGCGCCGGATCTCCTCGAGCGTCCGGGTAATGTCCTTCCGCGCCAGAAGCTCCAGCAGGTAGCAGCACATCACCGCGTCGAAGCTCGCGTCGCGAAACGGCAGATCGCGGACGTCCACGGCGCCACAATGTGTCCGGGCCCCCGGAAATTCCTTGCGGGCGCGGCCCAGTGTCCGCGCGGCCATATTCGGCGATAAATCCAGACCGAACGTCTTGCCGTCCGGATTGGATTTGACCAGGCGGCGGAACATTTCCCCGCTTCCTGTGGCCACCTCCAACACGCGCATCCCGTTACGAATGCCGGAATGCCGCAGCGCGCAGGCGTGCGCCTTGGAGTGAAAGAAAAAGGTGCTCAAGGGGTACACCGATGCCAAAACGTCGTAGACGCGGCGCGTCCGTTCCGCGATGGTCCGCGGCAACTGATCTGCGCGGGGAAGCAGTAAAGAATAGTTCAAATCACCCAAGAATGCGCTCCTTCAAACCGCACAGGGCCGGCCCGGCCCTCCCATCCGATTTGGATCTCGGGAGGCTTTCGCCGAGCCTGGCTCCGTTGTGCGGATCAAATTTTTAATCGTGGGCTCACCCGCTGCCCACAAGAGACTCAACTCCAACTACACTACCACTGGTTTGCTCCGGAAGTTCGATCCCGGTGCTGGTGCCTTCCCCCAACCGGCTGTCGATCCACATCCGGTACTCGCCTCCGAATAAGACTTTTAGGCGTTCATTGACGTTGTTGACCCCGATGCCGTGATCGAACAGCGTGGCCAGTTTGGCCTCCGGAATTCCTACACCATCGTCCTCCACCAGGATCTGCAGCCGCCCGCCCGCGATCTGACTGCGCACGCGAATGGTACCTCCATCCACCTTGCTCGCGAGTCCATGCCGGATGCTGTTTTCCACCAGCGGTTGCAGCAGCATGCTGGGCACCAGCAGGTCCAGCGTCGCGGGATCGATCTCCTTCACGAAGCGGAGCTTGTCGCCGAAGCGCACCATTTCAATCGCCAGATAGTCGTCGATGAAGGACAATTCCTCGCCTAGGGTTGTGAGGTTCTCCTGCTGGCGCAAGAGCCGGCGTAGGATCTTAGAAAGCTTTTGGACTACGTGGCGGGCCTTTTCAGGATCCAGACGGATCAGCGCCGTGACGGAATTGAGCGTATTGAAGAGAAAATGCGGATTGATTTGGCTGCTCAGCGCGGCCAGCCGGGCTTCATTCAGCCGCATCTGCTGCTGCTCCAACTTTTTCTCGTTGCGGTTGCTATTCCAGATCTTGATGGGCAGCACAGTGGCGAAGAGCGTGGACGTATAAACCGCCACCCATCCCCATCCGCCCGCCTCCGGCCAGTGCAGGGCGAACACTTTGCCGGGCCACACCTTCGCCAGCGTTTGACGCAGCAGTTCCGCCACCAGGATCACAACAACGCAGGCGATGCTGAACGCAGGCAGGCGCAAATCGCCTTTGCGCAGCAGGCGGAAGATAGCCAAATTGGGATCCGGCGTGAACCTCCAGATGAACTCCTTGTCCGGCGCAAGGTCGCGCAACAAGCCGCCCATCACGCCAACGGCCGCCAGCAGCAGCATGGTCATCGTCTCGCCATGCAGCATCGCCGGAACGGAAATGACCACACCCGCCAGCAAGCCCGTGACATATCCGCCCAGCATCCCCATCACCAGGCTGCCTTCCAGACCCAGATCGACGGCCTGATAACCGTCCGTCATCACCCGCGTCGCGACGCCCGCGCCAAAGATCACGGCGCAGACCAGCGCCATCTGAACGCGTTGCGAGAGCATCCGCTCTTCCCGCATCAACATCCGCTGGAACCATCCGAAGCGGGTCAGAAAGCTGGCTAACGACGCGGCCACCGCGAGCTTTACCAACAGAATGACTAAGGTTTGCGGAACCATCGTTCGCTGCCGATCATTATAATGAAGTTACTCACCCGCATTTCAGTCATGTCCCAGGTCAAGTCCCAAACGATCGACGTGCGCAAGACTTCCGAGGCGGATTTCCCCACTCGTTTCGGGCATTTTCGAATTCTTGGGTTCGAAGGATCCAGCGCCGGCGCGCTTGATGCCAGCACAGGGCCGGCTCGGCCCCCTAAACTTTCGGGAACCCTGGATGATCCCGCCGAGCCAGGCTCCGTTGTGCTGGCAGGCTCCGTTATCGAGGAAGCCATCGTGTTGAAGATGGGCGAGCTTTCCGGCAATCCTCCCCTGGTGCGCATTCATTCCCAGTGTCTCACTGGTGACGTGTTCCACAGCCTGCGTTGCGATTGCGGCGCGCAGCTCGAACTGGCCCTGCATTCGATCGCCGCCGAGGGCCGCGGCTTGCTGATCTACGAAAACCAGGAGGGCCGCGGGATCGGCCTGCTCAACAAACTTCGCGCCTATGAGCTTCAGGACCAAGGCGCCGATACGGTCGAGGCCAATCAACAACTCGGCTTTGAGGCCGATCTGCGTGGCTATGAACTCGCCGGAGCCATTCTGCGTTACCTGGGCCTGGATGCCGTCCGGCTTATGTCCAATAATCCTCAAAAGATTCAGGCTCTGGAGCGCGCGGGCGTCCGCGTGACGGAACGTGTTCCCTCCATCGTGCCGCCTCTTGACTCCACCGAAGACTATCTCCGCACCAAGCGCGAAAAGCTCGGTCACCTTTTGGACTGAGTGGGGCAGGTCTGCGACCTGCCGGCCGCTTCTGCCGCGCGCTGCTAGAGGCCCTTTTCGGCCAGGAAAATCGCCAGATCCACTACGCGCATCGAATAGCCCCACTCGTTGTCATACCAGGCGATCACCTTCACCAGGTTTCCGCCCAGCACCTTAGTGAGATCGGAATCCACAATGGAACTGTTGGGATTGTGCATCATGTCCGTCGACACCACCGGATCTTCGGTGTATTCCAGGATTCCCTTCAATTCGCCATTCGCTGCCGCTTTCAGCGCCGCGTTCACTTCTTCCGCCGTGGTCGATTTCGACGTGACCGCCACCAGATCCACTACGCTGACATTGGGCGTGGGAACGCGCATCGCGTAGCCGTCCAGCTTGCCCTTGAGCTGCGGCAGCACCAGGCCGATCGCCTTCGCCGCGCCCGTGGAGGTGGGGATCATATTGATCGCCGCCGCGCGCGCCCTCCGCAGATCCTTGTGCGGAAAATCCAGCACGTTCTGATCGTTGGTGTAACTATGGATGGTCGTCATGAAGCCCTTCTCGATGACGAATTTTTCGTGCAGCACCTTCGCCACTGGCCCCAGGCAATTGGTGGTGCAGGACGCGTTGGAAATCACGTGATGCTTCGCTGGGTCGTAGGAGCCTTCGTTGACTCCCAGCACAATGGTGATGTCCTCGTTCTTGGCCGGCGCGGTAATGATCACCTTCTTCACCGTGCCTTGCAAGTGCTTCGACGCCTCCTTGGCGTCGGTGAACTTGCCGGTGGATTCCACCACCACCTGCGCGCCCAGGCTGGACCAGTCTATTTGGGAAGGGTCCTTGATTGCGAAAATCTTGATGCGTTTTCCGCCCACCACGATCGCGTCCGCTTCGGCCTTGACCTCCTCATGGAGGCGCCCCAGGATCGAGTCGTATTTGAGCAGATGCGCCAGCGTCTTCGTGTCCGTAAGATCGTTGGCGGCGACAAATTCGATGTTCGGATTGTGGAGCGCAGCCCGCACCACATTTCGGCCAATCCGGCCAAATCCGTTTATTGCAACTTTGACTGGCATGATCCAGTGTATCAACTCACCCGCGGCTCTTATCATCTGGAGCCTCCGGTATCATCTAATGAATGGTTCTCTCCGACGTCGACATCCACCGCTACCTCGAGCAGGGAAAGATAAAGATCAACCCCGCTCTTCCGCCCGAGCAATTCGGAAGCTGCTCCGTCGACTTCCGTTTGGGCCACGAGTTCAGCGTCTTCGAGCATAGCCGCCACGCCTTCATCGACCTTCAGAACCGCACCGCCATCCAGGACCTGATGCGTACCATCATCGTTCCCCCCGGCGAGCCGTTCATCCTACAGCCGCACGAATTCGCGCTGGCCATCACCGAGGAAACCCTGGAGCTTGACGACGATGTTCTCGGGCGCTTGGAAGGCCGCTCCAGCCTGGGCCGCATCGGCATCATCGTGCACGGAACTGCCGGCCTGTTCGACCCCGGCTGGGCCGGCAAGGCCACGCTGGAATTGAGCAACCTCGGCCGCATGCCCGTGGCGCTTTACCCCGGCATGCGCATCTGTTCCTTCACCTTCGAGCAGCTTTCCTCGCGAGTCGCCGTGCCCTACGGGAAGAAAGCCGGCAACAAATACTCCGGCCAGGACCGCCCGCTCGCGAGCAAGTTGGCGAGTGAAACCAGCAAATGACGGCAAGGTCTACACTGTTGTTATGAGCGCCACGAAGACCCTCCTGACAGCGATGGAATTCGACAACTACCCCTTCGAGGAAGATAAGCGCTACGAACTCGACGAAGGGGAGTTGATCGAGATGACTAGGCCCGCGTTTGACCACAACGAAGCCCTAAAGAATCTCCAGTTCGAGCTGGAGGCATTTCTTCGAAAAACTCGCCTTGGAGTAATGCTTATCTCGGAGAACCTCTATGCGCTTGCACCAGCGACCCGCCGAGCGCCGGACGTAGCGGTGATCCTGGGAGACCGCCGGAAGGAGCTGCGCGGATCCAAGGTTATTCCGGTTATCCCCGAAATCGTCGCCGAGGTCCTGTCCCCCAGCGAAACACCCCGAATGATTCACCGCAAGCTGAAGCAATATTTCGAAGCCGGAGTGAAAGAAGTCTGGCTCGTCGATCCCGAAGCCCAGGAGGTCGAAGTCTGGACCGGTCCTAGTCTGCCCCACGGTCTGAGCGGCTCCGCAGTTCTCGAATCAGCGCTACTGCCCGGCTTCGCGCTTCGGCTCGAAGAGCTCTTCGCCTAGAGCAACGGCTCGACCGCCGTCCATACGTCCGCCGCGACCGCCGCCTCCGCACGGCCGCCATCGATCAGTCGTACCCGTTTCGGCTCCTCCGAGGCGAGCTGCCGGTACGCCTCGCGAACCTTGCGGTGGAACCCGATATCCTGCTCATCGATGCGCGTTTCCACATCCCCGGTGCGCGCGTTCCGCTTGTGAGCCCGCGCAAGCCCCGTCTCCGTGTCGATGTCGATGGCCAGAGTCAGGTCGGGAACCAAGCCGCGGCAAGCGATGCGATCGACTTCGTACACCAGCTCCGCGCCCAATCCGCGCGCCACGCCTTGATACACCAGCGTCGAATCGGTGAAGCGGTCGCACAATACAACCCGCCCTTGCGAGAGCGCCGGCAGAATCCATTCCTCCACGTTCTGCGCCCGCGCCGCGAACATGAGCAGCAGCTCGGTGGTGGGCCGCAGTTCACTGTTCGCCGTATCCAGCAGCACGCGGCGGATCTGCGTGCCAATACGAGTGCCGCCCGGTTCGGCCGTCTCCAGCACGTCGCGCCCGGCGTCCCGCAGCCGCGCCGCGAGCAAACGCAGTTGCGTAGATTTACCGCTGCCCTCCGGCCCCTCAAATGTGAGAAACACCCCGCGTGTCATAGAAGCGTGGCGCACGCACTCCTGCGTGCTGCGTCGGCACTCTTGCCGACGCTGGGTGACCTAATCATAAACATAGTGCAGGACCTTCTTCAGATCCTCCCACGCCTCGCGCTTGGCATTCTGGTTGTACGGCCGCAGCAAATACGACGGATGATACGTCACGATGACGGGAATATCGCGCCACTTATGCCAGCTTCCGCGCAACCGCGTGACGCCGTCCTTGGTGGCCAGCAACGCTTTCGCCGCTGTCGATCCCAGCGCGCAGATCGCCTTCGGCTGTAGCGCCATCAACTGCCGAAACAGGAATTGCCCGCAGATCTCCATCTCATCCGGCAGCGGAGTTCGATTCTCCGGAGGCCTGCACTTCACCACGTTGCAGATGTACACGTCGGCGCGCCGGATCGGAATGCCTTCCTTGGTCGCCGTTCCGTCGATCATCTGCGTCAGCAGTTGGCCCGCCCGGCCCACAAAAGGAAACCCCTGCGCGTCTTCATCCGCGCCCGGTCCCTCGCCCACGAACACCAGCCTGGCTTGCGGACTGCCCGATCCAAACACGATCTTCGACCGAGCCTCGCACAGCCGGCAACGGCGGCAATCCGGACCAATGTCCTGCTGAATCTTTTCGAGCGTGTCACCGTCGGGCGCGAGCGAGGGCAGTACTTCGGGAATCGCGTGCGTGATCTCTTCGGTTTGGACCATCGGCACGCGATACAAATCCGTCACGCCCAGGTCGCGATAAAAAGTCAGCGACTGCCGAAGTTCCTCTCGCGTCATACGCTCTGCTGCATCACGTCGAGCTGTGCAGAACCAGACGCAGCCGGATCATCTCATCGAAGATGCGATGCGCGATCGCGCTCTTGGCTGCGCGCCGCACCGGAATCGTCTCGCCCGTGCGCAGCACCAGCACAACCTCGTTCTCGTCCGACTCAAACCCCGAGCCTTCTTGAGACACCAGATTCGCCACCACCATGTCGCAGTTTTTCGATTCCAGCTTGCGCCGCGCTTCTTCCACCAGATTCTCGGTTTCCGCCGCGAAGCCCACCAGCAGCCTGTCACCCTTCTTGCGGCCCAGCTCCGCCAGAATATCCGGCGTGGGGTCGAGCTCCAGAGATAGCCGCGCCGCCGTCTTCTTCACTTTATGGCTGGGTGCGTTCACGCGATGATAATCGGCCACCGCCGCGGCCTTGACGATCATCGTGGCCTCTTTTAAATGTTCCATCACCGCCGCGCGCATCTCCACAGCCGTGTGAACCTGAATCGTCTCCGCGCCCTTCGGTGGATCCAGATGCACCGGACCCGACACCAGGATCACGCGCGCACCCCGTTCCAGCGCGCCCGCCGCCAGCGCGTAGCCCATCTTTCCACTCGACCGGTTGCTGAGATAACGCACGGCATCGAGCGGCTCCTGCGTCGGACCGGCCGTAATTAGCACCGTCTCGCCTTCCAGATCGCGCTTAGGAACGTCGCGCTTCGGCGCAGCGGGCCGGTCGCGTAATCCCGCGACGACTTCGGCGATTGCCTCCGGTTCCGCCAATCTCCCCGGCCCCACCATGCCGCACGCCAGAATGCCGTCTCCTGGCTCCACCACGATGTGCCCCCGCTCGCGCAGGATGCGCAGGTTCTCGCGCGTGGCCGGATGATTCCACATGTTCGTATTCATCGCCGGCGCCAGCACCACCGGCCCGGTGAACGCCAGATACATGGTGGTGAGAAAATCGCCGGCGAATCCGTGCGCGAGTTTCGCCAGCAGATCCGCCGTGGCAGGCGCGATCACCAGGATCTGGTTTTCCTCGGCGACGCGAATGTGCTCGATCGCGCTTGCCAGCGTGTCTTCGGAACTTTCGTCGGAACTCTCCCCGAACTTTTCAGTGGCGAAGAGATTCGTCAGCACCTTGCGCCCGGTGAGCGCCGCGAACGTCAGCGGACGGATAAACTCTTCGGCGGCCCCGGTGAGAATCGCTTGCACCGTGAACCCGTGCTCCATCAGCGCGCGCGCCAACTCGGCCGCCTTATAAGCGGCTACGCCTCCGCCGACGCCGAGCGCTACGTTCATCGGTGGGGCAGGTCTCCGACCTGCCAATTCCGGGAATGAGCCACTTCCCCCACAATCTGCCCTATTCTTCCGGCGGCGCCTCCACGGCTTGGTGCCGCTGCGGCAAGCTGGGATCGTCGTATTGCACCAGCCCCCGGCGAACCTCTTCCATCGCCGCCACGGTGGGCTTCTTGGAGGTGCTCGGCAGGAAGCTGCGCGCCCCGTTCTGCAACTGCCGCGCGCGCTTGGCCGCGACGATGATAAAGCGGTAGGCGCTGGCTTCCGGATCGTCCGGAATCACGCTTTGCGCCGTCTGCTTCATATTTGTTTCAGGCATTTCAAATATCTCCAAATGTTTCCAGAATCGGACGAATTTCTCTTTCCATGCGGTCGCGCCGGCTCCGCGTAGCCTGCACGATCGCGGCCAGCCGGTCCACCGACGCCTTTACTTCGCGGTTCACCACCACGTAGTCGTATTGCGAATAATTGCGGATCTCCTCGGCGGCTTCGCGCAGCCTGCGCTCGATCACCGGCCCGGAATCCTGGGATCGTGCGCGCAGCCTCTGCTCCAATTCCTGCCGGCTCGGCGCGAGAATAAAGATCGAAACCGCGGCCGGAATCCTTCTTTTTAATTGTCGCGCACCCTGTACATCAATGTCGAGCACCAGGTCGCATCCTTCCGCTTCGGCTCGGTCCAACTCGGACCGATGAGTGCCGTAATAGTGGCCGAACACCTCCGCCGATTCCAGAAATTCATCCCGTTCGGCACGCGCCTCGAAATCTTCGCGCGAGATGAAGAAGTAATCCTTGCCGGCCCGCTCCTGCCCCCGCGGAGGCCGCGTCGTGTACGATACCGAGAAACGCAGCCCCGGAACGCGCTGCATCAACTCATGCACTAACGTGGATTTCCCCGACCCTGATGGTGCGGAGATGATGAAGACGGTCGTCATTCCAAATTTACCGGGTCATTCCAGATTCAAGGACTGCTCCCGGATCTTTTCGATATCGGCTTTCACCGCCAGCGCCAGCTCGGTGATTTTCAGGCCTATCTCTCCCGCCCCGTTGGTCTTGGATAAAACGGTGTTCGTCTCCCGATTCATCTCCTGCAACAGAAAATCCAGTTTCTTGCCCACCTCGCCTCCGCCTTCGAGCAGCGCGGCGAGTTGCGCCGAGTGAATCCTCAGCCGCGCCAGCTCCTCGCCGATGTCGCTGCGGTCCGCCAAAATCGCGGCTTCCTGCGCCAGTCTCTGCGGATCCACCTGCGCGCCTTTCAGCAGATCCTTCAACCGCTCGGTTAGCCTGCTGTGGAATGCCTGCGTCGCGCCTTCGCGGATGGCCTCCATCTCCGCGGCAGCCGCCGTTGCGCGCGCGTTGTGCGTGCGCATTTCCTCGGCGATCTCCGCGCCTTCGCGCTCCCGGAACCCGTTCAACTGATCCAACGCCTCTGTAAGCGCTTCTGTGAGCGCTGCGCCCAGATTCTCGTCAGGCTCGGCCTCTTCGGCGGCCGAGAACATGCCTGGCACCCTCAGCGCCGCGTTCAAATCCGGCTCCGTGACCAGAGCATACGCGTCCACGGCGCGTTGAAACTCTCTGAAATAGGCATCCAGCAGAGCTTGGTTCAGCATCGGAGCTCCTGCTCCGGCCGCGCTATTCGGCAGCGATACACGCACCTCCACGTGCCCTCGCGTCACTCGCGTCTTCACCAGACTTCGGATCAGGCTCTCGAAGGCATCCACCGCCTCCGGCGCGCGCAAGTGCACATCCAGGCCCCGATGATTCACGCTCTTGACGCTCACCACCAGTTCGCCTTCCCCACTAGCCTTGCGCACTCGCGCAAACCCTGTCATGGAGCGAACCTGTGGGGCAGGTCTCCGACCTGCCATCGCCGGGAGTTCGCTCATAAATTCACGTCCGCTTCCAGGAATTGTAAATCGTGCAAGCGGCGGTAAATCCCCCCATGGCTGGCCAGCTCTTCGTGCGTGCCCGTTTCCGCAATGCGCCCGCCCTCCAGCACCACGATCTTGTCGGCCTTTCGCACCGTCGACAGGCGGTGCGCGATCACGATCACGGTGCGATGCTGCATCAGCGTGTGCAGCGCCTGCTGCACCAGCGCCTCGGATTCCGAATCTAGATGCGACGTGGCTTCGTCCAGAATCAGAATCGGCGAATTTTTCAGCAGCGCCCGGGCGATTGCCAGTCTTTGCCGCTGGCCTCCGCTCAACTTCATCCCCCGCTCCCCGATGACCGTGTTGTATCCCTCCGGCATGCGTAGAATAAATTCTTCCGCCAGCGCGTTGCGCGCGGCTTGCCGCACCTGCTCCTCGGTGGCGTTGGGGCGTCCATAGCCGATGTTGTTTGCCACCGTATCGTTGAACAGAAATGTGTCCTGGGCGACAATGCTGATCAGATCGCGCAGAGGCTTCAGCCGCAGGTCGCGGACATCGCGGCCATCAATCCGCACTTCGCCCGCAATCACGTCGTAAAAACGCGGCACCAGATTCGCAAGCGTGGTCTTGCCCGCCCCACTGGGACCCACCAGCGCCACCACTTCTCCCGCGCGTACCTCCAGCGTGATCCCCTCCATCAGAAACCCTTGCGGAGATCCGGGATACCGGAAACTGACATTGTCGAACTCAATCGACTTCTCGAACTTCGCCAGCCGCACCGCGCCCGGACGCTCTTTGATCAATTGATCGCCATCCAAGTACTCGAAAACTTTTTGCGACGCGCCCAGCGCCTGCTGAAATATATTGTGGATGCCGGTCAGCCGCTTTACCGGCTCATACAGCATCAGCAGAGCCATGACGAAGCCGATGAATTCGCCCGTGCTCATCGCACCCGATTTGATTTGCTGTCGCGCATACGCCAGCAGACCGACAATCGTCACCGCGCCGAAAAACTCAATCACCGGTGAAGCGATCGCCTGCTGCCGCACATAGCGCAGGTTGCGGCGGCGAAGCCGTTCGGCGCGGTCGCGGAAGCGGTTCGATTCCACCTCTTCCGCTCCGAAGGATTTCACCACCTGATGCCCCGTCAGAGTCTCTTGCAATACTTGATTGAGCTCGGCCGCGGCGTCTTGTGCTCGTCTGGTCGTCCCGCGAATTCTGCGCCCCAGCCGCAGCGTCGGCACCAGCACGAACGGCAGCACGGTAAGACTCGCCAGCGCCAGCTTCCAATCCTTTTGTAGAACTACCGCGCCCAGGCCCAGCGCGGTGAAGCTCTGCCTTAGCAAATCCGCCAGAATCCCCGAGAGAGCCACCTGGATCTTTTCCAGATCGTTCATGATGGAGCTCATCACCCGCGCGCTGGAGTTGCTCTCGAAGAAGTGCGCATCCTGCCGCAGAACCCTTTCGAAAACGTCCTGCCGCAAATCCGTCACCGCGGAAAAGCCCACGTAATTCACCAGGTAATTGGCCGTGTAGTCGCACAGCCCCTTGACCGCGAACACCACCAAGATCGCGAACGCCACCATGGTCCAGACGTTGTGCAGCGACGCGGGAACGAAGCTCTCCAGGTATACCTGGTGCTTCCATAGCGGCGTCGTGAACAACAACACCGGAGCATCGGCCGATTTGGGATCCAGCACCCGGTCGAACACCGGCACGATCAGCAGCACCGTCAGAGCCTGCGCCGCGCCGACGCATCCCATCAAGACGATCGACGCCAGCAGGTGCGGTGTGTACGGCGCGGAGTAGCGCAGCAGCCTGGCCAGCTCCTTCACGCACGCACCTTCTTAAGAGAATCGATCGCGGCAATGACCTCGGCAGTCTCAATAGCGCCAATCCCTTGAGGCGACGTAAGCACGCGAGCCTCAGTTCGCCACGGCGCCCACGTTACCGGATTCGACGCCCCGAATATCGCCACCACCGGAACGCCGAACGCCGCCGCAATGTGCGCCGGACCGCTATCGTTGCCAATAAACATCTGCGCCCCGGCGATCAGGCTCTTGACGTCCTCGAGCGGCGCGGCCCGCAAAACTTGAAAGCTCTGGAACGCCGTGGCATCGTCGCCCGGCCCAGCGATAAACACCGGTTCCACCCCGTTGGCCTTGAGATATTTCGCGACCTCAATAAAACGCTCAGCCGGCCATGTCTTCCCTGGCTCCGACGCAAATGGATGCAGCACTGTGGCGCACGCACTTATGCGTGCCGCGTCGCCACTCATGGCGACGCTGAGTTTCGCCCTCGGAATCGTCGCCCGAGGCACACCCATCCAAAACATCGCACTGGCGATATGTTCCGCCGTGTGCACCGGCCGCTCCTCACCCAGAATCTCTTGCGCCCTCGGAATCTTTGCCGAATACAGAAAGCTGTACCGATGATGCCCGAACCCTGCGCGCATCCCAGCCCCAGAAGCAGCAGTCAGAACCATGCTCCGAGTACCCCCATGCAGATTCACCGTCAACCGCGCGCGCCATCTCATGAGCTCGCCAATGCTGGGAGAGAGGATTGCATCAATGTCGGGATTCCCCTCAAAGACCGCGCGGAATCGATCCTCTGCCACCATCGCCACGCGCAGATCGGGTCGATACTCTTTGAGCAGGGCTAGCGCGGGCGTCGTCAGCACGCAGTCGCCCAGCGACCGCAAACGGATCACCGCGATCCGCGAGCCAGAAGGCAGCCGTTCCAACAGGGATGGCATTTCCAACTATTCCCCACCTGGAACTAATCTTCGATGCGCGCCTCATCCACCAGCATCACCGGAATATCGTCGCGAATAGGATACACGCGCTTGCACTCGACGCACTTCAGGCCGTTCTCATCCTGCTTCAGCTCTACCGGCGCCTTGCACAGCGGACAAACCAGGATCTCCAGCAAATCCTTACTGATGGCCATAGGTAACGACCAGTGTAGCACTCCGCTTTTGCCACAATGTTAGAATTGAAACTGTCTTCCTGGGAGGTCGTCTAATGGTAAGACTGCAGACTCTGGATCTGCGTATCGGGGTTCGAGTCCCTGCCTCCCAGCCAAT
>Ga0209415_10012537_pt1 | contig 14113 bp, 11 predicted proteins | sample PeaSoiSIISIP2007_FD_187696 | JGI IMG/M metagenome (GOLD analysis project Ga0209415, IMG submission 187696) | Peat soil microbial communities from Weissenstadt, Germany - SII-SIP-2007 (SPAdes) (version 2) | ecosystem: Environmental > Terrestrial > Soil > Wetlands > Peat | place: Germany... | reverse complement strand
GTGGATGAGGTAGCGCGCGAGCGTCTCGACGGTGAAGGCGGCCCCGTCGCTCCGCGTCCCGCCCCGCTCCCATGCCTCGGGCGCGAGCTCCCCGAACCCCGATGCGAGCGCGGCCGCGGCTTCGGCGAGTTCGGTAGCGACCACCGCCGGGTCCTGCCCGAGGTAGCCGTCCTCGACCGCTGTCGCGTCCTGGTCCCAGTTGGCGAACTTCGGGTCGTCGGTCTCGACCATGAGGTGGAGACGCAGACCGAACACCCGGAACACGTCGCGCACGTGACAGGCATATTCGAGGCTGGACCAGCGGTCCTCCGACGGTCGTGCCCGTAGCGCCTCGACATCGGTCGTGCCGAGCAGGTGCTCCCACGCGGCGGCGTTCACGCCGATGAGCCGGGCGAGGTCGTCGCGGTGGACGAGACGGGTGTCGAAGCCGCACTCGGGACACGGGCGCTCGAGCACCCAGGTCCAGTCCTTGGTGTCGGGGACGATCGCCATCAGCGACGAGCCCCCGCCAGGTCCACAGCAGCCGTGCCGTCGTCCTCGCCCGCCCCGGCCGCGTGGGCGCGCGCCGCGGTGATGAAGGCGCGGATCAGCGGATGGACGAAGGTCGGGTCGGAGGAGAGCTCGGGCTGGAAGAGGGAGCCGACGTAGAACGGGTGGTCGGGGAGCTCGACGATGCGGGCCTCACCGTGCTCGTCGCGCCCGCTCACCACGAGACCGTGGCGGACGAGCACGTCGAGGTAAGCCGGGTTGAGCCCGTAGCGGCAGAAGAACCGCTCGGTCGAGATCCCCGCTCCCATGGCCTGCGCGGCGCGCGTCCCGGCGGTCACGGCGACGTTGGACTCCTCCCCGAGGAGGGAGCACTCCAACGCGACGATGATCTGCTCTGCGGCCTCGGGGAACTGCTCTGCGTGTTCGACCCCCTCGAGGCCGCACACCGAACGTGCGAACTCGAGCAGGAGATGCTGGAACCCACCGCAGGTCCCGAGCATCGGGATCCCGTTCGTGCGGGCGGACCCGAGTGCCACGAGCACGCCGTCCCGGTTCTCGTACGGGCTCCCCGGGATCACCCAGACGCCGTCGAAGCCCGACACGTCGGCGGGCCCCGCGATCGACGTGGTCTTCAGCCAGTAGATCTCGACCGGGCCGCCGGCGGTGCCGAGCGCCTCGATGAGGAGGGGGATCTTGTGATGCGCCTGGACCGCCGGACTGCGGTCTCCGACGAGCGCGACCCGGGGGGCCGGGGGGGCAGGGCGAGGCGAGGAGCCGGCCGCGGTCGTCATCGGGCAATGGTGTCCCACCGAGGACAGAAGGTCCAACGATGATCGACGATGTCGTCATCAGGAATACTGATGTCATGGAGATCCGGGATCTGCGCAGCCTGCTCGCGGTGGTGCGCTGTGGGTCGTTCACCGCCGCCGCGGCTGAGCTCGGCTACACCCAGTCGGCGGTTTCCCAGCAGGTGGCCGCGCTCGAGACCGAGCTCGGCCACCGCCTCGTCGAGCGCCGGCCGGTCCGCCCCACGCCCGCGGGCGCTCGGCTCGCCGAGCACGCGGCCCGGATCCTGCTCCGCCTGGACGTCGCACGAAGCGAGCTCGCCCACTTCTCCGCGAAGCCCTCCCTACTCACGGTCGCCGCGTCGCCCCTCGCGTCCCCCCTCGTGCTCGGTCGCGCGCTCCGCGCGCTCTCGAGCGCGGATCCGTCGCTCGAGGTCCACGTGCGCTCCGTGGCACCGCAGTCGACGGTCGCCGAGGTTGCGTCGGGTGCCGTCGACGCGGCCCTGGTCGACGGGGTCACCACTCCCGGGGAACCGCTGCACCTCGCCGACGCCGGGCTTCTGGCGTCGGCGCCGATCGCGGAGACGCCACTCGTCGTCGTGCTCGCAACGGGTCACCCCCTCCTGCGCCGCGAGGTCCTCGACCTCGACGTGCTGGCCGATGCCCCCTGGGTACGGGCCCCCAACCTCGTCGCGGCCGAGCGGGTCCAAGATCTCCTCGGACCGGCGCGACCGACGGGGATCGTCTATGACGGGCTCGATCCGGTGACGCTGCTCGCGCTCGTCGCAGCGGGCCTCGGTGCGGCGCTCGTGCCGGAGACGTCCTTCATCCGTGCCGAAGGGGTGGGCGCCGTCGCCCTCGGGGTCCCGAGCCTCATCCATCGGACCGAGCTCCTCACCCTCCGCGGGACCTCGGGACCAAAGGACCTCCTCGTCGGTGCCCTCCGCGCAAAGGCGCCCCTCCGTTAGCCGGGCGACCTCCGCACGACGCGGCCGCGGCGCGCCGAAAAGGGGAGCGGGCGGGGGGCATGCGCCTCCCGCCCGCCGGGTTTGGGGGTTCCGGGCCGGCAAGCCGTACCGGAATTGGAACCAATCATGACATACACGATTGGCGCCATCTCTCCATCCGGGCTCGTGACAGCGATGGGGAGGGCGGGCTCTATCGTTGCGGGGGATGGGACGCCCGCAGGGCGCCCGAGATCCGGAGGACCCTTTGAGCGAGGCGCTGGCGAGCGAGGTCGGGCCGGAGGTGAGCCCCCGCGCGACGAGCGCCGAGCGCGTCGCGGAGGAGCTCCGTCGCGCGGTGCTGCGTGGTGAGCTCCACCCCGGGGAGCACGTCCGCCAGGAGGACTGGGCGGCGCGCCTCGGCGTGAGCCGCGTGCCGGTCCGCGAGGCGCTCAAGATGCTCGCGGCCGAGCGGCTGCTCTCGCACGACCCGAACCGCGGCTATTTCGTGACGAAGATGGACGCCTCCGAGATGGACCAGGTATACCGCCTGCGCCGCTTCCTCGAGCCCGAGATCGTGCGCACGATCCGCTGGCCGGGCCCCGACGAGCTCGCCGCGCTGCAGGAGAGCGCCGACGGCCTCCTCGAGGCCTTCGTCGCCGGCGACATCGCGAACGCGCTCGTCGAGGAGCAGCGGTTCTTCTTCGGCATCTACGACCTGTCCCCGCTCGGGTTCATGGTCGCCGAGGTGAAGCGCCTCTGGGCGATCGCCGACCCCTACCGGACCGCCGCGTTCACCGCCACCCGCCTCGGCGATCCTGCGGGGGCGCGCTTTCGAGAGGGCCACGACAGGATCCTCCGGGCACTTCGCGAACACGACCACGACGCGATCATCGAGCGGATCCTGGCCGGGCGACGTGCCGTCGTCGAGTACGTCACCACCCGGGCGACCTCGGGCGCGCCGGGATGAGCGTCGCCGGCGTCGGGATCTTCGGGAACCGCACCGCCTTTTCCGTGGAGCTCCGCAGCACCGGCGTCGTCCTCGAGGTCCCCGCCGACAAGACCCTCCTGCAGATCGTGCGCCAGGCGGTGCCCGGCGTGCGATCCTCCTGTGGCATGGGGACCTGCGGGACGTGCGCGACGCCGGTCCTCGGTGGCCTGCCCGAGCATCGTGACCAGGTCCTGCTCGCCGAGGAGCGGGCGCGAAACGACCAGATGATGATCTGCGTGGGGCGGTCCAGGACACCGCTGCTCGTGCTCGACCTCTAGGCCCCGGTTCCCGCTCGGCCCGTTCGCCGCCTCGACTCGGATTCCTCGGCGGTCCTGCCCGGTCCGGGTGACGATCAGCCCGGCGACCGCCGCCAGGAGATGGCGTGGAGCGGGCGGCACACGGTGATCTCGAACTCCTCGTAGAAGCGCTCGCGCCCGAGGCGCTGCGCCTCACGGTGGAGCGGATCCTCCCGCCATGCGCGATGGTGCTCCGCGGAGTCGAACACCACGATCGAGACCCGCTCCCCGTCGGGCGCGGCGAAGGTCTTGAACTCGACGAACCCCGGGGCGCGACGTGCGCGCTCCTCGGTCGCCTCCGCCACCGTTTCGTACTCCTCGCCCGCCTCGACCCGGAGCCTGGAGCGGAAGATGGTGACATAGCGCCCCTCGTCCCCGCCGGGCTCCTCGGGGCCGACCCTTCCTGCGTGTTCGTCCACGCCGACGGCCTAGCAGCATCGGGGGTGTCGGTGTGGCGAGCGGGGAACGCCGTCGCGGCGGAGTCGTTACCCTTGGCCGATCGAAACGACCGCGCCCCGCCCGCGTGCGACCGACGAAACGAGCTATCGCGCGCTGTTCAAGGTCCGCGGCTTCGCGCTGTTACTCCTCTCCTCGCTCGCGGCGCGGATCGCGACCCAGATGTTCTCCATCTTGATCGTGCTGTTCGTGCTGGAGACGCATCACTCCTCAGAGCTCTCCGGGATCGTCGTGATGTGCAGCCAGATCCCCGGGATCCTCGTCAGCCCGATCGCCGGTGCGCTCTTGGACCGGGGATCGCGGGTGGCCCTGATGGTCTTCGACTACCTCGTCGGGGCGACCTGCATCACCCTCATCGGCGTGCTGTCGCTGCTCCACAGCCTTCCGACGGCGGTGCTGCTCCTCATCGTCTCCACCGCGTCGATCACGACGCCGCTCAGCAGGGTGGGCGGGAAGTCGCTCTACCCGATCATGGTCCCCCGGCCGCTCTGGGACCGCTCCAACGCGGTCGACTCGGGCGGGTTCGTCGCCGCCACGGTCCTCGGCCCCGGCGTCGCCGGGCTCGCGGTCGCCCTCTTCGGGCCCCGCGCCGCGCTGCTGCTCCCGGCCGGGGTGATGCTCGTCGGCGCGCTCCTGCTCGCGAAGATCGTCATCCCCGAGACCCGTGTCGTGCGCGACTCCTCGGTGTTCGGCGACGCCGCCGCCGCGATCCGCTACGTGTGGGGGAACCGGGTGCTGCGCATGCTCGCGGGCACGATGACGGTCTTCAACGTGGCCGGGGGCACCCTGTCGGTCGCGCTCCCCTTCGTCGTCCTGCGGGCGCTCCACGGTGGCTCGACGACCGTCGGGCTGCTGTTCGCGGTGATGGGCGGCTCGGGCTTCCTCGCGGGTCTGCTGACCGGTCGGTTCGGGACCGAGAGCCGGGAGAAGCGCCTGCTCGCGACGTCGTGCCTGACGACCGCCGCGGCGTTCGCGGTGCTCGCGGTCTCGCACCGCGAGCCGGTCCTCATCGCCATGGTGGCCGTCGTCGGCCTCGCGAACGGGCCGCTCACGGTGGCGATGTTCTCGCTCCGCCAACGCGCGACCGAGCCGCAGTGGTTCGGACGGGCGTTCGCGGTCTCGATGAACCTGAACTTCATCGGAAGCCCGATCGGCGCCACGATCGCCGGGCTCGTGCTCGCGCACTCGGTTCCGGTGACCTTTGTCGTCGCCGGAGCCTGTGCGCTCATCGGTGGTCTCTGGCCCGCGGTGATGCCGGCCCGGAGCTACGAGCCGGAGCTCCCCGGTCTCGTCGCTCCCGAGCGCTCACGCGGCCCCGAGATCGCCACCACGGGCTGAACGCTCCGGGGTAGCGCCGCTCAGCTCTCGGCGGGCTCCTCTGCCAGAAGCGCGTAGATGCGCCGCGTGGCCTCGCGAAGGATCGCCGCGACCTGGGCGCGGTGTGCGCTGCTGCCAGCGCGGGCCACCTGACCGACCGCCGCGGCCAACTGGAACCCCGCCTCACGGAGACGACCGGCTTCGGGGTCCGCACCTTCGGCGAAGTCCTCCCACGGCGCGCGTCCGGCCCTCGCCGCGGCGAGCGTGCGGCCCTCCTCGGTGAGCGAGAAGCGCCGCTTGCCCTCCGCCTCGACGGAGCTGACGAGGCCCTCGTCCTCGAGGAGCTGCAGCGTCGGGTAGACCGAGCCGGGGCTCGGCCGCCAGGCGTCTTCGGTGCGCGAGGCGAGCTCGGTGATGATCTCGTAACCGTGCATGGCCCGCTCCTGCAACAGCGCCAGGATCGCCGCGCGGACGTCGCCACGGCGCGCCCGGCCGGCCCCGCCGCGACGGCGGAAGCCCGGTCCCGGAGGTCCGAACATCCCCCAGGGACCGAACGCAGCCCTCGCGTCCGCCCCCGACTCGGGGACGCGCCGCACTCCGAAGTTGCCGTAGGCGTAGTTGCCCCGCGCGAAGTTCCCGTGTCCCGAACTGCGCTGCCCGAAATTGCCGTGCATGTCGTTCTCCTCTCGACAGGAAGATCATAACGACATATCGCGACACATCGACGACGCATCGCCGAATTCGTGGGCGCGTGGCATTCCGCGCGGGTTGTCGGACGGTGCTTCGGCCCCGTTACGCGACGCCGCCGGCCGCGCGTGCGGGCCGCCGGGCTGCGAGGCTCTCGTCGGTCGGCGTGCCGTCGACGAGGACGATCTCGCGCCCGCGGAGCGCGGGGATCCGCGGGCCACCGAGGACGACGCCGGTGAGGTTGAGCGGATCGGCGGCCGAGATGCGCAGCGGCACCCCGTCGCCGGGGGAGTCCGCGCTCCGTCGAAGACCGGCGAGCGCCTCCGGGAGCGCGAACTGCTCGCCGAGCGGCCCGGCGACGAACCGACCGCCCCGCACGACCCCCCTCGCCTCGAGGCGCCTGAGGGCCCACAGGACGTCACGCCACGCGATGGCGAGCTGGTCGCGAAGCCCGAGCTCCCGGAAGACGACGCCGTAACGGCGCAGCAGCTGGCTCGCCACGGCCTCGGCGAGCTCGTCCGGTTCGAAGTCCTCCGGTGCGGCGGCCCGCAAGAGCGACCAGCGCCCCCCGGCGAGCGCGGGGGACAGACCCCGCGGCGCGGGGAGGGGCCGGATGAGCCGGCGCCGCGTCGGACGCCCCGCCCGGTCCGAGGACGAGGCGTTCCGGTAGCGGCCCGAGAGCAGCGCCCGCACGGCCCCGAAGCCGTCCGAGGTGACGAGGCCGCGGGCGACCCCGTCCCAGAGCGCGTCGGCGACCTCGACGGGGAGCCTTCCCGTCGCCGCGCACAGGTCCGCGAAGTAGAGCGCGCCGTTGGCCGCCAAGGTGTCGAGGACCTCCGCCGCCGCTCCAAGTTCGGGCGCTGCCGGCGCCGCGCCCATGCGGGCGGCCGCGAGCAGCCACGGGAGATCCTCCCGGCGCACGAGGGCGACCGGTGTTGCACGGGAAGGCACGGCCCCGGCGCGCCGCGGCGCGTCGGTCGACTCCGCTCGGAGCCCGAGGCGCCCCCAGGCCATCTCGCCGTTCTGGGAGAGCTCGTCGAGCAGCCGTGCCCCGTAGCCGTTCACCCGCGCCGGGAGGATGGATTCCTCCCAGGCCCCGACCGCGGCTTCGACGCCCTGGAGCTGGTCGAGCACGGTCGCGAGCCCGCCGAGGCCCGAGAGCCGGGTGCCCGGCGCGACGTGCTGCCAGCCGGCGAGGAAGCGCACGAAGTCCGCCATCGCGACCGGTCTCACGCTCCGGCGCTCGCGGTCGCGCTGGCGGGAGTGGATACGGGCGACGAGATGCTTCGCGCACCAGTGGTCCCCCTGCACCCGCAGCACCTCGCCCCGGACCTCCAGCTCGACGAGGGCACGCTCCACCTCGGTCGGCGCGAGCGCCCCGATCCTCGCCGTGAGCTGTTCGGCGCTGGTCGGGCCGAGGTGCTCGAGAACGCCCCTCACCGCCTGGACCGCGACGTCGCTTCGCTCACGGCCGGCCGTCGGGACCCGCGGCGAGGGGTGGTCCGGGGCGAAGGTAGCGCCGGGCCCGAGCAGTTCGACGTCGCCACGACGTTCGCTCGCGCACCAGAACGACCCCGCACCAAGTGCAACGGTCATCGCCCTCCCGCCGGCCGCGAGCGCGCGGTAGAGCTCGAGGAGGCCCTCGAGGGGGCGCGTGACCACGAGGGAGACCAGGAGGTCGTGCAGCTCCTCGGCGTCGCGGGGAGCGATCGCGACCTCTTCTGCGACCTCGTCCGCGATGGCGGGATCGAGGGCGGACAGGTCGTGCGCCTCGAGCGGGATGCCCCGGCGAACCGTCACCGCGCGGGTGCGGCGTTCCTCGAGCGGCGCGTCGTCGAGGAACGTGTAGGGGCGCCCGTTCAAGATCTCATGGGAGAGGACCGAGGGCTCGGTCGTGTCCGCGAAGTGGACCGAGACCGCCCCGGAGCGGATGTCGCCCACGAGGGCGATGAGCCCGGGGAGGTCCATCGACTCGCTGCAGCAGTCGTCGACGGTCTGGCGCACGAGCGGATGGTCCGGTATCTCGATGGGGCCGGTCACGTTCTCCTGGCAGGCCGCGAGCTGGGGGAAGATCGCAGCCATCAGGTCGTCCGCCTCCATGCGCTGGATGGCGGGCGGCAGGTGCCGCGCCCCCCGGAAGCGGGGGGACACGAGGGACCGGCCGAGGTTCCAGCGCCAGCGTGCGGTGAACGGTGGCGTCGGGAGCACGGCCTGGACGACGACCTCGGTGACGGTCTCGGGCGAGAGGAAGCGGGTGACCTCCTCGAGCGCGAAGGAGTGCTGCGGACCGAGCGAGAGCACGATCGCGTCGTCGTTGGCCGCGGCCTGCAGCTCGAAGTCGAACGTTCGACAGAAGCGCTTGCGCAGCGCCAGGCCGAAGCCGCGGTTGACCCGTGCGCCGTAGGGCGCGTGCACGACGAGCTGCATGCCGCCGGCGTCGTCGAAGAAGCGCTCGAACACGAGCGTCTTCTTGGTCGGCATCGCGCCGAGCTCGGTCCGGCCCGCGGCGAGGTACGCGACGGCCTCCGCGGCGGCCCGTTCGCCGACTCCCGCCCAGGAGCGGACGGCCGTGACCGCTCCGGCGACGCCACCGGCGTCGAGCGCGGTGTCGACGAGGTCGCGAAGCGTCGAGACCGCGCCGGTGAGCTCGTCGGTCCGCGCCGGTGCCTCCCCGAGCCAGAACGGGATCGTCGGCGCGGCGCCGTCGGCGTCCGCGACGCGCACGATCCCTTGCTCGACGCGGAGCACCCGCCAGGACGTGCTCCCGAGCAGGAACACGTCCCCGGCCATGGCCTCGACGGCGAAGTCCTCGTGCACCGTGCCGACGACGGCGCCCTCGGGCTCGAGCAGGACGCGGTAGTCGGCGAGCTCGGGGATCGCGCCGCCCGACGTCGCCGCGACGAGCCGAGCGCCCCGCCGGGGACGGAGCACGCCGTGGACCTCGTCGCGGTGCAGATGCGCGCCCCGCCGGCCCCTTCCGGTGAGCACGCCCTCGGAGAGCAGCACGAGGACCGACTCGAGATCGGCGTCGGAGAGGTGCTCGTAGCAGGACGCGTGGCGGACGAGGATGGCGAGCTCGGACTCGGCGAGGCCCTCGTCGCCCGACGCGGCGCACTCCGCGACGATCTGCTGGGCGAGGATGTCGAGGGGGGCGACCGGCGGCCGCACGACGTCGAGCAGACCTTCCCGGACCGCTCCGAAGAGGGCCACCGTCTCCACGAGTTCGTCCCGGGTGAGCGCGAAGATGCGCCCCTTCGGGAGGCCGTCGAGGCGGTGCTCGGCACGCCCGACCCGCTGAAGGAAGGTCGCGATGCTGCGCGGCGAGCCGATCTGGCAGACGAGATCGACGGGTCCGACGTCGATGCCGAGCTCGAGCGACGCCGTTGCCACGACCGCGCGGAGCTCACCACGTCGAAGGCGCGCCTCGACGGCGAGTCGGCGGTCCATCGACAGGCTCCCATGGTGCGCGGCCACCATGTCGTCGCCGAGGATCCCCGCCAGCTGGTGCGCGATCCGCTCGGACATCCGCCGGGTGCCGACGAACACGAGCGTCGTGTGGTGCGCGGTGATGGCCTCGGCGAGCAGCTCGACGGTCTCCTCCAGCTGCTCGGTGGTCGTGACGGCGCCGAGCTCGTCCGAGCCGAGGAGGATCTCGATGTCGAGCGGCCGGCGGTGCCCGACGTCGATGATCCGGCATGCCGGCCCGCCGTCGGGGCTCTCCCGGCCGGCGCCGACACCGACGAGGAGCCGCGCGACCGTCTCGATCGGTCGCTGCGTCGCCGACAGCCCGATGCGCGTCGGCCGGGGACGCCCCGCCGCGGTGACGACCCGGTCGACCCGCTCGAGGGTGAGCGCGAGGTGCGCGCCGCGCTTGTCCCGCGCGACGGCGTGGATCTCGTCGACGATCACCGTGTCGACCGTCTCGAGGAGCTCACGCCCGCGAGCCGCGGTCGCGAGGAGATAGAGCGACTCCGGCGTGGTGACGACGATCTCGGGACGGTCGCGGACCATCGCCGCGCGAGCGGCCTGCGGGGTGTCGCCGTTGCGCACCGCGACGCGGACCGGGTCGACCGGGAGCCCGAGCTCCGCGGCGATCGCGGCGATCTCGCGAAGTGGCCGCTCGAGGTTCTCGCGGACGTCGACGGTGAGCGCCCGCAGTGGTGAGACGTAGATGACCGACGTGCCTCTGCGCGCTCCGTCGGGGCCGCCCCCGTCGCGGATCCCGGAGGGCCGGAGGCAGCGGTCGATCGCGACGAGGAACGCGGCAAGGGTCTTTCCCGATCCCGTGGGGGCCGCGATGAGGGTGTCCTCGCCCTCGGCGATCGAGGACCATCCGAGCGCCTGCGCCTCGGTCGGGCCGCCCGGGAAGGTACGCGAGAACCACTCAGCGATCGCCGGGTGGAAGTCCTCGAGCGCGGCGGCGAGAGGCACCGCAGCAGTCTACGCGCGGTCCGATGCGCGACGAACAGGCGTTCGGCTGCTGCCGACAGGCGTTCGGCTGCCCCGGCCCTCAGTGCTGCGGTCGGGACCGAAACAGCGGGGCGGGTCCCCCCCAGCTGCGGCCGGAGAAGCGCCACAGCCGGTACGCGGGCTTTCGGCTGGCTATCGTGACTCGCCGCTCGAGCGTGGTCTCGACCGCAGCCACGATCGCCTTCAGGACCTGTTCGTCCGGAGCGTGCCGTCCGTCGCCGAGCGGTTCGACGAGGCCGCTCCCGCCCGGCGGTCGACCGTTCACAGCGGGATGTTGCCGTGCTTGCGCTTGGGGAGGTCCTCCCGCTTGGAGGCGAGCATCTCGAGGCTGTGGGCGAGCACCCGACGGGTCTCGGCGGGGTCGATCACGTCGTCGACGTAACCCCGCTCGGCGGCGACGTAGGGGTTGATGAAGCGCTCGGTGTATTCCGAGACGAGCTCGGCCCGGCGCCGCTCGGGGTCGGGGGCCTCGGCCAACCGGCGCCGCTCGACGATCTCGACCGCCCCCTCGGGCCCCATCACGGCGAGCTCGCCCGACGGCCAGGCGAAGGAGAGGTCGGTGCCGATCGACTTCGAATCCATGACGAGGTAGGCGCCTCCGTAGGCCTTGCGCACGATGACCTGGATGCGGGGCACCGTCGCCTCGCAGTACGCGTAGAGCAGCTTCGCTCCGTGGCGGATGATGCCGCCGTACTCCTGGTCGGTGCCGGGCATGAAGCCGGGGACGTCGACGAAGGTGACGAGCGGGATGTTGAACGCGTCGCAGGTGCGGACGAACCGCCCGCCCTTCTCGGAGGCGTCGATGTCGAGCACGCCGGCGAGGAACTGCGGCTGGTTTGCGACCACGCCGACCACCCGTCCGCCGATCCGCGCGAAGAAGCAGGCAAGGTTCATCGCGAAGTTCGGGAAGTACTCGAGGTACTCGCCGTCGTCGACGACCGCGGCGACGAGCTCCTTCATGTCGTAGGGCTGGTTGGGCTGGTCCGGTACGAGGGAGCGGAGCGATTCGATGGAGCGGTCCACGGGGTCGCGCGAAGGGCGGTCGGGAGGCTCCTCGAGGTTGTTCTGGGGCAGGTACGACAACAGGTAGCGCACGTCCTCGAGACAGGTCCGCTCGTCGCTCGCCACGAACGCCGAGACACCCGAACGCGTGGCGTGGGTGATGGCACCCCCCAGCTGCTCGGAGGAGACGTCCTCGCCGGTCACGGTCCGCACGACGTCGGGGCCCGTGATGAACATCAGGCTCGTGCCCTCGACCATGAAGATGAAGTCCGTGAGCGCCGGGGAGTAGACGGCGCCGCCCGCGGACGGGCCGAGCACCACGCTCACCTGCGGGACGACCCCCGACATCCGCGCGTTGCGGAAGAAGATCCCCCCGAAGCCGTGCAGCGCCGCGACGCCCTCCTGGATCCGTGCCCCACCACCGTCGGTGAGGCCGATGAGCGGCACCCCGGTCTTGAGGGCGAGGTCCTGGACCTTGTGGATCTTCTCCGCATGGGCCTCGCCGAGCGAGCCACCGAAGACGGTGAAGTCCTGGCTGTAGACACAGACCCGACGGCCGTCGATCATCCCGTAGCCCGTCACGACCCCGTCGGTGTAGGGCCGCCCGTCCAGCCCTGCGTCGTGGGCGCGGTGCCGGACGAGCGCGTCGAGCTCATGGAAGGAGCCTTCGTCGAGCAGGATGTCAAGGCGCTCGCGGGCCGTGAGCTTGCCCCGGTCCCGCTGGCCCTGGACGGCCCGATCCGAACCGGGAAGCCGAGCTCCGCGTTTCCGCTCGGCGAGGTCCTCGAGCCGGTCCGTCATCCCCGACGGCACGGCGGCGCCGGACAGTTGCTCGCTCACGAGTGCCGAAGGCTACCGGCACACCTGGTGCTGCCGGGCGTTCTCCGTAGCGACCGGGTCATGTCTCGAGCTCCCGACGTCCCTCGAGGGCACGTCCGAGCGTCAGCTCGTCGGCGTACTCGAGATCGCCGCCGACCGGCAGACCGCTCGCGATGCGGGTCACCTTCGTACCGAGCGGTTTCAGGAGCCGGGCCAGGTACATCGCCGTCGTGTCGCCCTCGAGGTTCGGGTTGGTGCAGAGGATGACCTCGCTGATGTCGTCGTGCTCGATACGGCTCAGGAGTTCGCGCACCCGCAGCTGCTCGGGACCGATCCCCTCGATCGGGTTCAGGGCGCCGCCGAGCACGTGGTACCGACCGGGGAACTCCCGTGTGCGCTCAACGGCGACGATGTCGCGGGGGTCCTCGACGACGCAGACGACCGTGGGGTCACGCCGAGGATCTGAGCAGATTGAGCAACGGGTCGCGGTGGTGATGTTGAAGCACACCTCGCAGACCGAGGTGCGCTCGGTGACCTCGATGATCGCCTGCGCGAGGCGGCGGGCGTCCTCCTTGGCGACCTTCAGCAGATGGAAGGCGATCCGCTGTGCCGATTTCTGGCCGATCCCCGGCAGCCGTCCGAGTTCGTCGACGAGGTCCTGGATCGGGCCGTCGAAAAGAGCCACCTACTCTCCCGTCCGCGGTGGATCGCCGCCAGGGCCACCTTCGTCTTTGTAACCGTCGTCCCCGTCGTCCTCGTCCTCGTCGTCCTCATCCTCGTCGTCCTCATCCTCGTCGTCCTCATCCTCGTCGTCCTCGATATCGGCGAACATGCCGAGACCACCGAGGTCGCCCCCGCCGAGGAGGTTGCCGAGAGCGTCGCCGACCACGGCGCCGACCACGGCCTGACGTGCGGCCTGCAGCTTGGCGACGGTGTCGTGGAGCGCGGCGAGGACGAGGTCCTCGAGAAGGGACGTGTCCGCGCCGGGGATGGTTGAGGGGTCGATCTCGACCGAGAGGAACTCGAACTCGCCCGCCGCCCGGATCCGGACGGCGTCGCCGCCCGCGCTCCCGACGACCTCGGTGTCGGCCGCCGCGGCCTGCGCGTCCTCGAGTTGGCGCTGCAGGCGGCCGAGGCCTTCGAGGAGTCCGCCGAGATCGTCCCCACCGGGAATGGTCATGACTGCAGCTCCTCCGCACCGGGGAACGCCTGGCGAAGCCGGTCCTCCGCCCATTCAATACCCACCGGGGGTGCGACGTCGCCCGCGGTGATCGGCGTGCCGATGTCGGCGAGCTCGTCGTAGGGCTCCGGTTCCGGCTCGGGCGCGGGAGCGGGCGGGCGCCGCCGCGGCGGAGCGGCAACGGCGGTGACCCCGGTATCGCCGTCGTCGCGCGGCGGCTCGCTCGGGGGCGACCCCGGGGAACTGTCGATGACGAGTTCGAGCCGGACCGGACGCCCGAAGTGTCCCGACAAGGACCCCTCGACCTCTTCGCGGTGCGGCGCGGCCATGCGGACGTGGGCCTCGTTCGGCAGCGCGAAGCGGGCCGTGCCCGCTTCGGCGCTCACGAAACGCCCTGCCTGGTAGAGGGCACGCGCCTTAGGTCTGAGCGACGTGAGCACGACGTCACCCCACGCGGTCACGATCTCATCGCGGCTCGGCCCGGTTCGCTCGGTTGTGGCGACCGCGTCCGCGGACGGCCCTGGGTCGCTGATCACCGCGTCCCTGCTCACCGCGCCGCTGACCACCGCGTCGCTGCTCGCTTCGGGGCCTGCCGGGCTGGTGGCCGCGCCACGCTCGGTCGGCGCTTGCACGTCGGCCGGTCCGGCGAGCTCGGGCCTGCGAAAAGCGCCGAGCGC
>Ga0209415_10012536_pt1 | contig 14114 bp, 15 predicted proteins | sample PeaSoiSIISIP2007_FD_187696 | JGI IMG/M metagenome (GOLD analysis project Ga0209415, IMG submission 187696) | Peat soil microbial communities from Weissenstadt, Germany - SII-SIP-2007 (SPAdes) (version 2) | ecosystem: Environmental > Terrestrial > Soil > Wetlands > Peat | place: Germany... | reverse complement strand
CCACGCTAGGATTGCCTTGGCGCGGCGGCATTTGAAACATGCTATTTTTTCACGATGCTTGAGCTCGTGATGTTCGACGCGGACGGCGTGCTCTTCGATTCGACCGAATCGAATACCGCCTACTACAACGCGATCTTCGCCCTGATGGATGAGCCGCGGATGAATCCGCAAGAGGAAAAGGCTGGCGTCTTCATGGCGGCGCCCCAAGTCTTCGAACTGCGCGCCAAGGGCGATCGCGCGAAATTCGATCGCATGCGCGAGATCGCGCGAACCATGGACGCGACGCCGTTTTTCAATCTGATGCGCCCTCCGGTCGAACTGCGCCCGTTCCTCACCACGATGAAGCGGCGCTACCGGCTCGCGCTCGCAACCAACCGCTCGGCGACGATTCCCGCGCTCATCGACTATCTCGGACTCGACGGTATCTTCGACGCCGTCGCCAGCGCGCGCGATAAGGTGCGGCCGAAGCCCGCGCCTGACATTGTCGAGCTGTGCCTCACGCGGGCGGATGTTGCGGCGTCGCGCGCAGTGTACGTCGGCGACAGCGCAACCGATCTGATCGCGGCGCGAGCCGCAGGCGTCCATTTCATCGGTGTCGGCGAACGCGTCGATCATGAGCATCGTATCGAGCAACTCATCCACCTGCCCGAACATCTTGAACGTCGCTTCGGCCGCGTCGGCTAAATCAGCATTTCGATCAGATTCGGGCCGGCCTCCGCCAGCGCTCGCCGCAGTTGCACCACCAGATCTTCGGCCGTCTCGACGCGCACTGCCGGCACGCCCATCCCCGCCGCCATCTGCGACCAGTTGATTTCCGGATTGCCGAGGCTCGTCAGCGAGCGCGCCTTGCTGCCGGGCTCCGTGACGCCCGCGCGCGCCAGCTCGACCTGCAGAATCCGATAGCGCCGGTTGTTGCAGATGAGCGTGGTAACGTTGAGGCGCTCGCGCGCTTGCGTCCACAGCGCCTGCAGAGTGTACATGCCGCTGCCATCGGCCTGGAACGCGATCACCTTGCGATCGGGACAAGCGACGGCCGCACCAGTGGCGCAGGGCAAACCCTGTCCGATCGCCCCTCCGGTCAGCGCGAGATAAGAATGCGCGGGCGCGCCGCCCGAATAGCTGAAGAAGGGCAGGCCGGTGGTCGCCGCCTCGTCCATTACGATCGCGCCTTCCGGCATCGTCGCGGCGATCGCGGCGACGATTGTCGCCGCATTCAGTTCGCCCGTCGGCAGCGCCGGCAGTTTGATCGATGGCGTTGCAGATGTGCCGCGCGGCGCACTTAGCGCCTCGGCGAGCGCTTCGAGTGCGCCGGCCGCATCGTCATAGGGCTCCGCGAGCGTCGCGCATTCGCGGCCCTCGGGAATCATCACGCTCGGCACATTCGGGTAACCGAAGAACGCGACCGGCGTCGGCGCGCCCACCAGTACGACGGCGTCCGATTTCCCGAGTGCCTCGAGCGCTTGCTCGGGAAAGTACGGCAGCTTCTCGATGTTCGGCATTGCCCCGCCGCGTTCGACGCGCGCGGGAAAGGTCTCGCACATCAGGCGGCATCCGCATTTCGCCGCGATCAGCGCTGCGGCACTGAGGCCGCGCGCGCGCAAAGCGTTGGCGCCCATGAACAGCACGGCCTTAGCGCCGTACTTACGGATCAACTCGGCGGACTTGCGAATCGAGTCGTCGCCCACTGCCGGCAGTTGCGGGATTCGCGCTGGCGCGGCGGGGCCGCTCGCCGGGCTCCATTGGCAATCGGACGGGACAATCAATGTCGCGACATGGCCGGGCGCATGACCGGCGGCCACGATCGCGTCGGACATATCGCCCGCGATCGCATCGGGCGACGCGCACTTGCGCACCCATGCGGAGACCGGCCGCGCGAGCGACTCGATGTCGGACGTGAGCGGCGCATCGGCCGCGAGATGCCAGGTCGCCTGGTCGCCGATCACATTGACGACCGGCGATCGCGCGCGCCGCGCATTGTGTAAGTTGGCGATGCTGTTGGCGAAACCCGGTCCCAAATGCGTCAGCGTTAACGCCGGCCGATCCATCATCCGCGCGTAGCCGTCGGCCGCGCCGCTGCACACGCCCTCGAACAGTCCCAGCACCGCGCGCATGCCCTCGACCCCGTCGAGCGCTGCCACCAGCGGCATCTCCGTAGTGCCGGGATTCGCAAAACATACGTTGACGCCCGCGGCGAGCGCGGTCCGAATCAGACTTTCAGCACCGTTCATTAATCCACAATCCCGCGCGGCTCAGACGGCTTTGACGAATTTCTCGAACGCACTCCAATCGACGATCGGGCCGAGTCGCCGTTTGGTGACGACGCCCTGCGCGATCGCGCCGGTGAAAGCCGGGAAAGTCAGCGCATGATCCTGGATGTCGAGCACCAGGACGATTTTCGGCTCTTCGTTGGAAATCCACGGGCCGGCTTTGAGTGTCACGCCAGGCGGGAAGCCGCGCGTGAGCGCACCGTTGATCAGATCGTAAACTTTCTTGCTGTCGTCCTTGGACGCGATATTGAAATAAATCTCATCGAGGTAAAGCGGCATTGATCCATCCTCCGTTGCCAGAATCGTTTTGAACGTCTGCCCCTTATACACAACTTCGCTGCTGAATCGTTAATCCGCGGTCCTCGGCAACTAGTGCGCGCACAATATCCGGTTCGCCCGTTGGTCCTGTCGCAGGTTCAGGCGAACGACGGCATCACTTCGCGCGCAAACAGATCGATCGTTTGCGGCGGTCCGAAGTCCCCGAACATCACGGTGAAAAACGTGATTCCCCGCCGCACCCGATCGAGCAACTGCTCGACCACTTGCGTCGGCGTGCCCTTGATTCCGGTGATCGAAAACGGCTTCAGCCGCGACGCCACTTTCCACTTGTCCTCGACCTCGGCCTCGGTCGCGCCGATGCACACCAGCAACTGCTCCGAGATGTTGATCGATTTGATATCGCGGCCGACCGCCGTGCAGTGCTCCTTGAGCACGTTGAGCTTGCCTTCGAAGCTCTTGTAGCCGGCCGGGCAGTTCCAGCGGTCGGCGTGTTTGGCGACGATTTTGAGCATCACCTTTTCGCCGCTGCCGCCAATCGTGATCGGCGGATGCGGGGTCTGCATCGGCTTGGGATTATTGTACGCTTCGTCGAGCGCGTAGTAGCGGCCCTTGAAGCTCGCGCGCTTTTCGCTGAACAGCAGCTTCATCACCTGCAGGCCCTCTTCGAGCTGCCGCAGACGCGCGCCCATCGTAGGAAACTCGTAGCCATAGCCGCGATATTCCTCGTCCATCCAGCCGGCGCCCAAGCCGATTTCGAGGCGCCCGTTGCTGATGTGATCGATGGTCGTTAACGACTTGGCGAGCAGCGCCGGATTGCGAAACGAGTTGCACAGTACCAGCGTGCCGATGCGCAGCTTCTCGGTGCGCGCCGCGATCCCGCTCATCAGCGCCGTCGATTCGAGACAATCCGCGTCGGGAATGCCGCGATTCCAGAAATGGTCAACGAACCACAGCGAATGGTAACCGAGTTTTTCGGCTTGTGTGGCGCGGTCGGCCAGCGCCTTGAAGGACATTCCGGCTTGCGGTGAGAAGATTCCAAACTGGGCTTTCTCGCTCATCAGAGGCTCCCGTCGGCAATTAAATTCGCTACAAATCAGAGCACTTGCAAAACTATAATGCCAGCCCGGAGAGCGACCGGGGGATCCGCGTGAGGATTTGTGATGACGGCGAATGGTAGCGAACGATATTCATGGGCGCGCGGTTGGCGTTCCCTGATCGCGATTGCAGTGGCGGTGGCCGTTCTCGCCATTGCTGGAGGCAGAGCAAGCTCGCGCGCTGCTGACGTAACGCCCGCCAAGCCGCTCCCGGTGACCGTGGAGTTCCAGCAAGTCGGCGCGCGGCGATCATTTGCTGGATTACCACCGTGGTTGCACGAATGGTCTTACGAATTGCAGCGCGGGCCCTCGTCCTTCGATCGCATCGCGATGCATCGGTATACGCACGGTGCGAAACCGCCGCTACATCCCGGCATCGTGATGCTCTACCTTCCCGGCACCAACATGAATGGCGAAGTGGCAGTCATCGATCTTCATCACTCGCTGCCGCTCTATATGGCGAATCACGGGGTCGATTTTTGGGCGCTCGACTACCGCACGCATTTCATTCCACCCGCTACGCCTGTGGCGGATCTCACCGAACTTAAGGGCTGGACCAACGAGTTGTTCGAATCGGATATCGAGGCGGCGGCTAACTTCGTGATGCGCACTACGGGCCGCTCGCAAATCTTCGTCGCCGGCTTCAGCCGCGGCGTGAGCTTCGCATATCTGTTCGCCGCACGGCATCCGCATCAGGTCGAGGGGCTTGTAATCTTCGACGGCTCGATCGGCATCGGTCGCGCGGACGCAGCGGCGCCGCCAAACCGCTACGCAGATGACGTCGGCGGGGCACATCTGACCTTTGCTAAACGCCAGGCCTTGATGGAAGCGGTCATCGCGAATCCCGACGGGCCCGCGCCTATTCCGAAATACAAAACCGCGCGCGAAAATCTCGAGCAGGTCGTTTACGGCGCCGGCGGGTTTTTCGGCGGACATGGCGGACTGGCGAATCCCGCCGGCGGCTATTCCGACGCGGTCGTTCTCGCGCGGATGCTGGTCAACTACGATCGCTACTGGCCGACCGTCCAGGACTATGAGAATTCGTTCACGCCCACCGATCTCAAACAACTCACAGCTTCGAAGATTCCCATCATCGCTTTCAGCAGCACCAATATCGGCGCGCAATGGCCCGCGCACGTCGCACAGTCAGCCGCGTCCACCGGCAGCAGCGATGTGACTGTAAAGACGCTACAGGGATGGGGCCACCTCGACGTGATTTGCGGCACGCACGCGGAGGGGCAGGTCTTCACGCCGGCGGTTCTATTCCTCAGGCAGCCGCATCGGAGGTCGGCGGCCGCGACGGATTCTGCGGACGAACCGGATCGTCGGTAGTGTGTGGCGCGACAATCAGGACATATGCGAGTGCCCACATTCCCAGCACAAATCCAGCCACCACCCAGCGCAAAGGCGATCGGCCGCGCCGTGCGGCGATAACCGCGGTGAGTGGCGCGAGCGCTGCGTCAACGATCAGCGAGGTCGCGATCATATCGAGCGGCGGCTTATGCGATCGCATCAGCGCGAAGCCCGACGCATAGCTCACGATCGTCGCGATAATCTCCATCGGTTTGCCTGTTGCCGCGCCCTATATATAGTTGACCGCGATGGGACGCCGCGATGCCGAAAGCCTGATCTCGAAGCTGCGCCAGATGAGCGAAGATGGTGTCGCCAGCTTTTTCAGCGAAGTGATGGCTAACGAAGGGCTGCGCCGCACGCTCGGCCGCGCCGGCGAGAGTTTTTTTTCCAACAAGCAGAGTTTTGACCGCAACATCGAAACGATTCTTGATTTCGTCAGCATCCCGTCCAAGCGCGACGTGCGCGAACTCAAGGCGCGCCTCGATCATTTGAATGGGCAACTGGTCAACCTTAGCATCAAGATCGATCGCATGCTGGCAGAGTCGCAGGCCAAATCCGCGCCGTCGGCAAACTCTGTCCCCCGGACCCGCGGCGCCCGCAAGCCCGTTCCCAAATCTACGCGAAAAAAATAGTCGCCAACGCGATCGTTAGTGCGCAATCAGATTGCGCGCAATTTCGACCAGGTCAGCGAGCGTACGCGGCTCACGACCGAGGTCCGGCGCGGCGATCAGGCGCGTGCCCGCCGGTACCCTCTCGCGTAATCGAGCGAGTGCCGCGGTTTCGCGCCGCTTGAGCGCGCCGAAATCGTCGAGATTGCGTTTGAGCTTGCGCTTCAGCGCGGCCGGCAAATCCGCATTCGCGATCTTTGACGCCGCAGGCAGCGGCGCCATCGTGCGATTCACCGCGACCGCGCCAAGCGTCAATCCCATCGCGCTGAGCGCGTCGATAAATTCTCCTGTCTGATCGATACGCTCGGCTTCGGCCGTCGTCACCAGCACGACGAGCGTCTTTCCGTCGCGAATCAACGCCTGCGCTCGCGCCGCGCGATCGGCAAAACCCGCGTACATCCCGTCGAAGCTGCGTACGAACCCTTGCACGTCGCTCAACAGGTGCAATCCCGTCAAGCGATCGAAGGCCGCGAGCACGGCGCGCGCCGCCAGATCGAGCATCGACCAACGGCCTCCCATCGCCGATCGGCCCACCCCCAGCAGTGTGATCGCGCGCGAGCCGAGCAGCTCGAGCATCCGGCGCGGCGCGTCGAGAAAATCGATCGCCTCGCGCGCCGGCGGCGTATCCAGCACGATCAGTCCGGTCGAGGAATCGTCGTGCAGTTCGATTAGTTTTTCCATCGCCATGTAATCGGCGACGCCGGCGAGCGTGGTCGAGAGGTTGCGGTAAATGCGATTGCCGAGGATCGCGTCGCGCGCCACCGCCGACGGCGCGTGCCGTTCGATCAGCGCATCGAAGGTCATCTTCGCGTCGAGCTTGAGCGCCCGCAGCCGGGCTCCGCGATGCGCCCCGAGTCCCGCGAGCGAGACCGTCTGCATTGCCGACTGGCCCGCGCCGAGCCCGAGCGCGTCGAGTAGTCGTGGCGCCGGATCGACCGTCATCACATCCACCGCGCGCCCGCCGATCGCCGCGTTCAGCGCGAGCGCCGCGCTGAGCGTGGTCTTGCCCACGCCGCCGGGTCCGAGGCAAATCACCAGCCGCTGGTCCCCGAGTTCGAGCATCTCCGCACGTTTCATCGATTAGTCGATTCCGCTTCGTGCGCTTGCCTGTCGAGCAATTCGGTCTCGAGCCGCCCGCTCAGCGCCTCGACTTCCTCCGCGCCGAGCGCCGCTTCGTACAGCATCGGAAGTTCCGTCACGGCGATTCCCGCGAGTTCCAATTCCTCTCGGGCGCGATCCGCGAATTCGTTCAGTTCACGACGCCGCTCGGCGAGCCGCGCATGCGCTTCGACCGTTCCCAGCTTTGCGATTTCCGCCGCCGTGAAGAGCGCCGTTGGCGCCATATTGACGATCGCGCCGACGCATTCGATGTCGAGGTCGCGCAACGTCGCCGCCGCTTCGAGCGCCTCGCGCAGTGCGAGTTTCTCGGGCGTCACCGTGAGCATCACGCCGCAGCGATTCCGATCGATCAGGAATTCCTCGACGGCGCTCGATAGTCGATGCAACGTGCCGGTGGGCGCGAGCTTGCGAATGCCCTTCGCCACCGCGAGCAGTTCGAGCGCATGCCCGGTCGCCGGCGCGTCGATCACCGCAAAGCGATCTTCGAGCGCCGCCTTGCCTGCCATCAGTCGCAGCCGTTCGAGCATCAGAAAGGCCTCCAGCCCCGGCAGCGCCGCCGTCACGTAGCCGAAGGTGCGGCTCTGCAGTATCCGCCGCGAGACCGAGCGCAGAGGGACGATCCGATCGATGAAGGCTTCGAGCTCACCGTGTGGCGTGATCGTGATGACCTCGAGCGTCTCGCCCTCATGTGCGGCGCCGATCAAACGCGCGATCGTTCCGCGCCCGTCGAGGTCGCCCAGCGTCGTCGGCCTCCGCCGTGCCAACGCCATCGCCAGCGCCGCCGCGACGGTGCTCTTGCCCGTGCCGCCCTTGCCGGTAACCAAAATCAAACGCGGCAACGCCATCGGCTAAAATCTAGGGGTGGTGCACCGCATAGTCGATATGCGATTCATCTTGATGGTTGATGGCTGCTAACCATGCACTCCGACGATCATTCCCGCGAGGCGCTTGCCGCTCCGGCGCCCGCCGCGATGGCCTCGATGCTCATCTGGATTCCGCCTGAGTTGATCGCGCTCTTCAAGGCGATCATCGAATCCTACGACAATCTCGCCACGCTGCGCACCGAGGATCCCGCCCACCACCATCTGCGGCTCTACTTCGCGCCCGAGTCCGCCCTCGACGTTCATGGCCTGATCGATTCGCTCACGGCGCAATTCTCGCTTCGCCGTCTCGACTGACTCTATCGTGGGCGCACCTCAACCGCGTAGTCGCGTCCCTCCCAATGACCGTCGGCCAGCCAGCGAAAGGTGAAGCGCACCGGCGCGCGTTCATCGGACGCGATCGCGATGTCAACAAAATGGATTCCCACCGCGGTGGTTTGCGCGGGGCTGTCGATCGGCGTCTTCCATTCGTCGTTGCTCCAATGCAGAGCGAACGGATCCGGCGCTTGCACGCGCAGCACGCACCCCGCTGCGACCGCTTGGACTTGCCGGTTGTGTTTCCAGATTTCCAGGTCCTTGCGCCCTTTATTTTTGAGATAGCGGTCGGCCACCTCCGGGATGCGATCGAAGACGGCGCCGTCTGCTACCGATCGCAGCAGTTTGACGTACTCGGCGTGCGCCCACATCAGCGGCATCGCCGCCCCCGTCGGCCCGCCGAAATAAAGATGCGCCTGCTCGTTGTCGGCGCCGTCCCAGATTTGTTCGGGCAGCATCCTGGTCGCCGTCGCGAATTTCTCCATCGCCCGCAGATACGGCGCGGCGTCGCGGCCGGCTGCGAGTTCGTAATGCCCGCGCTCGCCCGACAGTAACGGCCACGGACGCCCGACGCCCCAGCCGATGAACGCCCCGCCATCGTCGCGCTGCCCATATCCATCATGATTGTATCGCCGCCAGCACGGCCCCGCCGGGAACTCGGTCTTGAGCACCGCGTCAATCACGCGTAGCGAATCCTCCATCAGCGGATCGCCGCCCTTGCGGATGCCGTAGCGGACCAGTTCAAGAAATCCGCCATCGACAATTTCACGCGCCGGAAATTCCCACTGCGCGCCCGGCGCACAATTTTTGATACCGAGCATACGGCCATCGGGATTTTCTTCGGGCACCGGATTATTAACGTCCTCGGGATTGATGCGAATGTAGTATCGTCGAATCCCCGGAACCAGCGTGCCCGTGTTCGTCACCGTCCAGGTCTCGACGTGCGACTCGAGAAAATCCGCGTACTCTTCGAGATAACGCGCGCTCGCTTCATCGCCATGCAGGCGCGCGAAGGCGGCCGCGCAAATCAGCGCCGCGATATTACTCGCGAGCGTCGAGGGCGAGTAGCCGCTGTTTTCCTCCCAGCGTTCCTGCGGCGTCGCCGGGCCGTGATTAATCAGATAGCTCGCCGCCATCCGCACCATTGGATATGGATCGAAATCGGTGAGCGCTGCGGCGCAATGCAGCCGCCATGCGAGCATGATCGGGAAGGCGACCTCGTCGAGTTGGATGCCGTTCCAGTAAGGATCGCCGTCCACCCAGAAATTCTGCGCGAATCCGCCGTCGTCATGCTGCGAGCAGGCCAGGTAAATCAGCGCGCGCAGCGGCGTCGAGGTGTCTCCGGCCGCCAGCAACCCCGTCGCGCTATTGACCATGTCGCGCGTCCACACCAGGTGGTAGCCGCCCAAATCCTCGTCGCCCTTGACCGCGCCCCACGGGATACTCAGCGACGCGATCAGCGCGCCGGGATAGCTCTTGTCCTCGTGCGCCATGATCAACTCGCGGCTGCGCCGATACAGCATCCCGCCGTCGCCGGTGATCTGCTCGAGCGGATGCAACCGGCGCACCGCGCGCTCCCACTGTTCGAGAAAACGCGCGCGATGCGTGACGAAGGGCTGCGCGAGCGCCTGGAACAGCGTCGTCACCGCGCGATGCAGCGTGCGGCCGAACGCGAGTCCGACGGTAAAGTGAAAGCCGCCGCGCAAATCGATTTCGCCGGTGAGCGCGATATTGCCGTTGGTGGCCGCCGCAAAGTCGTAATCGAGCCTGTAGTTGCGCGAGAGATCCTGCCAGCCGTCAGTCGTGCCGACGTAGCCGCATGAGCGCGCGACGAACGGCGCCGTCGCCGCCAGCCCGAGCCAGGTGCCGCCCTTGTTCGCAGTCAGGAACTCGCGCCCCGCGATCATCGCCGCGTTGCCGTTATTGCCCCAGCCGCCGACTTCGAGATGCGGCGCAATCAGCACATAGACGTGCAGTTTGCGCAGCAGCGCCGGGTCGCCTTCCAGTTCGGTATCGATCAGCACGCACGGCTGATGCGGGTCCGCAATCACTTCCGCGACCAGTTGGTAACGCCCCGCCGGATCGGAATTGATCAGCCGCACACCGAGCCCGTGCTCGCCGAGGTATTCGATTTTCGTCACCAGGTTCCGATGCGCGTCGTGGAAAAAACTTTCGCCGTCGGTGATCAGGAACTGCAGGTCGCGAACTTGTGGGCGATCCAGCGTGGGGAAATAAATCTCACTCAGCACGCCGCGCGAGACCGTGTACCAGATGCGGCTCGCGGTCGCATATGCGGTCCCGATAATGTCCTTGGCGCTGTGCGTCCAGCGCGGTTCGATTCCCGGTGCGCCGGTCGCAACCGGCGTGTATTCGAGCCGTGCCATGTGTCGAAAGCCTTCCCCCCGGACATGATTCTCTTAGCCGTCGGTCTTACTAGATTGTCGGTGCCGCAGCGGCTTTTTCAGACTGCTCTGCCCGAAAAAAATAGGAAACTCCAATACTCAGTCCGTATAGCAACAAAAGCGGAATCGCGAGTAAAAATGGCGAAATCATATCGGGCGGTGTAAGCGCCACCGCGACCACGAAAATTGCCAGGATCGCGTAACGGAAGTAGCTAATCATCATACGATAATCGATCATCCCGAGCCGAGTCAGGAAGAAGGCGAAAATCGGCATCTCGAAGGTTATCGCAAACGCGATCAGCAGCTTGGCCGAAAACGCCAGGTACTCGCTGATTCGAATCGTCGGTGTCACCCCGATGCTTTCGTATTGACTGAGAAAAAATGCATAGCCAATTTTGAACACCACCGCCCAGCAGAAGTACCCGCCGGCGATGAAAAATAGCGACGCGAAGATCACAAACGGCATCGCCATCCGCCGCTCCGATTCATAGAGTCCCGGCGCGACGAACTTCCAGATTTCGTAAAACACCGCGGGGCTGGCGAGAAACAGTCCCGCGATTAGCGCTACCTTGATCTTGGTGAAAAAAGCCTCGCCCACTCCCGTGCCGATCAGTAATACCGTGCGGCCGTGCGCCGCCGCTGTCAGCGGCCACTTCAGCGCCGCGAATAGCCAGTCCGCGCCGAAGTATGCCACCGCGAAACCGAGCCCAATAGCTATTACGCAACGGATCAGTCGGCCGCGCAGTTCCTTCAGATGTTCCAGCAGCGGCATCCGAAAGTCGTCGCCCGCTGGCGCCTCGTCCCTGTCGATTAACGGCGGTTCCGCGCCCGTCAAGGCCGGCGGCGGTTCCGGTTGCCCCGGCGTCTCAGGTTGAGCCGGCGGCGTCTCCGGCACTGGCGGCTCAGCGCCGGACCCGTTGGGATCGTCGATTGTCACGTCGGGCGTCGCCGCTAGCTTTGCGTAATCGGCTTGTCGACAGCGTCCGCCGGCGCGGCGGATTCCGCCGCGGACTTGCTCGGCTCCGCCGACGGATGCTCGGACTCCGCCACCGTATCCGCCGCCACTTTGGCCTCGGCGGACGCGACGGATTGTGCGATATTAGCGCCAGTGGCGACGTTCGCCGGCTGCATCGTGGTATGAGGCTTCATCGTGTTGATCGTCGGCTCGGTCCGCTCCGCGGGTGCCTGCTGATCGAGCGCGCCGCCGAGTTCGCGCATCACCATGTTGCTCGCCAGCCGCAGCTCGCGCAGGATCTTCCCGGCCGCCCGCATCACGTCCGGCAGATTTTCCGGCGGTATCACGATTAGCGCGACCACCAGAATCACGATAATTTCGATTATGCTCAAATTCAGCGCCGATCGGGTACGTTCGTTATGCCGGCCCGCCGATCTATTACCGGCGCGGCACTCAATGATCGTGAACCCGCGCCGAGGTGTCAAATCATGAATCGGACCGCGCTGGTCGCCGACCGCCGCTATCTCGACCATTATCCTGGCCGCGTCCATCCCGAACGTCCCGAACGCGTCGCCGTGATGCTCGAGATGGCCGACCATCTCAAACGTCCCGACCTCAAGCTCTACGCCCCGCGCCATGCCTCGCGCGCCGAGTTAGCTCTCTGCCATCGCGACGACTACATCGCCGCGGTCGAGCATACCGCGACCCTCGAACGCTCGAACTTCGATCCCGATACTCACACCTCGCGCGAAACCTGGCAGACCGCGACCCTCGCCGCCGGCGGTGTGCTCACCGCGGTCGAGGCGGTCCTCGCCGGCGAGGCCTACAATGCCTTCGCGATCGTTCGCCCGCCCGGCCATCACGCGCTCGCGAATCGTGCGATGGGCTTTTGCTTCTTCAACAACGTCGCCATTGCCGCCGCCGCCCTGATCGCGAACCACGGCCTTAAGCGCGTGCTCATCCTCGATTGGGATGTCCATCACGGCAACGGCACCCAGGAACTCTTCTATGCCTCGCCGCAAGTCCTTTATATGTCGCTCCATCAATATCCGTTTTACCCCGGCACCGGCCTCTTCGAGGAAATCGGCGCCGGCGCGGGTGCGGGTTACAACGTCAATGTTCCGCTTCCCGCGTCTTTCGGCGACGACGAATATCTGCGCGCCTTCGACGACCTGTTGCTGCCGATCGCGCGCCAGTTCAATCCGGAATTCGTCCTGATCTCTTCCGGCTTCGATTGTCACTTTCGCGATCCGCTCGGCGGGATGCGCGTGACCGAGCGCGGCTTCCTCGCGATGGCTCGCCGGATGAAGCGCCTCGCCGCCGAATGTTGCAACGGCCGGATGGTCGCGGCGCTCGAAGGCGGCTACGACTTGAAGGCGCTGGCCGATTCAGGCCGCGAAGTGATCGATGAATTGGGCCGCGAGGCCGACGAACCAATCGCCCCCGCCCGCGCTATCGATGACGGCGCGCGCGTCATCCCGATCCTCCAGCGCGCCCAATACTTCCACGATGAGTTCTGGAAATTCACCTGAACTCCCCTCGATAGTCCGAGGCGTTTGCGGCTTCGCAATCCAACGAAGGCGAATCGGTCCGGATTCCCTCTCCCGCACAATTCGCGGACACAAACCCGATGCCTGCCTGCCCCCTGAGCACGATCCGCTCAGGGGGCGTAACACACGGCGTTCGGCGATCGATCGGCGTCCGCGTTCCGCCGACGTGCGCGCGGACACCGCCGTCCTCTGCTATGCGCTCGCGCTTGCGGAGTTCGATCGCCTCGACGAGACCAATCCCAAGATCAAGGCGGTGCTGCTGCGCAATGTGCTGCGCCACGTTTCGACCATGCTCCGCCGCCTCAACCTGAAGTGAGCACCCTCGCCCCCCTGAAGCTCAAACCGGAAGTCAGGTGGCTCGCCTTCTCAGTCAACACATTCGCCCGTTTAGAACCAATCCCGTGACTACGAAACTAACGATGCGAAAATGCTAGCCTGACCAGGCAATGTCCTGAAGGAGCGGCCGACAGTGTGCACGGGAACGAAAGTTCGGATGCAAAGAACTGGTGTATAGGCGTCTAGCTCGTCAGCAACTTGAGGCCCATTTTAATGGCCTCTCCCTCACTTAGCTTGGAGATCTGCACCAAATGAGTATGTTGTGGGACGTCGCTGCCTTCCCAAAAAGTGAGAAACTCAAGACTTCCTTCGGATGCTAGATCTATAGGGCTGTAGGCAACGTGCAAATTAGCGGTAATAAATTTTGGCCCATCGCCTTGCGAATCAGTACCAGCTGGATCTTTCGTTTCCTTCGGCTGCGTCCGCACTGGCGTGACGATAGCCGTGCCCCGCAATTCGATCTCAACCTTTGCTCCCGCCGGAACCTGACTCCACGCGCATCCACCCGATAATCAGTTTCGCACGCGAGCGAACTGCCCCGCAAGGGTGAAATGCTTCATCAGTGCTTTAGGCGACCAGGAGAACCGCCTCAGCTTGCTACTTCGCTGCGAATTTCCCAACCCCCGAAACTTTACCGCCCCCCTCAGATCGTGCCGCCGTGCTCCAACCATCGTCGGCACTCGGGCGTCAGCTCGCGCGCGGCCGCCGCATCGTAGAGCTTAAGCTCGTCGGCGCTCAGCACCTCGCGCCACCGCCCATTGGTGCCCTTGTGGAAGAAGGAATCGGCCCCGCCCTTCAGCAACATCTTCATCATAGGCATCAACTCGTCGCCATGCGCCTTCATTTCCGCAAAGCTGCAGTTGCGGACAATTGTCGGCCATGCGTCTGCGGGCGG
>Ga0209415_10012534_pt1 | contig 14114 bp, 12 predicted proteins | sample PeaSoiSIISIP2007_FD_187696 | JGI IMG/M metagenome (GOLD analysis project Ga0209415, IMG submission 187696) | Peat soil microbial communities from Weissenstadt, Germany - SII-SIP-2007 (SPAdes) (version 2) | ecosystem: Environmental > Terrestrial > Soil > Wetlands > Peat | place: Germany... | reverse complement strand
TGCCACGGCAGGTCGAGGATCCAGTCGAGGTAGGTGCGCACGACGGTGTACTCGGCGCTGCCCACCTGCATGTTGCGTAGCCGCTTGAGCTGCTTCTTCGCGACCTGCTCCGCCTCCTGAGGAAGGGTCGCCTTCGCGATTCGCTCCTCCAGGCCGTCGAGGTCGCCCTGGTCGCCCTCGTCCTCGCCGAGCTCTTCCTTGATCGCCTTGAGCTGCTGGCGCAAGACATACTCGCGCTGGTTTTTCCCCATCTCTTCTTTGATCTGGGAGTTGATGCGGTCGCGCATCTTGAGGATCTCGAGCTGCCGCGTGAGCAGCTTCAGGACCTTCCGGATCCGGTCCTTCACGTCGACCGTCTCGAGGAGCGTGGCCTTCTCGTCGACGGGCGCGTCGAGGTTGGCCGCGACGAGATCGGCTAGCGCCCCCGGCGCCTGGATCGAGTCGATGAGCGACCCGGCCTCGCGTGGCAGCTCGGGCATGAGCTGGATGACCTGCTTCGCGATGTCCCGGAGGCTCATGCTGAGCGCCTCCGCCTCGTCGTCCGCCGGGCTCGTCTCGCCCAGGCGGCCGACCTTGGCCTTCAGATACGGGGCCGCCTGCGTGATCTCGTCGAGGCGGATGCGCTCGAGCCCCTGCAAGATGAGCGAATAGTTCCCCGAGCTGTGCTTCAGGGCCTTGAGCACGCGCGCGGCGCAACCGACCTGGTGCAGATCATCCTTGCCAGGATCATCCGTGGAAGGGTCCCGCTGGGCGAAGATGGCGATGACGGGTGCGGCGAGGTTGTCCACGTCCTCGACGAGGGCCACCGATTTCTCCCGCCCGACGTCGAACGGCGCGACAGCACCCGGGAAGAGGACCGCGTTGCGGATTGGAAGGACCGGCAGCTCGTCTCCGAACTGAACTGCCTCGTCCTCCTGCCGTGGGCTGGCCTGCTTCTTTTCCGACATGGGGGATTACCTCTTTGGAAGACCGTGGCGACGGGTGCGCTCCCACCCCAGCGGGCACGCTTTTTCCATCCTAAGCACGCCGTTCCTGAGGCGCCACCAGTCCTTTCGGGGGCCGCTTCCGACGCGCTTCCGATGCTTCTCGCGCGGGCCTCACGCGAATGCCACGGATCGACCCGGATCCAGCGTATGGATCGCGAGGCCCGTCAGCACCTTGGGGTAGAAGAACGTGCTCTTTTGAGGCATCACCTCGCCCTCGTCGGCGACGTCCCTCACCTGCGAAACCGGCGTGGCGTTCATCAGAAAAAGGGCCTGCCCTCGTCCCCCTCGGAGGTCGGCGAGCGCAGCCCGGCCGTCCTGCGGGTACCAGAGGTTGGTCTTCGCGGCCTGGGCCTCGGGCGTGATCCCGAGAAGGTGCTCGAGCACCGCGGAGTGCAAGATCGCGACGTCCGTCCTGCGGAGCGCCGGCGTCTTGGCCCCGAGGGTCGGGTGCGCGTCGAGCCTGGTGCCTGGGCGCAGCGCCAGGAGGGCGACCCTCCCGTCCGGGGCGGCGGCGGCGATGGCGGGGCCCGATTGGCCCGCTGCCTGGAGCGCCGAGAGCACGGCGTCGGCGCTCGTGCCGCGCGCGAGCTCCTCCACGGCAAAGTAGCCACGAGCGTCGCGGAGCATCCCGTCGAACGAGAAGGATGTGAGCGAGTGGACGTGACGGTGTGTGGGGAAAACGACGAGGTTCGGATCGTCGCCGTTCGCGAGGAACGTCATGAAGAAGCGGTGCTCGCCGCGGGGCTGCGCGTCCGGCCTCGCCGCGTCGACTTCCTGCGAATAACGCAGCGCCGTCTCGTAGCGGTGGTGGCCGTCGGCGATGAGCAGCGTCGACGCCGACACTCCGCGGACAATCGCCCGGACGGCGTCTGCATCGCGGACCTTCGCGAGAGCGTGCTCCACGCCGTCGGCCGTCGTGAAGCGCGCGACCTCGTCCGCCATGTCGAGGGGGGCCCTCAGCTCGTCCCGGGGGTCCCTGTAAAGCATGAACCCGGGGCTCAGGTTCGTGCCCGTCGCGCGGAAGAGCTTCAAGCGGTCCTCCTTCGGGCCCGAAAGCGTCCGCTCGTGCGGCAGGACGATGCGATCGGCAAACGGGACGACACGCACCAGCGCCAGGAATCCGCGGCGCGTGATCCGGGCCGTACCTCCCGGGCCGCCCGGAGGCAGGAAGGTCTGCTCATAGCGGTAGAAGGCCGGGTCCGCGTCCCGGACCAGCGTGCCCTCGTCGCGCCACCGCGCGAGCAGCGCCGCCGCGTTCGCGTACCGGGAGTCTCCCTCGCCTTCCGGGAGGATCAACCGGACGACGTTGCGCGGATCGCGGGCCGCGAGGGCGGCGCGCTCCTCGGGGGAGATGACGTCGTATGGAGGCGCGACGACGCTCGCGAGGCCGCCCGCAAGACGAGCGGCATCGTAACGCAGGGGTGTCAGGGGGGCGATCTCAGCCATGTCGGTCCGGAAGAGAACTCAGGGCGTAGGTTGGTCGGGACGCTCGAGTGCGCGACGCCCGATGTCGCGCCGGTGGTGTTCTCCGTCCCAGCGGATGCGGCCGACGACGTCATAGGCGACGCGCTCGGCCTCTGCCAGCGAAGCGGCACGGGCGCCGACCGTGAGCACCCTGCCGCCGCTCGTCACGACCCGCCCGTCGGCGGCGCGAGTCGTGCCGGCGTGGAAGACGAACGCCCCCGGAGGCACCACGAGCTCAAGGCCAGTGATGGCATCGCCTTTCCGCGGCGTCCCGGGGTAGCCGTGTGCGGCCATCACAACCGACAGCGCCGCGCCGCGTGCTCGCGGCGCCGGGCTGCGCGACAGGTCACCGTTCGCCGCCGCCTCGAAGAAGGGTACCCAGTCACCGTCGGTCCCCGGGAGGAGGACCGTCGCCTCGGGGTCGCCGAAGCGCACGTTGTACTCGAGCACTCGGGGCGTGCCGCGCTCGATCATGAGGCCGACGAAGAGCACCCCGCGGAAGGGCACGCCGTCCGAGGCCATTCCGGCGAGCGTGGGCTCGATCACCTCGCGAATGACGCGCTCTCGCATGTCGTCCCCGATGACGGGGGCCGGCGCATACGCTCCCATGCCGCCCGTATTCGGCCCGGTGTCTCCATCGCCGACGCGCTTGTGGTCTTGGGCTGGCGCGAGGGCCACGGCCCGGCTCCCGTCGCACACGACATGGAAGCTCGCTTCCTCGCCGCCGAGGCGCTCCTCGACGACGACGGTGCGGCCCGCCTCCCCGAACTCTCCCTTCCTCATCATCCGGTCGACGGCAGCGCACCCTTCCTCGACAGTGTCCGCGACGACGACACCCTTCCCCGCCGCAAGGCCGTCGGCCTTGACGACGAGCGGCCGGCCCGCGGTGCGCAGGTGGCGCTCGGCGGCGTCTGCGTCGTCGAACACCGAGAACGGCGCGGTCGCGATGCCGTGCCGCTTGCAGAAGTGCTTCATGAACGCCTTCGACGCCTCGAGCCGCGCGGCAGCCCGCGTGGGTCCCAAGGCGCGCACTCCCCGCGCTGCGAGCGCGTCCACGAGCCCGAGCATCAGGGGCACCTCCGGTCCCACGATGACCAGATCGGCGACCTCGGCGACGGCGAGCTCGACGAGCCCGGGGACGTCGTCCGGCGGCACGCCCACGTTGCGCGCGACGAGCTCGGTCCCGGCGTTCCCGGGCGCGACGATGACGTGATGCCCGGCGGCTGCCACCACGCTGGCCAGCGCGTGCTCCCGCGCGCCCGACCCCACCACGACGACGCGTTTCGCGCGGCTCATTTGTCCCGGGCGGGAGCGGGTAACACGACGGTGCGGCCTGCGCCAGAGAGGAGTATTCTCGGCTCGTGGCCGATGATCCGCGCCCTCCCGTAGCGATCCGCATCACGCGCCCCTACGCGACGGAAGACGAGTACCTCGAGCAGGAGCTGGATCTGCTCTCGCGGACGGGGATCACCCTGGTCGGAGCTCAGCCGCGGCCACAGGGTGTCGTCCTGCGCTTCGAGCTCGTCCTGTCCGGGGGCCAGGTCCTGGTGCGCGGCGAGGGGCGCGTCGTCGCTTTCAAGCCGAGCGCCCACGGTGGGGTCGGCGGGCTGACGCTACGCTTCACCCGCATCGACGCGCGCTCGAAGGCGCTCCTCGACAAGGCAGCCGCGCTTCGTGAACAGCGCCGACCCATGTCGAGCCGGCCGAGCCCCCCGCCGGCCAGCGCGAGCACCACGTCGCTTTCCGCTCGCCCCCATCCACTGGAGGCTCCGCGTCCGCCTGACAAACCCGACAAGCCTCCGTCGAGCAGTGCCGGCCCTATCCCGGACGCGGCGGCCGCTCCCCCGCCACCGCCCAAGGCTCCACTTCGGGCTCCCTCGGCCGCGGTGACTCCGCCTCGAGAGAGAGACTTGCTGCTCGAACGGCTGCGCGCGCGAGCAAAGACGCTCGACGGCACAGCCGTCCGCAAGATCCTCGAGCAAAGGCGTGCTGTCAGGTCACCAGGGGAAGCCTGAATCGCGGGCTACTTCGCGCCTCCCGCGGGGGTAAAGTCTGGGTTCCCGAGGCTCCCGTGCACGCTCCACCCGTAATAGCCATCGGGGCGCTTCGATGAACGGATCTTCGCGTCGGCGAGCTCGAACAGGCCGGGGCCGTTGGATCCCGGCGCCCCGAACAGGCTCTTCGTCATGTCGCTCTTTCCCCTGTACGCGTCGTTGATCTTGAAGCGCAGCTGGGCGTCGCAGAGCGAGTCGGTCGCGAGCTCCCGCATCGTGATGCGTCCCTCGCCCTGGACCTCGACGTCCTTCCCGCCCGCCACGAGCTTGGTGATCTTCAGCACGCCGTCCTTTGCGTCCGCGGCAAATGTGATCGCGCCGACGTCGATCCGCGGGAGCGCGATCGTGCCCTTGATTTTCGCCTTCCCGTCGCCCACAAGGACTCCCTTGGCCTCGAGCGAGACGGAGCCGCTCCCCTTGGAGGCCTTCCCCTCGGGCATCACGAGGCGCACCGCGCCTCCGAGCTTGCCTTCGAGCGGCACGCCGAGGACCTGCACGAGCGGCGGGATCTTGCCGATGTCGATCGACTCGAGCGACACCTCCACGGACTTGTCCTTGCCCGGCGAGTCGTACGACCCGCTTATCTCGCCGCCGAAGGCGACCAGATCGAAGTTCACGTCGCTGCTCCCGACGAGCATCGGCAGCATCGAATAGCGGACCGTGGCCTCGTCGATCTCGATCTTGGTCGGGGGCTTGCCGGGCTCCGCCGACGCCGTCAGCAGACGGACGCCCTTCATCCGCACGCCACTGAGCCAGTAGCCGCCCATGTCGTCGATCTGAAGCTCCTGCTGCGTCGTACCAGGAACCGCCTGACCGTTGAAAGACGCGACGACCCGTTCCTTGAGCTTCTCGTAGGGGAAGGTCAGCGAGGCAAAGATCATCAGGCAGACCAGATAGAATAGTGGGTAGCCCACGATGGTCGCGTACTTGGTCACGTACTTGAGCAGACGGTCCTTCACGGCTTCGCGCTCCCCGCGGAAGCGGCCGGCGTAGCCTCCGCGCGATCGTACGATGACGCGCCGAACTCGACGTCGTACGAGTCGTTCTCGCCGCTCCTCTTGCGCAGGTCGAGGCGCGTCACGGCGATGGGGTGACCGCTCTTCTCGATCGTCTCGATGAACCGCGCGAGCGGGAGCATGCCCGTCTTCTTCAGGTGCATGTTCGTCCCGTGCTCGACGTAGCGCCTTCCGTGCGGCACGTCGGGTAGCGGCGTCGACTCGGTGACCTCGAGCTTCTGCTGCCGTGCCGCCTGCTCGAGGTAGCCGGCGAGGGGCGGCGCCTTCTGGGCGTACCGCAAGGCGATCGCGTCCTTCTTCGCTTGGCGCTCGCGCACGCGGACGCGGGCGTCCTGGACGTCCGCGAGCGCCTGACGCAGCTCTTCGTTGTCGGTCCGGTCTGAGTGCACGAGAGCCTCGAGGCCGAACGGCACGGCCAGGATGAGCACGAATGCTCCCACGAAGCCCAGCGTGGACACGAGCTTGCGCTCGCGCTCGTTCATCTGCAGGAGCGGTCCGGCCATCCTATTTGCCTCCGGAGCTCGCGGCTCCGCTTGCGCCGGGGCTGGCGTCGCCTTTTTTCTTCTTCGCGGTCGGCTTCACGTCCTCGGGACACTTCAGGTCGAATTCCATGACGTACTTCTGGCGGTCGCTGCCGATCGCCTGCGCCGTGCTCTTGATCTTCACGTCGTCGAGACACCGCTCGTCCGCGAGCGTGGCCGAGATCGACTGGGCGTCGGGGATTGATCCGACCACGCCGCGGAGCGTGACGTGGTCCTTCTGGACGTCCAGCTCGTCGACGTCGTGGGTCATCGACATCGGCACGGCCTGCGACAGGAGGACCATCACGTCGAACGCGTCGATGTGCGGCATCGGATCTTCGTCGCTCAGCGCGGCCTCCTTCGCCAGGAGGTCCTGGGCCTCCTGGGCCGTCGTCGCCTCGCTCCCGAGCACCTCCTTGGTCACCGCGCCGAGCGCGCTCTGGAGGACGTCCCGTTCCGCGTGCACGGCGTGCAGACGAGACCATGCGCTGAAGACGAAGCTCACGAGCAGGACCGCGGCCAGCCCCGCCAGCACGGGCACTTTCTCGCGCATCCAGGCAAAGCCCCGCTCGAACGCGAGCGGGCCGCGCCTCAGGTTCATCCCGACGCCCCGGCCCTCGAGCGCCAGCGCGAGGGCCATCGCCTTCGCATAGCGCGGCAGCTCGCGGTGGGTCTCCGGGCCGAGGAGGATCGCCTCGATCCCCGGCGCCGGCAGGATCTGCACGGGGATCTCGAGCTCGCCCGACAGGAACCCTTCCGCGCCCGAGACGAACGCACCACCTCCGCAGAGCAGGACGCGGCTCGGAGATGTGCCGCCTTGAGCGAGGTGGGCAGCGAAGCTGACGCGAATGTCACGCGCCAGCCGGGCAGCGGTCCCCGGAAGGCCCTCGGTGCCGCAAGAGAGCGTCCTCGCGAAGACCGGATCGCCGGACTCCAGGATGATCACCTCGCTCGCCCTCGCGCCCAGATCCACGATGGCGACACCCTCCTCCTCGACGAGGCCGGACACGTACGGCACGAGCGCCCCGAGCGCGAGCGCACCGACGCCGACGCGCTCCGGCTCCTGCGCGATCGCCTCTCTCACGACATCGATCCGCGCGCGCACGTCCTCGGCGCGCGCCACGGCGGCGATGATCGGCAGCTGACCGTCCGCCAACCCGCGAGCCAGGATCCGCCAGTCGAAGACGGCGCCCTCGAGGTCGAACGGCACCTGGGCCTCGAGCTCGAACGAGAGCACGCTTGCCAGCTCCTTCTGCGCCGCCGCCGGCAAGATCAGGCGGTGGATCGCCGCGCGTGAACCGTCAATCGCGACCGCGACCGCATCCGCCCCCTGCTTTGCCCCCTCGAAGGCCCGCGCGACCGCCATCCGGACGGCCTCGACGACGGTCGCGCCAGCCGCGACGTCGACGGCGCCGAGGTACTCGAGCGCCAGCTTCCGGTAGCTCGAGCGCACGACGGCCACCTTCACGCTCGTGCTCCCGATGTCGATGCCCAGCCAGATCGGCATATCCGTTCGCTCCTCGTCCCTCGGTTCCGGTCACTCGATCGTGTAGTAGAGAATCTGTCCGCCGACGCTCGGCTGCAGGGCCGAGGCGATCGCGTTGGGGTTCGCGGACGACGACGATGACGCCGACGCCGCGCCCGCGGGCTGGTTCGCCGCCGCAGATGCCGCGCCCGCGACCGCCGACGGCGTGACCACTGGCGCGGCTCGAAAGTCCGCGACGGCGTGGACCTTCACCCGCGTCTCGTGCTTGTATCCTTTGACGACGCCGATCGCGTAGATGGAGAAGACCTTGCTCTCGGTCGAGATACTCTTCGAGAGCTCGCTCTCCGACAGGAATTTCGCCACCGGGGTCACGCCGAGGACGGTCAAGAGCGGGCCGATCGTCCCCTTCCCCTTCATCGTGGCGATGAAGTCGCCCGGCGCGCCGAAGAGCGGCATGCCCATCGTCATCCCCTGCGCCATCGTGACGCCCATGATGAAGAGCTGCATCTGCATGGGGTCCGTGCACAGCGGGGCCTGGGGCGCGCCCGAACAGACGATGGCGTAGAGCGTGAGCGCGTTCGCCGTATTGACGTTGATCGCGCCCTGGCCCCACACGGTCATCTCCCGTCTCCGGGGGTCCGCGGGGTTGTTGTCGATGAACGTCGCCCAGAAGTCGTCCGTGACTCCGCGGACCATGTGGAGCTCTTCCAGCGAATCGTACGGAGCGTTCTTGCGCCGGTAGGGCTTCGCCAGCAGCTGATACCAGGCGTCCTCGACGGCGTTGGACGACGGCGCGGCGGTCAGGTCGCAGGAGTAGAGTTGCTCGTCCGAGTCGGCCCAGTCGATGATGGCCGAGCATGTGGCGAGGCGGTCGTTGTAGTTCCCGTTCGAGTCTCGCTGCTCGAAGAGGGGATTGTACTGGATCGGGGCCATGCGGCTCATGAGCTCCCTGGCCAGCCGGATATGGGCGATCTCGTTCGCCGCGCCCATGTTGACGTTGATCTTCGCGTCCTCGTCGACGATGGTCACCTCGAAGCGTCCCCCCTTTAAGCCCAGGTTCTTGCCGAGCGACAGATCGAGCCCCGAGATGCCGGCGAAGTCCTGCGACGCCTCCTTGTCGTTGAACGCGCCGAGGATGCGATCGGCGTAAAGCCAGACGGGGAGTTGAGGCGGCTTTTGCCCGAGGAGCATCATGATCGGCGCGATGGCCGAGCGCATCGTAGGCTCGGCCGCGACCAGCAACCGCGAGAGGTTGACGGCGCTCCGCGCGAAGTACTCGGCCTGGACGCCGTCGCGCGTCGCGATCGCCGCGTTGAGCTCCGCGCCGGTGTCGTCCTGAAACTCGGCCAGCATCACGATCATGACCGCGATCGCGCCGAGCACCATGACGAGCGCCACGCCGCGCTCGCGACGCCTCCGGGCTACACGCTTCACGCCACCACGGTCGCGCGCGCCTCTCATTGCGAGATCCCGAACGAGAGAGGTTGCGCGATGGGGAGGAAGACCTTCGTCGTGTAGCTGTACTGGGCCCCACCGCCGACGCCGTTGAGGACGAGCTTGATCTCGACCTCGAGCGGCAAGCGGTTCGGCTGTCCGGACACTTGCGTCGAATCCCACGAGTCGACCCAGAGCCCCGTCATTGGCTCGAAGAACCGCATCTCGAACAGGTCCACGTCCTCGGCGACGACGTTGACGGTCCCGCCTTTCAGGGGGTCGAAGTCGATGGGCGACTGCTCGCGACGCACGAGGTCGCGCACGTCCTGCACGTCGGGATTCTTGGCGAGGAAGTAACCCACCTCCGCCTGGTCGGACTCGTGCGCGTCGCGGTCCGTCCGGAGGTGGGCGAATGCGGTGAAGTCGACCCGGTGGCTGGAGCTCTTGCCGACGAACGCGGTCTTCTGCGTGATGAGGGCAGTGTTCGCGGGTACATGCATCGAGAGGTACGCCGACGACAGGTCGCGTACGATTCGCTGGATAGCCTCGCGCCCCTGGTGCACGCGCTCGGAGCGTGCGGCCTCGGCCTTCTTGCCGCGCGAAAGAGAATCGATGACCCCGTGCATGAGCACGGCCACCATCGAGAGGACGGCGACCGCGACGATGACTTCGATCATCGTCAACCCGCGCGACGAAGCGAGCGTCCGCCTCATTTGCCGCCTCCGGCGGCAGGCGCGCCGCTCCCGAGTCCGCCGAGCAGGGCGCCGAGCGCGCCGAGCCCCGGGATTCCCCCGTCGCCGCCGAAGCCCGCATCCGCCATGCCGGCCAGGAGCCCGGCGCGCGACGGATTGGTGATGTACTGCACGAGCGTGAAGTCGCGATCGGCGAGCCCCTCCCTCCACTTCACGACGACGGTGACCCGCCTGATCGCCGCTTCGAGTAGCGGCTTGAGCGACGGGTAGACGATCGTGAATGCCATCGAGAGCAGTCCCTGCACCCCTCCCATGCCGCCCATCGATTGCTGGAGCGACTGGCCGATGTTCTGCAGTCCGCCGTCGAGATCGAGCTGCGCGTTGCCTGCGGGGTTGATCAGCATCCCCCCGGACGGAGTCGCCAGGGACGTCGCCATCCCGGACGCGACGGCCGCCACGCCGGCGTCCAGCCCGAGCCCTCCCCCGAGGATCGAGTTGAGGGCACCACCGTCGACTCCCGCGGGGTTGGCCTGGGGAAGCGTGACCCTGTCCACGATCCACTCGCACGTGAAGCCAGGCACCTCCTTGTCATCGCAGCAGACCTGGCTCGAGTCCTTCTCCTCGATCTCGGGGAAGCCCAGCTTGAGCTGTTTCTCCTCGATCTCGCTCATCCTGCAGCGGCCGATCTCGATGGCCTGGCTCATTTTGGCCGCGCTCTGGTTGCTGGCGACGAAGCCCGCCTCGGCCGCGAGGATGATCGTGACGACCGCGCCGAAGAGCGCGACGGCCATCAGCACCTCGAGGAGAGAGAAGCCTCGCCGGGACATGGCTCAGAACCCCTTGTCCTCTCGATCGGATGCCTTCGAGTCGTCCGTCGGGATCTCGAGATCGACCGGTCCCGGCTTGGTCGTCACCTTCCCCGTCAGCGGCGAGACGAGCAACGTCATCGTGCGCTGCGCGTCCTCGGACTCGCCGATGCGCAGCTGGATCGACGAGCGCTCCGTTCGCCCTCCCGGCCAGAAGTAGAGGTATGCGCGCCCCGACGTGCGCGGGGCGTCGTCGTGGGCCGACTGCACGGCGCGGAACCTGATGCCCCTCTGGAGCGGCTTGCCGTCCTTGCCCGACTCCACGTCTCCGAAGCCGAACGCGACGATCGAATGGAAGCGCGGCCTCGGGACGGGAGGGCCCTTGATGATCTTCTCGCCCTCGGCGAGGGCCGCGGTCTCGGCCTGCGTCACGGGGTCGGCCCCACCCGTGCCGGTGGCGTCCTTCGTCCGCACCAGCATCGGGATGTCGCTCTCCTCGAGCCAGATCTTGCTCCGGTCGAAGTCCATGACGAGGCGCAGGTCGCGCGACGTCGCCGTGGCCCGCGTGTACGCGACCTTGATGGCGCTCATGATCATCGTCCCGGAGCGGCGCAGGCGCTCCGACGGCAGCTGCATCGTCCCCCCGACGGCGACCGTGGTCACGATGGCGACGATCGACATCACGACCAGGATCTCGACGAGCGTGAGCCCGCGACGGGAGGAGCGGTTCTGGATCACTTCGTGGTCTCGGTGTCGACCTTGGGCCTGTGGATGTCGTCGTCCGTCCCTTCCTTGCGGTCCGGACCGGCCGTCGTGCACGTGATCTCGTCGACGTCGCACGCGAGCTTCAGCGGGTTGCCCCACGGATCCTTCACGCTGAAGTCGGAGCCGAGCATCTTGTCCTGCTTCAGCTGTTCGATCGTCGGGCACTCGTCGCCCGGGTGGTTGTTCTTCCACATGACGGTGGCCTCGCGGGCCGTATCGCACGCGGTGTTCGTCGTGCCGATGTCCGCCTTCTTCTTCGTCGACATGACGCCGACCGAGATCGCCGCGGTCAGCACACCGATGATCGTGATGACGATGACCAGCTCGACGAGGGTCAAGCCTCGCGAGGCGGCGCGACGTACCTTCTTCAAAGTGATGGCTCGCATCTCGTTCCTCTCCTTCACACGAGGGTCTCCTCGTCGTTCATTCCACTCGATCCGCTCCTCCGGGATCGCCGTCGGGTCCGTCGCTCGAGACGTCGAACCCGCGCGGGTCTTTCCTTCCGGGGCAGACCACGCGCAGGGGCCGACCCCACGCGTCGCGAGGCACGCGGCGCAGGTAGCCACCGGACACCAGGTCCGTCAGCGACGCAGGGCACGCGCGATCGTGATCGGCGCGCCAGGCCGAAACCGCATTCATGGCCGTCGTGATCGTGGCGCGCGTCGCGCGCACGTCCGCCGCAGATCTCTCGCGCCGACACAGCAGGACCACGACCGTGACGCCCGCGAGCACCTCGAGCGCCTGACTCGCGCGCGAGCGCCTGAACAGCGCACGCAGACCGCGGCGCCTCTCCCACGGGAACAGGACCCTCGGCTCACGCTCGCCGGGCATCGTGGCACCCATGCTGGATTCCATCGCTCATTGGACGAAGTCATTCATTTGGATGAGCGGCATCAGGATGGCGAACGCGATGAACCCGACGCCGCCTCCCATCACGACGATCATGAGCGGCTCGAGCAAACTCGTCAGCGCCTGCACGCGGGTCTCCACCTGCGTGTCGTAGGCGCGAGCCACGTTCTCGAGCATCTGCTCGAGCTGTCCGCTGCGCTCCCCGACGGCGATCATGTGCGTCACGATCGGCGGGAAGTCGCCGCTGCGCTTGAGCGGACCTGCGATCGACTCTCCCTCCCGGATGCTCCCCGCCGCGGTCTCGATGACCTTCTCCAGCTTGCCGTTGTCGAGGACGTTCTTGACGATCTCCATTGCCTTGAGCAGTGGCACCCCTGCCTTGAGGAGCGTCGCCAGCGTCCGCGAGAAGCGCGAGACCGCGAGCATGCGGACCAGCGTGCCGAAGACCGGGACCTTCAGCATGAACCCGTCCTTCGAGGCGCGACCTTCCGGCGTCGCCAGCCACGCCATCAGCCAGGCAACACCCAGCCCCGCGAAGACGCCGACGACGGCGCCGATGGCGTACGCGACGAATGACTGCACGAGGAACGCGCACAGGACGAGGAGGGACCCGCCCGCGAGGGCGAGGATCACGAACGTCATGTGCTTCGTCCGCTCGCTCGGTTTGTGGTCGCGAAGGCCCGCACGCGTGAAGGTGAACGTCACGAGCGAGACGATGAATCCGAGGAGCTGGTTCGAGGCGATGAAGCGCGACATCCAGATGAGCGTCTCGGTGTACCAGGGGAGCGCGCGGTCCAGGCCCTCGTAGATCGCGGTCACCTTGGGCACGACGACGACCATCATGACCGTGATGAGCGCGGACCCGATCACCGTCATCAACGCCGGGTACGCCAGCGCTGCGCCGACCTTCCCGCGGAGCTTCGACTGCGACTCCATGAAGTCGGCGAGCCGCTCGAGCACCCCCTCGAGCGTGCCCGACGCCTCACCCGCGGCGACCATGCTCACGTAGAGGTTCGAGAAGACGTGCGGGTGGCTCTCGAGCGCCTTGGCGAGCGAGCTCCCCTCGTTCAGCCGGTCGACCACCTTCGTGAGGACCCGCTTCAGCTCGAGCTTCTCGACCTGTTCGATGAGCGCGCCGACCGACTCGACCAGCGGGATCCCTGCGGTGACCAGCGTCGCGAGCTGGCGGGTCATCATCGCGACGTCGGCGATGCTCACGCGCCGGAAGAGCGGCCCTGCCTCGAGCGAGCCGGCGCCCTTCTTGGTCTTCTTCTCCTCGTGCGCGCTCGTGAGCAGGACGCCCTCCCGCTTGAGCGTCGCCCGAAGGGATTTTGCGTTGTCGGCGTCGCGCACGCCGCTCACGTGCTTCCCGCTCGCGCTCAGTATCCCGCTGTATTCGAAGACGGCCATGGCTCACTCCGCTCCGACGCGCGCAGCTGCGGGCGGCGGGAGCGTGGGCAGCAGCGTCGCCGGCTCGGCCTCGATGTCTTCCTGGGTCGCCGCGAGGACTTCCTCGACGGTCGTCATCCCCGCGAGCACTTTGCGCGCGCCGTCGTCGCGGAGCGTGTCCATCCCCTGGTCCCAGGCCAGCCTCTTGATCGCCTGCGAGTCGGCCTTCTTCAGGATGAGGGGGCCGACCGCCTCGTCGATGAGCAATAGCTCGTAGATCCCGCGCCGGCCCGAGAAGCCCGTATTGGTGCACTGCACGCAGCCGCGAGCCTTGTGGAAGAGGGGCCGGCTCGTCGGATCGAAGGTCTCGAGCAGGTCGCCCTCGCGGACGTTGCGCGGGAAGTAGCGCGAGCTCGTGTTGTTGCGCCGCGCCGCGCGCAGACGCATCCGCTCCGCCGTCAGGCCGAGCTCCTCGAGCTCGAAGTCCTCCGCCTCGTACGAGTACTTGCAGTTGGGACACAGCACGCGCACGAGGCGCTGCGCGAGGATCCCGATGACGCTCGAGCGCAGGAGGAAGGGCTCGGCGCCCATGTCGATCGTCCTCGTGATCGCGCCCGCGGCGTCGTTCGTGTGGATCGTCGAGAGGACGAGG
>Ga0209415_10012532_pt1 | contig 14115 bp, 14 predicted proteins | sample PeaSoiSIISIP2007_FD_187696 | JGI IMG/M metagenome (GOLD analysis project Ga0209415, IMG submission 187696) | Peat soil microbial communities from Weissenstadt, Germany - SII-SIP-2007 (SPAdes) (version 2) | ecosystem: Environmental > Terrestrial > Soil > Wetlands > Peat | place: Germany... | reverse complement strand
CCCTCACCCTCCCCTCTCCCCGTCGGGGAGAGGGTTGCGGAGGCTTAGCGAGCGAGAGCGAGCTTAGCCGAAGCTGGATGAGGGGGCGCTTCCATCTACTCGAGAGTCACGCGGCGCCCGCCTCCGCCTGCTGCTTCAACCGCTCGCTCTTGCGGAGCTTCACGCTCTCGGATTTGAGCTGGCCGCAGGCGGCGAGAATGTCTCGGCCGCGGGGCGTGCGCACGGGCGAGGAATATCCCGCGGCGTTGACGATGTCGGCGAATTCCGCGATCGCCGCGTCGCTCGAGCACTCGAAGGGCGCGCCCGGCCAGGGATTGAACGGGATCAGGTTCACCTTGGCGGGAATGCCTGCGAGGAGCCGCACCAGCTCGCGCGCCTCGGCGGGCGTGTCGTTGACGCCCTTCAGCATCACGTACTCGAAGGTGATGCGCCGCGCGTTGCTGGAGCCCGGATAGGTCCGGCAGGCGTCCATCAGCTCCGCGATCGGGTATTTCTTGTTGAGCGGCACCAGCACGTCGCGGAGCTCGTCGGTGACGGCGTGGAGAGAGATCGCGAGGTTGACGCCGAGCTCGGCGCCGCAGCGGCGGATCATCGGCACCACGCCGGCGGTCGAGAGCGTGATCTTGCGACGCGAGATCGAGAGGCCCTCGTGGTCCATCACGATCTTCAGCGCCTTCGCCACGTTCTCGAAGTTGTAGAGCGGCTCGCCCATCCCCATCATGACGATGTTGGTGATCTGCCGGTCCTCGGCGGGCGAGGGCCATTCGCCGAGCGCGTCGCGGGCGATCATCACCTGGCCCACGATCTCCGCGGCTTCGAGGTTGCGCACCAGACGCTGGGTCCCGGTGTGGCAGAACTTGCAGGTGAGCGTGCAGCCGACCTGGGAGGAAACGCAGAGCGTGCCGCGGTCCTCTTCGGGAATGTGCACGCTCTCGATCTCCTGGCCGTCGGCGAAGCGCAGCAGCCATTTCTGCGTGCCGTCGACGGAGGCGAGCGCGCGCGAGACCGCCGGCCGCGCCACCGCGTAGCGCTCGGCCAGCGTCGCGCGGAACGCCTTCGAGAGCGAGGTCATCTGATCGAAGCTGGTGGCGCCGCGGTGATAGATCCAATGCCAGAGCTGGCGCGCGCGAAACGGCTCGGCGCCGAACGCCGCCATCTCGGCGGCGAGCTCGGTCCGGTCGAGTCCGACCAGGTTCTTGGGTGTCTCGCTCATGGCGCAAGATATAGGGGCGGCGCGCCCGGCTTGCAAACGAGCTACGTCAGCCTCAGCTTCATGCCCTCATGGCTCGCGGTGAATCCGAGCCGGCGATAGAAGCGCTGGGCATCGTCCCTGGCCTTGTTGGTGGTGAGCTGCACCAGCGCACAGTTGCGCTCTCGCGCGAGCGCAACCACGTGACGCATCATCGCCTCGCCGATACGCCGGCCGCGCAAATCCCGGACGACGCGGACTGCCTCGACCTGGGCGCGCCAGGCGCCCTGGTGGGCGATCCCCGGGATGAAGGTCAGCTGCAGAGTGGCGACGATCCGGCCCTCGATCTCGCCCACCAGCAGCAGCTGGTTGGGGTCGGCCGAGAGGACGGCGAAGGCGTCTGTGTAGACCTTCGGCATCGGGTCCTCGATACGCTCGAGGACGTTGCCCAGCTTGCCGTCGTTCAGGAGCTCCAGGATGGCGCGCAGATCCTCGAGGCGCGCCTTCCGGAACGAGACCACCTCGGCGTCGCGCATCGATCAGGCGCCCAGCCGGCCCACGAGCACGGCGCGGTTGAGCTGCAGCTCCAGGCAGGCCGCACGGAAGCCCGCCTCGCGCAGCATCGCCAGGTGCTCCTCGAGGCTCGCGGTGTGATCCTCCTTGCTCGCGAGGCGCTGAAAAAGCTCGCCCGCGCTCCAGCCGCTCTTGACGCTGGACCGCCGCTCCATCCAGGCCCACATGCTCGCATGCACGGATCGCAGGGCGGGATCCTCGAAGGCCAGCCGGTCCACGAGGATCAGCAGCCCCTGGGGCGACAGGGTCCGCGCCAACATCGCGAGCACGCGGCGCTTCCGGTCGTGTGGCACGTGATGCAGGGTCTGGATCAGCAGCGCGATGCCGTAATCGCGTGCGGGCAGCGCGATCCGCTCGGGCTCGGCGAAATCGCCGATGACGAAGTCGATCTTGTCCTTGGCATCGGCGAGCCGGTCCTTGGCGAGCGCCAGCATCGCCGGCGAGGCGTCGACGGCGATGATCCGGGCGTCCGGCCGCGCGGCGAGCAGCAGCGCCTCCACCTGGCCCGAGCCGGCGCCGAGATCGAGGATGGTTGACCCCGCGCGGTATTCCGCGGCGACGAGCGCGGTCACGAGATCGAGCTGCAATGCGCGCGTGGGATTGCCGACCTCGGCGTCCGCGTCCCAATTCCGCGCGAAGGCCGGGTTGAGCCAGTCGTCGCGCATTGGTCGGCTTTAGCGCTTGACGCCGCAGGCCTTGTCGATCTGCGCCAGCATTGGCGCGAAACCGTCGAGGGAATAGGTATCGGTGGTGATCGTGCCGCGCGTCGAAGTGCCTTTCAGGATGGCTTGCTTGGCCTTGGCCATCGCGTCGACCACCGCCTTGTCCGTCGCCGCGTCGCGCGACCACGCGCTCTCCTTGTTGGTGAAGAGCGTGAACTTGTGGGTTTCCACCGTGAGCTCGGCGTCCGTCGCGTCCTTGTACGGGTAACCCGACGCGAAGCTCACCACGTTGTACGATTTTTCCGCGGGACGGTGGGTGACGTAGACGTAGACGTCGCCGCGCTTGAGGTTGTCCGGGTCGCTCTTCACCGGACGCCCGACGAGGTAGCAGGCCTTGGCGTTCTTGTCGGTCTCGGCGAAGGCGGACCAGCCTTGGGCGTCGCCCAGACGCTCCGCCTTGGCACCGGTCGCGGCCGGCGGTTTCGCGGCGGCTGGGGGCTGGGCGGCCGGCTGCTGGGTCTGTGCCGATGTACTCGCAACGGAGAGCAGCATCGCGCCGCCGAGTGCGAGTGCGAATGAAGATGCGTTAACCATAAGTCGTACCATAGCCAGCGTCCGCTCCACTGCCAAGCGCGCCTCGTGCCGCGCTTGCGTCGATTTGCTCTCGCAGGCATGGTGCCCCTGCTGATCCAATCTTAGTCCGTATGATGGTCATGGCGTCACCCGCAAATTCGTCAAATCCGGTTCTTGTCGAGACGACCCGCGGAGAAATGGTCGAGAGTCGCCACGCTGGCGCCGCCGCCGTGGTCGATGCCGCCGGACGCGTGGTGCGCGCCTGGGGCGACATCGACCGCCCGGTTTTCGCGCGCTCGGCCATAAAGCCGCTCCAGGCGCTGCCGCTGGTCGAGACCGGCGCCGCCGAGCGATTCGGATTGGGCGATGTGGAGATCGCGCTCGCCTGCGCCTCCCACCGTGGCGAGCCCATCCATGTCGAGACCGTGCGGCGCTGGCTCGCGCGTGCCGAACTCGGACCGCAGGATCTCGAGTGCGGCAGTCATGCGCCCGGCAACGCCGCGGCGGCGGAGGCGCTGATCCGCGCGGGCGAGTCGCCCTCGACCCTGCACAACAACTGCTCGGGCAAGCATTCGGGCTTTCTCACCACCGCGCGCCATCAGGGCGAGCCCACGCGCGGCTACATCGCGCCCGATCATCCCGTGCAGCAACGCGTGCGAGCCGTGCTCGAGGCGATGTGCGGGCTCGATCTCTCCCGCGCGCCCCGCGGCACCGACGGCTGCGGCATCCCCGTGATCGGCATTCCGCTCCGCGGCATGGCGCGCGCGATGGCGCGGCTCGCCGATCCCCAGGGCCTGCCCGCGGAGCGCGCGGCGGCGGCCAAGCGGATCCTCGATGCCATGGCCGCGGCCCCGCTAATGGTCTCCGGCACCGGCGGATTCGCCACGGTGGTGATGACCGTAGCCGGCGCCAGCGTGCGTCTCAAGCCGGGGGCGGAGGGCGTCTACTGCGCGGTGCTGCCGAGCCTCGGCTATGGTGTCGCGCTCAAGATCGACGATGGTGCCGGGCGTGCCTCGGAGGTCGCGGTCGGCGCAATCCTCGAGGGCCTGGGTGCATTCAGCTCCGCCCAGCGCGAGACTCTTGCGCCACAGCTCAGGCCTCTCATCAAGAACGTCGCTGGGCGCGAGGTCGGTGCGATCCGGCCCGCCGCGGCGCTGATGGCCGAGGCCCGCTGACACCATGCGCGCGGTCCTGTGCCGGGAATTCGGTCCGGTCGACAAGCTGGAGCTCGCGGAGCTGCCGGCGCCGGCGATCGCGCCGGGCCGCGTCCGCGTCGCGGTCCACGCGGTCGGCGTCAATTTCGCCGACTTGCTGATCGTCCAAGGCAAGTATCAGGAGAAACCGCCGCTGCCGTTCAGCCCCGGCTTTGAGGTCGCGGGCGTGGTGACCGAGCTCGGGCCGGGCGCGGACGGTCTGAGGCTCGGCGATCGCGTGCTCGGCACGATGGAGCACGGCGCTTACGCCGACGAGGCGGTGCTGCCGGCCGATCGCGTGCTGCCGATTCCCGCGGCGATGGATTTCCCGACCGCTGCGGGGTTTCCGGTCGCGTACGGCACCTCGCACGGCGCCCTCGAGTGGCGCGCGCGGCTCAAGGCCGGCGAGACTCTCCTGGTGCTGGGCGCCGCGGGCGGCGTCGGGCTGACCGCGGTTGAGATCGGCAAGGCCATGGGCGCGACGGTGATCGCGGTCGCCGGCGGCGCCGCGAAGCTCGAGGTGGCGCGGCGTCAGGGCGCCGACCATCTGATCGATTATTCCCGCGAGGACCTGCGCGCGCGCATCAAGGAGGTCACGGGCGGCAAGGGCCCCGACGTGATCTACGATCCCGTCGGCGGCGACGCCTTCGATCAGTGCCTGCGCTCGATCGCCTGGGAGGGCCGCATCATCGTGATCGGCTTTGCCGCGGGCCGGATTTCCCAGATCCCCGCGAATCTGGTGCTGGTCAAGAACTGCGACGTGATCGGCTTCTACTGGGGCTCCTACCGCCGGCACAAGCCCGCGGCGGTGCGGCAATCCTGTCAGACGCTGCTCTCCTGGTTCGAGGCGGGCAAGCTCAAGCCCCATGTCTCCCACACGCTCGACCTCGCCGATGCGGGCCGTGCGTTGACGCTGCTCGCGGAGCGGCAAGCCACCGGCAAGGTCGTGCTGACGACGGGACGGTGAGAGCTAGCGCAGGCTCAGGCTGGTGACCTGCAGCGGGTTCGGGTCGTGCAGCCACCAGCCGGTCTCGTTGATGGAGTAATAGGGCTGGTAGTGGTGGATGCCGGCGACGGGAACCACCTCGGGAATCTGGTTGTCCAGCATCAGGGCCTCGCCATCGACATAGGCGACGGTCACCGCGTGATCGAGGCCCAGGCGCCGGTCGTGCAGCACCACGACGCGCAGCAGCTCGTTCGGCACGCCCGCGGCGCGCAGCAGCATGAATTTGGCGATGGCGTAGTCCTGACACTGGCCGCTCTTGGCGAGGAACTCGAACGGCGTCTCCCAGTAGTTGGGTTCGCGCCAGTTCGCGGCCGAGGGCGTATAGGGGTAGCGGTTGACCAGACTGTTCACGGCGTCGACCTTGGCGCGCAGATCGAGCGGCGTCAGCAGATCGATGATGCGCCGCCACTCCCGAGGCTCGCACCCCGCGATTTGCCCGAGCATGCAGGGCTGCCTCGCCTCGCGGCGCTCCGCCACCCAGCGCTGCAGCATGCCGGTCCATTTATAGAAGCGGTCGATCGCGGGCGAATAGGTCTCGCGCGTGCCGAACAGCGCGGGATAGGCCTGCGAGCCGCCCTGGTTCGCGCGCGCGTCGAGACCCGCGAAGAGCGACAGCACGAGCAGAACTATGGTGAACGCTTTGTAAACGTGCTGCACGATGCACCCCGGTCTTCGGTAGCCCCGCTATCTCGTGGAGACCGGAGGCTTTGCGTCCCCGGGTCGCCCCGGGTTTGCCGTTTCGTGATGGCGCCTCGTGGGAGGCCGTCATCTCGGACGCATGTGAGGGTAGAGAGCGCGGTTTAACGCCCTCTGAAAAAGCCGCTGCATTTTAGGGAAAGGGTTTCGCGAGCGACGGACCTGAAAACCCGGCGGTTGGCCGGACCGTCTTCAGGTCTCGCGCACGAAGTAGATGAGATCGAGCTCGGGCGGCGGCACGGACGTCTGCGACAGCAACCCGTGCGCCTGGCCGCGGTGGTGCGTCTGATGATTGAAGAGATGCCCGAGGACGATGCGCAGCGGCGTGCGGAACCGCTCGCCTCTGGTGTTCAGGTAATCGAGCGGCTGGTCGAGGCGCGCGGGGTCGAGGCCCTCGACCACGCGGATCAGCCGGTCGTCCTCCGCGCCCCGCGCGACCTGAAGCGCAGTGAAATCGCCGTAAAGGATCTGGTTGAGCGCGAGCTTCTCGGGCCGGCCCTCGATGCGACCGAGCCAGATCCGGTCCGCGACCATGAGGTGGTTGAGCGTCGCGTGGATCGAGCCGAAGAAACTCGGCCGCGGCCTCAGGTACTCGCTCTCGGAAAGCTTGGCGCAGGCCCCGTAGAGCCGTGCGTTGGCCCAAGTATTGTAGCGCGCGAAGGTGCTGTAATAGCGATCGGCCATCGCATCCTCTTTCAGCATCCTCTCGAGGCAGTCTACGCCCGACCGCCGACGGGCGCGAGGGGTCGTGCCATCGAGGCATGACAAACGGGGATCACAGACATCCTATTGCCAGCCACCGTGGTTGGTTAACAGACATGTTAGCACGCGATCTGGACTCGTCAGGGCCGCCGACGCTGCGCTAGGATGGAATCCAAGAGGCTGGGGTTATCTTCTCATGTTGTTCGTTCGTCCGGCGACCCGCGACGACGCCGCCGACATCGCACGCATCGATGTGGAGACTTGGCGCAGCTCCTACGCCGGTATTCTGCCGGACAAGGTGCTGCTCGGGCTCACGACCGTGCGGCTGGCGAGCGAGTGGCAGTCGCAGCTGAGCCGTCGTCCGGACGACGTGCGGGTCGCGGAATGGACCGGTGCGGGCGTCATCGGCTTCGGCAGTTGCGGCCCGATCCGGAATTCCGTGGATGGCCTGGTCGGGGAGATCCACACGCTCTATGTCTCGCCGGATTTCCAAGGTCGGGGCGTCGGCCGGGCGCTGCTGATGGCGTTGTTCCGGCGGCTGGTCGCGAGCGGCCAACTCTCGGCGGCGATCTGGGTGCTGCGCGAGAATCAATCGCGCTTCTTCTACGAGCGCATGGGCGGCCGGCTGGTCGCGCATCGAAAGATCCCGATCGGCGGGCAGCCGATCCCGGCGCTGGCCTATGGCTGGCGCGATCTGGTGGCGGCGGTGCGTACCGGCGGCCGCTCGGTGCGCCCGCTGGCGGACGACGGGAAATCTCCCCTATAACTCCGCCCAAAGGCGCGGCGCTTGCCGCGGCGGGGAGGGGGCGCATGCCAAGCGAGATCTGGGAGAAATCCTACCCCGAGGGCGTCAGCTGGAGCGCGCCCCTGCCGCCGCCCGCGCCGGTGGAGGCTCTGCTCGAGCGCGCGGCCGAGCGCTGGCCCGATCAGGTCGCCTGCGACTTCTACGACCGCTGCATCAGCTATCGGGAGTGGCTCGCGCTCGCGCGCCGCGCGGCCAAGGGCTTTCGCGCTCTGGGTGTCGGACCCGGTGTCTCCGTGGGCCTGCATCTCCCGAACACGCCGCACTTTCTGGTCGCCTTCTTCGGCGTTCTGCTCGCGGGCGGCCGCGTGGTGAATTATAGCCCGCTCTATGCGCTGCGAGAGCTTCGCCATCAGCTCGTGGACTCGGACACGGAGGTGATGGTGACCCTCGACCTGCCGCAGCTCTACCCGCAGATTGCGGCACTCAAGGGGGAAGGCAAGCTGCGCGTGGTGGTGGTGGCGAGCCTCGCGGATTTCCTGCCGGAGGCCGCGGCGCTCGCCATGGCGGGACCGCCGGCCGAGCGCAAGCCGGGACCGGGGCAGGAACTCGATTTCCAGTCGCTGATCGACAATGACGGGGCGCCGGCGCCGCCCAGCCGCGGCGACCTCGCCGAGGAGATCGCGGTGCTGCAATACACCGGCGGCACCACCGGCGAGCCCAAGGGCGCGATGCTGACCCATGCCAATCTCTCGGCAGTCGTCGCCATACGCGACCGCTGGGTCGCGCACGCGCTGGAGCCCGGTGCCGATTCCACGCTGGTGGTGCTGCCGCTGTTTCATGTCTACGGCATGAGCATGGTGATGCTGGTGGCGCTCTCCGGCGGCACCAAGATGATCCTGCATCTGCGCTTCGATGCCGAGCGCGTGCTCGCGGATATCGCCCGCAAGAGACCGACGCTGTTCTCCGGGGTCCCCACCATGTTCGCCGCGCTCCTGCAGCATCCCCGCGCGCGCGAGATCGACCTGAGTTCGCTCAAGCATTGCGCCTCCGGCGGCGCGCCGCTCCCGTTGGAGATTCAGCACGGCTTCGATCGCCTGACGGGGCTGCAGCTCAAGGAGGGCTATGGCCTGACCGAGGCCTCGCCCATCGTGACCATGGCGCCCCTGGACGGTCGCGCCCGGCCGGGCACGGTGGGATTGCCGTGTCCGGGCACGCTGGTCGAGATCGTCGACCTCGAGACCGGTACCCGCGTGCTGCCGCCCGGCGAGAAAGGCGAGATCTGCGTGCGCGGACCGCAGGTGACCAAAGGCTATTGGAAACGGCCGGAGGCGACCGCGGCTTCCCTCGCCGGCGGGCGGCTCCATACCGGCGACATCGGCATGCTCGACGCCGACGGATTCCTCACGCTCGTCGACCGCAAGAAGGACATGATCCTCGCCGGCGGCTTCAACGTGTTTCCCCGGATCATCGAGGAGGCGATCTACGAGCATCCGGCCGTAGCCGAGGTAACCGTGATCGGCGTCCCCGATCCCTATCGCGGCGAGGCCACCAAGGCCTTCATCGTCCTCAAGCCCGGCCAGCGCCTGGGCTTCGACGAGCTCAAGGAATTTCTCAGGGACAAGCTCGGCCGCCACGAGATGCCGGGCGAGATGGAGCTCCGCGAGAGCCTACCCAAGACCCCGGTCGGCAAGCTCTCGAAGAAGGAGCTCATCGCGGAGGAGCGGGCAAGGCGGGGCTCGTCCGTTTCGTGATCGATTGAAAGGCAGGCGGGCATGAGCATCGCTGACGCTTCGGTCTTCGCGTCGGACTTCAAGGAGACGCCGTACTGGTGGGATGCGGCGCCGCCGACCCGGGAGACGCCTCGCGCGCCGCCCGCGCGCGCCGATGTCGCCATCGTGGGCGCGGGGATCACCGGGCTCAACGCGGCGCTGGTCCTGGCGCGTGCCGGGCGCAGCGTGGTGGCGATCGACGCCGACGATCTCGGCCATGGCGCCAGCACGCGGAACTCCGGCTACGTCGGCCGCACGCTCAAGCACAGCTTCGGCGATCTCCTGCGCCAGTACGGCACCGACTATGCGGTCGCGGCCTACCGCGAGATGCAGCTGGCTTTCGATGCGGTCGCCGAGCGCGTGCGCACCGACCAGATCGATTGCGGCTTCAAGGTCTCCGGCCGCCTCATACTCACCAAGGCGCAGCGGCAATATGAGGATCTCGGACAAGAGTGGGCGCTGCGCAAGAAGCACCTCGGCAGCGAGTACACCATGCTGTCACGCACCGCGGTGCGCGACGAGATCGCGAGCGATCTATTTTGCGGCGCCGCCTTGATCCCCGATCTCGCCGGCATTCATCCCGGCCTCTATCATCGCGGTTTGCTCGACCGCGCGCGTGCCGCCGGAGCGGAACTGATCGGCAATTTGCGCGTCGAGCGCATCGTGCCGCTTGTCGGCGGCGGTTTCGAGTTGACCACCGCGCAGGGCACGACGCGGGCGCGCGACGTGCTGGTCGCCACGAATGGATATACCGATGGTTTGCTGCCGTGGCTGCAGCGCCGTCTCATTCCCTTCGACGCCTATATGATCGCCACGGAGCCGTTGGCGCCGGCGCTGATGAACCGCTTGCTGCCCACCGACCGCACTTATATCGATCACGTGCACGACGTTACCTCGATCCGGCGCTCGCCGGACGGAACGCGCATTCTCTTCCTGTGGCGCACCGGCACGCGGCTGACGGGAGCGCGGGCAAAGGGCGCGCAGCTCCTGGCGGATCTCGTGCGGATCGTCCCCGAGGCCGCCAGTCTCAAACTGACGCATTCCTGGACCGGCCGCTGCGCGCTCACGCGCGATCTCTGGCCGCACCTCGCCAGCCATGACGGCATGCATTTTGCCGGCGGATATTGCTTCGCGGGCGTGCCGATGGGGACGTACCTCGGCCAGAAGGCCGCTTACCGGATCCTCGGCTCGCCGGAGGGGAAGACGATCTTCGGAGACCGGCGGTTCCAGGCGGTGCCGCTCTTTCCCGGCAACCCCTGGCTCGCCCGTCAGGTCATGGGTTGGTACCGGATGCACGATCGCTGGGCCAGCCGGTGACGCGCTAATCCGACAGCGCTGCCAGCGCGTCGGACACCGTCTTGTGCTCGGCGCTGTCGGGCGGCAGCACCGCCAGGAGCCGCTGCCAGTAGGCCCTGGCCTCGTCGATCTCGTGCGCTTGAGCGGCGGCCAGCCCGAGGTACCAGAGCGCGCGCGGCTCGTCGGCGTCGAGCGCCTCCAGGTGCTTCAGCACGGCGACCGCCGTTTCCGGGATGGGCTCGGTGGGCTTGCGATCCGCCATCAACGCATCGACCTCTTGAGTCAGGATGGCCGGATCCTCCGGCTTGAGCTTGGCCGCATGGCCATAGGCGTCGGCGGCCTTCTCCGACTCGTTCAACACCTCGTAGGCGCGGCCCAGGCGCAGCCATCCCTGGAGATCGTCCGGCGTCTCCTTGAGCCGGGCCGCGAGCCGCTCCACCATGCCGCGCACCATCTCGTCGCGCTGTTCGGGACTGAGCTGTGCCGCGGCCGCGACATCGTCGGCATTCGGCTCCGGGGATGCTTGCGCGGCGGGCGGCGCCGGCGCCGGCAGGCCCGCCGCTTTCGCGGTGTCTGCGATGCGCTCGCGCACCATGGGGCCCCAGGGCGCGTCCGCCGGCGCCTCCGCCAGCAGCGTCTGCCACGCGTCGATCGCCCCTTGGACGTTGCCGCCCTGGGCTTCCGCCAGCGCCAGGTAGTAGCGCGCGGAGGGGTTCTTGGGATCGAGCACCAGCGTCGTGGCGAGGGCGTCTCTGGCCGCGGGGGTCACGATACCGTCCGCCGCCATCACCAGCATCTCGGCATAGGCCGCCGCCACGTCGGGCCGCTGCTTCGTGAGGCTCGGTGCCTTTTCGTAGGCGGCGGCGCTCTCTTGCCAATGCCGACGCGCCGCCTGAGTGCGCGCGAGCAGGAGCCAGCCCTCGGCGTCGGCGGGATTGGCCTTGAGGCGCTCCTCCAGCGCGGCCACGGTCCTCTCGAGGTCGGGCGCGCCGTTGGATTTGCTCGGCGCCCGCTCCGCGGCACGCGCCTCGTAGGGCTGATCCGGAATCCGCGGCGCGCCATGCAGGAGGTAGATACCGACCGAGCCGAGCGGTATCAGCACGGCGAGGGCGATGGTCAGCACGAGCCGCGGTGCGGACGGTCCGGCGCCGGGCCGGGCGCCGCGGTCGGCTTCACCGGCCGAGGCGAGGAGCCGGCGCTCGATCTCGAGCCGCGCGGACGCGGCTTCCGTCGGCGTCAGCAATCCGCGCTCGACGTCGCGGGCGATTTCCGCGAGCTGGTCGCGATAGACCGCGCCATCGTACGTCGCGCGCAGGGCAGCGTTGCCCCGCGCCGCCGCGAGGGGCCAGATCGCCAGTCCCACGACCATCGCGGCGAGCACCGCGAAGGTGAGCCAGATGAGCATCAACCCTGGTCTTCGGCGAGGAGCTGCTTGAGTCGGCGCTGCTCGTCGGCGCTGAGGGGCGCGAGCGCCTGCTGGGGCGCGCGGCCAGAGCGGCGCAGGTAGAGCGCGGCGCCCAGCGCTCCCAACGCCAGCACCGCGAAAGGCCCGAACCACAGGACGTAGGTGTCCGCCTGGACCGGCGGTCTCAGCAGGATGAAGTCGCCATAGCGGCGCACCATGAATTGCAGCACCTGCGGGTCGCTGTCGCCGGCGGTGAGGCGCTCGCGGATCAGCACGCGGAGGTCGTGCGCGAGATCGGCATTCGAATCGTCGATCGACTGGTTCTGGCACACGAGGCAGCGCAGCTCGCCGCTGAGGGTCCGTGCCCTCGCCTCGAGCGAGGGATCGGCGAGGCGCTCGCCGGGGTCGACCGCGAGGGCGGCCGTCGCCGCCAGCGCAAGCATCGCCGCCAGAATGATCACTCTCATGATCGCTGCAGCGCCTTGACCAGCGGCGCCAGCTCGCGCGCGACATCGGCCGGCGTGAGCGGGCCGACATGACGCAGGCGGATGCGACCGGTCTTGTCGATCACATAAGTCTCCGGTACGCCGTAAACGCCGAAATCGATACCGACGCGGCCCTCGCGATCGGCGCCGATCCGCCTGTAGGGATCGCCGAGCTCGCCCAGGAAGCGCGCGGCATCCTCGGGCTTGTCCTTATAGTCGATGCCGTAGAGCGGCACGCTGAGCTCGCGCGAAAGGTTCATCAGAAGGGGATGCTCGGTCCGGCAGGGGATGCACCAGGACGCGAAGAAGTTGATCAGCACGACTTGGCCCGCGAACTCGTCCCGCACGAGGCCCGGCTGGTCGCCGAGCCCCGCCAGTGCGAAGGCCGGCGTCGGCTGATTGATCATCGCGGAGGGCAGCACCGAGGGATCCCGGGTCAGCGACACGAAGAAGTAGGCCGCGAGCGCCACGAACGCGACCGCCGGCAAGAGATAGATCAGGCGGCGCATGGTCTCAGTCGTCCGCGGCAGCGCCGGCGGGCGCGCGGCCGCGGCGCACGGCGGCGCCCACGCGCCAGCGCCGGTCGGAGAGACTCATGAGTCCCCCCAGCGCCATCACGCCGCATCCGAGCCAGATCCAGGGTACCAACGGCTTCTGATAGACCCGCAGCGTCCAGGCGCCCTTGCCGTCGCCGTCGGCCAAGACGACGTAGAGATCGGAGAGCAGATCAGTATTGATCGCCGTGAAGGTGGTCGGCGTCTGCTGCACCGGGAAGAAGCGCTTTTCCGGCTGCATGACGGCGACGAGGCTGCCATGCCTGGTCACCGTGACGGTGCCGCGGTCGGCGGTGTAGTTGGGGCCCTCGACGGACTCGACCTTGTCGAGGCGGAGGTCGTAGCCCGCGATCGCCACGCTCTGGCCGGGTCGTACGAGCTCGATGCGCTCGCTTTCCCACGCCGAGGCGGCGATCCCCGCGACCGTGACGGCGACGCCGAGATGCGCCAGCGTCATGCCATAGGCCGCGCGGGGCAGGTGCCGCGCACGCGAGAGCGTATCGTTGAACGGAGTGCGGAACAGCTGCACGCGCTCCGACCATTCGACCAGGCTGCCGGCGCCGATCCAGGCCGCGAGGCCGAGACCCAGCGTCGCCAGCACCGCAGCGGGACTCGCGAACAGCAACACCAGGAGCACGACCGCGACCACCGCGCCGGCGGCAAACATCAGGCGCTGCGATGCGGCCAGGAGGTCGCCGCGCTTCCAGCCGAGCAGGGGCCCGAACGGCATCGCGATCAGCAGCGGCACCATCAGCGGCACGAAGGTGCGGTTGAAGAACGGGAAGCCGACGGAGACCTTGTCGCCGCCCATGGCGTCGAGGAACAGCGGATAGAGCGTGCCGATGAAGACCGTGGCGGCGCCGGTGGCGAGCAGCAGATTGTTCAGCACCAGTGCGCCTTCCCGCGAGATCGGCGCGAAGAGTCCGCCGCCCCGGAGCGAGGGCGCGCGCACGGCGTAGAGGATCAGCGGTCCGCCGATCGCGATGATCAGCAGCAGCAGGATGAATGCGCCGCGCGCGGGATCGACGGCGAAGGCATGCACCGATGTCAGTACGCCCGAGCGCACCAGGAAGGTGCCGATCAGCGAGAGCGCGAAGGTCACGATCGCCAGCAGGATGGTCCAGGTCTTGAGCGCGTCGCGCTTCTCCACCACGATCGCCGAGTGCAGCAGCGCCGTGCCCACGAGCCAAGGCATGAAGGACGCGTTCTCCACGGGGTCCCAGTACCACCAGCCGCCCCAGCCCAGCGTGTAATAGGCCCACCAGCT